>Ga0066698_10000947_pt1 | contig 12096 bp, 12 predicted proteins | sample GraSoiAngelo_147_FD_66457 | JGI IMG/M metagenome (GOLD analysis project Ga0066698, IMG submission 66457) | Grasslands soil microbial communities from the Angelo Coastal Reserve, California, USA - 14_1009_05_40cm | ecosystem: Environmental > Terrestrial > Soil > Grasslands | place: USA... | reverse complement strand
CACTATGCTGCTTTCATCGCGTTCGGCGGAGTGACCAGCGTCACGACGGTTCGGGCCACCGTGGTGACGGTGCAGCAGGACGCGGTCACGGCAACCGTCACGTTCTAGGCTGGCTGATCCCCCCAAGCGGAAAGCCCGGCCCCACTGGCGTGAGGTCGGGCTTTTCCGCGGCAGGTCCACCGGCTACTGGCAATTATGGATCTGGATATTGCCGCCTTGGAGGGTTCCTGAAGCGGCGTAGCCGGTGGATAGCTGGAGAGCGAACCGGTCATTGCGGCCCGGTTCGCCCGCGTCGGTGACGTCCACCTGATAAGTGCCGGCCTGCCCGTCGATGTCAGCCGTACCTTCGATGTGCCGGCTCGTCTCGTCGGTGACCGTGTAACCCGTTACGCCGGTGCCTTTTACCTTGGGGCCGTTGGGTTCGTGGTCCTGGTAGCTGAGATGGCCCCACAGCCCGCCGTTCTTGATGCCGCCTGCCACGGCGAAGTTCCCCTTCGCTAGCGACGGCGTGCCGGTGATCCACCCGCCGCCGGTCACGAACCCCGGGCAGCCGGGAGGAGGAGGAGGCGGCGCGGCCGGGCAGCCGATATCCGCGTGCGCCGACGAGACGACGACGTCGCCGACGCCAGTGACGACGACGTGCAGCGCGTTGACCGTGATGGCGCCCGCGCCGTCTCTCCGCTGCTCGTTGATGACCACGCTGGCGGTCGGCAGCGTGATCGTCTGGTTCGTGTCGCCGCTCACGGCGACCGTCTGGGAGTTGATCGTGAGCAGCGCGATCTCCGAGCTGCCGCTCGCTGACGCCGTACCGTCCGTGCATCGGGCCTCCGCCCGCGCCATGAGGAAGCCGGCGGTGATGGTGTTCCCACCCGCCGTGACGGTGACATTCGCCACGGATGCCTCAGAGCGGCTGTGGCTCCCCCCGGCGACCGTGGCGGCGTGCAGCACCTCGGCCGACAGCAGTCCGGGGACCGTCGCTGCGAGCAGGTTGTCTTGCGCGGCGCCACCTTCCGGCGGCAGTGGTCCCGCGTTGACCAGCTGAATAGACTGGCCCAGGACCGTGGCCTGTACCACTGTCGCCTGGCCGCTGTAGGTCGTCGACTGTGGCGCCGTCGTGGCGAAGCTGGGCGCCAGTGGCACGCCCGGGCTCCGCGGGTCCGAGCAGGCAACAACGACCAGCGTGCCGATCAGCGTGCCGACCAGCGTCATGCGCGACGTTCTCATGAGGCACCTCCGGTTGACGAGATGCCGTGGAAGCTCGGCGTCCGGGCCCTGGCGGAGGTATCGGCCCCAGGCCGACGCAGCCGGTAGGAATTCTCTGAGTGGCGTCATCCGTCCCCGACACAGCAGGGAGGGTTATTCGACGAGGCGGTTCTCGATCGCGTAGCGGATGATGCCGGCGTTGGTGTCGAGGTGGAGCTTGTGCAGGATGCGCGTGCGGTAGGTGCTCACGGTCTTCGGGCTCACGCCCAGCTCGGCGGCGATGTGCTTGAACGACTTCCCCGAGCCGAACAGGCGTAGCACCTCGTACTCGCGGTCCGACAGTCCCGCGTGCCGCGAGCGCCCCCCCGGCACCTGCTCGGCGAACACCAGCTTCTGAGCGAGGGTGGGGCTGAGATAGCGCCTGGCTCCGGCCACCCGGCGGATCGCCTCCACGAGCTGACCGGGCGACAGGTCCGTCGTGAGGTATCCCGCGGCGCCGGCCCGCAGCACGCGGACGGCGTACCGGTCCTCGTCGTGCACGCCCAGCACCAGGACGCGCAGCTTGGGGTGGCGGCGCTGCAGGTCGCGAACCAGGTCGACCGTCTTGGGCGTCGATACGGCGATGTCACCGAGCAGCAGCACGTCGGCCTCGGCGGCGAAACCGGCCTCGAGGGCGCCATCGCCCTTGCCGGTCTCAGCGACCAGCCTCATGTCCCGACATTCCGAGACGATGCGCTTCAGCCCCTCTCGTACCACGGGGCGGGCGTCGGCCACCACCAGCCGGATCATTCGCGCTCACTTGGTTCCGGGTAGACAACGGCCCCGTTGAGCCGCTCGCGGGCGCAACGGGGCCGGAAATCCCAATGAGGGAACTGCCTATGAACCGCGTGTCCTCGTCTGGTCCCTCCTGACCTCAACGAGAGTACCAGTGCCGGATGCCCGACGTCAATAGACGACGGGGCTTTCGTGCCTGCGTCCCGTTCGCTACCCTGGGAATACTTTCGCTTTCATAGCACAAATCTAAGTTTCTCCGGTCCGATTCCGGAGGATTCGCAATGCACCGCGCCGTCGCTGCCCTCTCCGTTGCCGTCGCCCTGGCGCTCTGCGCCGGGCTTGCCCATGCCCAGACCACCGACACCGAGCGCGAAGCCGCCGCGGCGATCCTGCGGCAGATCGATTCGCTCGAGACGCGCCTCAAGCCGACCGAGACGGCCCAGCGGCTCGTCGCGCGCACCGACCCTGCGCGGGATCGCCTGCTCGCGCGCGTGGCGACGGTGTGGACCGGCGAGATGCAGGGGTTGTCGGACTGGATCGGCCACCACCCCGAAGTCGGCTGGCACGAGTTCCAGGCGTTCGACACGTTGACGGCGGTTCTCAAGGCGTATGGGTTCACGGTGGACACCGGCGTCGCGGGGCTGCCGACCGCCTTCACCGCGACCTGGACGTCGCCCGCCGGCGCCTCGGGCCCCACGCTCGGCCTCATCGCCGAGTACGACGCGCTGCGCGGCACCCAGGGCGACTTCCACGGCGATCAGCACAACGCCCAGAGCCCCGTCGCGCTCGCCGCTGCGCGCGCGCTCATGGAGTACATGGTCCAGGCCAGGGTGCCGGGCCGCGTGATCGTCTACGGGACTCCCGCCGAGGAGGTCGATCCCCCCGCCAAGTACATCATGTGGAAGGCGGGCGTGTTCAAGGGCGCCGACATCCTGGTGCGCAGCCACTCGACGATGGAGACCCGCCGCGACCGGCCCGGCTTCGGGGTCTGTTGCCTCAACATCGACGCCGTCAAATACACTTTCACCGGCCGCCCCGCGCACCAGCTCGCGTCCTGGAACGGGCGCAACGCGCTGGAGGCGGCGGTGCAGTTCTATTCGGCCGTGGATCACCTGCGCTCCACGTGGCGCCCCGAGCACCGCGTCCAGGGCGTGATCCCCGAGGGCGGCGTCGCGCCCAACGTGGTTCCCGACCGCGCGGTCGTCGATTACTTCATCCGCTTTCCGGACGAGGTGTACCTCGAGCACATCAGCCGCATGATGGACGATGCCGCCCGCGGCGCCGCCGCAATGACGGGGACCGACGTCCAGGTCACCCGCTACGGCGAGTACCGCGACGGCGTCACCGTCGCGATGCTCGAAGAGCTGTTCTGGGCGTACGCCCAGAAGTTCGGCGCCCCGGGACTCAAGGAGGAGAAGGGCCGGCCGGCCGGGTACGAAGAGACCGGACCCGTGAGCCGGGAGATCCCCGGCGTGGGGATCACCGTGCGCAGCTCGGCGTTCCCCAATCACACCTACGGCATGCGCGACGACAACTTCGCCGACATCGGGCACACGGGCTTCCTCTTCGACGCCAAGATCGAAGCCGCGATCCTCTACGACTTCCTGACGACCCCGTCGTTCCGCGCCGCGGTCGTGGAGGAGCACCGCACCCTCGCGGGGCTGCAGGACCGCTACCTGGCCGAGCTGCGCCGGGTGTACGCGCCGGAGATCGGCGCCGACACGGCGCTGTCGAGAGGGAGTCATGCGGACCTGAGCGTACCGAAGGTGGTGCGTCCCAGCAGGGTGCCGTAACGTTTCCCCAGGCTGAAGCCTGGGCGGCGTTCGCTTCAGCGTGGTGCTTGCCGAGCCCATCCTTTAGGATGGGAACACGCGAACCGACTCCTACCTCCACCTTTCTGTCGGCACGTCTTTGGGGATGGACTGCGCTTGGAGATAGGTGACGACTTTCCAGATCGCGCCCGGCGACAGCACGCCCCCATAGGCGGGCATGCCGCGCGGTCGGCCGTAGAAGATCGACTGGAACACCGCGCCGTCCGCACCGCCGTAGCGCCAGCGCCCGTCCACCAGACTCGGCCCCACCCAGCCGACGGCGCCGCCGCCGTGACAGCCGTCGCAGTTCATCGCTGCGAAGATCCGCTCGCCCTCCGTCGCCGACTGGCGATCCCCGCGGAACGGATTCGTCATGCTCCCTGCCGGAGGCACGGCGCCCCCCGCCGACACATGGGCGTCGTAGCGGATCGCCGGCGGCACGACCGTCGCCTCCCGATGGCACGCCGCGACGACGAGCGCGACCGCTACGGCAACCCGAAGACCCAGACGATCCCTCCTTGACTCGTATGCCGGGCGAGATCGGGCGCGAAATCGGCCCGCGGCCGCACGTCGGCCGGGTCATCCGAGCGCACGTCGCCGGAGAGTAGGAGCCAGTCGCCGCCGATCCCCGCGTACACCGCCACGTACTGCCGGCCGTCGGGACCGGTGTACGTGATGGGGCAGCCCACGACGCCGGAACCCACCTTGAACTTCCACAGCACCCGCCCGCTCCGCGCGTCGGCGGCTTTGAACCAGCCGTCCAGGGTGCCGTAGAACACCACGTCGCCGGCCGTCACCACGCTGCCGCTCCACACGGGATAGGGCTCGCGGATCTCCCAGACTCTGCGCCCCACACTCGCATCCCACGCGATGAACGCCCCCATGTGGCCCCCCGGCCCCGCGTGATACGGTGTGCTCGCGCCGATGTACGGCGTGCCGGCGATGCGCGTCACCTGCGTTGCCTGATAGTCCATGCACAAGTTGTTGGTGGAGACGTAGAACAGGCCGGTCCGCGGCGAATACGACGCAGCTGACACTGGGCTCTTGCCGCCTTCCAGGCTGGGGCAGATGTCCTTGATGTTCCCCCGCGAAGCGCCGGTGAGCTTGGCGGTGTCGACGACGGGGCGACCGGTCGCGAGATCGATGCGTTGCGCCCACGTGACCGCCGTGAACGGCGCGGCGACGAGCACCTCGCCCGTGGCGCGGTCGATCGTATAGGCGAAACCGTTCTTGTCGAAGTGGACGAGGACGCGGCGGCGCCGGCCCTTGACCGTGACGTCGGCGAGGATCATTTCCGCGTTGGCGTCGAAGTCCCAGTTCTCGTGCGGTGTGAACTGGTACGCCCAGACCAGACTCCCGTCCTCCGGCCGCCGGGCCAGCACGCTCGACGCCCACTTGTTGTCGCCGGGACGCTGCTCCGGATTGTACGGCGCCGCGTTGCCGGTGCCGTAGTAGAGGAGGTCCAGGTCGGGATCATAGGAGAGCCACCCCCACACCGGCACGCCGGCGCGCTGCCACGCGTCCGCGGGCCAGCTCGTCAAGGCGAGGTCGGTGCCGCGGTCGTAGAACGGCCTGAAGGTGGCGGGGTGCGCCAGCACGTCGGCGTCGGGGCCCTCGCTGTAGGCGGTCCACGCGAGGCGGCCGGTCGCGAGCTCGAGCGCCTTCACCCAGCCGTGAATCCCGAACTCGCCGCCCGACGGGCCGACGATGACCTTGCCCTTGACCACGAACGGCGCCATCGGCGTCGTCTCCCCCTGGCCGAGGTCGGCGATCTGGGTCTTCCACAGCTCCCGGCCCGTGGCGGCGTCCACGGCCACCGTGTGACCGTCGAGCAGGTTGTAGACGATCCTGCCATCGGCGTAAAACGCGCCGCGGTTGATTGCGTCGCAGCAGGCGATCCCCACCGACGTCGGATTCACGTCGGGGCGGTACTTCCATTTCAGCGGATAACCCTCGCGGGTGAGGTCGAACGCGTACAGCACGTTGGGGAAGGGCGTGACGACGTACATCGTGTTGTTGACGACCAGCGGCTGGCCCTCGTGGCCGCCCAAGACGCCGGTCGAGAAGCTCCACTGCGGCCGCAGCCGGGCGGCGTTGGCCGGGGTGATCTGCGTGAGGCCGCTGTAGCGCGTCGCGGCGAAATCCTTGCCGGGCATCGTCCACTGGCCGTCGTCCTGCTCGGGCCGACCGCTGTCGGCGACGAGGGTGGCGACGAGGAGCAACAGCAGGGTGATCAGGGCGGGGCGCATGTGCCTACAAACCTACGGCGGCGCGGGCCAGACGCAGCACCACGGGAACCACGGCCTCGGGGCTGCGCTGCCCGGCTAGCGTATCGAAGGTGTGGAAACTGGTCAGCGTGAACAGCACGTCCACCGCCTGATCCGACACACGCCTGCCCAGGCGGGCCACAATCACCCGCAGTCCCTGCCGCCGCCATTCATTCCGGCCGGCGATGGCCTTCCCCAGCTCCGGATCCAGTACCGCCAGCGCCTGGAGGCGCCGAACGATGGGTCGTCCTTCCGCCCAGAAGTGCCCGAAGGTGGCGACGAATCGAGCCAGCGCCTTCTCGGGATCGGCCTGCCGGAAGGCATTGGGGAGGGCATCGAGCAGGCCGCCCTTCGCCGCCATGTCGTCGAACAGCGCTTCGAGGAGTCCCCGCCGCGAGCCGAACTGGTGGTAGACCGTGAGGCGGGTGACGCGCGCACGCCGCGCCACCGCGTCGAGGCTGAAGTCGGCGCCGCGCTTGGCGAGCAGCAGTCGGCGGGCGGCGCGGAGGATGCGTCCTCGGGTCTCGTCCACGGCCGCCTGGCGGCGGCCCAGAGTGTAGCGCCTCACGACTCTCCTCTCGGGAACAAATTAACTATACATATCGTATAGTCAAATGAACCCTATCCGGAGGCTCATCGTGATCTGGCTGCGGCTGGTGCACATCCTGTCCGGCATCTTCTGGGTCGGCGCGACCCTGCTCATGGTCGTATTCCTCTTGCCCGGGGCGCGCGCCGGCGGCGCCGAGGGGCGACGCTTCCTCGGCAGTGTGTTCCAGCGCATGGGCCCCGTCATGGGGGTCACGGCGCTGCTCACGATCGTGTCCGGCTTCTTCCTGTACGCGCGGGTCTCAGGCGGCTTTCAACAGGTATGGGTGACCTCGCCCACGGGTCGCGCGTATGGAATCGGCGCGCTCGCCGCCATCCTCGCGGTCGTCGTCGGGGCCGCGGTCAACGCGAGGGCCGGCGCCAGAATCGGCGCCCTGCAGAAGCGCCTGGCGGCCGATAGCGCCACGCCTTCCGCCGCCGAAGCCGCTCAACTCGCGGGCTGGCAGACACGCATCGAGCGCGGCGCCTGGGTGGTCGCGGGGTTGCTCCTCATCGCCGCGGCCGCCATGGCGACCGCCCGCTACCTGTGAGCGCCTTCAACCCTCTGCGAATTCGCGATTTGGCGTGGTGTTTCCATTCGCGCCGGGCGCCGCCTATTGCTCGGCGCAGGGTACGAAGTGCATGATGGAGCGCGCCTGGTGGAGGACCGACGGTGTCGACGATTCACTCTGACTGACCCCGGGCCCCTCGCTGCGCTCGGGGCGGGCTCCGCCCCGGGGGGGTCACTCCAGCGGCATCTCGACCCGTTCCTCAGCCGGCGCCGCGCGGACGTGCGCGTGCCGCTCGATCAACCGGGCGCAGGTATTCCACCTGAGAATCGCGTCGTCGTCCCCGGCGGGGCGCACGCGCTCGGCCTGCTCGTACCACTCCATCGCCTCTCGTAGCCACTCGTAGACCACCGGCCCGTGCCCGGGAGAGCCGTGGCCGAACAGGCGCTTCCCCCAACGCTCGCAGATGATTCCCGCGTAGTACGCCTGGGCGTACTGGCCCGCGAGCTTGGGGAGCAGCGCCCGTGCGGCCGCGAGCCGGTCGGCGCCGCCGTCGGCGAACTGATCGGTCAGCGCGAGCAGCAGCACCACCAGCGCCTGCTGCTCCTCCGGCTCGACCTCCAGCACGTCGCGGCAGATGCTCTCGGCCTCCCACGGCTCGTTGAGCAGCCGATACCGCTCCGCCTTCTGGAGCGCCGCCGCGACGCCGTCCTTGGACAACCGCTTGAGCTCGAACATGGTCACGCCCCCAGCATCCTGAGAATCGCTCGGATCGGATCGTACGCCTTGTCGGCCACCCGCTCCTTCAGCGGGATAATCGCGTTGTCGGTGATGGTGATCTGCTCGGGGCACACCTTGGTGCAGCACTTGGTGATGTTGCACAACCCGATGGCGTGTTCGCGGCGCAGCGCCTCGGTACGGTCCTCGACGTCCAGCGGATGCATCTCCAGCGCCGCCGCGTGCACGAAGTACCGGGGCCCGATGAACTCGGTATGCCGCTGGTGGTCGCGCAGCACGTGACACACGTCCTGGCACAGGAAGCACTCGATGCACTTGCGGAATTCCATGACGCGGTCGACGTCCGCCTGGGCCATGCGCCACGTGCCGTCGGGCGCGTCGGGCGGCCGCGGCCGGAACGGCGCGATCCGCCGCTTCACGGCGAAGTTCCACGACACGTCGGTGACGAGGTCTTTCACGATCGGAAACGCCTGCATCGGCTCGATCGTCACCGGCCGCTCCAGCGGCAGCTCGTCGAGCCGCGTCATGCACATCAGCTTCGGCATGCCGTTCACTTCCGCGGAACAGGAGCCGCAGCGTCCGGCCTTGCAGTTCCAGCGCACCGCGAGGTCGTTCGCCTGCTCGGCCTGGATGCGGTGTACCGCGTCGAGCACGACCATGCCCGCCGCGACGGGCGTCGTGTAGTCCTGGAACCGGCCGCCCGCGGTGTCGCCGCGCCAGATGCGGAACGTCGCCGTCGCGCTCACTTGAGCTCCTCGATGATCGCCTTGAGCTCGGCCGGCGGCTCGGGGAGCGGCTCGCGCGCCACCTGCATGTCGCCCCCTGAGCCCTTGCGGATCACCGTGGTGACCCGGCCGGCGGCGTCATCCTTCTTCGGGTAGTCGTCGCGGAAGTGGGCCCCGCGGCTCTCCTTGCGGTCGAGCGCCGCGCGTGTGATCGCCTCGGACACCGTGAGCAGGCAGTCGAGGTCGAGCGCCGTGTGCCACCCCGGATTGTACTCGCGGTTGCCGACGACGGTGGTGCGCGCGGCGCGCCGCTTGAGCTCGACGATCCGGTCCAACGCGCGCCGCATCTCCTCCTCCCGCCGCACGATCCCCACCAGGTCCTGCATGAAGTCTTGCAGCTCCGCCTGGAGCTGGAACGGTCCCCCCCCCCCGTCCTGGTCGGCGCGGCGCTCGAACGGCGCCAGGGCGGCGCGCGCCGCCGCGTCGACTTCTTCCCTGTCGACCATCCCGGCCCGGTGTTGCTTCGCGAACTGCGCCGCGAACTCCCCCGCCCGCTGGCCGAATACCAGCAGGTCGGAGAGCGAGTTGCCGCCGAGGCGGTTGGCGCCGTGCAACCCCGCGGCGCACTCGCCCGCCGCGAACAGGCCGGGCACGGTGGACATCTGCGTCTCGGCGTCGACCCGCACGCCACCCATCATGTAGTGGGTCGTGGGCCCGACCTCCATCGGCTCCTTGGTGATATCGACGCCGGCGAGCTGCTTGAACTGATGATACATCCCCGGGAGTTTGTTCTTGATGTGCGCCTCGGCGCGGGGGAGTTTCTCGCGGATCCAGGCGATGTCGAGGAAGACGCCGCCATGCGGGCTGCCACGTCCTTCCTTCGTCTCGCGCACGATGCAGCGCGCCACATGGTCGCGCGTCAGCAGCTCCGGCGGGCGCCGCGCGCTCTTGTCGCCCTGCGTGTACCGCCAGCCCTCGTCTTCGTTGTCCGCCGTCTGGTTCTTGTAGAGCGGCGGGATGTCGGCGAACATGAAACGGCGTCCGTCCTTGTTGCGCAGCACGCCGCCTTCGCCACGCACCGCCTCGGTCACCAGAATCCCCTGCACGCTCGGCGGCCACACCATGCCGGTGGGGTGGAATTGCAGGAACTCCATGTCGATCAGGTCCGCGCCCGCTGCGTAGGCGAGCGCGTGCCCGTCGCCGGTGTACTCCCAGCTGTTGCTGGTGATGCGGTACGCCCGGCCGACGCCCCCCGTGGCGAGGATCACGGCGCCCGCCCGGAACAGCCGGAACCGCCCCCGCTCCCGCTCGTACGCCAGCGCGCCGGCGATGCGCTCGCCGTCTTTCAGCAGCCGGATGACCGTGCACTCCATGTGGACGTCGATCCCCTGGTGCACGCCGTGATCCTGGAGCGTGCGGATCATCTCCAGGCCGGTGCGGTCGCCGACGTGCACGAGCCGCGGGTACGCGTGCCCGCCGAAGTTGCGCTGCAGGATGCGGCCGTCGGGGGTGCGGTCGAACAGCGCTCCCCACGCTTCCAGCTCGCGCACCCGCGCGGGGGCCTCCTGCGCGTGCAGCTGCGCCATGCGCCAGTTGTTCACGTACTGCCCGCCGCGCATCGTGTCGGCGAAGTGCACCCGCCAGCTGTCGCGGTCGTCCACGTTGGCGAGCGCCGCCGCGATCCCGCCTTCGGCCATCACCGTGTGCGCCTTGCCGAGCAGCGACTTGCACACCACCCCCACGCGGACGCCCGCCGCCGACGCCTCGATCGCCGCCCGCAGCCCCGCGCCGCCCGCGCCGATCACCAGCACGTCGTGCTCGTGGGTTTGGTATTCGGCGGCCGCCACTACAGGATTCTCCAGTCGGTCCACACCCCCGTCGCGCACAGCCGCACGTACAGGTCGGAGAACGCGACCCAGCCCAGGCTCATCCACGCCCACATCATGTGGCGGCGGTTGAGGAAGCCGACGCAGGTGTAGCACGCGGAGCGCACCGGCCGGCCGGCGAGCCGGTCGAGCGAGCCGCCGACGAGGTGGCGGAGCGAGTGGCATCCGAGCGTGTAACCGCCGAGCAGCACGACGTTCATGGCGAGCACGAGCGTGCCCACGCCGATGCCGAGCGTCGTGCCCCCGGTGGCGGCTGGGAACCACAGGGCGCGCCACACGTCGATCGACAGGAAGCCGATGAACGGCAGGGCGAGGTACAGGAAGTAGCGGTGTGCGTTCTGGAGGATCAGCGGGAACGAGCGCTCGCCCAGGTAGCGGGCGCGCGGCTCGCCCACGGCGCAGGCGGGCGGGTCGGCCCAGAACGCTTTGTAGTAGGCGCCGCGGTAGTAGTAGCAGGTGAGCCGGAAGCCGCCCGGGGCCCACAGGATGAACAAGGCTGGAGACCACGGCAGCCACGCCGGCCACCAGTGCGGCTCGGGGCCGAACCAGCTGCGCCCGGCGTCGCCGAACACTTCCGGAGAGTAGAAGGGCGACAGATAGGGACCGAAGTGATAGTGCTTGCCCTGGAGGGCGGCCCAGGTCGCGTAGACGACGAACGCGCCGAGGCCGAGAAACACGACGAGCGGTTGCAGCCACCAGGCGTCGCGCCGGGCGGTCGCGCCGAAGCGGGTCATGCGCAAAGAATAGGTGCTGCGGGGCGCGGCGGCTACCGGCGGTGAGCCTTCAGTACGGGTCGTCCCAGGCGATGGGGAAGACGCCGCGGCAGCGGGTGCATTCCATGTCGGTGGGTTGGCCTTTGAGCGGCGCCCGCTGGCCGCAGGTCGGACACACGGCGTATTTCGAGCCCCAACTCATCGGCATGTTGATCGAGTCGCTGGGTCGGGGGACGACGGACCAGCGTTGCGGCCGCACGGGAACGATCTGGACAGAGTCCCGCGGGATGCTCACGGAGCGCTGGCCGATCTGAATGACCGCCGCTTCCGTCGTGAGATGCACGACCTCGTGCCATGCCCCGCGCCGCGCGCCGAAGTTCACGTCGCCGCGCACCCGAGCCCACTGCGGGACTTCCGGCATCGTGGCCTCCCCTCCCTACTCACATAGCTAGGGAGCGACCGCCGCTCCGTCAACAACGACCGGTACTACCAGCCACGCGGGGGTGCGTGGACACGTGGCGAAGAGCTGCGACTGCCGTGGAGCAGGAACAGCAGCGCCGCCATCCATACCCACAGTGCGATGAGCCCATCCTCCCACCACGCGAGTGTGTTGCGCCTCACCTGTCGTCCTCCAAGACCTCCCCGCTGGCTGCACCATCCCAAAAGGCAACTTCCGTGCCCGAAGAAACGGCACCATCTTCGGGCATCCCAGGAGCGATCTCGTGATTCGCGCTCTGTCCATCGCCGCTGTTGGTCTGGTTCGGTGCCCGCGGGTGCTGTGGGGGCACCACAGCGGCGAGGGGGCGCCGTAGCGCCGCCGATGCCCCGCGCCGAACTCCCGCTCATCGCTCGCGCGCGGCAGCACGCCAGCCGCGCGGCGATCGT
>Ga0066698_10000942_pt1 | contig 12118 bp, 11 predicted proteins | sample GraSoiAngelo_147_FD_66457 | JGI IMG/M metagenome (GOLD analysis project Ga0066698, IMG submission 66457) | Grasslands soil microbial communities from the Angelo Coastal Reserve, California, USA - 14_1009_05_40cm | ecosystem: Environmental > Terrestrial > Soil > Grasslands | place: USA... | reverse complement strand
ATGATGGTGCAGGGGTGCGACGTGTGGCTCAACACGCCGCGCCGGCCGCAGGAGGCCAGCGGCACCAGCGGCCAGAAGTCGCCCGTCAACGGCGGCGTCAACCTCAGCATCCTCGACGGCTGGTGGGTCGAGGGCTTCCGGGGCGAGAACGGCTGGGCCTTCGGCGGGGACGCCGGGGCCGACGCCGAGACGCAGGACAAGGAAGACGCCGCCGAGCTCTACCAGCTCCTGGAAAAGGAAGTGGTCCCGCTCTTCTTCGCGAAGGACGCGGACGGGCTGCGCCACGGCTGGATCGGCCGGATGAAGGGCTCGATCGCGTCGATCGTGCCCAACTTCAGCGCCCACCGGATGGTGCGGGACTACCTGCAGGAGGTCTACGTTCCCGCCTCCGCCCGCCGCAGCTAGCGCCCGCCGCGCTCCGCGGCCGGCGGCCGGCTAGTAACCGGAGGCCGCTTCCATGCGTTTGCGCGCGTCCAGGAACGCCTGGTACACGCGGTTGCGCTCGGCCATCGAGTTCAACAGCGAGCCCTCGGTGGCCGCGGCGTCCCTCGGGTTCACCACGAAATCGGCCTGGAGGACGAAGGCCTGCGTGCCGTCGCCCGTCTTGAGATCCTCGCCCACCAGGATCATGAAGATGCGGCGGCGGGCGTCGGGGTTGAGACGGCAGACGCGCTGGTAGAGCGTCTCCGACTTACCGGGCACGGCCGCGTTCCGCGTCGTGATCACGATGCCGTAGGCGCCCTGCTCGAGCAGGCGGCCGCCTTCCTCGGGCGTGTCGAGCATCTCGATCGTGTGGCCGAGCCGCGTCAGGGGAAGCGTGAGCGCCCCGGCCACGGCATTGTCGGGCACCGCCACCAGGACCGGGGTCGGCGCGCCGCGGCTGGACTCGCTGGCCCCCACCTCGCGGCGGAGCTGCGCGAGCGCTTCGGTGCCGACCGGTGCGGACGGGCGGCTGGGGGCCGCCGCCGGGGGCGGCGTCGCCGCGGGAGCGGCGGGCGCGGGCGCGGGAGCGCCGGGCGCGGCCGCCGCCGCGGCGGCGGGCGTCCGTCCCGGGAACCGCACCGGCGACTGGCACTTCGGGCACTTGACGCTGAACGGCCGCTCCGGCGCGCGCGCGTCGTCGAAGTTGATCCGGTTCGAGCACTGCGGACAGGTGGCCTGCACGCTCCTACCTCTCGAGCAGGCCGTCCATCTCGGACGGCGGCGAGAAAGGCGCCGTCTTGCGCCCGGCCGCCTGGGCCTGCATGGACTTCAGGGAAGGCATGGCCGCGGTGGGCTCGCCCATCGTCTCCAGCCGGAGCAGCAGGTTCGTGCGGTTGGTGGCGTAGCTGAGACCGACCTCGCGGTCGATGGTCTCGTTGTTGATGAGCCGCTCCAGCTCGGAGTCGAAGGTCTGCATCCCCTCCAGCCGCCCGTCGCTCATCGCGTCGACCAGGCTCTTGCCCTCGCGCTCCCCCTCCTGGACGTACTCCCGCGTCCGCGAGTTCGCGCGCAGAACCTCGCACACCGCGACGCGCCCCCCGCCCCTCTTGGGGACGAGCCGCTGGCTCACCACCCACTTGAAGGCCTGCGAGAAGCGGGTGCGGATCTGGCGCTCCTCGTTCTTCGGGAACACGCCCACGATGCGGTCGATCGTCTTGGCGGCGTCGATCGTGTGGAGCGTCGAGAGGACGAGGTGGCCGGTCTCGGAGGCCTCGAGCGCGATCGAGATCGTCTCCACGTCGCGCATCTCGCCGACGAGGATCACCTTCGGCGCCTGGCGCAGGGCCGCGCGAAGGGCGAGGGCGAAGGTCTGCGTGTCCGAGCCCACCTCGCGCTGGTTGATGGTGGCCATGGCGTGGGGGTGGAGGTACTCGATGGGGTCCTCGATCGTGATGACGTGGATCGGCTTCTCCCGGTTGATCTTGTTGATGATGGCGGCCAGCGTCGTGCTCTTGCCGGACCCGGTGGGGCCGGTCACGAGAACGATCCCGTTGATCTCGTTGGAGATGTCGTTGAGCTGGGGCGGAATGCCCAGCTCCTCCACCGTGGGCACCCGGTTGGGGATCACGCGCAGGACGATCGAGTAGCTGCCGCGCTGCGAGAACACGTTCACGCGGAACCGGGTGCGCCGCGCGATACTGTAGGACAGGTCCACCGATCCCGTGCGCACCAGCTTGTCGGCCAGGTCTCGCTTGTTCGCGAGCAGCCGCATGGCGATGAGCTCGGTGTGGTAGGGGAGCAGCTTCTCGATACCGGCCCAGCTCACCGTACGGAGCTGCCCGTCGACCTCGACCTGGGGGGGCCGGCCCACCGACAGGTTCAGGTCCGAGATGCCGGGTGCGCTGTCCAGCATCGACTCGAGCAGCGGGTCGAGGTCGAAGAAAGCCATGAGGCCTCCGGGAGAGCGCACGATCATAGCACGCCGGCTGCGGCCCGCTTTCAGCCGCCGTGAGGCATCGCACACGCCCGGACGCCGTCCGCGGACCCGTCGCGCAGCCACGCCGCCAGACTCTCGACCGCCTCCACCAGCCGCGGGCCGGGCCGGTTCAGGTACGCGTTGCCGTCCAGCAGCAGCACGCGAGGAGCGAGGGACCGCAGCGTCGAGGCCAGAGGCGCCGCCTCGCTTCGCGTGCGCGGGAGATCGAACCCGCAGGGAGCCACCACCACCGCATCCGCCTGGAGCGCCCGGATTTCATCCCAGGCGGCGTACGGCGAGGGGTGGCCCGGCGCCGGGCCGATCGGCCGCCCGCCGGCCGCGGCCAGCGCCTCCGGAACCCAGTGTCCGGCGAGCATCGGCGGCTCCAGCCACTCGACGACCGCGACGCGCGGCCGGCGGCGCGTCGCCGCCGGCCTCACCGCCTCGAGACGGAGACGCAGCGCGTCCGCGAGCGCGTCTCCCCTTGCCGCCACGCCGCAGGCCGCGGCCACGCGGCGCACGTCCTCGAGCACGTCGCCCAGGCGCGAGGGCAGCAGGCACACGACCTGCGCCGCGGGAGCGGCATGGCGGGCGACCGCCGCCACCTGCTCGTACGACACCGCGCACACGTCGCAGGCCGCCTGGGTCACGATCACGTCGGGAGCGAGCGCGGCCAGGCGCGTCTCGTCGAGCAGGTAGAGCGGCTCCCCCGCGGAATGGACGCGGCGCACCTCGCCGTCGAGCCGGGACGAGGGAAGAGAGGCATCGACACGAGAGCGGGTGAGGGCCGGAAGGCACGCGACCTCCTCCGGGAAGTCGCAGGCGTGGGAGCGCCCCACGAGCGAGTCGCGCCGGCCGAGCGCGCACACGATCTCGGTCGCGGCGGGCAGCAGGGAGACGATCCTCACGACGGCTCCTCGAAGCTGTAGAGGGGATGCGCGCCGCCGGGCAACGTGTGGGCGCGCACCGAGACGCGGAAGGCGCGCGCCGCCTCGGGCGAGGTCAGCACCTCGTTCGGTGGCCCCTCGGCGGCGACTCGTCCCTCGTGCAGCAGCACCATGCGCCCCGCCCACGCGGCCGCTCGCTGCAGGTCGTGGACGACCGCCAGCACCGCGACTCCTCCCCGCCGGGCCTCGTCGAGGACGCGGAAGAGCCCGAGCTGGTGCCCCACGTCGAGGTGCGCCCCGGGCTCGTCGAGAAGGAGCACGCGCGGCTGCTGGGCGAGGCCGCGGGCCAGCGCCGCGAGCTGGCGCTCGCCCGCCGAGAGCGTCTCCAGCGCCCGCCGGGCCAGCCCGGAGATGCCGGTGACGGCGAGGGCACCGGCGACGGCGGCGCGGTCTTCGGCCGTCAGCGGCCGGAACGGACCGCGGTGGGGGTAGCGGCCCAGGGCGACGCGGTCCTCCACCGTCAGCGCGGCCGGCGCGTCCTCTTCCGGGGTGACGAGCGCGAGCGTGCGCGCGCGCGCGTCGCGGTCCCACGCGGCCACCGGGCGCCCCTGCAGCAGGACATCGCCGCGCTCCGCGCGCAGGAGGCCGGCGAGCGTGCGCACGAGCGTGGATTTTCCCGCCGCGTTGGGGCCGACGAGGGCGACCGCGTCGCCCTCGCGCAGGACGAGGCTGACGCCGTGGAGCACCTCGCGCGGTCCGCGCCTGACGACCGCATCCCTGGCCTCGAGCACGGGCTTCATCCGCGTCCCTCGCTCGCGCGCAGGGCCAGCAGGAAATAGGGGGCGCCGACGAAGGCGGTAAGGGCGCCGAGAGGCAGATCCATCTGCGCGCTGAGGGTGCGCGACGCGAGATCGGCGAGGACGACGAGGATCGCTCCGGCCAGGAACGCCGCGGGAAGCAGGTGCCGGGCAAGCGGGCCGACGAGCGGCCGCAGGGCGTGCGGCGCCACGAGCCCCACGAAGGGCACCGATCCCGCCACCGACGTCGCCGCTCCCGCCACCAGAGAGGACAGCGCGAGCAGCGTCAAACGGGTGACGTGCACGGGCAGGCCGAGCGCCGCCGCTTCGTCGGCGCCGAGCGAGAGCACGTCGAGGGGACGGGCGAGCGCGAAGAGCAGCGCCGCCCCCGCGAGGATCAGCGCCCCGCCGAGCTGGAGGTGGGTCCAGCTCCGGCCCTCGAGCCCGCCCGCCAGCCAGAAGAGCACCGTCTTGACCCGGAACTCCTCCGTCGCCACCAGCAGCACGGAGGTGCCGGCGCCGGCGAGCGCGGCGACGGCCAGGCCGGTGAGGAGAAGCCCATGCAGCGATGCCCGGCCCGCGGCATGGGCCAGCACGTACACCGCGAGCACGGCCGCCATCGCTCCCGCGAAGGCGGCGACGGGCAGGGCGAGAAACGTCTGCCCCCACCCGAGCTTCACCGCCAGCACCGCCCCCAGCGCGGCGCCCGAGCCGACGCCGAGCAGGCCGGAATCGGCCATCGGGTTGCGGAAGACCGACTGCAGCGCGGCCCCGACGACGGCGAGGCCGCCGCCGACGAGCGCGGCGAGGAGCACGCGGGGCAGCCGCACGGTCCACAGGATCGCCTGGCCCGCGGCGCCCAGCGGAGAGAAGTCGAAGAGGCCGAAGCGCGCGCCGACGGCGGAGAGGACCGACACCGGCGGTAGCGCCACGCTCCCCACCGAGGCGGCGGCGGCGATCGACAGCGGCAGCGCGGCGGCCAGCGTGGCGAAGGCGAGACGGCGGCGCTGGACCTCGGTCACGGCCGCGAGGGGGGAACGCGATCGGGGTGGAGGGCCCCGGCCAGGTACCAGCACGCGTCCGCGGCATGGTGGCTGAGCGTCACCAGCAGCTCGGTGGGCATCGCGACGATGTGCCCCTGCTTCACCGCCCGCATCTGCGAGAGGAGGGGATGGGCCCGGAGCGCTTCCGTGCTCTTCCAACCCTCGCCGACGAGGACGAAGTCCGGATCGGCCACGAACGCGCGTTCGGCGCCGATGGGCGCGATCCCCTCCAGGCCGAGCTCCCGGCCGACGTTGGCGGCGCCCCCGCCTTCGATGAGGGAGCCGATGGCCGTGCCGCCGCCCGCCGTCATCCCTCCCGCCCAGTAGAGCACCCGCGGCTTCGTCGCGCCCGCGAGCCGGCGCGCCAGCTCGGCCAGCCGCGCGTCGTAGCGGGTGATCAGGCGGGCCGCCGCCTCCTCGCCCCCGACGGCGCGGCCGAGGTCCAGGATCGCGGCGCGGATGCCGGCGAGCGAGTCGAGGCCGCGCATGCGGTGCACGCGCATGCCGGAGCGCTCGACGAGGCGCAGGAAGTCGGCGTCGGTGTACTCCGAGACGACCACGAGGTCGGGCGTGAGCGCGAGCAGCCGCTCCATCTCCGCCCGGCGGAAGCGGGCGACCGCGGGGGGGATGCGGTCCACGACGTTGGACGTGCCCACGTCGTCCGCGGCGGCGGTGGCCGCGACCAGGCGATCCACGGGAACGATCTCCACGAGGATCTCGTCGGCGGTGAGGTTGAGCGACGCGATGCGACGAGGAACGGAATCAAACGCAGAGGCCGCAGAGAACGCAGAGAGAACGAAGGAAACGATCAGCAACGCAAGACGCCGCTTCATCGTTGGCCGATCCTCTGCGTTCTCTGCGCGCTCGGCGTTGAATCCGTCTCCGGCAGCAGGTCGGCGAACACGAACCCTTCTCGCTCGACCACTGCGCCGCCGACGACCGGGATCGGGTGGTCGAACATCGGACCGTCCCAGGCGAAGCTGTGGAACTCGCCGCGCTCGCCGCAGGGGTCGACGCCGGGGGGAAGCGCCGATAGCAGATCGTGGTCGAACGCGCGCCCCGCGAAGGAAGCATCGAGGGCGCGAGGATCCACGCAGGTGAGCCGGGCCTGCAGCCCGCCGTCGATCATCTCCTCCGCGAGCGCGCGCGTGGGCCGGCCCCAGAGCGGGAAGAGCGGGCGGAGCCCGGTCGACGCCATCCGCTCTTCGCGGTACCGGCGGATGTCCTCGAGGAACAGGTCGCCGAAGGCGACGGCCTCGATGCCGTCGGCGCGGGCCTCGGCCAGCGCGGCGGCCATGGCCCTCTCGTACACGTCGTTCGGGCAGGGATGCGGAATGGGCACGGCGCGCAGCGGCAAGCCCGCGGCGCGGGCCTGCGCCTCCAGCAGCTCGCGCCGCACCGCGTGCATCGCGACCCGTCCAAACGAGACGTTCACGGTCGTGAGCAGCCCGGCCACCTCCACGTGCTCCTGCCCGCGGAGCACGTGGAGGCTCCACGCGCTGTCCTTGCCGCTGCTCCAGGCGAGCAGCGCCCTCACCGCCGTGGCGGCGCCGGCTGGAAGCGCAGGCCGGCGCGAACGAGACGGCTGAGAGCCGGGTAGCCCAGGACCTCCTGATAGCGACGGTCGAGGAGGTTCTCTCCGGCCACGAACGCCTCGAGCCCTCGACCGAGGCACACGCGCGCGCGCCCGTCCAGGCGGACGTAGGCGTCGTTCATCAGCAGGCCGAGGCCGGCGAAGTCGCTGTCGGCGCGCCGGCCCACCACGACGAGGTTCGCGCCGAGTCCCACGCGGCCGCGCGTGAAGCGGGCGCCAATGGCCGCCTGGTGTTTCGGCCGGCGCAGGAGCGGCCGGCCGACCGCGACCACGGGGTCGAACACGTCGGTGCTGACGAGGATCCGCCCGTCGAGGTACGTGTACGCCGCCGACAGCCACAGCGCTTCCGCCGGCGAGGCCTCGGCCGACAGCTCGACGCCGCGGGCCCGCGTGTGGCCGAGGTTGACGTAGCTGCCCTGGAAGGTCATGGGGTCGACGACGTGGTACGCGACCTGGTCGAGGTAGTCGTGGTGAAAGGCCGTCGCCTCGGCGCGGAGCCGGCCGCCGAGCAGGCGCTGCTCGATCCCGAGGTCGAACGTGCGGCTCCGCTCCGGCTTCAGGTCCGGGTTGCCCTGGGCGAAGAACGAGACGCCGAAGGACTGGAAGAAGCTCGGCTCCTTGATCCCGGTCCCCGCGCTGGCGCGGAGCGTGGTCGCGTCGGCGGTGCCGCGCAGCCGCCACGCGACGGCCGCCCGCGGCACCGCGCGCGTGCCGAAGCTGGCGTTGTGCTCGACGCGGGCGCCCGCGGTCACGAACAGGCGATCGCCGACGACGAACCGGTCCTGCGCGTAGGCCCCGACGTTGGTGCGGCGCGGCGAGAGCAGTGGCTCGGCGCGCGCGCCCAGGGCACCCGTCTCCCGCTCGAGGTCGGCGCCGGCGGTCAGCAGGTGCCGGCCGCCCGCCCGGCCTTCGGCCTGATAACCGAGCGTGAGCCGCCGGACGTCGTTCTGGAAGCCGGCGGGGTCGCTGAAGTCGGAGATCGGGAACGCGCCCACGCGGTCGCCGAAGCGCGGCACGTACGACCCGGAGTCGACCGGATCGAGGTCCCGCTCGTCGCTCAGCGCGTAGCCGGCGCGGATCTCGTGCGAGAGCCGGTCGCCCGCGCGCAGGAGCCGGCCTCCGACGACGACGAGGTGCCGCTCGATCGACGCGTCGAGGTCCGGACGGCCGTAGAGCGTCTGGCCGGGCGTGCCCGCCGTGCTCGTGGCTCCGCGGGCGACGAAGCGCAGCGAGGAACGATCGCCGAGGCGCATACCGAGTGCGGCCGCGCCCGCCGTCTGCCGGAACGAGCTGTTGGGCTCCTCGTTGTCGGTCTCGACGCGCAGCGCGCCGGCCGTCCAGTCGAGGCCGCCGCGACGTCCCCGGCCTTCACCCTGGAGGCGCCGGCTGCCGAAGCGTCCCCCCTCGGCCGCCGCCTCGAAGGTCTCTCCTTCGCCGGGCGCGGCGTGGCGCGTGACGAGGTGGACGACGCCGGCGAGAGCGTCGGTGCCGTAGAGGCTGCTCGCCGCGCCGCGCACCACCTCGATCTGCTGGAGCGACAGCGGCAGCAGCGCGCTGAAGTCGAACGCGCCGCCGGGCTCGTTGAGGGGCACGCCGTCGATCATCACGCGGGCCGCGTTGGAGGCCCCGCCGCGCAGGAACAGGGAGCCCTGCCGGCCGAGGCTTCCCGCGCGGGCCACTGCCGCTCCCGGCACCTCCTGGAGCAGATGGAGTACGTCGGGGCTGGCGCGCTCGTCGATGCGCTCGTGATCGAGCACCGACGCGGCCACTCCGAGTGTCGAGAGCGCGGCCTCGGCGCGGGTGGCGGCGACCAGCACGTGTTCGCGCACGGGAGCGGGGGAGAGGACGAGGTCGAGATCCTCCTCGGCGGCCCCGACGACCCGGTGTGGCTCCGGAGACAGCACGAAACCCGGCGCTTCGACGCGCACTCGATATTCGCCCGGAGCGAGCCCGGCGACGTGGTATCGGCCCTCGGGGCCCGTGACGGCGGTGCGCTCGCCGACGGGGCCGGCCACGATCAGCAGCAGTTGGGGGACGGGAGTGCCCTCGGCGGTGCGGACCCGGCCGGCGAGAGCGCCGGTGGGCTCGCCCCGCGCGGCCGTGCCGGCGACCAGGAGAAAGACGGATGTCAGGCTGGCGAGGAGTGGACGATTCATGACGAGCAGCTCCTTCAGGCGAGAAGCCTCTCGGACGTTACGGTCAGGGCAGGTTTCCTGGCTCCCGGGTCGTCGCCCTGCCTCCGACCTTCCCCGGGTCCGACCCGAGTGGCGGCGCCTTGACGGCGCGCGTTGGAGACGGGCTCTCCGGCTACAGTGGCGGGACCGCGCAGGCCTTCGACCTGCTTCCCTCGGCTCCCGGGATCGACCGGCGATCTCGCGAGCCTCCCCTCGCCCGAGGGGCACCCTGACGATGGGCAGAGTCTGACAGCACGCGCGGAGGCGTGTCAACGGGCTGGGCTATCATCGCTGCGGTGCCATACCGTTTCCTGCGCGCGTGCCGCCGCGAGCCCGTGGACCGCACGCCCGTTTGGTTCATGCGGCAGGCGGGGCGCTACATGCCGGAGTACCGCGCGGTGCGCGAGCGCCACGACCTGCTCGAGATCTGCCGCACGCCGGAGCTGGTGGTGGAGGTGACGCTGCAGCCGGTGCGCGCGCTGGGCGTCGATGCCGGCATCCTCTTCAGCGACCTCCTGCTGCCTCTCGCTCCGCTCGGCATCCCGTTCCGTTTCGCGGCGGGGGAGGGGCCGGTCGTGGACGCCCCCGTGCGCGGCGGCGACGACCTCGCCCGACTCCGCCGTTTCGATCCGCGCGAGGAGCTGCGGCCGGTGCTCGACGCGATCCGGCTCCTGCGCCGCGAGCTGGAGGGCAAGGTCCCGCTCATCGGGTTCGCGGGCGCGCCGTTCACGCTCGCTTCGTACGCCGTGGAGGGCGGCCGCTCCACCCAGTTCGCGGCCACGAAGGCCTTCATGTACTCGGAGCCGCGCGCGTGGCATGCCCTGGCCGCTCTGCTGGCCGAGGTGGTCGGCGACTACCTCCGGGCGCAGGCCGAGGCGGGAGCGCAGGCCCTGCAGGTCTTCGACTCCTGGGTGGGCGTGCTCGACGCGCCGGACTATCGCGAGTTCGTGCTGCCCCACCTGCGCACGCTCTTCGCGCGCGCCGGCGGGCTCGTTCCCCTGATCCACTTCGGCACGGGCACGTCGCACCTGCTCGCGCTCCAGAGAGAGGCCGGCGGCGACGTCATCGGCATCGACTGGCGCATCGGCCTCGACGAGGGATGGCGCGCCGCGGGCGAGGATGTGGCCGTGCAGGGAAACCTCGAGCCGGCGGCGCTGCTCGGGACCCGCGAGCGACTGCTTGCCCGCGTGGACGACGTGCTCGCGCGCGCCGGCGGCCGGGCCGGCCACATCTTCAACCTCGGCCACGGCATCCTGCCCGCGACGCCGGTCGAGAACGTCAAGGCCGTGGTGGACCACGTCCACGCGCGCACCGCGCGATGAGCGCCGGCGTTCTTCTTCTCGCGCACGGGACGCCCGAGAGCCTCGACGAGATGCCCGACTACCTCCGCCTCGTGCGCGGCGGCCGGGAGCCGTCGGCGGAGCTCGTGGCCGAGATGCGGCACAACTACACGGCGATCGGCGGCCGGTCGCCGCTGACCGACATCACGCGCGCCCAGGCGGCCGCGCTCCAGGCCGCGCTCGGCGACGGCACGCCGGTCCTGACGGGCATGCGGAACTGGAAGCCCTTCATCGCCGATACCCTGCGCGAGGCGGCGGACGCGGGGCTCACCCGCCTCGTGGCCGTGCCGATGGCCCCGCAGTACTCGACGCTCAGTGTCGGCAAGTACAAGGAAGCGGTGGAGCGCTCCCGGCCCGACCGGCTCACGGTGCGCTTCGTCGACTCCTGGCACGAGCATCCGGGCCTGCTCGATGCCTTCGCCGAGAAGGTGCGCGCCGCGGGGCCGGCGGGCTCGTGGGACGAGGTGATCTTCACCGCCCATAGCCTTCCCGAACGCGTGGTTCGGGAGGGCGATCCCTATCCCGAGCAGGTGGCCGCCACCGCTCGCGGCGTGGCCGCGCGCGCCGGGCTCACGCGCCATCGCCAGGCCTACCAGAGCGCGGGCCGGACACCCGAGCCGTGGCTGGGGCCGCCGCTCGAACAGGTGCTCGGAGAGGTCGCCCGCCGCGGCGCCCGCCGCACGCTCGTGGTCCCGATCGGCTTCGTGTGCGACCACACCGAGGTTCTGTTCGACATCGACGTCCAGGCGCAGGCCGCGGCCCGCGCGGAAGGCCTGACGCTGCGCCGCACCGAGTCGCTCAACACGTCGCCCGTGCTTATCCGCGCCCTCGCCGATCTCGTCCGCCGTGCCGAGGGCTGAAGCGGCGCGGGCGCCTATCGCGGCCGCGTCGAGCGGGGGATCCTGAGCGTCAGTGTGAGGGCGCCCACCTTGGCGCCGTGGGCGTCGTTGACGATGCGGCTGAGCTGGACGGCGAAGGCGCCGGTGCTGGCGTCGAGGGCCGGCTCGTCCACGAAGACGGGCGCGCTGTCGCGATACGTCTTCTGCCACTTGGCCTCGTCGCCCTGCCAGTAGTCGGAGGTCTCGACGGTGGCGCACACGAGGCCGCCGCGCTCGTCCATGAGGAACGCCTCCACGACCAGCTTGTCGTCGCCGACGAGCTTGCGGAGCCGGTCCGCGCACGGCCCGGAAGTCAGCGTCTTCCGGAGCGGGTAGCGCGGGTTGTGCATCCAGGCCTCGTCGATGCGATGGATCTCGGCCGCGGACTCCTCGACCTTGTTCTTGGCCACGATCGCCTTGATGAGCTCGGGGTCGGTGCCGATCTTGTCCGCGAGCGGCATGCGCGCGTACGCGGTCTCGCGCGCCTGCACCGCCGTCGACGAAGGGCCCTGCGCCAGGAGAGCCGCCGCCACCGCCACCTGGATCACGTGTCCTCCCGGTTGGTGAACCCGATCTTACCCCTCGCCGGCCTCATTGGCCGATGGGCCGGCCCGGCGGCGCCGGAACCTTGGGCGGCCGCGCCGCCCGCGTCTCCGGCTTGTCGAGAAACTCGGCCACGTCGCGCTCGGCCAGGCGCAGATGGGCTTCCGCGACCGGATCCGCGGCGTGCCGCAGCCGGAGCTGGCCGCGCAGCCGGGTCAGCTCCGCGAGAGTGGCGGCGCGGACCTCCGGCGACGCCTCCTTTCGCGCGGCCAGATCCAACAGGCCGTCGAGCACCGCGCGCTGCGCGACGCGGCGCAGCGCCGCGTGCCGGGCCGTCGTCCCGGCCGGCGCTCCCCACGTCGCGTCCACCACACGGCGGAGCAGGCCGGTGAGCGTCAACGCGCCGTCGCCGCTCGCCAGCGTCAGCCGCGCCGCCCGCTCGGGATCGAGCAGCGGGCCGACCA
>Ga0066698_10000940_pt1 | contig 12128 bp, 10 predicted proteins | sample GraSoiAngelo_147_FD_66457 | JGI IMG/M metagenome (GOLD analysis project Ga0066698, IMG submission 66457) | Grasslands soil microbial communities from the Angelo Coastal Reserve, California, USA - 14_1009_05_40cm | ecosystem: Environmental > Terrestrial > Soil > Grasslands | place: USA... | reverse complement strand
CATTCCAATCTTTGCAGTAATCTTAGCTCTTGCAATTGACTTTGCATTTGGAGATCCAAAGAACAAATATCACCCAACAGTCTGGATCGGAAAACTAGTAAGCAAAGTTGTATCTCTTGCAAGATCTAATAATCCGATTTCAGAAAAATTAGGTGGTACAATAGTAGTAATGTGTGTTTTAGTGATAGTTTGTATTCTAATAATGTCACTAGTCTTTGGACTAAAATATCTTAATAATCTAGAAGTAAACGGATTTTCAAAGATTCTCATCTTAGCATCAACTATAGTTGTAACAGGAATACTGCTGAAAACTACAATTGCCATAAAGGGAATGGAACAACACGCGTCAAAGATTATGGAGGCACTCTCGAAGAACGATTTAGATGATGCTAGAACAAAGCTTTCTATGATAGTAAAGAGAAATACAAAAAATCTCGATAGGCAACATATCATTTCTGCAACACTAGAAAGTATTAGTGAAAATATTGTAGATGGCGTCACAGGACCTCTATTCTATTTTGCAATTTTTGGACTTACAGGCGCATTTATCCATCGAGCAGTAAATACCATAGATTCAATGATAGGTTACAAAACAGATTTGTTTAGAAACATAGGCTGGTTTGGTGCTAATTGTGATAAGGTTTTGAATTATCTTCCTTCAAGAATAACAAGCCTTGTAATGATACTTGCAAGCATAATTCTAAAAGAAAATTGGCGCCATTCGCTTGAAATTATGAGAAGAGACGGTCCAAAGACAGAGAGTCCTAATGCAGGATACCCAATGGCTACTATGGCAGGTGCTTTAGGTATTAGATTCGAGAAACTGGATCACTATATCCTAGGTGATGGCATTTCAGACATAACTGAGACTCATTTCAAGTTGGCAGTTTCTATAATGAAACTTACGAGCATTTTGTTTGTTGTGTTATTTACAATTCCTGTGATTGCAGTCCTATCGTATCTTGGATGGTGGTCTTTTGTTTAGGGGAATAACGTCTGTAGTATCATTTCTGACTATTATTCCATCAAAAAACAGTGAGCTTGAAACTGTTGCAAAGAGCATGTATCTGTTTCCAATAGCAGGAGCAGTAATTGGGATAATAATCGGTGGAGCAGGTTATGGACTTTCTTTGTTTGTTCAACCCCTGATAGTAGGTCTTCTATTGACAGGAGCACTTGTGATTATTACCGGAGTACATCACACCGATGCTCTTTGTGACTTTGCTGATGGAATCATGGCAAAGGGAACCAAAGAAAAAAAATTACAAGCTATGAGAGATCCCGCAGTTGGCTCTGCAGGTATAGTAACTATAGTGTTGTATGTAGCTGGCATGATAATGGCATTGTCAATGATGAAAGGATTTGTACTCTTTCAGGCAATTTTGTTAAGTGAGCTTATGGCAAAATTTGCAATGGTTCTTCAAGCTAATCGTGGAATTTCAGCTTGGCAAGGACTAAGCTCTCCATTTACCCAATCAATGAAAGACTACAGAAAACTAGGCGTAGCTGCAGGACTTGCCATTATACCAACTATCTTGCTGGGGGGAATTACAGGAGTATACGTAACTGGTGTTTGTGTCGGATTATCATTCCTACTGCTTCGAGTTGCGAATCGAAGCTTTGGTGGAATCTCTGGCGATGTATTTGGAGCAAGCAATGAACTTGTAAGGCTGGCATCACTTTTGATCTTTGTATCTGTATGATAGGCCTAGTAATGTGTGGTGGTAAGGGCACACGAATGGATTTGCCAGAAGAAAAGCTCTTGATAAAATACAAAAAACCAGTTATACAGCATGTCATATCTGCGCTTCAAGACTCTGGCATGTTTTTTCAAATAATATGTATTACAAGTCCAAATGCACCAAAAACTCGTCAATTCATTAAAGCACTTGGAATTACCACAATAGAAACAGAAGGAAAAGGGTATGTTAGCGATCTCAGTAATGCCTTGCGTAGCCTCAGCGAAACAGTTTTTGTTGTTTCAGGAGACATGGCACTTTTAGATGATAAAATAATTAGAAAAATTATCGCATCTGTAAATGATAAAGAACCGTGGACTAGCGTACTAGTGAGAAAGAAATTCTTGGATTCTATTGAAATTGAAGCCGACTATGTTGTTAGATACAATAATGAGGACCATGCTTATTCTGGCATCTCAATTGTAAATCCAACAAAAATATCAGAAATGCAACAAGTTGCAGAATCTTACATCGTACTTGATGATAAACGAGTAGCAATTAACTTGAATACAAAGAAGGATTATGATTTACTCTGCGCTACCTAGGACTTTACCGTTTAGTTTGGCAATAGACCCAGTTGGTTCTGCTAAAGTGTTGCCACAAGCCTTGCATGTAACAGTAGTTGAAACATGTGAATACACAACACTTTCTTCTCCACATTCCTTGCACTGAACTCTCTGGAATTTACTACCAGGTTTTGGAATTAGAATTTGAGCTTTTTTCATTATGCAACCAATTCCAGTTTTCTTAATCTTATTCCAGCCACATTGAATTTCTTTTTGCATTCAGGACACATCAGAATTGGAGTCATCTTCTTAGTTGTCTTAGCTGGCTTTGCTAGCTTGGGGAATTTTTGTCCGCCATATCCTTTCTTATCTTCAGCGTGTCTTCTCTCGCCTATGGCAGAACCTCTTCTCTTGCCTGCCTTGTATAAGGAGACCTTTTGTACTGTATGCTTTTTACATTTAGGGCAGTATCTTCTAATCTCCTTTGGCATGTTCATAAAATGAAACCTGCTCTGACCGTAATTTAAACATCGCTTTAATAGTATAGATAACAACACTCCCTCTGTGAAGGCAAATCCACTTGCTTCCATGATCTCGTCACTTAACTCAGTAGCTATGGGTGAAAGTAAAGCAGATATTGTTTTAAAAAATTGCAAGCTAGTAAATGTCTATTCCAGAGAGATTATTCCACAAACCCATATTGCTATAGTAAAGGATAGAATTGCCTATGTTGGAAGAGATGCATCTCATACAATAGGAAAGAAGACTGTAGTAATTGATTTAGAAGAAAAATACGTTACTCCAGGCTTCGCAGATTCGCATATACACATTGATCAATACATCCTGCCTTCAGAACTTGCAAAGAAATCCCTTCTTTGTGGCACTACTACCTTATTTTCTGACCCAATTGATATCGTAAGTGTCTGTGGCTATAGAGGATTTAGAGAATTTGTCAGGATGACAGAGAACTTACCAATTAGGGTCTTTCATGTAATTCCTGGAGGCTTGCCTGTAGACAGAAAATTTAGTCATTCAAGGACAATTAACAAAGAAGAACAAAAGAAAGCCTATGACTTGGACAACGTGGTACGCTTGGGCGAAGTATTTTCTTGGACCAAAGTTACAACAAGAGATCCAAGAACAATTCAGAGCATAACTGACATGCTACAAAATAATGGTATCATAAATGGACACACTGCAGGTGCAAGCGATAAAAAATTGAATGCTTACATTGCATCTGGAATTTTCTCATGTCATGAGCCAATAGACTATGATCAGGTTATCGAGAGACTCAGGCTAGGTATGTGGATTATGATGAGGGAAGGATCTATTAGACGAGATCTTGACAAGATTATACCAAATGTACTGTCACGCAAGACCAGCATTGACAGATTAATGTTTTGTACAGACGGAGTAACACCAAAAGACATTGTAGAATTTGGAATAATTGATCATTGTATTAGAAAATCTGCTATGCTGGGTATGGATGTTATTGATGCAATAGCTATAGCATCGAAAAATTGCTTTGAATATTATGGCATGAGCAAAGACTATGGCGGAATTGCTCCAGGGAAGATGGCGGACATTCTAGTTTTTGACGACCTGGAAAAAATTAAACCAAATAAGGTCTTCGTAGGAGGAAAATTAGTAGTAGCTCATGGAGAAATGGTATTCAAACCTGCTAAAAGCAACATTGCAAAATGGCTTACAAGAACAGTCAAAACAAGAAGGAAATTCACAGAAAAAGACTTTGTCATACATAGTAAACAAAGCTCTGTTCAAGCATTGGTAATCAAACTTGAAACAGAAATAATAACCAAAAAAGATCAGGAAGATCTTCGGGTACGAGATGGAAATGTGGTGGCATCATCTGAAAAGGATGTGTGGAAAGTGGCTGCAGTTGACAGAACTTATGGTACTGGCAAGTATTCTGTCGGCTTTTTAAAAAATTTTGGGGCTGATATAGGAGCATTTGGATGTACTCAAAGTTTTCACGAAAATGACATGATTATCATAGGTTCTAATGAAAAAGACATGGCCTTTGTGGCAAACACATTGACTCAGATGCAAGGGGGAATGTTGGCCGTAAAGGATGGTAGGAACTTGTGCAAATTTGAAATGCCAGTAGCAGGTCTCATATCTAAGCATCCATTTGAACAGACACTAGAAGAATACTCTGAGGTTGATTCAAAAATAGCCGAACAGGGATGTAAATTTAAAAATCCTCATCTTATTCCAGTATTTCTACCATTTCTTGCCTTACCTGAGATCAGGATCCTCTACAGTGGCATCGTTGACGTGAAAAATAGAACCTTTTTGAAGATTTTGAACCAATAAGATATTAAAAGGGGCAAGAAATTACGAATTAGGAGATTAATTTTGGCATCGATTCAACAAACACCACAGGGTCCTGTTCTAGTATTAAAAGAAAGTGCATTACAACAAAAGGGAAGAGACGCACAGAAAAATAATATAGCCGCAGCCAAGCTAGTTGCTGAACTTGTAAGAACCAGCCTTGGCCCAAGAGGAATGGACAAAATGCTTGTGGATTCTTTAGGAGATGTTACTATTACCAACGATGGTGCTACTATTCTAAAAGAGATCGACGTCCAACATCCAGCTGCAAAAATGATGGTTGAAATTTCAAAGACTGTTGATAATGAAGTAGGTGATGGAACAACATCATCTGTGGTTTTCGGCGGTTCTCTCTTGGCAAAAGCCGAAGAGCTTCTGGAAAAAGATGTTCACGCCACCGTAATCATTGAAGGCTTTCAAGCCGCGCAGGAAAAGGCTCTCTCACTTCTTGAAGAACTTGCAAAACAAGTAAGTCCAAATGAGCGAGAGGTTCTATTGAAGGTCGCAAAGACTAGCATGGAATCAAAGCTTGTCTCAGAAGACAGTGATATGCTATCCAAGCTTGTTGTAGATGCCATATTACAGATTGTAGAAAAAGAAGCTGAAGTACACAAGGTTGACCTAGACAATATTAAAGTGGAGAAGAAAGCAGGTGGTTCAATCCGAAACACCCATCTTATCAAAGGTATAGTACTAGACAAGGAAGTAGTTCACAGCGGAATGCCAACAAAGATTGAGAAGGCCAAGATTGCTCTGCTCAACTCAGCTCTTGAAATTGAAAAGACAGAGATGAGTGCAGAAATTAGGATTACTGACCCATCTCAGATGCAGATGTTCCTTGAGGAAGAAAATAGGATGCTCAAGGCCATGGTTGACAAGATTCATGAGATAGGTGCAAATGTGCTAATCTGTCAGAAAGGCATAGACGATATCGCACAACATTATCTCTCAAAACAAGGAATTCTTGCAGTAAGGAGAGTAAAAGAAAGTGACATGACAAAGCTTGCAAAGGCAACAGGTGGAAGAATTAGCAGCAATATTGATGATATGACTCTAAAGGATTTGGGTACTGCTGAATTGGTAGAACAAAGAAAAGTAGAGACAGAGAAATGGGTCTTCATAGAAGGCTGCAAGAACCCACGCGCAATTACAATTCTGATTAGAGGAGGCTCACAAAGAGTAGTAGATGAGGTAGATAGATCACTTCATGATTCTTTGATGGTAGTAAAAGATGTAATAGAAAGACCTGCAGTAGTGGCTGGTGGCGGTGCACCAGAAGAATATCTGGCTTCGAGATTGAAAGACTGGGCAGATAGATTTGAGGGAAGAGAACAACTTGCAATCAAAAAGTATGCAGAAGCTCTTGAGATAATTCCGCTTACCATAGCAGAGAACGCGGGTATGGATCCAATCAACACAATGGTTACACTTCGTGCAAAACAAAGTCAAGGTAAGCAATGGACTGGAATAGATGCAAGAAATACTAGAGTAGCCGATATGTATTCTCTGGGCATCTTAGAACCAGTAGTAGTAAAAGAGCAGATAATAAAATCAGCAACCGAGGCAGCCTGCATGATACTAAGAATCGATGATGTTATTGCATCATCCGGTGGCAAAAGTGGCGGAGGAAAAGGTCTGCCACCACAAATGGGCTAAACTTTTTCATGCTAGAAAAGCTCAAAAATCTTAATCTCGTTGGTTCTATTGTTGTTCTAAATGATTTTTTTCTTGATAGAATAATTAAGATACAAGATCTTGCAGGACTCTACAAACAAATTTTAGAAAAAACTAGCTTGGGCGGAAGTATAAGAGGAATTCCACAGTTTGATATCAAAGGAGGAAATGCAACAAATGTTGCGCATGCTCTAGTAAAACTTGGTTGCCCAGTTTCGTTAATTACTGTGGCAGACAGTACTAGTTCACATATATTAAAAGAAACTTTTTCTGAATTTCCCAAAGTCTCACTTTTTATAATTGATGGCAAGCCAGGAAGAACAACCTCGCTTGAATTTAACAACAATGGAGATATTGTAAACATAATGCTTTCTGATTTGGGGGATAACGAGAACTTTGGGCCTGATAAGCTGGGATCAAAGGAACAGGTAGTACTCAAGAAAGCAGACGCTGTGATTGTAACAAACTGGGCAAGTAATGAGAGGGCAACTGAACTTTCAAGATTTGCATTTGAAAAATCCAAATCGGCTCTTCATTTTCTAGACCCAGCAGATATACAGACAAGACCTGGAGAATTCAAAGAAGCCTTATCTGAACTAGGTTCTGACTTGGACTCGTTATGTATCAATGAGAATGAGTGCAATATCCTATTGGGGCAATACGGACTTGATACCCTAACTGATGTAGACAATACCAAGAAATCGGTTAAAGAATTGGCTACAAGAACCTCCGTTTCAATAGACCTTCATACCTCTATCGGTTCATGTTGGTCAAACGGAAATGATGTAGAATTTGTTAAATCTTTTCCAGTTCAACCAAAGTTTGTTACCGGTGCAGGCGATGTTTGGGATGCAGCCAATCTAGTTGGATATCTTGCTAATTTGGAACCTGCAGAAAGGCTACTTTTTGCAAATGGTGCTGCATCGTTATACATCAATAGTTTTCAGGGAATTCCACCTACTATTGACCAAGTTTTATTGCTAATTAAGTCAGCAAAGACTAACACTCTCTAATTGCGTAGATCTATGAAATGCTACAAATATCATACATTGATCAAAATTCGAGTATTTTGATCTGTTTACATGAGAGAAAGGTTTTTTAATAATCACAAATTAAACCCCCACAGATTGGATTACAAATTTTTTGTTCCGGTACTGGCAGTTATGATAATTTCTGCTTTACCAGCCATGTCGGCTAATGCACAACAGACGTCGTCATCAATTAGTAGTGGTATCCAGTCACTTGAAGATTGTGTACAAAAGTTTCAAGGTTCAGATCATATTTACTGCGATAGTTCCTTTTCACTAAATGTTGCCAAGTCCGGTCAACAATTCTCAAAATATCGTTATAGCTCTTCTGATACTATAATAGTAAACGAAAAGACCATGGTAACGCTTTCCGGTCTAAGATCAACAGATCCTGACAGTGACAAACTGGCATACACTTGGTCTCAAATAAGCGGTGACAAGGTAAGTTTCTCATCTACAGACCCAGTGATATCATTCATTGCGCCACCAGTTCCTCCAAATGAGGTAAAGAGTCTGACTATCGGTCTTACAGTCGATGACGGACATGGAGGCGTAAGCAATGCCAAATACAATGTCATAGTTTTGCATGTTAACCACCCACCAATAGTCAAAGTAAATGATGACATGATAGTTGATGAGGGTACGCCAGTAACTCTAACGGGCTCTGCAACAGACCCTGACAACGACCCATTAACCTATGCATGGGGTCAATATTCTGGCCCAGAAGTTGAATTATCATCATATGGTGATACCTCAGTGTCATTTACAGCACCAGCAGTTGACCCAGGCTCAAGCAAAGCTTTACTTTTCATTTTTACCGCAGATGATGGACATGGAGGCAAAGCAGCTGCAATGGTAAAAGTTACAGTCAAAAGTACTCATATAAGCCCGACAGTTTCATGTTCAGATATTTCAGTTCTAGCAAATACTCCTGTTACACTGTATGCAACGGTATCAAACCCAAGCGGTGATGTACTGTTATATCACTGGAAACAAATTTCTGGAATTCCTGTCAAGTTATCATCACGCGATGATTTGACACCAACATTTGTTTCACCAATTCCAAATGGCGTAACTGGTCAACTAGTGTTTGAACTAACAATCGGTGATGATCTAGTAAGTCTTCCAGCATGTGATGTGGTAGTGAACGTTAATACCATAGAAGCAACAGGAGTTCCTCCAGTAGCCGATGCCGGTTCTGATCAAACCGTAGATGAGCTGACAAAAGTTTCGCTAGATGGCAGTGCAAGTAAAGGCGTTCATCTAAAATATTCATGGGAACAAGTAAGCGGCGATAAAGTGACATTATTATTTAGTGAAACTGCACAGCCAGCGATCTTTGCACCACCGGTTCCAATAGGTGAAACAAAGGAACTTGTGTTCAAGCTCACAGTCACAAACGAATATGGACAGGATAGTGCTACAGTCAAAATTACTGTAGTACACACTAACAACAATCCAACTGCTGTAATAACTCCAGAGTAGGGAACCACTCTTCATTTTTACATTAGACTCAGACTATAGTTTTACTTTAAAAACAAGCGTGCAGATCATCTGGTTCTTCTAGGCAGAAACAAGAGTACAGTACCTAACAATATCAAAATAGCTACCAATCCAGTATACAAGAGTACAACTGGAAGAGACGAGATGTAATTACTTGGTACGCTAGGACCCAAGAAGACAGAATCTGTGGATAATGCCCATATTAGAAAAAAAGATCCAATAACTACACTTAGATCAATTACCAAAATTTTGTGAACGGGTCTCACAATTTCATTAGTCTGGTATTGATCTTAAACTATTCCCAGAATCAATAACACTACTACGGGCATCATGTTTCTGAGCACAATTTGGTTATTTTGTCCAGCCTTTCTTTTTACCGAATTCTATTAGCAAATTCATGATTTTATCGTAGGAATCTTGAGTTATCATCTCGCGTTCTATTATCTGAGAAAGTATCGCTTCCAATCTCATGTGCTTACCTTCAATCGTATTTGTTAGGTCGTTGATCGCCTGTTTAATGTCGTCTAATTCCCTTTGATTTGTATTTCCTGATGAAGAAATGTAAGGCATATCATTTCTCTTTGAGATACTAGACCTAAAACTTTTATGACAACATGCAGATTTTCACGAGTAAAACGGGGGGCAGACTATTTTTATTGCGGTTCAATAGTGGCTGGTGGCTTGCTTGAAATTACATAGCTAACCCAAGCAACATCTTCCACCTCATTTGTAATTCTGTTACTGATTCGTTCAAGTAAATCAGAAGGCAATCTAGTCCAGTCAGCTGTCATTGCATCTATAGAATCTACTACACGAACCATAACCACATTACCATACTTTCGCTCATCGCCTACAACTCCAACTGCTCTGTCATCGCCTACGGCTGCATAAGCTTGCCAAACTTTATCATACCATCCAGACGCAACAAGCTCTTCTTCAACAATTCTGCTTGCATGTTTGCAAATTTGCAATTTTTGTGGTGTTACCTCTCCAATCACTCTTACCGCAAGGCCAGGACCGGGGAATGGGTGACGATTGAGAAGATTAGTAGGCACTGCTAGGATTTTTCCTATCTTTCTTACCTCATCTTTGTAGAGATATCTCAAAGGTTCCAATACTTGGAGATTAAGCCAAGAAGGAAGTCCACCTACGTTATGGTGTGTTTTAATTATAGCAGCAGGTCCTTTTGAGACACCACTTTCTATGACATCAGGATAAAGCGTACCCTGAGCTAGCCACTTGAAAGGACCGTTCTTTTCTGCAAATTCCGTAAAAATCTTAACAAATTCTTCTCCGATTATCATCCGTTTCTGTTCAGGATCTGTTACCCCTTTCAATCTTCCAAGGAATCTTTCTTTTGCATCAATTATAGTAAAATTCATTCCAAAATTATTTTTGAACATTTCTTCAACTTCCTTTTCTTCGTTTAATCGCAGTAATCCATTATCTACAAATACGCACTTTAGCCTGCTTCCTACTGCCTTTTGAATCAGTAGCGCAGCTACAGTAGAGTCAATTCCGCCGCTAATTCCGCACAAGACATTGCCATCTATCTTGGAAATATCAGAAACTGTTCTATCCATGAAATTTTCAAGTGTCCAGTCTTGTTTTGCTTTACATATATTTAGAACAAAATTTTTGAGAACTTGAATTCCTTTTTCTGTATGTACTACTTCTGGATGAAACTGAATACCGTAGATTAGCTTTTGTCTATTAGCTATTGCTGCAGCAAATGAATTTTCAGTATGCCCTATTACTTCAAATCCCTTTGGGAGTGCTTCGGCCGCATCTCCGTGACTCATCCATGCTCTTGTTGATTTGCCAATTCCAGACAGTAAATCAGAATCATTGTCTATGCTAAGTAGCGAAGAACCATATTCCTTGTTTGCTTGTTTGACTTTGCCTCCAAAATTATTGACAATTAATTGGTGACCATAACAAATTCCAAGAACTGGCAAACCTGTATCAAATATTCCACTTGCCGGTTGTGGAGAATCTTTGTTGTATACACTCGAGGGCCCTCCGCTGAATACTATGCCTTTGGGGTTCATCTTTCTTAGTTCATCAAGTGGGATATTGTAAGGTACCAGTTCGGCATAAACTGAAAATTCTCTAATCCTTCGACATATTAGGTGACTGTACTGTGAGCCAAAATCTAGTACAATTATATTGTCCATTATCTCACTTTCTAGAGTTTTCTATCATTCGAGAAAACGACCATGTTGCTGTGTTTATTATCTCATTTACTCTCTCTCTTTGACGATAATTTTTGATTAGAATTTCTCTGATTCTACTACCATCCTTATTTATCATACAGCTAATCACAGAATTTTGAGAAATCTTACCAGTTTGCACATCAATATTATCTTGACTTTCCATCCCGCCTATTATTCTGCCAAGAAAGAATGATTTGAATGGCTGTGTATCTACGTCTAGGATAATATCTTCAGAAGGAATGATCACAACCTCTTCTGGAGTAACATGAGCATTTGCTATTACTTTATCATCAATTGTCTTTATCTGAATAACAGAAGCTGTTTGTTGGCCAGGCTGGCTTTTCCTACCGGATGAAGGCATCAGAGATGATGCCTTGCTAAAACTTGATTGCTTGACAAGAGAATCTAGAATCGAAAGATTCTGCTTTAATTTTTCTATCTCTTTTTCTCTTTTTTCGATTTCTTCAGAGATCCATTCTCTTAGTTCTAAAATTTCTCGGAGATGTTCTTCTGAATAATCCATATCTGTTCTATTCTTGAATGGATAATAAATATTAAAACAAGCTTTAACGTCTAACTAACCTTCGAAGGTCACTAAATCTAATCTTGCTGAATCCCTCTATTGGTACAGATGTTGTGTAAAACTCAGGTCCATCCTTTAGGGCAAGCCACTCTAGGAGAGATTTTGCTTTCTTTAATTTCCTTAGTTTTGTGCGCTTATCATAATCAAGCTCCTTTGAATACCTACCAACCGTGGTTCCAAAATCCATTCCAAAGAGTATAATTTTTCTTGCTCCAAAATATCTAGCTAGAAACACACATCTATCACCGTCAGTAAAGCCACCAAAATTCCGAATTTTTCCAAATGGTTTTCCTTCTGTAGTTCCTATGCAATACCTAAACCCTATTGATACTGGGAGTTTCTCAATATTGTCTCCATGGGAATGGACTACCATTATAGAGTTGTTAGATGCTGCTTTTTTGAGAAATTCCCAACTTCCATCAAGGTCAGTAACTATAATATCTGGTTTTATTTTGTTCTCAACTAATGCCTTTGTTGCGCCGTTAGCCACAATCTTTGTAATATTTCTGAATTCCTTTAGGACT
>Ga0066698_10000937_pt1 | contig 12131 bp, 15 predicted proteins | sample GraSoiAngelo_147_FD_66457 | JGI IMG/M metagenome (GOLD analysis project Ga0066698, IMG submission 66457) | Grasslands soil microbial communities from the Angelo Coastal Reserve, California, USA - 14_1009_05_40cm | ecosystem: Environmental > Terrestrial > Soil > Grasslands | place: USA... | reverse complement strand
CACACGGACCGACGGCAACGAGATGTCGAGCGCCTCGAGTGCTCGCGCACCGACCCCTTCGCCCTCGGCGATGAGGCCGAGCAAGAGATGCTCGGTCCCGATGTAGTTGTGGTCGAGGAGCCGTGCTTCTCCTTGGGCCAGCACGACGACCCGGCGCGCGCTATCCGTGAACCGCTCGAACACTCGCCTCAGTTCTCCCCCTGGTCGCGGGTGAAGCCGAGCTCGCCGTCGAACTCCTGCAACTTCTCGATGTGCATCCACCGATGCCGGCGCGAGATCCGCGTGAGCAGCTGGTGCACGTCCTCGTCCGGAAGATCGCCGGGGTCCTCCTTGATGATGAACCGGCATCGGAAGAGATCCCCGGTCTCCGTGAGGGCGCCGGTCGGCGGGAAGACCTTCGTGCCCCGTGAGGAGATCATCTTGAGAGACAAGCGCGTGTCGTGGGTGAGCTCCATCATCGAGGCCCCGAGCTCGGACGCGGAGAGCGGCGACTCGACGAAGACGTCCAGGCCGACGACCGCCCGGGACCTCGCCTTCACGTAATCGGGGTCTGGATCGAGCTTCGGCAGGACCAGTGGCTTCACATCGCGAACGGTCCAGGTCTGGGTCCGCTTCCCGAGGTTCCCGATGATCGCGTCGGCGTACGCGGTGGTGGGGGTGCCCCGATCGTAGCCGACGACGTCGCCGGTCAGGACACCTGATTCCAGCGTGACGAAGACCGCGTGCTCGATCGCGGACGCTTGGTCGAACAGCCCCAAGTGCCGGAGCATCAGGACCGCCGACAGGAGCACGGCCGTCGGGTTGATCACGTTCTTGCCCGCGTATTTCGGCGCTGACCCGTGCACGGCCTCGAAGATCGCGACCTCGTTCCCCACGTTCGCACTCGGCGCGAACCCGAGCCCTCCGATCAGGGCGCTCGACTCGTCCGACAGGATGTCGCCATTCATGTTCGTCATGACGACGACCTCGAACTGCTCGGGGCGTTTCACCAGCTGGTGGGCGGCGTTGTCGACGATGACGTGCCACGGCTCGATCTCGGGATAGTCGGGGGCGACCTTCTCGAACGCTCGCTTCATCTCGCCTTCGGAGAGCTTCAGGATGTTGGCCTTGGTCGCGCAAGCGACCTTCGTCCGGCCCTCGCTCCGGGCGTACTCGAACGCGAACCGCGCGATCCGTTCGGAACCTTTCGCGCTGATCAGCTTGAGCGCTTGGGCGACGCCGGGGGTTTGCATGTACTCGATCCCGGCGTAGAGGTCCTCGACGTTCTCCCGGACCACGACCAGATCGATCCCGCGGCCGCTGTACGGCGTCTTCACCCCGGGCATCTCGCGGACCGGCCGAACGTTCGCGTAGGTCTCGAACAACTTGCGGAGCGTTACGTTGGCGGACTTCTCGCCGAACCCGACGGGTGTCTCGAGGGGTCCCTTCAACGCGACCTTCGTGCGGCCGATCGAGTCCATCGTTTCCTGGGGGACGCCCGAGGCGATGCCCCTCTTGAAGACCTCGGCGCCGGCATCCGCCAACTCCCAGTCGATCGGCGCGCCGGCCGCCTCAACGATCCGCCGTGTGGCGTCGATGCACTCGGGGCCGATCCCATCACCGGGGATCAACGTCACGGGGATGCGGGCTCGGTCTTCTCGGTCTTCGATCACGTAGGCCTCCTCGGTGTCGGACCGTTTGAACCGAGCAGCTATCGTAACGACGAGGGGGGCACGTTCAGCTGTCGGGATATCGCCGACGCAGCTGGGGCGCGAGGACTCGAACCTCGACTAACAGGGCCAGAACCTGTCGTGCTGCCATTACACCACGCCCCACCGAACCGCTCGGGCACTCTAACAAGGCACCCTTCGGGTAACCACGACGTTGCCACCTGCGAGGTTGACCTGCCTTGCGGCGCAGGACTACGGTGGGTCGACGACCCCACCGAACGACATGGGAGGGCAGATGAACAAGGGCGGATTGGTATCGGAGGTCGCCAAGCGGACCGGTTTGTCCAAGGCCGACGTCGCCCGTGTCGTCGACGCGTCGATCGACGCGGTGCGCGACGCCGTGGTCAAAGGCGAGCGCGTCACGCTGGCCGACTTCGGGACGTTCGAGCGCAAGCATCGCAACGAGCGCATCGCTCGCAATCCGCGCAAGCCCGACGTTCCCATCGTGGTTCCGGCACGGGACCTGCCGTCCTTCACACCCGGCAAGGAGTTCCGGGCGCAGGTCCTGCAACGCTCTTAGCGTCCGGCGAACGTCACCAACCGGAGTTCGCGCGCCACCTGCTGGCCGTTCTCGTCGGCGACCTCGAAACGCACGCGCTGTCCGAGTCGCAAGGTCCGGATGAAATCGTCTCCGATCGACCTGGCATCGATCGCGACCTCGGTCCGATCGTCCGTCACCAGCGAGCCCGTGTTGGAGCCTTCGTCGTAGTGCTTGATCGTTCCCTGCATCGGGGTCTCCTACCCGGCGCCCGTCGCGGGCGGCACACGCACTGACATGTCGAGCGCTCGCAGGACCTCGCGCGTGCGTCCGGCCCGTCGATCGTTCACGACCGTGAGGATATCGTCCGGGAGGTCCAGGTCGAACGCGAGCTCGGCGTGTTCGATCACAGCGACCGGAACGTCTCGCTGGGCGGCCTCCTCGAGGTGCCTGCGGTACGAGTCCTTGCCGAAGCTGGACGGGATCGCGACTGGCGGCCTGCGCAGGAGCAGGTTCGTTCCCGTTTCGTCGGCGGCCGGCGCGAGCACGACGGGGCCGAGGGTGTGGATCGCGCGGGTGAGCGCCGCGGCGGTGACGAGTGGGGTGTCCGGCAACAGGACGGCGAACGCGTCCAGGCGACGCGCCAGAGCCTCCTCCTCCACCTGTCGGATGGCCTGCGCGAGCGGGGGTCGCTCCTCGGGCATCGGCGTCGCCCCACGACCCGCAGCCACCTCGAGGACCGACTCATCGGGCGACACGACCCAGGTTTCCCACCCGGGCAGGAGCAGCGTCGCATCCAACACGTCCTCGAGCATCGCGAGCGTGAGTGCCGCGCGTTCGAGCGGAGAAAGGACGGAAGTGAGCCGACCCTTCGCCTCGTCCAAGGACTTCACGGGTAACGCGATGGCTCGCACCAGATCTCCAGCCTAGTCGAGGTCATCCGGTAGGCTCACGGCCCGGTCGGCCTCTTCGAGGGGTGCGACACAGGGGAGGAGAACGTGGCCGAGCCCTGGTTCCAAGTCGCGAAGGCCGTCGCGCTCCCGCCCGCGTGGCTCTGGTTCCGGTGGCGTTTCGAGCATCTCGAACGGATCCCCCAGCGAGGGCCGGCGTTGATCGCATGCAATCACGCGTCGTACCTCGACCCGATCGCCAACGCCTACGCCGTGGTCAAAGCGGGCCGGCGACCCCGGTTCCTCGCCAAGGACGACCTCTTCGACATCCCCCTCGTGGGCCGGGCGCTCGCGGGGGCCGGGCAGATCCCGGTCAGCCGCGGCAGCGGCGACCGTACGCCGCTGGTGCGAGCGGAACGAGCCCTCGCCGCTGGCGAGGCCGTGCTCGTCTACCCGGAAGGAACCGTCACGACTCGCTCCGACGGACTCCCCATGGCCGGTAAGACCGGAACGGTCCGGCTGGCGCTCGCCCTGGGCGTCCGTATCACGCCGATGGTGAGCTGGGGCTCCGCCGCGGTGTGGCAGAAGTCGGGCCCGGGCTCCCTGAAACCCGGCAGACCGGTATGGGTGTCGGTCGGCGATCCGATCGATCTAGGGGCCGGCCAGGACGCGATCCATGACTACGACGCGGTTCGCCGCATGACCGCCGACCTGATGGGGGTCCTCACCGCGCTCACCATCGATCTGCGGGACCGCTACCCCAGGCGCTGGGCCGACGCCCGCTAGGCTTGGCGGGATGAGCGAGCGCGGGTTCCAGACCCGAGCGATCCATGGGGTGTCGGTGCCGCCGATCGACCAGCAGACGCCGAGCGTCCCCCTGTACCAGACGTCGACGTTCCGCTTCACCGATGCGGACGCCTACGCCGACACGATCGCGTTCCGGGCGCCCGGGTACACGTACACACGCGGCTACGGGAACCCGACGCTCGACGCGTTCGAGGGCCTGGTCGCGTCGCTCGAGCGGACCGAGGCGGCGATGTCGTTCGCGAGTGGCATGGCCGCGATCCACACGTTGTGGACCGCGCACGTTGGGTCCGGGGAGCGGATCGTCGCGACGAACGCGCTGTACGGCGGCGCGTTCGCCCTCGCGACGGCCGTCATGCCACGGTTCGGCGTGACGGTGGATCTGGTCGACGGACGGGACCTGGATGCGGTCGATCGGGCGCTCCCGGGGGCATCGCTCTTCTACACGGAGACGATCGCGAACCCGACGATGGCGGTCGCCGACCTGGAGGCCCTGGGTGCGATCTGCCTACGACACGGCGTCCCCGCCGCCGTCGACAACACGTTCGCGTCCCCGGCGCTCTGCAACCCCGTTCGGTTCGGCTTCGACTTCGTGGTGCACTCCTCGACGAAGTACCTGGGTGGGCATCACGACCACACGGGCGGCGTGGTCGCATGCACGAACGACGGGCGTTCGGCGCTGCGCGACCTCGTGATCGAGACGGGCGGAACGTTGGCCCCGTTCGAAGCGTGGCTCGCGATGCGCGGGATCATGACCCTCGGGATCCGGATGGAACGCCACTCGGCAAGCGCGCTCCGGATCGCGACAGAGATCGAGCGACATCCAAACGTCGAACGGGTGCACTATCCCGGGCTCCCGTCGCACCCGGATTATGCTATCGCGCAACGCCTCCTCCCGAACGGCGCGGGCGGGATGATCGCCGTCGAGGTGAGCGGTGGCGTCGAAGGGGGGAAGGCGTTCTGCGATGCGCTCGAGCTCGCGTGGGTCGCCACGAGCCTCGGAGGGACGCACACGCTCGTCGGCCACGCCGCCTCGACGACCCATCGCCAGTACGCGCCCGAGGCCAGGCGAGCCGCCGGGATCGCGGACGGCTTGGTCCGCGTGAGCGTCGGGCTGGAGGATGCGGACGACCTCCTCGAGGACATGCTGCGGGCATTGGAGAAGATCTGATGGCGGACCGTAAGCGCCGGGTCGCTGTGCTGTTCGGAGGCCGCTCGGCCGAGCACGAGATCTCGTGCATCTCGGCGCGGTCGGTGATGGATGCCCTCGACCCCGATGAGAACGAGGTGATCCCGATCGGGATCACGCGCGACGGGCGGTGGCACGTGCTGCCCGGTCCGCCCGCATTGCCCTCCGAGACCGGCCGGATGCCCGAGGTGACGGACGGTTCCGGTCCTGTGGTCGAGCTCGCGGAGGGAGACGGGAAGAGCCGTGAGCTGGTGCTCGCGGACGGATCCCGCGCGCCGATCGACGTCGCCTTCCCGGTCCTACACGGACCTTTCGGGGAGGACGGCGCGACCCAGGGGCTCCTCGAGCTCGCGGGCGTGCCCTACGTCGGCGCGGGTGTGCTCGGTTCCGCGCTGGGCTTGGACAAGGCGGTGCAGAAGGTGCTGTTCTCGGCGGCCGGCCTCCCCATCGTTCCGCACGAGGTCGTCACCGAGCTGCGCTGGCGTGAGGATCCCGACGGGGTGCGCGCTCTCGCCGGGAGCCTGGGGTTCCCCCTGTTCACGAAGCCCGCGACGCTCGGCTCCTCGGTCGGGATCACGAAGGCTCACGACCCGGCCGAGCTGGACGGGGGGATGGAGGAGGCGTTCCGATACGGGAGGAAGGCGCTGGTGGAGAAGGGGATCGAGCCGATCCGCGAGATCGAGTGCGCCGTCCTCGGGAACGACGATCCCGTCGCATCGATCGCGGGCGAGATCGTCCCCGAGGGACACGAGTTCTACGACTATTCGGCGAAGTACCTCGATGCCGAAGGCGCGCGCCTCCTGATCCCTGCCGCGATCTCCGACGAGGTGCTCGGTCGCGTGCAGTCGATGTCGGTCCGTGCGTTCCGGGCGATCGAATGCGCCGGGATGGCCCGGGTGGACTTCTTCCTGCGAGGCGACGACGAGCTCTGGCTGAACGAGATCAACACGATCCCGGGCTTCACGTCGATCTCGATGTACCCGAAGCTGTGGGATGCGAGCGGTCTTGGCTACTCGCAGCTCGTCGAGCGGCTCCTGGAGCTGGCGGTGGAACGTGATGAGGTCGAGCGAACGAAAGACTCGAACGTCCGCGAGCTCCTATAGATGGACGACCGGGCACGTGAGGGTACGGGTGATCCCCTCGACGGCCTGGATCCGTGCGACGACGAGCTTGCCGAGCTCGTCGACCGTCTTCGCCTCCGCGCGGACGATGACGTCGTAGGGCCCGGTCACGTCCTCCGCTTCGGCGACGCCGGCGATCGCTCGCACCGCGCTCGCGACCGATGCGGCCTTGCCAACCTCGGTCTGGATCAGGATGTACGCGTTCACCACGGTCGAAGGCCTCCTGTCGCAGCGGAGGCCACATGCTAGACCGGGCCGATGAAGCGGCGCAACGCGGAACGACCCAGCGTGGCGATCCGCGCGCTCACGCAGGCACTCCTGGCATCATCACGGCATGCGCTACGCCGACCGGGAGGACGCCGGTACCCAGCTCGCGGTCGCGATCGTCCCGGTCATCGCGGGGCCGGCCGTCGTGCTCGGGATCCCGCGCGGTGGGGTCATCGTCGCGGTTCCGGTCGCGAAGGCCTTGCCAGCCCCGCTCGATGTGGTCGTTCCGAGGAAGGTGGGCGCTCCGTTCAACCCCGAGTTGGGTCTCGGGGCCATCGCTCCCGGAGTGAGGGTGCTCGACGAGAGATTGATCGCTCGGCTCGGCGTCTCCGACGGGTACCTGGAGGCCGAGATCGCGCGCGAGGAGGCGGAGATCGCGCGCCGCACCGCGGCGTACCGAGGGGATCTGCCCGCGGTGGAGCTGGAGGGGCGTACCGCTGTGATCGTCGATGACGGCGTGGCCACCGGAGGAACGGCCCTCGCGGCCGCTCGGTGGGCGCGCGCGCAGGGCGCGCCCACCGTCGTCTTCGGGGCGCCGGTCGGGCCGCCGGAGACGGCGGCCCGGCTCGGCGCGGCCTGCGACGCCGTCGTACTGCTCCAGACGCCGTACGGGTTCTCGGCGGTGGGCGAGTGGTACGACATGTTCGATCAGGTGGACGACGACGAGGTCCGCGCGGCGCTCGCGGGAGCGGGATGAGACCGTTCGAGTTCGCGGTCGCGTTGGTGCTCACGGCGTTCGGGATCCGGTCCGCCGCGTACTGGGGGCGCCGTCGGTTCGAGTCCACCGCGATCCGCGACCAGCTGCTCTACGCCATGCATCTGACCGGACGCGTCGGCATGTGGTTCGCGTTCGCCGGGCTCTTCTACCTCTTCGCGTTCGTGGGAACGACCGATCCGGTCACCGGTCAGCGTGTGCCCTCGACCGGACAGGTCTACGTCGACGACGTGAGCCAGTACCGGTGGTACGTCATCGTGTTCGCGGTGCTGGGTGCGATGCAGCTGCTCGGTGGCTGGTTCCTCGGGCACGGCGGCCCGGCCGACCACGGCGACGGGCAGGGTCCGCGACGCTGACGGGTCGCGTCAGCCGACGGCCTTGATGATCTCCTCCGAGAGCTGCGTGAACTGCTGCAGATGCGCCACCCGATCCGTCTTCAGGGTGTCGACGATCTCCGCGTAGGTATCGGCCCGGTCCTGGCGTTCGTAGAGCCGGCGCGGCTGGAGGAGCTCGGGGTCGTCGAACCCTGGTACCCCGCTCGCGACCTCGTAGCCGAAGTCGGGATCCGCCTCGAAGGCGATCGTTCTTTCGGCGATGCCCTTCACGCACGCAGACGTGTGCGGGATCTTGACCTTCTTCGAGCGGTCGTCGCCGTCCCGTCCGCCGACGCGGCCGGTGTTGAGCAGGTACGTCTCGATCGGATGCGTGGCGAGCAGCTCGAGCAGCCGATTGCCCTGCAGACCATGGGGGAGCGGGAAGAACGGGTTCGTGCCCGGGACGCGGAGGAACTTCCCCTCCTCTGCGACGCCGCCGGCCGAGGTGCCCGTCGTCTCACCGAGCATGAAGTAGGCGGCCCCCTGCTCCTGGGAGAGCTTGGCGACCGCGGGGATGATGTTCTCGTTCCGGTTGAGGATCAACAGGTAGTCGACGGGACCGACGTTGCGAGCGTCCTCGAACGCGAGCAGGTCGCTCATCTCGAAGACCGCGCGCCCGTTCTTCGTGTAGTGCTCGTTGAAGAAGTCGACCTGTCCCTGGTCATCCTGGTAGACGTTCTCGAGGTACGCGGACGGCTTCACCACGGCACCGTGGATCGACGGCTCGAAGCTCGGGTCCAACCCGAAGGTCTTCGCGAAGCAGCCGTTCTCCGTGCCGTAGGCATGGCCGCCGGGCATCAGTCCCACGAAGTCGTCCTGGATCGGACGAGAGCCGTTCTGCGTCGTGAACGTCGTCGTCGTCTTGCCCGTGCCCGACAGGCCGATGATCATGAAGACCCTGTCGCCTTCGTCTGTGGGGATGACCTTGAGCCCTGCGTGTAGGGCGAGTCCGCCCTTGCGGTAGACGATGTCGTTCCACATCCGGAGGCCACCCTTCTTGGACTCCCCGAAGTAATCCGAATGGAGGACGCGGGTGACGTAGTGGTCGAGGTCGACCGCGATCACGCGATCGTCCGGGTATCCGGGGGCGGCCAGCCCCGGCGTGTAGATGACCTGTACCTCGGGCTCGCCGCCGTCGCGTCGCTCGAAGTAGAGCTTCTGCTGCATCCCCGCGACGTTCGCGTAGCGCTTCTCCATCACGAGGCGGGCGGCCGTCCGCATCTGCGGATCGTTGCCGATGAAGCCGTCGACGACGACCACATCGTTCTCAGCCAGGTACCCGTCCTGGAGGGCGGCGACCTCGTCGTACTGGGCACGAGTCATGGTCTTGCCGCTGGACTCCCGTTCGACGACGTAGGTGCTGCCCGCGCTCCGGGATAGGACCCGGGTCTGGACGTTGACGTTGCCGAACTCCGTGAGGTGGGCTTCCGGCATGGCTTCGGTGAAGGTCCTCAGCTCCTCTGGGGTGGGGTCATCGAACACCTTCGCCACGCAGGGCCTCCTCGCTCTTCGGAACACGGAGAAACGTTCGTACGGAGTGCGGAACGGCCTAGAGTTTATCGGACGGTCAAGGGCGCTCTCGCGACCGGAGCCGTCCGCGACCCGATCACGAGGGGTGGCCGGTGGACATCAGCGAAGACGAGCTCATCACGGCGATCGGACGGGTGCTCTCGGGAACCGGCCCGGACGTCCTCGTGCCGGTCGGCGACGATGCTGCGGTCGTCCGCGGGGGCGCCGGAGATCTGGTACTCACCACCGACGCCCTCGTGGAGGGAACGCACTTCGATCGGGCGATGAGCAGACCGCGCGACATCGGCTACAAGGCGATCGCCGCGAGCATCAGCGATATCGCGGCGATGGCCGCATCGCCTCGCTACGCGCTCTGCGCGTTGACGCTGTCCGACGACGTCGACGCAGGCTGGGCGATGGAGCTGTTCGGCGGCATGCGGGAAGCCTCCGACGAGTTCGCGTGCACGCTGATCGGCGGCAACCTCGCCCTCGGTCCCGAGGTGACGGTCGCGATCACCGTGACCGGCGAGGTCGCGCGCGGTGCGGCGGTGCGGCGCAGCGGCGCGCAGCCGGAGGACGTGGTGGTGGTCACCGGTACCCTCGGCGGCGCCGCCGCGGGTCGCCGGCTGGCGCGGCGCGGGGCGCCCTGGACCGAGGACGAGCTGGATGCGATCCGCCGCTTCGAGCGCCCCGCGCCGCGCGTCGGGGAAGCGCCGGTGCTCGCACGCAACGGCGCCACAGCGATGATCGACGTTTCCGACGGGCTCACGCGCGATCTCGTCCGGATCTGCGAGGCGAGCGGCGTCGGCGTGCGGCTGGACCCGGCGACGGTTCCGGCGCACCCCGCCGCCGCCGAGGGCGAAGCCCTCGGCGGCGGCGAAGACTACGAGCTGCTCGCAACGATGCCCTCGGTAGCGGCGGTTGCCCGCTCGGCGGAGGAGCTGGCTCGGGTGTTCGCCACGCCGCTCACCGCGATCGGCACGATCACGACCGAAGGACTCACGACGATCGACGATAGGGGGAGGACGTACCCACTCGAGTCCTCCGGATGGGATCACTTCGCATGACCGATCCGAGCACCAGAGCACGGGCGCTCTCGATCGCCGGGAGCGACTCCGGCGGGGGCGCGGGCATCCAGGCCGATCTCAAGACCTTCTCGGCCTTCGGGGTCTTCGGGATGACCGCCGTCACGGCCGTCACCGTCCAGAACACGATGGGCGTGCAGGGCTTCGAGGCGATCTCGGCCGGAACGGTCGCCGACCAGATCCGCGCGGTCGCGTCGGACATCGGCGTGGAGGCGGCGAAGACCGGGATGCTCGCGAACGCGCCGATCGTGGAGGCGGTCGCTGCGGCCGTGGCCGAAGCGGGGATCCCGAACCTCGTCGTCGATCCGGTGTTCGTCTCCAAGCACGGCCACGTGCTGCTCGCGGAAGACGCCGTCGGAGCGCTCCGCACCCGGATCCTGCCGTTGGCGACGATCGTCACGCCCAACCTTCCGGAGGCCGCGGGTCTCGCCGGCTTCGCCGTCGAGACCCGCGGCCAGATGCGCCGCGCCGCCGATGCGATCCTCGCCCTCGGCACCGGCTCGGTGCTGGTGAAAGGCGGACACCTCGAGGATCCCGCTCGCTCGTCCGACCTCTTCGTCGGTCCTTCCTGGGAGGGATGGCTGGAGGAGGAGCGGATCGATACCCCGAACACGCACGGCACCGGTTGCACGCTCTCAGCCGCGATCGCGGCGCGGCTCGCGCTCGGGGACGTCGTCCCCGACGCGGTCCGCGCCGCGAAGACGTTCGTGACCGAGGCGATCCGCCACGCCCTCAGCTTGGGCCGCGGCATCGGTCCGGTCGACCCGATGTGGTCGATCGGACCGGAGCACCCGCTGTGACCCGCTGGTCGCCCGGGCGGAACGAGGCGATGCAGCGGATGAAGCAGGGTGGGAGGCCGGTTCCTGTTCGCCGGTGGGCGGGCGGCTGAGCCCGGTCTCGTCTGCGTCAGACGCGCGAGGGTCGGACGACCTTGCCCGCCTTGATGCAACTGGTGCACGCGTGGATCCGGCGGGGCGTCCCGTTCACCAGCGCTCGGACCCGCTGGATGTTGGGATCCCAACGCCGGTTGATCCGCTTGTGCGAGAAGGTCACGGACTTGCCGAACCACGGCTTCTTCCCACAGATGTCACACACGGCTGCCATCGCGTCAACGAGGGTACCAGGCCCCTACGCTGCGATGGCTTTCAGGTTGGCCTGCAGGGCGTCTGCCGAGAGCTGGCCTCGCACCGTCGCGACCAGGAGACCATCGGCGCGATAGAACTGGGTCATCGGGGGTGAGAAGAGGTTGAAGGACAGGCCGATCGAGTTCGCCGGGTCGAACACGCTCGGGTACGTCACATCCTCCTCGTGCATGAACGTCCTGGCGCCGGCCCGGAAGTCCTGGAGGTCGACGCCGAGGAACTGGACATCGTGCTCGAGCCGGCGATGGGCCTGCACGAGTAACGGGGTCTCGGCCCTGCACGGCGGGCACCAAGCCGCCCAGTAGTTCACGACCACCGGCGTCCCCCGGAGCTGCTGCAACAGCTGCCGGAACCCGGCGGCGTCCATCGCCGGGAGCTCATCGGCCACGGTGGGAAGCGCCGGCGCGGTCGTCGCGTTCACGGCGGGGACGGTGCCCGTGGCCGCCGCGTCGTGCGCGCATCCGGTCAGCAGGAGCGCGGCGAGGAGCACCGGAGCGAGGACGACCCGAGGAGCTGTCACGCGTCCATGGTAGAACCGGGTCCAGCGTGAGGATCCGCCCGTGCCGTTGACGCTCTCCTCTCCGATCGTCGCGATCGATCGGAAGCTGGCCCTCCGCCGCGGCGGGTTCCGGACGAAGGGCCCGGAAGCGCACACGGTGCTCGAAGAGGCGTTCGACATCACCACGGTGGGCGAGCTGATGCATCACTACCCGCGCAGGTACATCGACCGGTCGCGGGTACAGACGATCCGAGGGCTGCAGCCGGGCGAGTCGGCCACCGTGATCGCCACGGTGCGCCGCGTTGCCAAGCGGCAGACCAGGCGGCATCAGTCGATGGTGACGGTCACG
>Ga0066698_10000932_pt1 | contig 12155 bp, 10 predicted proteins | sample GraSoiAngelo_147_FD_66457 | JGI IMG/M metagenome (GOLD analysis project Ga0066698, IMG submission 66457) | Grasslands soil microbial communities from the Angelo Coastal Reserve, California, USA - 14_1009_05_40cm | ecosystem: Environmental > Terrestrial > Soil > Grasslands | place: USA... | reverse complement strand
ATTGTCAACGCCCTGTGTCACCGCGAGGCCGAATTCACGGTGGTGGGTCCGGTGGCGCCCCGTTCGGAAAAAGGGGGGCAATGGGGAGTCGAATGTTTGAACAGCAAAGTCAATATGTGGGGCATTCAGTTCCCTCCTCCTTCCGGCAACCCCAACGAGCCCTCTGCCCTGCTCGAATGTCGCAAGTGCCACACCCCGGAATTGAAGCGCGTCTCCTTGATTGAAGTCGAGGTCTTGGAAACCTCCGGTATCCTGAACAAGCCCTGCGGAACCTGCGGCGTCAACACGCCCTGGGGATACGCTGAGGAGCAACTGGCAATGTCAGCGCCTCCGGGCGAAACGAAGATGCTCGCTGAAGTCGGTATGGCCCGGCCGTCTGACCTGCGCCGCCACACCCGCGTTTCCATGCAGTTGCCCATCCTCGTTCGGGACTACTACGGGGGCGTCGAGATCTCCAAAAGCGAGAATGTTTCCAAGGGCGGTTTCTGCTTCTTGAGTGAGAAGAATTACCACATCGGCGCCGGGATCATGGTGGCCTGTCCTTACAACTCCGCGGAAGAATGCATTGAAGTCCCCGCCCGTGTAGTTCGCCGCAAAGAGGTAACCGGCACCCACGGCAAGATCTACGGGGTCCGATATGAGCAGCACCGCTAGTGCCATTCCAACCTGGCGCGCGCTTGCGCCACCCCGCAGAGCGAGACCGGAACACCAGACGCAGGCGAATGCTTGGAGCAGAGTGTCCTGAAATAGTTGGAATCGCTATAGGTGTTTCGGCGCCACCCTATGCGTCGTGGGCCGCTCCCTCCGGCGTCACGCCGCTAATTCTTCCCCTCCGACTTGCGACACTACCGCCCTCACCGCCTGCTCCATTTCGCGGGCGGCGGCCACGTGTTCCGGATAATTCACGACTTGCATCTCGAAGGAAAACCGATTGCTCGCTCCCGAAACGTCATGGAGGCTGTCGGCCAGTCGGTTCGCGACGCGGTGAGCGTCCACGCCCCGCACGCCTGGGAGCAAAATCCCGAAGATCCCCGGAGAGAATAGATATATTGAGTCTTCTCCGCGCAGCTTCCGGACCATGGCCTTAGCCGCGTCTCCAAACGCCGCCGAAGCTTCGGGACGGCCCTCCAGGTCAGCCGCCAGCTTCAGACAGGCGACCAACAGAGACAGCGTGTGCTGGAGGCTTACGGCGCGCCGGAACTCCATCGCCAGCCGGTCCTGGAAGTGTGGAAAACGCGGGAGGGTCTCGAGCAAATCCGCGCTGGCTTGGCTGAGCAGCCGTGCCGCCCGCGTCCGCTCCTCCATCAACCGCGACCGCAGCCTCCGAATTATGACTTGCCGCTCGATGAGGTAGCCGATGAGCAGCAAGCTGAGGACGCAGAACCCTACAAAGACGCGGCGTACCCAGGTCCCGTTCACGGGGGCAGGGGTGGAGAAGGCCGCGGGATAAGCCAGAACGCCGAGACCGCCGGAGAAGATAAGGATCATGGCGATCGCCAGAACCCAGAGTTGCTCGTCCCGGCGGTCGATTTTCGAAGCTTCAATATGGTCAAAGATGTGCATAAGCGATTCCTCTCTGCGGAAACCGCAGGGCCAACGTTTGCCCCGAGCCTCTCCCCCATCATCGGATGTTTTGGGAAAAATACTTAATTCGGATTAGAAGGCCGGGCACAGGTCAACCGCAAAGGCTAAAATGGAATCTTAAGAGGGGAGGTGGCAGGCCCCCTCGGGGCTTCGGTCCCCGATTGGGGAATTCCCTTGCACACCGAAGGCACACGGCAGGAAGGAAATCCGGACATGTTCGACGCAAAGCGGTCTCTCCAGTTTAGGCTAGTGCTGCTTGCGGCCGCGGCAATGATCACCGCCGCACCCGTGACGTGCGGCCAGGCCCCTCCGCCGGGTAAAGCCAGGCCGTTGCTAGGCTACTCCCCACAACTCAATCCGGGGGAAATTCAACCTCCGGCCCCTCCGCTCCCCGCGAAGCAGAAAAGGGACCTGCTCAAGTACAATTTCAATCAGATGAAAGAGAACGCGCAGGAACTCGCGAAGCTTGCCAAGTCGCTCCAAGAGGACGTGGACCATTCCAATGAAAATGTTCTCTCGCTCGGCGTAGTCTCGAAAGCGGAGAAGATCGAGAAGCTGGCGAAGAAAATCAAGGATACCGCGAAGGGGTTACCCGACCGCGCCGGCCGCCTTCCGGAGACGGGAGCTGCCGCGGCTAGATGAAGAGCGGTGCGAGCACGAGCGTAATCGTAGAAAGCAGCTTGATCAGTACGTGGAGTGAAGGCCCGGCCGTGTCTTTGAAAGGGTCGCCGACCGTGTCGCCGACAACCGCTGCCTTGTGCGCTTCCGAGCGCTTCCCGCCGTAATGGCCGGTTTCGATGAACTTCTTGGCGTTGTCCCAGGCGCCGCCACCGTTGTTCATCAATGTCGCCATGAGGATGCCGCCGATGGTTCCCACCATCAACAACGCGGCCACCGACTCCGCCCCGATGCCAGGCCCATAAGTCGAGCGGAAATAACGGAACAGAAATCCCACTGCCGCGGGCATGCCGATGGCCAGCAGGCCGGGCACCACCATCGCCTTGAGAGAGCCGATCGTCACGATGTCCACACAGCGGGCGTAGTCCGGTTTGGCGGTGCCTTCCATGATGCCCGGGTTCTCGCTGAATTGCCGCCGCACTTCTCCGATCACGAAGAAGGCTGCACGGCCCACGGCTTTGATGGCGAACGAGCTGAAAAGAAACACCAACATCGCGCCGAGCAACGCTCCCACGAACACGGGCACACGTCCGATATCCACGATCCCCTCGTAGCCCGGCAAAAGCTCTTTGACGCGGTCAATGTATGCATTGAACAACAGGAACGCGGCCAGCGCCGCCGAGCCGATGGCGTACCCTTTGGTCAGCGCTTTGGTGGTGTTCCCGACGGCGTCCAGCCGGTCCGTCATGACCCGCACTTCCTCGGGCGCCTTCGACATCTCGATGATGCCGCCGGCGTTGTCCGTAATCGGTCCGAAAGTGTCCATGGCAAGGATGTAGGCGGCCGTCGAGAGCATCCCCATGGTCGCAATCGCCGTGCCGTAATAACCGCCGCTCGAGGTATGTCCAAGCCCTTCGTAACCCAGCGAATAACTGATAATCAGGGCGGCGGAAATTGTGAGCACGGGGAGGGCCGTGCACTCCAGCGCCACCGCGAAACCGGTGATGATATTCGTCGCGGCGCCGGTCTTTGAGCTTTCCGCGATGGACTGGACCGGCCGATAGCGATACTCCGTGTAGTATTGCGTGATCCAAACGAACGCGTAGCTGGTAACGATGCCCACAACCCCGGCGGCGTAGAGCCAGAGGTTGTTCTGGAGCATCAAGTAGACCGCCACGTAGAACCCCGCCATGGCCAGAATCGTGGTCACCAAATACCCGCGGTTGAGCGCTTTCATCGGGTCCTCGTCTTCGCGCGCTTTCACGATGAAAATGCCCACCGCGCTCGCAATCAGCCCAAAGGCGCGCGCCATGAGCGGGAATAGAATGCCCAACAACCCGAATTGCTTGAAGAGAGCCACGCCCAGGATCATGGCGCCAATATTTTCCGCCGCCGTGGACTCGAACAGGTCGGCGCCGCGGCCGGCGCAGTCGCCCACGTTGTCACCCACCAGATCGGCGATGACGGCGGGATTCCGCGGGTCGTCCTCCGGAATTCCCGCCTCGACTTTACCCACCAGGTCCGCGCCCACATCTGCCCCCTTGGTGTAAATCCCGCCCCCGAGTTGCGCGAACAGCGCCACGAAACTGGCCCCGAATCCGAAACCGACGATTTGCGCCGGGACACGCTCCGGGTTATCAAGGCCCCCGTACAAAAGGAACAGGAGCCCGACACCGAGCAGCGACATGGCGACCACGGTGAGGCCTGAAACGGCTCCGCCCCTTAGCGCGATTCGCAGGGCCCGGTTCAAGCTCGTCCGAGCAGCGCTGGCCGTCCGAATGTTGGCACGAATGGATACGAACATTCCCATGAAGCCCGCAAAGCCCGAGCATACCGCCCCTACGAGGAAGCCCACCGTGGTCTTCCATGCCAGCTCAAGATCCGAACGGGCGTAGAGGAGGAATAAGATTAGGGCCACTACGCCGCTCAGCAGATAAATGGTCATATACTGGCGGCGAAGAAAGGCTTCCGCGCCTTCTTTGATGGCGTTCGAAATGGCTTGCATGGCCTCAGTCCCTTTGTCCGCGGCCAGCACTTGGCGCGCAAACAAAGCGGCCACCAGCAGCGAGAGCACGCTGATGGTCAAGATGGCGGGGAGGAAAGTGTTTTCGGGCACGGTGATAGCGGCAGCAAATTTCAATGGCTCTCCTTAAATCCTTCGCGAATCGGCCTCCGAGGCGGGCCGCAACAGAATTCAACTCTTTGGCAGGATCCCCGCGATTCGATTCTAGGACCTTGTTAAAACCGTTGTTTATAGCACATATAAAAAATTCTCGTCAAGCAGGGTTATCGAACTGGGTGCGCGACATAAACGTGACGCTGGGGGTTGGGTCTTTTTTTGTGGCTTGTATCCTGACGTATGTGATACGTTCGGAAGGAGGAGGTCCTCCCATGTCCCAATCCCTTGACGTCCTGGAGAACCAACGCGCCGAGTTGATCCGCCAGATGGCCCAGCTCGGTGACTTCCGCCCGGGTTCGATCACCGGCATTTCCGGCCGCTGCGGCAAGCCCAACTGTCATTGTCATCAACCCCATCATCCCGGCCATGGCCCCAACTTCCGACTGACCTACAAGGCGCAGGGCCGGACGGTCACCGAAACCTTCCCCAGCCCTGCCGCCCGGCGCCGGGCGGAACGACAGATTGCCGAGTTCCGCAAGTTTCAACAACTGAGCCGGGCCTTCGTGGAGGTGAACGAAAAGATCTGCCGTCAGCGTCCCCTCCCCGAGGAGGCGGAGGCGGCGGAGCAGGAAAAAAAACGGCCGCAGCCATCCAGCGGGAGGTGGCGCAGGAAGTAGAGTCGCTTCTGGCGGTAATCTTTGCCGGGCAGCGCAGGTCGGGAAAGCTGGACTTGGAAGCCGTGGAGATGGCCACGCGCGCAGCCCTGCACCGGGCGGGCGCGGCGGTCCTGGAGGAACTGCTGGCCGCCGAGGAGGAGTGTTCCCGCCCCGTGCGCTGTCGCTGCGGGCAGGCGGCACACTACCGCGGGCGGCGTGGGAAGCGACTGTTGACCGTGCTGGGGCGAGTCGAGACCGAGCGTGCCTACTACGTCTGCCCGGCCTGTCACCAGGGACAGAGTCCGCGCGACCAGCAACTGGATGGGGAAGGCACGGAATATTCTCCGGGGGTGCGGCGGATGATGGCGGTGGTGGGCAGCGAGACCTCCTTTGAACAAGGGCGGGAACAACTCCAACTCCTGGCCGGGCTGGAGGTGACGACCAAGGCCGTGGAGCGGCAGGCGGAAGCGCTGGGCGCCGAGATCGCCGCCCAGGAACAGGCAGAAATCCAGCAGGGTTTGCAACTGGAACTGCCCCCAGTCGGGGGGCCGGAGATTCCCGTGCTCTATGTGGAGATGGATGGGACGGGGGTGCCGATGGTGAGTGCGGAGACCGAAGCACGGCCAGGGAAACAGAGCGAGCAGGCGCGCACGCGCGAGGTGAAATTGGGTTGTGTCTTCACGCAGGCGACTGTCGATGCGCGGGGCCGACCGGTGCGCGAGGAAGCCTCGACCACCTACACCGGAGCGATCGAAGCGGCCGAAGCCTTGGGGCGACGGATCTGCCGCGAAGCCTATCGTCGCGGTTGGAACCGGGCGAAGCAAAAGGTGGTGATCGGGGATGGCGCCCCGTGGATCCGGAACCTCACCGAGGAGCAGTTCCCGGGGGCGATTCAGATTGTGGATCTTTATCATGCCCGGCAGCCCTTATGGGAGCTGTCGGGAAAACTCTGGCCGGCGGACGAACGCCAGCGCCGCCGCTGGACGAAGCAGGGGCAGAAGAAACTCGACGCGGGGCGGATCGAAGCCTTGGTGCGCGACCTGCGCTCGCTCGCCCCGGCCACCCCGCAGGCTGCTGAACTCGTGCGCCACCAGGTCGATTATTTCACCACCACCGCCCCACGCATGCGCTACCCCGCTTTTCGGCGTCAGCGTCTATTCGTGGGCTCCGCTGTCATCGAGGCCGGCTGCAAAACCCTGATCGGTAGTCGGCTGAAACGCTCCGGAATGTTTTGGACACTCCGCGCGGCCAACGTCATCACCGCCCTCCGCTGCAACCGTCTGAGCGGCCCATTCGAGGATTACTGCGAGAACCGCCATGCCCGCGCTGCCTGATCCTCACAAATTTGTCGCGCACCCGATCGAACTGACAGCCCAAACCGCTAGAACGCGGCAAGTCACGATTGGCAGCGGTCACGTAATTGCTCGGCGTGGGGATTAAAGCGAGGATTTATATGGTGCGGCCTTCCGTTACCGGGAAAGAAACCCCAGCTTGAGGTTGCATATTAAAGGCCGATGTCTCAATTAGATGCAACGACCTCGAGGGTCTACGTCCGTTGGCGCTCTCATTAGGTCAAAGGTTTCCCGTTAGGAATGGGGGCTGGAATCGTGGAACGGCTAGTGCCGTTCCAAACTATCTGGGGCTGTGGGTTTCGACGCGCGAATTTCGGACTTTCAGGTGGTTGCCGACTTCCGATATAGGGGCGAGTCTTAGACCCGCCCCTACTTTCGGAACTTACGGCAGAAGTTTTCTCATGCCCTCTATGAAAGTCTCGATATTACCAATCCGTTGCTCCATGTTGGAATGCCACTCGTCAGAATAGAGTGGGTTGCAGATGTCCGTTAGCGGCGGATCCTCGAGCAGCACCCTGGTTCGATGGAAGTCCTCGAATACCGCCGTGGCCTGTTTTCTCACCGCCCTGATTGCTTCGTTGTCTGAGCTTCCAAACATTTCACCCCCCCGCTTCTGATTTTTGACTTCACGCTTCCCCGTGCACCAATCACGGTCCGAAAAAATCGTCAGGGCCGCCGGACGACGGACCGCAACGACTCTCGAGCGGCGCTTTCGTCGCGCCCTTGCTTGCCTGCACACGATCAGCGCCGGGGGCCCAATTACCAGCCCGGCGCAGATAGCAAAGAACGCCACTACCCATCAGCGGGAAGCCTGCGCGGAATTCTGCCTCCCGATGGCTGCGAGCTCGCTTTCGATGACCTTCTCGAAATCCGCTTCGGGCTGGGCGCCGTTCACAAAAACTCCGTTAATGAAAAAGCCCGGGGTCCCGGAAACTCCAGCTCTGGTGCCGTCCTGAAAATCCTGCTCAATCTGAGCCTTGAACTTGCTCCCTGTCAGGCAAGACCGGAATGATTCCTGATTCAGGCCCAAGCTGCGGGCCGTTTCCAACAGGCTAGGCTCATTGAGTTTTGTCTGGTCCGCGTACATTGCATCATGAAACTCCCAGAACTTCCCCTGTTCCCCAGCGCAGCGGCCAGCTTCCGCAGCGATCTGCGCATTGGGGTGCAGCGTCTGCAAAGGGAAATCCCGGAAGGCCAGCTTCACCCGGCCTTTATACTTGGCAAGCAAGTCCTTCAGTGTAGGTTCCGCCCGCTGGCAGTAGGGGCACTGGAAATCTGAGAATTCGACGATGGTGATGGGAGCCTTAGCGTCTCCTCTAACACGGGCCGGGTCGTAGCCCACTTCGACTGAAGGCATCTGAAGGAGAATGGAGATATCGGCCTTGTCGCGCAATGAGTTCACATACTTTTCGCGGGCCTGTTGAATCTCGGAGGTCTTCAGAAGCTGTTTCACCTGCGTTTTGATCTGATCGAAAGGCAATGTGGTCTGGCTCTTAACTGCAAGATAATACCCTTTGGCTTCGTCGTCCGAAGGATCAGCAATCTTGGAGTCAGCTTCCTGCTTAAGGAGCTCCTCGGCGGTAAGGCCCCTCTTTTTGGCTTCGGCGTCGACGATTTTCTTGTGAATTAGTTTATCCAGCGCGTCGCTTTTCGCTTTATATTCCTGCTTGCCCAACTCGAGCAAACTCGGCCCGGCCACGGACATTAAGTCCTGCTCGTAAATCGGCTGCCCTTCTACGGTAGCTATGGGCATTTGAGAATCTTGGGCGAGTAAGTTGGGTGGGGCAGCTTGAATCAGCGCCGCAAAGATAAAAATAACGTAAAGACTAAATTTGCTCATGTTCCTCCTCTTAGGCACTTGAGTACAGCGTATCCGCGCAAAGCGACACAACGGATCTTGCTACAGGTCGTGATCCGCAGGGCTAATAAACGAGGCCAGCGCCCCAAGGCTTAGGTTTACAGGCAGAGAAATATTAATACCACAGAATGTAGTTTTGTTCAACCTCACACCTGCCTGGCTGCGACCTTTACCTCGGTCCTTTGGACGAATTGCGTCCCTTGGTTGGCGTCCGCCCGTGTACCGGCGAAGTCTTTAGGTCCCTGCTTTTCCCCGAGGCTCCGTTTTCTCGTCAGGCCGCAGTCCGTGTTTTGGCTTCCAGGCCTCTGCCAGCGCCTTGCCCTTTGCGGCCTGGCCCGCGGTCATTTGTCGTTCCGCGGCACGGAGCTCGTTCTGATAAAATTCTAAATTCTTCTCAGCGGCCAGCCGCAGCCACATATCGGCCTGAACCGGGTCGCGCCGAAGTTCCTCACTGCCGTCCAAGTAGGCCTTGCCGAGAAACAACTGGGCATCTTGGTTCCCTTGCTCCGCGGAAAGCCGCAGCCACTTCAGTCCTTCAGAGATGTCCCTGTGGGGCAACAGATAGAACGAGCCCAGGAAGAATTGAGCGTTGGCGTTGCCCTGGGCGGCGGACGCTTTGAACCACTTGATTGCCTGGTCGGGGTCCTTCAGAACGCCCTGGCCCATCAAATACATCCTCCCAAGATCGAACTGGGCTTCCGCATTCCCTTGCTCGGCCAGAGGAGCAAGTTCCTTGAGCGCGGTCGCGTAGTCCTTTTGCTCATAAGCGCGGTTGGCGGACGCGAGATCTGCCCCTGCGGATAGGCCCGCGCAAAGCAGGATTGTTAAAGCGCAAAGCGAGAAGCGCTGGAGCCACGAATGCATTTTGATTCCCTCCGTTTGGTTTAAATCTTGGCGGCACTGCACTTGCGCAAATGCCGCGCTAAAGCCTGTCCGGGCAGCCCGGCGCTGCCCAAGAGTTGAAGTCAGGCCTCAAGCCGGGTGGGCCTGAGACCTGACTCGCAGTTTACAGACATCGTCATTGCTAGTTAATCGAGTTGAAGTGGAAAATCTTATTCTGTTGGACGGTTAAGTTCACAGGACCCACGCAGGTCAACGACTCACTTAACCCGGTGTTCCCGAGAGAGGCTTGCCAATTAGCCGTGATGCCGTAGGTGCCGGATGACAGCGCGGCGCAGCTACTCGCACCTGCCGCCGCCGGGGAACCCACGATCCAATCGAAGCTATGAGCCGAAACCGTGCTCTCGCTAAAGTTGAAGAAGCAGCCTGCCGCGGTTGTCACGCCTCCGACTTGGTTAGGATTAGCAACCACCGTGCACAAGTTGCCGAGTACGGTAAACAGGTTGCTGCTGATTTGGATGTACCGAGCAGCGTAGGTGACGCTGAAGTTCGGGGTGACGCAAGGAGTGGGTTGGCCGCCTATCCCGTTAGCAGTTACGGAAAAGTCCACCCCTGCGTACGCCGAGCTGGTTCCCACGTCGATCGTGCTGTTCTTCTGCAGGCTGACGTCAGTCAGAAGACCGACCACCGCCGAAGGCCTGACAACGAACACGTTGCCTAAGCCGCTGCTGGTCTTTATGGCGGCGCCGAGGGTACCCGAGCAACCCCCGGTGCACACACCGGTGGTGCAACTCTGGCCCGTCGAGCAATCAGCATCGCTCGAGCACGATGTAGCACATATGCCCAAGTGCGTGGTGGCGTCAATATTTACGCAGGTGCCGCCGATTGCCGAACAGTCGGCGTCGGCCGCGCACGTGCCAGCACTGCAGGTTGTTCCCCCCGTGATTTGGCCGTTATTCTTGTTCAGTTGGCAGTGAGTTGTGCCCGTATTTCCGTAGGTGAAGTTCCCGCTGCTTTGGGCCAGCGCCAAGCTCGTACACCCTAGAACTGCAGCCAGGACAACGATTACTCCAAAAACATGCTTTCTTTTCATAACTTCCTCCTTGGAATTTTTTGAATTTTTCAAAGCCACGAACTACCTGGGAAACATACGGGACCTGTGCTAGTGAATCCTCCCGTCTGCAAGTATTTTCATAAAATGCAAGATAAATGGCCAAAATTACCACTACCCCTAGACCAACTTACCTTTCTGGCCAGCCATCTGTGCATTGGTTTGCAGTTTGCAGTAGGCGAATGTGGTTTGTAAACTGACTTGTAGTACAGGCATATAATACCAATACGTGGTGTTAATTAGCTAGGTGTAACGCTGTACTGCTATCATCATAAAACTGTATCTACGATGCATGAAACACTTGACAGATTGTCGAAAGCGCGCTAGACTGTTGGACTGACATTGACTCAAATGGATCGGGAACACCCCCATACGTCCCGCGATGAGGATATAAGCTGTCCTCCCGACCGGGTTGTGGTATGCCTCGCCGTCAACCACCCATTGGTCGAGCGCTATCTGGCTGAGATCATGAAGAAAACAAAGGGGCTAATGCCGTTGGACCTGAGGGAGTTCCAGCAAGACACCCAAAACCGTCCGCCGCCGCAGGTACTCGTGCTCGATCTATCGACCGCCACCACACCCCTCGCCCAGTGGGTGAGGGCCCTGAGGACGAGCTTCCCCGCATGCAAATTTCTGAGCCTCGGAAGCGACGCCTCGGAATCCGCCATCCTCAAGCTTCTTTTCCTCGGCATTCATGGTTTCCTGAGTTACGATCAAGCCGAAACCTCGCTGGTTGCCGCAGTGAGATCCCTAGCGGCTGGAAACGTATGGGCACCGCGCCAAGTCCTCCAGCGATACGTTGAAGTCTCCTCTCAAATGCTCCAGACGGGTCCAAAGCCAAGCGGAAGTTTGACCAAACGTGAGGGTGAGATTATGGGCCTACTCTTCAGACGGCTCGCCAATAAGGAAATTGCGGCCGCCCTGAATATCAGCGAAAGCACGGTGAAATTCCACATCGCCAATATCTTCGGAAAATTTCAGGTTCACGACCGGAGTTCCCTCCAAGAAAGGCTCGAACAGCAGCGATACTTGGAACATTCCCTTGCGCCTGGACCTGCCTAATCCCTCCTGAAGGCTTCTACCAAACCGTCCGCCCCTCCTCAGGATTATTGTCATTTGTTCTCCGTAAGGCAGACGCTTCGTTTGTCGGCTATCCCTCTGAACCGTGGGAGAACAGAGGGGCCTTCAAGCGTTGACGAGATTTCCGGCGCTGTGATATCACTCGCTTCAGCGAAAGCTCGAGGCGGTCTGATTTCGCGGTGGTGGAACATTGGCAGGAAAAATTGTCCGCATTGGCGTTCTGGGCGCGGGGTTTGTGGCGGAGTTCTATCTCCAGGGCTTGCGGGACGTCCCCGGCCAGGAAGTGTCGCTGGTCTACTCCCGCGGAGAAGCGTCCGCGCAAAAATTCAGCCGCCGCTGGGCGATCGGCGAGGGGACGACAGATCTCGACCGCGCCATCGCGCGCGACGACATTGACCTTTACCTGATCGCCCTCCCGAATTTCTTGCACAAGGAAGTCGCACTGAAGCTCGCACGCGCCCGCCGGAACCAGGTGTGCACAAAGCCCCTGGGGAGGAACGGCGAAGAGGCGCGCGCCATGCTCTATGCCGCCGAGGACTCAGCCGCCATGCACGGGTACGCCGAGACGGAGGTCTTTGCGCCGGCGGTGGTCCGCGCCCACGCGATTATCTCCTCCGGCGCACTCGGCAGAGTGCTTTGGGTCCGCTCGCGCGAGTCCCACTTCGGTCCCCACTCCTCGTGGTTTTGGGAACCGGAGCTCGCGGGCGGCGGGGCGCTGATTGACATGGGCTGCCATTGCATTGAGGCGGCGCGGTACTTTTTCGGCAAGGAGTTGAAGCCCGTCGAAGTGATGGCTTGGTGCGCGACTCTCTTCCATAAGACCGAAGCGGAAGACAACACGCTTGCCGTCATCCGATTTGAAGACGGAAGGATCGCGCACCTGGAGGTGAGCTGGACGGCACGCGGCGGCCTCGACCTCAGGAACGAAGTCCACGGC
>Ga0066698_10000924_pt1 | contig 12202 bp, 11 predicted proteins | sample GraSoiAngelo_147_FD_66457 | JGI IMG/M metagenome (GOLD analysis project Ga0066698, IMG submission 66457) | Grasslands soil microbial communities from the Angelo Coastal Reserve, California, USA - 14_1009_05_40cm | ecosystem: Environmental > Terrestrial > Soil > Grasslands | place: USA... | reverse complement strand
GGGCAACTTCGTCCAGCGTCTTGACAAAGTGGGCGATAGGGCTCACTTTGTCCATCGACTGGACGAAGTGGTCGTCGAGCACGGCCACACGAGGAGGACCCGGCCCCGTCATGGCGCTGCCGACCAAGGCGACCCACCAGCAGACCCGCGTCCACAACGAGCGGCTCGTGGTTCGCACGGTGTACGACCTCGGCCCGATCAGTCGTGCCGACGTCGCCCGCCAGACCGGCCTGACCCGCACGACCGTCTCGGACGTCGTGACCGGCCTGCTGGACGACGGCGTCGTGAAGGAGATCGGCCGTGGCCCGTCGAGCGGCGGCAAGGCCCCGATCCTCCTCGAGGTCGACCAGGACTCGCGGCTCGTCGTCGGGCTCGACCTCGGTGAGGAGCACTTCGCCGGCTCCGTCGTGAATCTCCGTGGCGAGATCCGGCGGACCGTCGAGTTGCCCGTCGCCGGACGCGACGGCGACGACGCGGTCGAGCTCGTCTTCGCTCTCCTCGACCGGCTCCTTGCCGGGACGACGGCGCCGCTGCTCGGCATCGGCATCGGGACGCCCGGCCTCGTCGACAGCCGGACCGGCACGATCCGCCGGGCGGTCAACCTCGACTGGCGCGACCTGCCGCTCGGAACGATCGTGGCCGATCGCTACGGCGTGCCCGTCAACGTCGCCAACGATTCACAGGCGGCGGCGCTTGCCGAGTACACCTACGCCGGCGAGGGCCGCGTCCCGAACCTGATCGCGATCCGCGTCGGGCGCGGCGTCGGGGCCGGGCTCATCCTCCGCGGCGCCCTGTTCCAGGGCGATGGCTCCGGCGCCGGCGAGATCGGTCACACCGTCGTCGACGACCAGGGAGCGGTCTGCCGATGCGGCCGGCGTGGCTGTCTCGAGACGGTCGCCGGCATGCGGGCGATCGAAGCAAGGGCAGCGGCGGCGACCGGTGGCGACGCGGACCTCGGCGCCGTCCGTGCGGCGACCGTCGAAGGCGAGCCGTGGGCCCTCGCCATCGCCGATGACGCCGGGGCCGCGCTCGGCCGCGCCATCGCGGCGCTGATTGGCGCTCTCGACATCCAGCGGATCGTCCTGCTCGGTCCGGTGACCGCCCTCGGCGAGCCGTGGCTCGCGGCGGTCCGCCGCGAAGCCCGGAGCCGCGCCCTTGCGCCGCTCGCCGACGAGGTCGACATCTCGGTCGGCCGGCAGCCCAGCAACGTCGTGATCCGCGGCGCGTCGGCGCTCCTCGTCGCCCGCGAGCTCGGGCTGAGCCTCGTCCGGTGACCACCCCGATCCGGCGCCGCCGGAGCGATGGCCGCGCCCCAGCCCCGACCTCGGGCAGGCTTCGGGTTGGCGTCGACATCGGCGGCAGCAAGGTCGCCGTCCTCGTCGTCGGCGAGGGCGACTCGGTCCTCGCCCGGAAGTCCGTTCCGGCCGCTTCCTCGGAGCCGGATCAGGCGATCGCCCAGATCGCCGCCGTCATCCGGGAGGCGGTCGGCGAGGCCGGGGCCACGATGGCCGACGTCGCCGCGATCGGCCTCGGCGTCCCGGGCCGCGTCGACGCCGCGACCGGCGACGTGACGTTCGCCGTCAACCTCGGCTGGCAGCACCTGCCGCTCGGGCGGCGGCTCGAGGCGGCGCTCGGTGTCCCGTGCGTGGTCGAGAACGACGTCCGCGCCGCCGCCGTCGGACTGCACCGCCACGAGGGCTATCGCGGCGTCGACGACCTGATCTATCTCGGGATCGGGACCGGCATCTCGGCCGGCGTGGTCCTCGATGGGCGACTCCATCGCGGCGTCCGGGGCATGGCCGGCGAGATCGGGCACGTCGTGCTCGATCCCGACGGCGTCTCCTGCGCGTGCGGCCTGCGTGGCTGCTTCGAGACGATCGCCGCCGGCGCCGGGATCGCACGGGCCGCCCGGACCGCGGTCGAGGCCGGCGAATCGACGATCCTCGCCGCGACGACCGACCCGACCGCCGTCGACGTCTTCGCGGCGGCCGAGGCCGGCGACGCCGTCGCGGCGCGGCTCGTCGATCGGGCGGCAGCCGCGATCGCCCGGATGGTCCACGAGCTGGTCCTGGCCTACGACGTGGAGCTGGTCGTCATCGGCGGCGGGATCAGCCGTGCCGGGGCGCCGCTCCTCGACCGGATCCAGGCCGGGCTCGCCCGGATCGCGGCCCCGTCCGCCTTCGCCGCGGAGCTGCTCGCCGAGACCGACGTCCGGCTGGCCGGCTCCGATCACGACATCGGCACGCGGGGCGCGATCGCCCTGCTCGATCCGCTCGCGAAGGAGGTGGTCGCACGCGAAGCCGTGGGTTGAGGGCCCGCGCGATCGCGCGGGTCGAGGGCGTGTCCGCAGGCGCGGCGGCCCGAGTCAATCGTCGAATGAATTCAAGGAGGAGAACACCGGTGCACCTGAAGCGAACTCTCACGATCCTGGCGGCGACGATCCTCGTCGTCGGCTGCGCGTCATCAGCCTCACCGTCGCCGAGCAGCGGTCCCAGCGCCGCACCCGCGGCATCGACCCCGGCCGCGTCGGGGTCGACGGCTCCGGCCGCGTCGGCGGCCGCAACCCCGCTCGCGGCGGATCCCGCCGAGGCGGTCATCCCGAACGTCGAGTCCGGGGCGGAGATCCACTTCTGGACCTTCTACCTGTCGCCGACGTTCGACCAGTACATCAAGGACACGATCACCCGGTTCGAGGCGACCTATCCCGGCGTCAAGGTCGACTGGGAAGACCATCAGGCCACGTTCCAGGACGACCTGAAGAATGCGTTCGCGGCCGGCAACGCGCCGGACGTCATCAACCTCTCGGTCAGCGAGGGCTGGGTGTCGGACTACGCCGGCAAGGGCCTCCTGCTGAACCTCGACGACAAGGTCCCCCAGGCGGTCAAGGACATCTACTTCCCCGGGCTCTGGAAGGAGCAGCTCGTCGACGGCAAGAACTACCAGTTCCCGTGGTACCAGGGTCTGTCGGTCGAGCTGATCAACAAGCGCCTGTTCGAGAAGGCCGGCCTCGACCCGGCGGCGTTCCCGAAGACCATCGACGGCATCCCGGCCCTGTGCCAGACGCTAAAGGACAAGGCGAGCACGGTCTGCGACATCCGCCTGACCGTCAACGACCTGATCGCCCAGATGGTCTACGAGGGCAACGTCAAGCCGATCAGCGCTGACGGCAAGACGTTCACCTTCAACTCGGCCGAGGCGGTCGCCTGGCTCCAGACGTACGTCGACATGGTCAAGGCCGGCACGGTCGACAACACCACCCTGACCACGACGGACGACCGCACGGGTCTCCTGCTCTTCTCGGCGGGCCAGGCGCCCTTCTACCTGACGGGCCCGAACCTGATCCGCGACGTCAAGTCCAACAACGAGACCCTCTACAACGACCTGGCCGTCGCCATGGCGCCGCTCGGCAAGAGCAACGTCACCGGCAAGGGCCTGATGAGCATCTCGGTCAAGGCCGACACGACGTTCCCGAACGCCTCGATGGCGCTCGCCCAGTTCTTCACCAACCCCCGGAGCATGGTCCAGTTCAGCCAGCAGGTGGCGATCTACCCGTCGTCGCCGAAGGCGTTCGAGGATCCGTTCTTCTCGTCGCCCGGCACGGCGATCGAGGACAGCGCTCGGCCGCTCGCGAAGGACATCATCGCGACGTACGCCGACATCGTCCCGACGATCCCGAAGAAGGCCGACGTCAACGAGATCGTCAAGAAGGCGGTCGAGTCCGCGCTGTTCAACAACGTCTCCGCCCAGGATGCGCTCAACAAGGCCGTCCAGGACGCGAACGCGTTGCTCGCCGGCTAACCAACCCCCCAGGTGCAGCGGCCCGCCCGGTCCCCCGACGGGCGGGCCGCCCCGACTCCCCGGAGACGCAGGCACGATCGATGACCGCCCGGTTCCGCGCAACGCCCTACCTCTTCCTGCTTCCTGCGGTCGCGCTGATCGGCGTCTTCGTCGTCTATCCGATCGTCGCCGTCTTCTACTACTCGTTCACCGACTACGACATCGTCCGGCCGCCCGTGTGGATCGGCCTGGACAACTTCCGGAAGCTCCTCGGCGACGGGACGTTCTGGCTGGCGCTGACTCACTCGTTCGTCTATCTGCTGGTCACGCCGACGATCATCGCCCTCTCGGTCTGCCTGGCGATCGTCGTCAACCGCAAGCTGCGCGGCATCCACATCTTCCGCGCCCTGTACTTCGTGCCGGCCGTCAGCGGCTCGATCGCCATCGGGCTTGCCTGGCGCTGGCTCTTCGACCGGAACGGCATCATCAACGGCGTCCTCCAGACGCTCGGCATCATCCACACGCCGATCCAGTGGCTCGCCGAGCCCGGCCTCGTCCTGCCGATCGCGATGCTCCTCACGATCTGGGCCGGCATCGGCTACTACTCGGTCATCTTCCTGGCGGGGCTCCAGAACATCCCCGAGGAGCTGTACGACGCCGCCCGGATCGACGGCTGCAGCGATTTCCAGAAGCACTGGCACGTGTCGTTGCCGGGTCTTCGGCCGCAGATCGTCTTCGTCGCGGTGATCTCGTCCCTGGCCGCGCTGAAGGTCTTCGACGAGATCTTCGTGCTGACCGCCCGAACCGGAGGGATCCTCGACTCCGGGGTGACGATGGTCTTCTATCTCTGGAAGCAGGCGTTCACCCTCCAGCACGCCGGCTACGCCGCGGCGATCGCCATCGTCCTGCTGGCCATCACCCTCGCGTTCTCGATCGTCAACGTCCGGCTCCTCGAGCGCCGGGAGGCCGATCGATGACGCGGCCGCTGAGCGAGCGCGGCGGCGCGGGCGAAGCCGCTGGAGCCGTCGGGGCGGTGGCGACCGCGGCCGTCCTCGAGCCGGTCGCGATCCTGACCGGCGCCCAGCTCCGACGACGACGCCGACGGCGCGAGCTCGCGGCGAACGCCGGGTGGTACGTCGTCCTGACGTTCTTCGCGGCGATCACCGTCTTCCCGTTCCTCTGGATGCTGCTGACGTCGCTGAAGGGATCGGCCGACCCGATCGCCTCGGTCCCGCCCCAGCTCATCCCGGGCCATCCCACGCTGGCCAACTACCAGCGGGTCCTCGACAGCCTGCCGATCCTGAAGTTCTTCCAGAACAGCATCGTCGTGGCGATCGCGGTGACCGGGCTGAACGTCCTCGTCTCGGCGATGGCCGCGTACCCCCTGGCGAAGATGCGCTTCCGCGGGCGCGAGGCGATCTTCTACCTGCTGCTGGCGACGCTGATCGTCCCGACGCAGCTGACCTACATCCCCAGCTTCATCCTGGCCGTCAACGTCTTCCACTACTACGACACCTTGCCGGCCGTGATCCTCCCGAGCCTCGCCAGCGCGTTCAACATCTTCCTGATGCGCCAGGCGTTCCGGGCGATCCCGAACGATCTGATCGACGCCGCCCGGGTCGACGGGGCGGGGGAATGGCGGGTTTGGTGGCAGATCCTCCTGCCGATCGTCCGACCGTCGCTCGCCGCGGTGGCGATCTTCACGTTCGTGACGTCGTGGAACGACTTCCTGTGGCCGTCGCTGATGCTCCACGACCGGACCCAGATGACGCTCCCGGTCGGGCTCGCCGCGTTGCAGGGGTTCTTCTCGTCGGACTTCCGGTCGATCGCGGCGGGCGTGACGATGACGGTGATCCCGATCCTGCTCTTCTTCATCGTCGTCCAGCGCTATTTCGTCCGCGGGCTCGCCGGGGCGGTCAAGGGCTGACGTGGCGACGGCGGCCGGGTCCGCGGCCGGCTCGACGCTCGACCTGCGCGATCGGTTGCTGCTGTCGTTCGAGGGTCGTTGGCTGTCGCCGGCCGGCGCCGAGGCGATTGCCCGGCGGGCGGCGGGCGTCACCCTCTACCGTCATCTGAACGTCGGGTCGCCGGCCGAGGTCCGGGCACTCACCGACGAGCTCCAGGCGGCCGCGGCACGGATCGGCCGGTCGGCGCTGCTCGTCGGGGCCGATCACGAGACCGGCCAGCTCCACGCGATGGGCGACGGCGCGACGCCCTTCCCCGGGGCGATGGCGCTCGGCGCGGTTGGGGACGAGGGCCTCGTCGAGCGGGTCGGCGCAGCGATCGGCGCGGAGCTGCGGGCGATGGGGCTGAATGTCGTCTACGCCCCGGTCTGCGACCTCGCGACGAACCCGCGGAACCCCGTCGTCGGGATCCGCTCATTCGGCCACGACCCGGCGGCGGTCGGTCGGTTGGCGGCGGCGACGGTCCGCGGGCTGCAGTCGGCGGGGGTCGCGGCGACGATCAAGCATTTCCCGGGCCATGGCGACCCGTCCGCCGACTCGCATCGCGGGCTACCGGTCATCAACCGCGGCGCCGACGAGCTCCGCGAGCGCGACCTCGTGCCGTTCGCCGCCGCGATCGACGCCGGAGCACGGGTCGCGATGGCCGGCCACCTGGGCGTCCCGGCGCTCACCGGCCGGCGGGACCTGCCGGCCACGCTGGCGCCGGAGATCCTCCGGACGCTGCTCCGCGGGGATCTCGGCTTCGGCGGACTGACGGTCAGCGACGCCCTCGACATGGGGGCTGTCTCGAACCACGGCGGCGTCGACGTGGCGGCCGCGCTCGGCGCCGGCACGGACCTGTTGCTGTGCGGTCCGGATCCCGAGGCGCAGGTCCGGGTCGAGGTCGGCCTCGCGGCGGCCCGGGTCGGCGGTCTGGTCGGACGCGTCGACAACGACGCAGCGACCGCCCGCGTCGCCGACCTGCGGCGGTGGATCGCCGGGTTCCCGGTTCCGGCGGTCGAGGTCGTCGGCTGCACCGACCACCGGCTCCTTGCCGACGAGGTCGCGCGCCGTTCGATCACGCTGATCCGAGATCGCGACGGCCTGCTGCCGGTCGCCGCGACGGACGTCCGACGGGCCCTCGTCGTCGAGCCGCGACCCCGCGACCTCAGTCCGGCCGACACCACCTCATGGCTGCCGCCTGGCGGCCTCGCGGCGGCGCTCGCGGAGCGCCTGCCGGAGATCGAGGGCGTCATCGTCGGGCCGTCGCCGACGGCCGACGAGATCGCGGTCCTTCGGGAGCGGGCAGGGTCCTCCGATCTCGTCGTGCTCGGCACGGTCGACGCCCTCGGTCAGCCCGCCGTCGTCGAGCTCGCTCGCGCCCTCGCCGCGACCGGGTGTCCGGTCGTGGCCGTCGCGCTGCGCGCACCGTGGGACTCCGACGCCTACCCGGAGATTGGCACCGTCGTCGCAACGTACGGAATCCAGCCGCCCAGCCTCGCCGCGCTGGCCGACGCGCTCGTCGGCGACCACCCGATCATCGGTCGATTGCCTGTTCGCCTCGCCGGCGGCTGCCCCGGCCTCCTCCGGTCAGCCGCCGGCGCTTTCTCGCTCGACGAAGCGGCCCCAGCCTCGATCGTCGGTCGCCCGGCCGTCCCGGACCACGGCCCGACCCCGGACGAAGACGCTGCGAACGGCACCCGTGACCTCGACGCCTTCGTACGGCGTGTAATCGCTCGTGTGGTGGAGGTCGGCCTGGCGGATCGTCCGGCGGGCCTCGGGATCGAAGAGGACGAGGTCGGCGTCCCGGCCCGGCTCGATCGCGCCCTTCCGGGCGAGCCCGAACCGTCGGGCCGGCGTCGTCGCAACCAGGTCGACCATCCGCTCGCGGCTGATCCGGCCCGTGGCGACGCCGAGTCCGTACACGATCGACAGGAGCGTCTCGATCCCCGGTGCGCCGTTGCTGATCCGGTCGAACGGGATGCCGCGCGCGGCTCCGCCCTTTTCGACGGCGACGCGATCGGCGACGTGGTCGGTCGCGACGAGCGACAGGTCGCCCGCCGCGAGACCCGCCCAGAGTGCGTCGCGATCCGCGGCGGGGCGGAGTGGCGGCGAGATCATGCTCTTCGCGCACTCGACGGGGTCGGGCTCGTCGTACCGCGCCTCGGTCAGGGCGAGGTAGTGGGGACACGTCTCCCCGGTCGCGCGCACGCCGGTCGCGCGGGCCTCGGCGAGGTGCCGCATCGCGGCCGCGCACGAGAGGTGGACGACGTGGACCGGCGCCTCGGCGGCCCGCGCAAACGCCATCACCCGGTGGGTCGCGACCGCCTCGGCCTCGACGGATCGCGTGGCAGCGTGGTGCCGTGGTGACGTATCACCATGCTGAAGCGCTGACGCCACGGCCGCGTCGATGAGGACGGGATCCTCGCAGTGGACCTCGAGCATCCCGCCCCGCTCGCCGAGGATGCGCAACGCCTCGAAGATCGAAGGGGCAGGGAGCCGGAAGTCGAAGACCATGAACGCCTTCGCCGTCGGCACGCCGGCATCGACCATCGCCGGCAGCTCGGAGAGCGGGTCGTCCATCCCGCCGAGGATCGCCGGGCTCAGCGCGAAGTCGACCGCGCTGTCGTTCGCCGTGACACGGCGGAACTCGTCGACGCCGGCTCGGATCGAGCGGTGTGCCGCAGGCGACGAGCCGGTGCCGGGATTGTTGAAGGCGAGGAACGTCGTCGTCCCGCCGAACGCCGCCGCCAGGGAGTCCTGGTAGAAGCGATCGGGCTCGTCGTCTGACGCGACGCGGGTGTGGGTGTGGACGTCGACGCAGCCAGGCAGGACGAGCAGGCCCGTGGCGTCCAGAACCTCCCGCGCGGTCGCGGCCATCGCCCCGAGGTCGTCCTCCACAAGGTCGATGGCGCCGCCGCGGACCGAGACGTCCGCCCGCCGTGATCCCGCCGCGGTTACGACGGTCCCGCCTCGGATCAGCAGGTCCGGTCCGGTGCCGTCAACAGCCACCCGGCGAGCATACCCACGAGTTGGGCTATCAGCCGAAGGGTTGGGTGCGTCCATCTCGGCTGTGAGCCGAAGGAACACGATCGGCACGACATGGCGCTGCTGCACGATCGTCTCGGACTTGACCTTCCTCGGCGATACCGACGGACGACTTGATCAGACGCTCACCGGTGGAACCTTGGCGCGTCTCGGCGCCGCGAATCAGCGGCTGACAAGGCTGTCGCTCACGTGGATGACCACCTGAGACACCCGTCGAGCGACCCCAGACGCCCGATCGAGCTTCTCGACCGGCGCGAACGTTCCCCGGAGGAGCGTCTGACCGGGTCCGGACGGCGCCGCAGTCGGCTGCTAGTCGACCTCGCGGATCGCGATCGCCTGGGCGCCGTCCCAGAGGCAGCGCCGCCCGACCTCGCGCAGGCGATCGGCCCAGCCCTCGTCCGGGACGATCGAGGCGAAATGGTTGGCCGCGAGCTGGCCCACCTTCGACGACGTCGTGCAGGCGCCATACGGGACGAAGATTTCACACTCGCTGATGCCGCCCGGATACATCGCCAGCATCCCCGGCGAGGGGTGCGAGGTGTGGTTCTCGTAGTCGATGCCGGGGCGGAAGTCGCCGTACGGGATCCACGTCGACTCGCCGCTCCAGCGGCAGTGGATGAGGCGCGACGAGATCGGCAGCATCCGCCGGATTGCCTCGATCGTATGGGGCGCGTCGAGCTCCCAGCGAGCGCTAAAGTGGAGGTCGCCGACCTCGATCCGGAGCGTCGTCACGGGCGCGCGATCGTCGTCATGCTCGGAGGATAGCGGTGGCCGACGCGGCCGGACCGACCATCTCGACCCACGTCCTCGACACGGAACTGGGGACCCCGGCACAGGGTGTCCGGGTCACGCTGTCGCGGCTCGACGTCGGCAATGGCCCGATCCGGATGACCCAGGCGCTGACCGACGGTGACGGTCGGGTCCGCGATCTCCTCGAGCGGCCGCTCGTGGCGGGCGACTACCGGCTCGAGTTCGACGTCGCCCACGAGGACGGCTCGTTCTTCACCAGGATCGCGGTCGACCTTCGGATCAGCGACGCCGGTCGGAGCTACCACGTCCCGCTCCTGCTGGCGCCCTTCTCGATGACGACGTACCGGGGCAGCTGATGGACGACCGCGACGTCGCGGCCCTCGATCGGCTGCCCGAGGACGCGTTCGTCGAGGCCGCCGCGCCATGGTTCGAGGGGGCACCCGCCTTCCTCCGCCGGCTTGCGGCCGCGCGCCCGTTCGGGTCAGGCGCCAGGCTGTTCGACCGCGCCGAGGAGATCGCCACAGCGATGCCCGAAGACGAACAGCTCGAGCTGATCGACGCGCATCCGCGGCTCGGCGCGCGGCCGGTGTCCGTGTCGAGTTCGTCGTTCCGCGAGCAGGGCTATGACCGCGAGACAACCGAAGCCATCGCTGAGCTGGGCCTGCTCAACGCCGCCTACGAGGCGCGCTTCGGATTCCGCTTCTGCGTCTTCGTCAATGGTCGCTCCCGCCCGGAGCTCGTACCTGTCCTGGAGGCGGCTCTCCAAGCGGATCGCGACGCAGAGATCTCGCGCGCCCTCCACGACGTCGTCGCGATCGCCCGTGACCGGTTCGCGAAAGGCGCTGTCGAGGTCGGCTCGTGATCGAGGTCGGCCCGAACTCCTACGGCAAGTCCGCGATCCGCCTCGTCAAGGTCGACCGCGACCAGGCGCCGCATCGTGTCCGTGACCTGACGATCGCGATCGCGCTCGCAGGAGACTTCGCCACGTCGTACTCGGAGGGCGACAACTCCGCCGTGATCGCGACCGACACCATGAAGAACACGGCCTACGCGCTGGCGGGCGAGCATCTGACGGGTTCGATCGAGGGCTACGGCCTCGTGCTCGGCCGTCACTTCCTGGCTGCGGGCCGCGAGGTCGATCTCGTGAAGGTTTCGATCGATGCGCACGCCTGGCGTCCGATCGACTCTGCTCCGGACGCGTTCACTCGCGACGCGTCGGAAACGCGCAAGGCGGACGTATCGGTGTCCCGTGACGGCTTCCTGGTCGAAGCTGGCATCGCCGACCTCGTGGTCATGAAGACGACCCGTTCCGCGTTCGCGGGCTTTCCGCGCGATCGGTTCACCACGCTGCCCGAAACGGACGACCGGATCATGGCGACGAAGGTCACCGCGTCGTGGGGCTACGCGCGTGATGCCGAGCTGGACTTCGACGCGGTCTTCGACCGCGTCCGATCGACGTTCCTGGGGGCGTTTGCCGACCATGACTCGGCATCCGTCCAGCACTCCATCTGGGTGATCGCGCGGGCGATCCTGGAGGCGCACCCGGAGGTCGACGACGTCACCATGTCATTGCCGAACCTCCACCACTGGACCGTCGATCTCAGCCCGTACGGGATCGCTAACGATCGCGAGATCTATGTCGCCACGAAGGAGCCGCACGGCCTGATCGAGGCGACGATCCGGCGGGCTGACATCGGGTCCGTCGAGCGGCCCGGGACGTCGTGACAGCCTAGGTGTCACGCGGCCGGTCCACCATCCCGGCCATGGAAGCCCGCATCGTCCAGCTCCCGTCGAACGAGATCCACGTCGACGCCGACCGGATCGTCATCGAGCGGTTCGTCCTGCGCGACCCCTCCCTCGCGGCCGTCCTCGCCCAGCGTGAGCCGGCCGACCGCCCGGCGGTGGTCGAGCGCGCCCTCAAGGTGGGTCTGCTCGCGATCCAGGACGTCGCGACGTCGATGGACGTCGACATGGTGCGCGACCAGTTCGAGAAGCTCCTGCGCGCCTCGGAGCAGGCGAACGCGCGGGCCGCGGACGCGCTCGACCAGGTCCTCCGCTCGAACTTCGCCGACGGCGACGGACGGCTGCCGCGGACCCTCGAGAAGTTCCTCGGCGATCGCGGCCAGCTCCGGTCGTTCGTCGGCGAGCTGTTCGACGAGACGAAGCGGGACAGCGCCATCGGCCGGCTGCAGACGCTGCTCGGCACCTACTTCGACGGAGACGCGTCGAAGCTGGCCCTGCTCCTCGACCCGACCCGCCAGCACTCCCCGATGCACCAGTTCCGGGACGAGGTGGCCCGCGGCTTCGAAGGCATCCACGAACGGCTCACGGCCATCGAGGCCGCGGCAGCGGCCCGCGCGGTCGAGCGGGCGCGGTCCACGGCGAAGGGCGGCGACTTCGAGGACCTCCTGGAGTCGCTGCTCGGCGATGCCGCCCGTGGTCTTGGTGACCTGGTCGACCGGACGGGTGGGGCGGTCGGCGAGCAGCTCCGCTCGAAGAAGGGCGACTTCGTGGTCACGCTCGACCCGGCGCGGACCGGTGGCGCGGACCTCCGGATCGTCGTCGAGGCCAAGGATCGGGCGATGTCGAGTCGGTCGATCCGCGAGGAGCTCCGCGAGGCGAAGCAGAACCGGGCCGCGGCCGTCGGGCTCGTGATCTTCAGCCCGGCCCATGCGCCGCAGGGC
>Ga0066698_10000923_pt1 | contig 12212 bp, 10 predicted proteins | sample GraSoiAngelo_147_FD_66457 | JGI IMG/M metagenome (GOLD analysis project Ga0066698, IMG submission 66457) | Grasslands soil microbial communities from the Angelo Coastal Reserve, California, USA - 14_1009_05_40cm | ecosystem: Environmental > Terrestrial > Soil > Grasslands | place: USA... | reverse complement strand
TGAAGATCGGGATCGTCTCGCCGTACGCGTACCCGCGCCCAGGCGGTGCGAACTCGTACATCCGCGAGAGCTACGAAGAGCTCCGGCGGCTCGGCCACAGTGTCCGGATCATCACTGCGCCCTGGGGCGACGACCCGCCGGCACAGGACGTGATCCAGATCGGCCAGGCGATCGCCGTCCCGTACAACGGCGCGATCGGCCGAGTCACGCTCTCGCTCCGGCTCGAGTGGCTCGTGTCGCACATGCTCGAGCGCGAGCGGTTCGACATCATTCACCACCACGAGCCGCTCGTCCCGTTCCTCTCGATGCAGATCCTCGATTCGGCGAGGTGCCCCAACGTCGCGACCTTCCACGCCTTCGGCGGCTTCTCGTTCTCCTACTGGGCCGGCCGGGTCATCGGCAACCGCTACCTGAACAAGCTGGACGCGCGCATCGCCGTATCGAGCGCGGCGCGACACTTCATATCGAGCTACTTCCCCGGCGACTACCGGATCATCCCGAATGGCGTCGACGTGCACTTCTACGCCAGCGCGAAGCCGTTCCCGGAGTACCACGACGGCAAGATCAACATCCTCTTCGTCGGTCGCCTCGAGCCGCGCAAAGGCGCGATGTACCTCATGGAGGCCTACGCCAAGCTCAAGCTCAAGCATCCCGAGCTGCGCCTCATCCTCTGCAGCGTCGGACCACTGCTAGGCCGACTACGGCGTTTCGTGCGTTCGAACCGGCTCGACGACGTCCTCTTCGCCGGACGCGTTTCGGACGCAGACAAGGCGCGCTTCTACAAGACGGCGCACATCTTCTGTGCGCCATCGACCGGGCAGGAGTCGTTCGGGATCGTGCTGCTCGAGGCGATGGCCGCCGGGCTGCCGGTCGTCGCCAGCGACATCCACGGCTACAAGCGTGTCGTACAGCGAAACGTGAGCGGGCTCCTCGTGGAGCCACGCGATTCCGACGCCATCGCCGATGCCCTCGAACGGCTCGCGTGCGACCCGGCTCTCCGGGAGCGGCTGGGCCAGGCGGGAGCGCGAAGGGCCCCCGAATTCGACTGGTCGCACGTCACGGAGCAGCTCGTTGAACTCTACGAAGAGGTTATTCGTAAGAGAGGCGTGCGTTAGAGTCTCGCTCCGAGGGGGTGGTCCTCGTGTTCAACCGACAGATCGCCGCGTTCTCTGTCGCGCTCGCCCTTCTGCTCGCGGGCTGCACGCCGGCACCGAAGGGTGCTGCACCGACGCCTTCTGGATTCGCCGCAGAGCAGCCGCAACCGGGCGGAACCCTCACATTCATCGTGAACGCCGAGCCGCCGTCGTTCGACGGGCACCGGGAGACGACCTTCGCGCTCCTCCACCCGATCGCGCCGCACTACAGCACGCTCTACAAGTTCGACCCGAACGACCTCACGAAAGTGATCCCGGACGTCGCGGCGGCGACGCCCGAGGTTTCTGCGGACAAGCTGACCTACACGATCAAGGTCCGGACCGACGTGAAGTTCCACGACGGGTCGAAGATGACGAGTGACGACATCCTCGCGACCTACAACAAGATCATCTTCCCGCCGTCGGGAGTGCTCTCGCCGCGCGCGGGCGCGTACGCCGCCGTCGACAGCATCGCCACGCCAGCGCCTGACAGCGTCGTATTCAAGCTCAAGTACCCGTCCGCCTCATTCGCCACGAACCTCGCGTCGCCGTGGAATTTCATCTACAGCGCGGCGAAGCTCAAGACGGACATCCACTGGTATGAGAAAAACATCATGGGGACCGGTCCCTTCACGTACGTCTCCAACACCAAGGGGCAGGACTGGGTAGGGAAGAAGTTCCCCGACTACTTCGCGAAGGACAAGAACGGCGTTCAACTCCCATACCTCGACGGCTACAAGGCCCTGATCATCACCGACGCGAACGCGGAGGTGAACGCGATCCGCAGCAAGCAGGCCTCGATCGAATTCCGTGGCTTCACGCCGCAGCAGCGCGACACCCTCTCGGGCGCGCTCGGTACCTCACTCGCCATCCAGGAAGCGCCGTGGATCTGCGTGAACTACGTCGTCCCGAATACCAAGAAGCCGCCATTCGACGACGTCCGCGTGCGCCAGGCGCTCACCCTCGCCATCGACCGCTACGCCGGGAGCACCGCGTTACAGAAGATCACGATCGTGAAGGACGTCGGCGGGCTCATGCGCCCGAAGGGCCCATTCGCCCAGACCGACGCGGACCTCCAGAAGATCGCGGGCTTCGGCACGGACGCCGCCGCCAACAAGGCGAAGGCCAAGCAGCTGCTCGCGGACGCGGGTCAGCCGAGCCTGACGTTCAAGTTCCTCAACCGCAACATCACGACTCCGTACGAGCCCGTGGCGCTCTTCGTGCTCGACCAATGGAAGCAGGTCGGCATCACCGCGACGCACGACGTGAAAGAGACCTCCGCGTACCAGGCGGATCTGCGTGCGGGCAACTTCGAGGTCGCGCTCGACTTCAACTGCGACTTCCTCGATGAGCCCGACCTCCAGCTCGCCAAGTTCTGGTCGGCGTCGGGGCTCGGCAAGGGCCTCAACTTCGCCTACTACGACGACGCGAACCTCGACAAGATGATCGACGGCCAGAGCCGCGAGACCGATCCGGCCAAGCGCAAGCAGCTTGTCGCCGACATCGAGAAGTACGCGATGGACACCAAGGCCTACCAGTACCCGGTGCTCTGGTGGTACCGGATCATCCCGTACCTGAACGCCGTGCGCGGCTGGCGCGTCGGATCGAACCACTACACGAACCAGGACCTCGAGACCGTCTGGCTGGCGAAATGAGAGCGAACTAGCGAACTAGCGGGAGCCGCCGGAGACTTACCGGATGCGCCGGTACGTCGCCGGGCGGCTCCTGCTCATGGTCCCGACGCTCATCGGCGTGGCGATCCTGACGTTCGTGATCATGCGCGCGGTCCCGGGCGACATCGTCGCACTCAAATACGCGGGGTCCCCGGTTCCGCAGTCGGTCATCGACGAGGAGCGGCACCAGCTCGGCCTGGACAAACCGATGTGGCAGCAATTCACCGACTGGATGGGAGAGATCGCGCGCTTCGATCTCGGAACGTCGCTCTGGACCGGCCACTCGGTCGTCGAGGAGATCGAGATCCGTTTCCCGCTCTCCCTCGAGCTCGCGATCATCGCAACGCTGCTCGCGATCGCCATCGCGATCCCCCTCGGGGTCCTCGCGGCCGTGCGGCAGGACACCTGGACCGACTACGCGATCCGCATCTTCTCGATCGGCGGGCTCGCGATGCCGAGCTTCTGGATCGGCCTTCTCATGGTCCTCACGACGATCACGCTCTTCGGCTGGGCGCCGCCGTTCGTCTTCACCCCGCTCACCGTGGATCCCTTCGCGAACCTGGCGCAGATGATCCTGCCGGCGCTTTCGGTGGGCTACCGCTACTCCGCCGTCTCGATGCGCATGACGCGCTCGAGCGTGCTCGAGGTCCTCCGCGAGGACTACGTGCGCACGGCGCGCGCGAAGGGCGTGCGCGAGAGCCTCGTCGTGGCCAGACACGCGCTCCGCAACGCGCTCCTTCCGGTGATCACCGTGATCAGCCTGGAGTTCGCGTTCCTCATCGGCGGCCTCGTCGTGACGGAGCAGGTCTTCAACCTGAACGGCGTCGGCAAGCTGCTCGTCGACGCCGTCGCGCACCGCGACTACACGCTGATCCAGGCCCTCGTCCTCCTGCTGGCCTCGGTGTTCGTCCTCATCAACTTCGTCGTCGACATGGTGTACGTGTTCCTCGACCCGCGGATCCGGTACTCATGACAGGGCTCGCGCGTGCCGCCCTCCCCGAGTCGGACGAGGTCGCGAGGCGCCGCTACCTCGAGTCGACCGGGTCTCGGCGCTTCGTCCGCTTCTGGCGCGACTTCATCCGGCGGCGTCCGCTCGGGACGGCGGGAGCCGTCCTCATCGTCCTCATGCTGTTCACGGCGGCGTTCGCCGACCGCATCGCGCCGTACGACCCGGTCGAGATCCGCTTCGCGGATCTACTTCAGCCACCCTCGTTCGAGCACCTGCTCGGCACCGACCCATTCGGACGGGATGTGTTCTCACGGATCGTGTTCGGGTCGCGGACCGCGCTGGCGGTGGGCTTCTCCGCATCCTTCGTCGGGTGCACGCTCGGGCTCGTGCTGGGTGTGGTCGGCGCGTACTTCGGCGGGCGCGTCGATCAGTTGATCCAGCGGTTCATGGATGTGCTGCTGAGCTTCCCGCTCATCGTCATCGCCATCGCGGTCGTCGCGGCGCTCGGCACCGGCGAGGACAAGATCGCCAACGTCATCGCCGCGATCACCGTGCCGATCATCCCCCGCGTGGCGCGTGTGGTGCGCTCGAGCGCCCTCAGCGTCGTGAACATGCCCTACATCGAGGCGACGCGAGCGGTGGGCTCGGGCGCGGTGCGGATCATGTTCCGTCACGTCGCCCCGAACGTGTTCGCGCCCTACCTGATCATGCTCACCGCGTTCCTCGGCCAGGCCATCCTGCTCGAAGCGTCGCTCTCGTTCCTTGGTCTCGGCGTCTTCGAGCCCACCCCGTCATGGGGCCTGATGCTGCGGGGGGCGGGCATGCAATTCCTCGAGCAAGCCCCCTGGATCGCCATCGCGCCCGGCGTCGCGATCAGCCTGGCGGTGTTCGGCTTCAATCTGTTCGGGGATTCGCTGCGCGACGCCTTGGATCCGAGGTTGCGGACGGCCTAGACCGACCGTTAGTCGTCATCGTCGCCGTAGGCGCGGCCGCGACCCTCGGAGTGCGGACTCCACCCACAGCGGCGAGAACCAGGCCGGTCCCGAGGACGACCAACATGATCCCGGCGACAGGCTGAAGCTCCGGGAGCGGTTCGTTGAACGAATCAACGAAAGCCCAGATCCCCTACGACCACCATCCAGAAGGCGAGTGCGATCCCACCCATCCGGAGAATCCTCGTCACGTCCTGGCGGCACCCTCGATCCCCACACGGACAGCCGCCTCGAGCTCCCGCGGGTGCTTCGAGCCGATGAGAACCGGGATCCCTGTGCGGAGTCGCAGCTGGACGCCCTCGTTGCCGCCGGTCGTGTATGCCCAGCCCGCGGGCCCGAGGCGCACTCCCCAACCACCGTACTCGAGCAGCGGACGGTATCGCCTCACTTCCAGACCGATGATGTCCTCGAATCGAATGAGACGCGTCGGCCACAAGTAGCGGAACGCGATGCGCACGCCTCTGTCGGTGACGTCGACATCGAGATGCGAGAGCGAGAAGAGTGAAGCGACGAGCACGATCACGACCGGCGCGATCGCGAGGAGGAGCGCGTCGTCCGGCCGCGCGAACACCACGGCCATCACCGTGACGACAACGACGAAGATCATGGCCACGAGCAGCAATCCCATGAGCGCACCGTGAAAGTGCTGCTCCTCATGGAAGCGCGTCACTGGCCTTTCCATACCGGCTTCCGCCGCTCGATGAAGGCGGCCACGCCTTCGCGGAAGTCGTCGCTGGTGTAGCAGAGCGCGACCAGGTCGCTGGCCTCGTACGGCAGCATTCGCCGGCGGATGCGGCGGAGCGTCTCTTTCGTCGCGTGCAGCGTGAGCGGGGCGAAGGATGCGAGCGTCTCGACGAGCTCGTCCACGCGCTTGACCAGGGCGTCTTCCCCAGCGACGACCTCACTCACCAGTCCGATCGCGCGCGCCTCCTGCGCATCGATGAGGCGCGCCGTCAGCACGAGCTCCTTCACGCGGCCTATGCCAACGAGGGCTGAGAGCCGCACGAGGTTGGCAGCCGAAAAGCAGTTGCCAAGTGTGCGCGCGACAGGGACACCGAACTTCGCCGACGGCGTCGCGACGCGCAGATCGCATGCGGCGGCCATCGCCAGCCCGCCACCGATAACGGGGCCGCTGAGCGCGGCGATCGTGGGCACCCGGACGCCTTCGATCGCACCGAGCCAATCGTCCATGCGGCGCTCGTACTCGAGGGCCTGCTCGGCTGTGGCGAAGTCACGGAATTGCGCGATATCCGTACCGGCCACGAACGCCTCACCTGCGCCCGTGATCACCACCGCCCGGACCGACGCGTCCGCGTTCGCGTCCCGGCAGATCGCCGCGATGCGCTCGTACATGGCGAACGTCATGGCGTTGCGCGCGATGGGGCGGTCCACCGTGATCCAGAGCGCGTCGCCGCGGCGTTCGGGCCGGATCTCTTCCGTCATGCGCCGGAGATCACACCGTCGTGCTCGAGGCGGGCGACGTCGGCATCGGTGCAGCCGAGCTCACGAAGGACGTCGGCATTGTGCTCGCCCAGGCGTGGGCCGGCGCGACGGTGCCGCACCGGCGTGCGTTCGAGGCGGAGCGGCGAGCCGAGACCGCGCAGCGTGCCGAGCACCGGATGTGGTAGGTCGACGAAGAAACCGCGCGCGCGAAGATGCGGGTCGATGAAGACGTCGCGGTAGTCGGCGATCTCGCCGCAGGGCACGCCGGCCGCTCGGAGCAGCGCAAGCCAGTGCGCCGCCGGCCGCGTCCGGGTAACCGCTTCGATCGCGGCGATGAGCTCCGCGCGATGCCGGAGTCGGGCGTTGGCGTCGGCGTAGCGCGGGTCGTGCTCGAGCGATTCGATCCCTAGCGTGCGACAGAACGCGGCCCAGTTGGCCGGCGTCGTCGCTCCGAGGGTGAATGGCCGGTCCGACGCGGCCACGGCCTGGTATGGCGCGACGAGCTTGTGCGCCGAACCAGCGGCGTGCGGGACCTCTCCGGTCGTGAAGTGGATCCCCGCCTCCCACACGGCGAGCGAAACCGCGGACTCGAACATCGAGACGTCCACGAGCTGGCCGGCACCGTCGCGGTCGCGCGCCCGTAGCGCCGCGAGCGTCGCCACCGTGGCGTAGAGCGCAGCGGTCAGGTCGGCGATCGAGACGCCGACCTTCACCGGCGCGCCGCCCTCTTCGCCGGTGACGCTCATGAGGCCGCTCAGGCCTTGCACGATGATGTCGAGCGCGGGCCGGTCCGCGTACGGACCATCGAGGCCAAATCCTGTCAGAGCGACGTAGACCAGACGGGGGTTTGCGGCCAGCAGCGACCGGGGAGAGAGTCCGAGCTCATCCATCGTGCCGGGCCGCAGATTCTCGACGATGACGTCGGCGTGGCGGGCGAGTCGCCGAAAGACCTCGCGGCCCTCCGCGTGCTTCAGATCTATCGCGAGGCTGCGCTTGTCCCGATTGAGCCGAGCGAAGTTCCCACTTTCGCCGTTCGCGAGCGGCTCGAGGAGTCGGGCGAAGTCGCCGCCTCGAGGGCTCTCGACTTTCACGATGTCCGCGCCAAGATCGGCGAGCTGCATGCCGCAGAAGGGACCCGCCATGTAATTGCCGACCTCGATGACCCGGACCCCCGTCAGTGGCGGGGGGTTCGAGGGGGGCTCAGCCCCCGTTGCTCCTAGCAGGTTCCCCACCGGTCTAGTTTGTCACCGGTCTTGCGCCACACGCCCGCGCGCGTGCCTTCGGATCCCACGAACCAGACGTCGTTGCCGCGCGCGAAGACGCCGCGGAGCGCGCACGTCGTGCCGATATCGACGCGACTGACGGTCGCGCCTTGCACGGCGAGCGCCACGCCGTGATCCCCGACGACATAGGTCACCGGGCCGGCGCGGACAGACGCGCGAAGCGCGCTCTCGACTCCGCTCTCGAGGGGTCGCCAGCGACCGTCGAATCGCAAAAGCACGCCGCCGTCTCCGGCGGCGACGGCGTCCGTCGGCGAAGCGCCGGCAACGGTGCGGAGCGTCGCGGTCGTGCCTGTGTCGAACGGCCGCCACCCGGCGTTCTCCAGTCGATAGGACACGCCACCGGCGCCGACCGCCCACGCCGAGCTGCCAGCGAACGCTGCGACGCCGAAGAGATCTTCCTCGATCCCGCGCGCGAACGGCTGCCATCCGGCGAAGGTCTGCCGCTGCACGCTGCCTCCAGAGCCCACGATGATCGCGCCATCGGGGATAAGCGATATGCCATACGCGTCGAAAAAGCCCAGGTCGTCGGAGCGGATCGTCTTCGCGACGTCGTCGATCGTCACGACGCGCCCGAACGCCCCGATCGCGACGACCGAGTCGGGTGAGCAGGCCGCCGCGACCAACGAGCGAAGCGTTGAATCGATGAGCTGCCACCGGTGTCCGTCGAAGCGGCCGATCCCGCCGCCGTCGGACACGACCCACGTCGCGTCGTCGCTGGCGCAACCCGCCGTGAGCGGCTGCTGGAAGACGAGCGGCCCGGTATCTGGCTCGGGTGTCGCGGTCGGTGCGGACGTTGGCACCGGAGTCGGGATCGGGGTCGGCGTGGGGCGCGTGACGATCCCGGCCGCGGCACCCGCGCCGATCGCGATAACGAGCATGACCGCCGCGGCGGCCACCGCCGTGCTGGGTCGTAGATACCGCTGGATGAAAGGTGTCACATCGCCTCGAGTCTCTTTATGCGCTCCTGGATGGGCGGATGGGTGTCGAATAGATGGTCAAAGAAGGCCGGCGCGTCCTTTAACGGGTTTGCAAAGTACAGGGACGCCGTCGCCTTGTTCGCGACCTCCAGCGCCTCTTTGTCTGCCGCGATCTTGCGCAGGGCCGATACCAGGCCGGGCGGGTAACGCGTCAGAAGCGCGCCCGACGCGTCGGCCAGATATTCGCGCTGACGCGAGACGGCGAGCTGGATGAGGGTCGCGATGATCGGCGTGAGCACGGCGAGCGCTATCGCGATGACCGCGATGATCGCGCCGCCGCCGCCGCGGTCGCGGTCGCGGCCGCGGCCCCAGAACATCGACCGCCACATCCAGTCCGCGAGGAGTGCCACCGTTCCGACGAGGACGGTGACGAGGACCATGACTCGAATGTCGCGGTTCCCGACGTGCGACAGCTCGTGCGCGATCACGCCCTCGAGCTCCGTGCGATCAAGCTTGTCGAGAAGGCCGCGCGTCACGACGACCGACGCGTGCTGTGGGTCGCGGCCGGTCGCGAATGCATTCGGCGCGGAGTCCTCGATCACGTAGAGCCGCGGCGTGGGGATGCCCAGGCCGATCGCGAGCGTCTCGACGATGTTGTGCAGCTGCTGCTCCTCGTCGGGTCGGAGCTCGCGTGCCTGGCTCTGCGCGAGGATGAGCCGGTCCCCGGCGAAGTACGACGCGAGCGCGCCCCCGATCGAGAGCGCGAACGCGAAGGGCAGCACGGCCGGACCGCCGCCGGGCGCGAAGTACTCGCCCACGAAGTAGCCGAGGACAACGATGAGCGCGGTGAAGGCGGCGATGAGCGCGATCGTCCGCCACCGGTTCGCCGCGGCGGCGTCGTAGATCGATAGGCGCGCGGGTGAGGGCTCTATCGCCATCCGGATGAAAAGGCTAGTGCTTCGCTAGAACTTCACCTGTGGCACCTCGCGCTCGCCGGCCTCCGCGAGCTCGAAGTATTCCTCCGGCTTGAAGCCGAGCATTCCCGCGAAGACGTTCGTCGGGAAGGTTTGCAGCGCGGTGTTGAAATCGCGCACGTTCCCGTTGTAGAAGCGACGCGCGAAAGCGATCTTGTCCTCGGTCGCGGTCAGGTTCTCGGACAGATCCTTGAACTCCTGCACCGCCTGGAGCTGCGGGTAGTTCTCCGCGACGGCGAAGACCGAGCGGAGTGCCGTCGTGAGCATGTTCTCGGCCTGCGCCCGCTCCTGCGGCGACGCCGACGCGCCTGCGGCGACGGCGGCGGCCCGCGCCTGGGTCACGTTCTGGAAGACCGTCGACTCGTGCGTGGCGTAACCCTTGACGGTCTCGACGAGGTTCGGGATCAGGTCGTGGCGCCGCTTGAGCTGGACATCGATGTCGGCCCACGCCTCCTTCACGCGCTGACGCAGCGTGATGAGGCGGTTGTACGTGCCGATGAAGAACAGCGCGAGCGCGGCGATGATGACGGCAACGACGACGATCTCCACGAAGCCCTCCCTCGACTGCGCTGCGAGGCTACCAGAAGGCTCGCGTCAGCGAGGCTTCGCATACAGGCCGAGCGCTAGCTCGGGTCGTTCTAGAGCGGGGCCAGCGCCTCCTCGAGCCTGCGTTGACGTTCCATGCCATCGGCGAGCCGCGCGTGCGCCGCCGCGCGCGGCCGGAAGATGCGCCCGAGCGGCGAGCGCACCGCGGAGATGTCGCTGATGATCCCGACGCGTTCGAGGGCGGCCATCGCGGCCCCGCGCGCGGACCCCTCGCCGGCGCCGCTCATCACCAACGGCCGATCGAGCGCGTCGGCGAGGAGCTGCATGAGCCACGGGAACTGCAGCAGCGTCCCGCCGGTGGCGATCAGCCGCTTTGGCCCCGGCACCGCCTGGTCGACGACCTGCCAGACCCGCGCGAAGCGATAGGCGACTCCTTCGAGCATCGCCCGCGCGATAGCTTCCGGTCCGGTTGCAAGCCCGATCCCGGCGATCGCCGCGCGCGCCCCGTCGTTCCACGTCGGACTCCGGTCGCCGGCGAGGAACGGAAGCGCGACCAGGCCGTCGGCGTCGACGTCCGCCCTCCAGAGCGTGCCTGGGTCGACCGATGGAAACGCCCACCGCAGCCAGGCGATCACGTTGCCCCCATTGGAGAGCGCGCCACCCGCCACGACACGCCGCGCGTCGAGGTGATACGTCCAGCCGCCACGAACGACCGGTGGATCGTCGGTCGCGTAGAGGAGCCGGATCGCGCCGGAGGTGCCCAAGAAGAGCGCCGCGTTGTGGCGGCCGAGCGCACCCGCACCGACATTCGAACACGCGCCGTCACCGATCGCCGGGACCCATGGGACGTTCGCGAGTGCAGGCCAGCGTTTCGCGAACTGCGGCCGGAGACCGACGACCGGCTCGTCGGAGATCGCCGAGAGCGTGCCCGCACGGATCCGAAGATGCGCGAGCAACGGATCGTCCCAGGCGCGCCGGCGTTGATCGTAGAGACCGGTCGCCGACGCCATGCCGTGCGCCGCGCGCACTCCCGGAAAGAGCCGGAAGTAGAGGTACTCGCCGAGGGACATCCATTTGGCGGTGTGCGCGAACGCGGTCGGATCGGCGTCACGCAAGTAGCGCAGCTTCGCCGGAAGGTACGACGCGTGGAACGTGCAGCCGGTCCGCGCGTGCGTGGTCACCGGGTCGAGCTCCTCGCGGAGCGCCGCCGCCGCGCCACGCGCCCGGGTGTCCGCCCAGGTCAGCACCCGCGTCGTCGGCCGCCCGCGCGCGTCGACGCCCATGAGGCTGTGCCAGAACGTCGAGGTCGCGACCGCGACGATGTCGGTGGCCCTGCGCCTCGCGCTCGCGAGCGTCTCGTCGATCGCGTCCGCCGCGGCGCGTACGCGTTCGTCGGGATCGACGGTGGCCTCGCCGTCGGCCGCTGTGCGGAGGGGCCGGTCGCGATGCGCGATGGCGTTCGCGACAGGATGCCCGCGCGCGTCGAAGAGGAACGAGCGCAGGCCGGATGTGCCGATGTCGATCGCGATAACGAGCGGGGCTTTCGCTTCGCGCAGCGGGACCGTGAGCGGCTCGCGTGCCTGCGCCGCCGTCCTCATGGCGGCGGAGTATGAGCGCGCGCTAGTTAGAGCAGCCCTTTCACCGCGCGAACGATGTGGACCGTGCTAAGGCCCGCATCGTCGAGGAGCTCCGCCGGCTTGCCGGACCCGGGCATCTTGCGGACGGCGAGGTGGCGGTACCGGATCTCGCGGATGCCCTTCTCGGCGAGCGCGGCAAGGACCGCGTCGCCGAGGCCGCCCTCGGGCCAGTGGTCCTCCACGACGACGAACCGTCCGCCGGTCACTTTGGCCGCGTCCGCCAAGGCATCGGCGTCGACCGGCTTCACCGTGTAGAGATCGATGACCCGTACCGCGATGTCCTGACTCCCAAGGACGTCGTACGCCTTGAGGGCCTCGTGCAGCGTGATGCCCGCCGCCACGATCGTGACGCGGTCTTTCTCCGTCCCGCGCACCACCTTGCACCAGCCGATCGGAAATTCCTCGGTTGGGCCGTAGATCACCGGCGTCTTCTCGCGTGTCGTGCGGAGATAGGTGATGCCTTTGCGATCGGCCATCTGCGCGACGAGCCTTGCGGTCTGATTGCCATCGCAGGGATAGAGGACCGTGCTGCCGTGGACGGCTCGCATCATCGCGAGGTCCTCGAGCCCCATTTGCGACGGGCCGTCTTCACCGATCGAGACGCCGGCGTGCGAGCCGGCCAGGCGAATGTCCGCGCGTGAGACCGCGGCCATCCGGATGAAGTC
>Ga0066698_10000919_pt1 | contig 12224 bp, 13 predicted proteins | sample GraSoiAngelo_147_FD_66457 | JGI IMG/M metagenome (GOLD analysis project Ga0066698, IMG submission 66457) | Grasslands soil microbial communities from the Angelo Coastal Reserve, California, USA - 14_1009_05_40cm | ecosystem: Environmental > Terrestrial > Soil > Grasslands | place: USA... | reverse complement strand
GTACGTCCCCTCGCTGAGCGCGTTGAGCCGCTTGCGGAGCAGCCGCTTCGCCACCTCATACTCCGTCGAGTGCGCCGCCTCCCGCCGCTCCTTGCCGTCCACGAAGTAGGCGATCCACCATGTGGACAGCTCCTTTCCGGTGAGGCGGCTCCTTCGTCTGAAGATGCGCCCCATGCCGGACGTTCTTCGTCTCTTCATCCCGTACCCTCCTTCTTGGTTTCGCCCAGGTAGCGCCCGAGCGCCTCGAGCAGCAGGTCGCGCAGGTCGCGGCCCTCCTCGAGCGCGCGCACCTTCGCGCGTTGCCAGAGGTCGAGCGGCAGGACGAGCGTCGTTCGCACGGTCTCGGCGCCGGGCGTCCTGGGTCGTGGCATGGATGGAGTCTATACGTTTCGGTGTTTCGGATCTACCCTCGCGGTCTCATCCGCATGGCGATGAAGCGCTCGATCCCCTTCGCGCTGTACCGGACCTGACCGGGCGAAAAGCGCACGACGAAGGGGAGGTCCGGGTGGCGACGGAGCCAGTCGCGGGTCGTGCCTAGCTTCGTGGCGGCCTCCTCGATCGTGAGGAGCTGGTCCTGATGCGGGCCGTTCGTCGGCGCGGCCTGGGCCAAGCGGGCGGCGAGGGCGGTCTCGAGGGCGCTCAGGCGCGCTTGCTCGGCCGCGACTTGGGCGAGGAGCGCGGGGATCGCGTCGGTGGGCACGTCGGCCGCGCGCACCGGGTTCGCGATGAGCGTGCCGAGGAGGTCTGTGAGGAGGTGGTCGGTCACCGGATCGTCCTCGGGAGATGACCCGCGAAGGGCATCGTCCTCGCTCCCGATGTCCCAAGTGTCGGGTGTCGGGTGGGGGTGCCGTATGGCTCTGCGAAAGACCGTCCGAGCGCGTAAAGTGCGACAAGAAGAGGGCGTGGGCAGAAAATACGAAGGGGGTACCCGACACCCGACAGATGGGGGAGGGAGAGGGAGAAAGAGTAGGAAACACCTACTCCTTCTCCTCCTCCCGACAACCCGACAGTTGCCCGACGGATTCCCGACGATCGGAGGTCGTCCGCGGCGAGTGTCGGGTGCCTGTGTCGGGTGGATGTCGGGTTCATTCGTCGCCCCCTCCGACGTGCGGACACGAGAAGCGCGGGTGTCCTGTCGTGTGCTCGTGGCGCTCGAGGAGCCCGCGCTCGACGAGGCCTTCAAGAACCGCCCGCGCCTCCTCGGGCTTCGTAATCCCCGCGACACCATAACGGGCGACGTCGCGAGGGGACACCTCGGTCCCGCGCTTCCTCACCCAGGCATAGACGCCGTCGGACTTCCGATCACCCGGTGTGGCGGGGAGTTGCCGATAGACGCGCTTGATGTGCGTCTTGAAGGCGCCCACGAGCGCAATGGCTCCCCGCACACTCGTCTCGTCGACGGCCTCGAAGTCGGCCTCTCCGCATGCCCAGCGCATCCCCTGGAGGGTGAGCGCGAGCCGAGCGCCGTAGCTGCGGAGCTTCAGCCACGGCGCGCGGAGCGCGATCGGGAAGGTCGATGCGTTCACCTCGGCGGCGATGGTGTCGAGGAAGGCGTTGTACTCGTGCTGCGCGGCGTCGGTGAACGGGAGGATCCTCGGCGTGAGCTTCCCGTCCTTGTACTCCACCGGGAGCTTTCGCAGGCGCCGAATGCAGTGGTGCCACGCCCCCTCGGCATCGGGGGAGATCGTGAAGTCGTTCGCGCAGGGAACGGGCAGGCTCGGCGGGAAGACGGGCAGGACGCGGGCGAGGAAGCCGTCCTCGCGCCCGCGTTCGTCGACCAGCTCGGCGAGCAGGTCTGATTGGATCCCACCCACCACGGGCACGAACGGCCTGAGCACGATGAGCGGCGGGCCCTTGTGCCCCTTCCGCGTGACACTCCAGGGCTGCATCGCCCACGACTTCATCCAGAAGGAGCGATCCGCGTCCCCGCCACCCTTCTTGTATTGGCCCATCCCCCGCACCCAGGCGCTCAGCTCGTCGTTGACGAGCGGGAAGCCCTTCGGTTTGTCGCAGAGCTCGGGTGCGATGGCCTCGACGGTCGTGTCGTCGAGGAAGAGCCGATCGAGTGTCGGCGACGGTCCCGGCGGCGGGCCCTTACCATCCTTGAAGGCGACCAGGGCGGCTAGCCACTCGCCGTATTCGCGCCTCCACTTGAGCCACGCCTCTTCCTGCATGTCGTAGAGCGGTTGAGTGACAGCGCGGAGCGCTGGTGTCTTCCCGTCGCCCGAGAGACCTATGCCCACGAGCCAGAGCAGCCCCGGTTCGACCCAGCCCGGCTTGATCTCCACTACGGCGTTCGTGCCGATGGCCGCGCCAGCAATGGCGAGCATGAATCCGACCACGTAGTCGACGGGGCAGCCGATCGCCTGCGCTGCCTCGAGCGCGAACTGCATGAGGAGCTTCGGCAATCCCTCGAGAGGCAGTGCGACGATCTGCGCGCGAGTCGTGCGTCTCCGGACGGCTCGACCGGCGCCGGGTGTCGGCGTGGCCGTCGCTTCCGTCGCGCCGGCCTCTACCAGTGCGCAGCTCAGAACGGCTCCGGCCCTCGGACGACACCGCCGACCATCGGTGCGGCGCGCCCTCGCCGTCTTGCCGGCGCGGCGCGAGCGCGGTATTGGATGCTTCGCCATAGCAACATGCGACGCCCGGTCCCGAGCCGGGCGTTCGCGTCTCTACGGTTCGCGTTTGCTTTCCTGCGCCCGTTCGCTAACCCAGCGCCGGAGCGCCTCGGCCGGCACACGGATCGAGCCGCCGACACGGATGGCGGGGAGCGTGCCAGCTGCCAGCAGCTCGTAGACCTTCGACCGGCCGAGCCCGAGGACCTCGGCTGCCTCGGTCGGCCGGAGCAGGAGCTTCTCCATGCCTGATCCCTCCCTTCTGTTCGCGGCGGTCCATCGCGGTCCTGCCACGGATGGAAGGATCATGCCCAGCCGTGCGCGTATGTCAACTTAGAAATCTCCCTTGGAGATCAGGAGCGTGATCACAGGGAAGGCGACCCTGGGTCACGATGCGCGGCGCAGGGTGCCACCGTGTTGAATCTCAGCTCCAGTGGCGGGTGCGCCCGCGACGCCAATAGTGGTGGATGACCCGGTAGACGCTCTCGGGCGTCGTCTCCAGGAGGATCGCCAGGATGGCGTACGCGAGGAACGCCGGTGCGCCTTCCTTCTTCAGCAGTGGCGATGGCGGTCCCTCCACGAGCGGTGCGACGACGCTGGTGAGGTCAACGGTCCAGCGCTCCGTGAGGTGCGTCAGCGCCCAACTCGCTCGCCGCGCGACGCCGAGCAGCCGGAATCGCTTCGGTGGCTGCCGCGAGAAGTGCGCCTGGCGGAGGTTACTCCATAGGGGACCGCACTCGTTGAGCGCGCCGGACGCAAGTGCAATCACCCCGTGCTGGACGTCCGACGGTGACTTCGCGGGATCTCGAAGGAGAGCGCCGAGCCGGCGCTTGGCAATGGCCCGGTGGAGGGCGCGCCACGCGACGGAGAGTTGCGCGGCGTCGATGAACCTCGTCGTTGCATCGATGGGGTGCGGATTGGGGAGCCCGGGTCTCGGCCCCGGCGGTCGGGCCCGGGGCGTCCACTTGACTCGGAATCCTGGCAACAAGCCGACCGCATGTGCTGCCATGAGGTCTTGCATTGCGTTACCAGCGCGGTGCTGTAGGTCAGGTGGCGTCTCGCGGTCGCGGATCAGCTCGATAAGATGCGCGAGCTGCTTGACGATCAGTGGATGCCAGTAGAGGCGGGGATGGCGGGCGAGCGCGGCCACGAGGTCGCCGACATCGAGGGTTTCAAGGAACGGCTGCAGCGCGGTGAGCAGCGGCGCGGTGACATCGTACCGCGCAACCATCGTCTTCGTGGCTGCCCGGCCTGCTTTTAGCTCCAACGCGAGCCTGCGAACCGAGGGGCAGATCAGCGGGAACTTGGTCGCGAGGACGCTGGCCGCCACCTGCAGGGTCGATCGCTTGCGTCGCGGCGCCTTGGCCCGCTTCCCCTGGCGCTGCGCTCTTCGTCGCATCCGATTTGCTCCGCCGTGTGCCCCCGGTCTGGGAAGGACCAGTCGGATTCTAGCGAAGCGGGAGTGAATCGCGATGCGCCTGCATTAGCCAGGGCGGCCGACGACCAGTGCCGCCTGGCTGGGGATCACTGTGCTCGGTTTCTGGGGACCGGGCTACATCCGTCCTGCTGCGGACTGGAGCCGCGCGACCACGCGCATTCCCTCGTCCCGCAGCCGCTCTGGAAAGATCTTCCGCTCGAGGAAGTCCTCCAACTCCTCGACGGTCATCTTCCGCACGAGGGCGTAGAGGGAGACCTCCCCGTCCTCGCGGTCCGGCGCATAGGCGCCCTTCAGGCGGTAGGCCATGTCGAGCGCCTTGAGGGCGAGCGCCTTCTCCTGGGGTTCGGGGGAGGCGTGGAGCGTGAGGAAGCGGGCGTGAATCTCGAGGAGCTTGCCGTCGCTGAGGCCGTTCGCGTCGAGCAGCTCAGCGACCGCCTGTTGCACCCCAGGTTTTTCCAGGGTCTCGGCAGCGATGGCACTCGCGGTGTGCGGGTCCGTGGTGTCGTAGGCGGCGAGGGCCGCCTGCGTCGCGTTCCCGCTCTCGACGTAGTGCTTGACGAACTTCCGTTGCTTCACGGTGAGGGCGCGGGTCATGAGCGTCCCGCGCGGCCGCCCGCTGAGCGCGCGCGAGGAGGCGCGGCCCGCGCCTGCAGTTCTCGGGCGGCGAGGAGCGTGAGCACCTCCGCGCGGACGTCGTCGGGGAGGCTCCGCACCTGGAGGAGGTCGCCGCAGGCGGCGCGGGCGACAGGACGGCCTGCCGAGCGGGCGAGCGCGAGGAGGCGTCGGATCACCGCGGGGGCGGCGAGGCAGGCGGCCGCAATCGCCTCGGCGATCGCCCCGAGGTCCGCCGCGGGCCGGCCGGTCTCCGGCGGCATGTTCTGGCGGTTCGCGGCGAGCCGCGCGGGCGTCGCCATCGGCCCGGAGTCTATCACGGCCACGGTGACCGGATCCAGGCCGGTGGCTCTTCGACTACCGAACCGCGAAGCCCTTGACCCTGGCCGACGTGTGGACGAGTGGCGGGAAGAGGCTTCGCCGGCAGAGGACGAGTTTGAACGTCGTGCGGGAGGAGATAACCGGCCAGGGGACGGCCGAGCCCATAGGAGGCTCCTCAACCATGGGGTTCCTCACCGGTCTTTTGAGGCGCGCTGAGCCTTCCGGCCGGTGAGCGCCGGTACATCTACGACCGCGGGCGGCTACGACGGCCAGCTCGTGGGCCGCGGGGACGGCGGCTTCGACATCTTCGACGGCCGAGGCCTCTTCGACGGCGAGGTCGTCCCCCGCGGGGATGGCTTCGACGTGTTCGACGGCCGCGGGCTCTGGCCGAGGGGAATGGCCTACCGGTTCCGGTCGAGCCGCCCGCCCGCGTCGCGAAAGCGCCCGCTGTCGCGACCGAGCAGGACGCGCCGGTGCCTGTCGCCGCCCCGACCTGCCCGACCCGTCCTGGCCGCTGCTAGTCATAGCCGGCGCCGCCGCTCTGAGACGCGCCGCCCTCCATGCCGCCGCCACGCTGCTAAACTCGCCCCGGGCAAGTGCCTCAGCAACGGCGGATGGTCCCTCTTCAGGACGGCGACACGGTGCTGTCGGTGGTGGGCGCTGAGTCGCATTAAGGCTGATTTGCAATTCGGCGAGCAGGGCTGCCGCGGAGTTACCTGGTAGGGAGCCGGGTAAATTCTCGTGAGAAGGCAGAGGAATGTTCGTGAGGGGATCGGGGATCTCGTGACAGCCCCACATTCCGCCGTCGGTCTCCTCCACGCCGCGTGCCCGCATCCCTCGCGAAGGTCGGGAAGGGTCCCGGCTGTCCGAGACACAGAATACCGCAAGCTCTCAGGACTCGTTCACCGAATCGTTGAAGACTGAGACCTCTTTTCCCATTCCCATTCTCCGCTCAGAGCGGGATGGTCTGGCCGGTCCCCGGTGGGCTATCAGGGGGGTCTGCCATGTTGCGTCGCCGCCTGGTTCTGACCGGGCTCGCCGTGAGCGTCGTCGGCGCGAGAGCATGGGCCGTCTGTCCGGCACTTCAGCCGCCCACCTTCTACGCCTATCAGTCCGATGCCGCGACCGTGGAGTTGGTCGTCGTGAACACGACGCTCGCTGGGATCGATCACTGGTCGGTGTCACGCACCGAGACCGGCGGGTCGCCCGTCCTCCTATTTCCCAACCGACTCTCGCCGTCTACGACGTCGATCACCGACCAGGGTCAGGGCCTCCAGGCTGGGCACAGCTATTCGTACACGCTCACCGCTACGGACGTGAACAGCATGCAGACCTCGTACACGGCCGCCGCGCACGACGTCGGCAATCGCGTCGACCATTCCCTGAACCCGTCGACGATCACCCTTGGAACGGCCTTTGGCTTCGACCCGCGCCCGGGCGGCACACGGCTGTTTTGGGGTACCTCGCGCAACGACGGCACGTTTCCCACGATCTTTCCGTCGATTATCGGTCCGCTGTTCCCCAAGTACATCGGATCGGCACGCCATCCGGCGACGAATGCCGCGCTCGCGTGCGCCACTGTGACGGTCAATGACAGCACGACTGGGCAGCCCGCAACGCTGTGGGCCGACCGCTACGGGAATTTCCCGCATCCGAATCCCATGACGGCCGATCGTCACGGGACGTTCGAGTTCTATACCTGGAACGGCACCTATGATCTGTCGATCAACGGTGGCACGGTCCAGTACAGCCTCACCTCCGTGACGATCTTCGATGCGCGGTCGCCCGACGTCGCGCACGGCGACGCGACGTCGGCGATGACGTTGGTCACGAGCGCCGACCAAGCCACGGCAGACGGGAACATCCATTTGAAGATCACGCGACCGAACTCGACCGACGGCAACGATGCCGGGGATGCCGCGTATCGCCTGCTCGCGAACGAGAGCACGAGCGCCTGGGCGGTCACGTACAATCTTGGCGTCGACGAACAGACCAACGCTGTGAATTTCGACGCAGACCGGCGCGCCGCCTTCTTTTTCCGCGTGAATGCCGCGAGCCGCGCCATGGAGTTCGGCATCGATCCGGCCTATGCCACGACGGACGGTGACATCAACTGGATCTCGCGCTCGCCGCTGTTGGAAACACTCCTCCATGTCGGGCCCGATCGCGCCCACTTCAAGTCGCTCCTGGCACCGGTTGGCGTGCAGGCGACCGCGGGACAGAACGGCATCGCGTCGGGCAATGTCGTGGCGTTCCAGCCCGACGGGACGGTCGCGCTGACAACGACCACTCGACAGCTACACCCGTACGCGGTGCTCGGCGTGGATGAAGCGTCGGGGTCGAGCGTCGCCGGCTCGTCGCGGGTCTTCCTGTCCGTCGGCGGGCGCTCCAACGTGTGGGTCCGCGGTGTCGCCAATGTGAACGACCCGTTGACCGCGACGAGCGACGGGTACGCACAGCCGGCGAGCGCCGAGACGGACGCACGGTACATCCTCGGCTATGCGGCGGCCAGCGGCGGGGTGAGCAACACCCTCGTCCTGCTCCCCGTACGAACGCGTTGAATTGACCATGACGCGTTTCACGCCGGCGAAATCGAAGTGCAGCAGCCGAAAGGTGGTGCTGGTTGCCCTGTGGACCAGCGGGTGGAGTCTGCTCGTCGCTACGTCTCCGCCACCGCCGCCGGCGAGCTGTCCGACAGGTACACTGTCGTTCTACCAAGGGCAGGTTGTGGACGACACAGGGGCGGCGGTCACGAATGCGACTGTAACCGTGGTCCCGAATGACAATCCGTCGACGAGTGCGCCGCTCTTTGCCGACCCTTCGAGCCGCACGGCGCTGTCACAACCAGTGGCTGTCAACGCGAATGGACGGTACTCCTTCTACGTCGCCCCGGGGAGCTACGATATCACCGCGTCGGTGGGCTCCACGGTCGTATACACGCTCGTGAGCGTGCCGATCGTCGATCCGCGGAAGGCTCACGCCACCGTGGGTTCGAACTTCGATTCACCCGTGACGCTCGCCGAGTCCGCGACGGCGACGACGAACGGGAACGCGGCGATCATTTTGGAGCGCCTCGCGAGTGACGGCACGCGGATCCGTGGGCCGTGGATCCTCCAAGTGAACAAGGGTGCCTCGGGAGACCGCACCGATCTCCGCTGGCTCTACAACGCGGACTGGAACGAAATGGCCCAGACCTCCACGAGCGTCGCCGTGAACGAGCCGGCCTACGCCATACGGATTGCGCCCCGCGGCACGCCGGGCACGACACAGCAGTTCTCGTTCGCCTTCGACTATTCGCCGTCGCCGTCCGAGCTCGGGGGATCCACCACCCCGCAATGGACGAACCTCTTCACGCAGGAGGAAGCGACCGCCCCAAACATCGGTCCGGCCCCACATGCGCGCGTCAATGGCACGGGCCAGACGGCCTTCGTCGTCGGCGATGGGCTCGCCAACAGCAGCTTGGTCGCGCGGCGCGATGGGTGGATTTGCTACAACAAGCCGGCGCCCGCTGGGGTCCTCGCGCGACTGGAAGATATCCCGACCGTCCCCTGCGGAGCCGGGGTCGCGACCGTCTGTGAATGTGTCGGCTCCCCGGGGTGCGGTGACGCGATGCATCCATGTCCTGGTGATGTCGTTGTGCCCTTCATGAACGGCAGCGCGGTCGGTGCGAGCTGGGCGACCCAGTCGGCACAGCGCGACGCGACCGTCTACATGAAGATTGGGAACGGGACGTTGCCGTCGGTGCTGTCCGTCGGCAAGGCGCTCGTGCGGGTGCAATCCGGCGTGACAATCAGCCCCGGCGATATCGTGGTGAGTTCGGGCTCCAGCCCCGGGACAGCGAAAGGAGATAATTCCACGACAGACCCGAGAAGTATCATTGGCTTCGCGCTGGAGCACGCCGGGGCGACACTTCCCGGCTATGTCGCGATCGTGAGGACGAACCGATGAGCGGAGCAATGCGCGTAGTGGCGTGGGCGATCGTCCTCGCCGCGGTGAGTACCGGGTGGGCGCGGCCGAAGTATGCAGACTGGGCACGCACGCAGGCGACGGGCGCGGCGATACCCAGCGCGACGATCCGAGTCGTCAATGCGGGCACGACAACGCTCGCCACGATCTATCAGGCCAACGGGCAGGCACTTGCGAACCCGTTCCAGGCGAATGCCACCGGCTACTATGAGTTCTTCAGTAATCCGGCGGCCTACGATGTCCACGTGCTCGACCAGAGCGGCTCGACCGAGCTCTATGTGATCCCCGGCGTGCTGCTCGTGGACGCTGCCGGCCCGGTCCGGGTCTGCAGCACCGTCGCGAGCCCGGCCCTCACCACGGTCCAAATTGGGCCCGATCAGCCGGGGAGCATCCCGATCTCCTCCAACACGGACTGGGCCCAACTCTCGACGACCTCGTTCCGCTTCGAGCGCCGCACTAGTACGGACACCCTCGACGGGAAGCCGTGGTTCCTTGTCGGCTACCGCGCCGAGCAGGGCATCGACTACGAGTACAACACGTTCGGGCGCTACGGCTTGTTACCCATCGTCCCCGGTCCTGTCGGCGAGGTGTTCGACAGCAACACGGCGGACGAGGGGAATTTCCACTTGGCCGACTTCAACATCGACTGGCACGGCGGCGGCCTCCTGATGACAGGGGACTTCGGGCTCTGGGTCATGAGCGGTGCCGGCTCCGCCATCAACGTCGACATGGGCATCGACGGCACCATGCCGAACGTCAACGATGTCGTCGTGGTATCGACGGCGGTACCGGGGAGTGTGACGCGCACGACGCGTGCCGGTGCCCAGGCGCCGCTCGTCGTGACGGCCCTGCAGAATGGACGCGCGCTCGTCGCGGTGGGCGGGATTGCGACCGTCAAGGCGAAAGGCCCGATCGCCGTCGGCGACGTCTTGAAGACGTCGAACATTGCCGGGTTTGCGACCAAGGCGAGCAGTGGCGGTGCTCCGATCACGCTCGGCTCCGCGTTGACGGCACTCAAAAGCGGTTCGGGCACCGTCAAGGTCCGGATCGGCATGGTGAAGTCGTCCTAGCAGATCACATGCGGTGAAACCCGCACCCCGGGGCATGAAACTCCGGCGGCGCGAGCCACTGGCAGAGGCGCGGGTCGATCTGCCATGCTGCCCGGTGCGGCGCGCCGGAGGCGCGTCGAGGTCGGAGCAGCCTGCGGTGCACCGAAGCGCGTCTAGCAGATCGACCCGCGCCGGCAGCGGTACCCCGTCGTGTCGCGCCCCGCAGGGGTAGCACGTATGGCAGTGTCGTCGATGGGGCCGCGCTGCGCCTCCCGGCGCTCCGCAGGAGGGAGGTCCTGTTGAAGCGATCGTGGAGCGTTGCCGCGGTCTGGATGTCCACCAGGCGACCATTGTGGCGCGCGTCCTGTGCGGGGGGCGAAGAGCAAACTGCACAAGATCCGCACGTTCGGCACGTCCACCCCGGAGCTGCTCGGGCTCCGCGACTGGCTCGCAGCCTGCGGGGTGACACACGCAGGGATGGAGAGCACCGGGGTGTACTGGCAGCCCGTCTATGCGGTGTTGGAGGACCGCTTCGAGCTCGCTGGCAACGCGCGGCACATCAAGGCCGCGCGCGGGCGGAAGACCGAGCAGATAGCCTCCGTTAGGGCACCCGGGAAGCACATGGTCACGGGGCTTTCGGTGCGTAGCCACAGTGCGCGCGGACGCCCGACGTCAGGTCCCTTGTCCCCGATAGGAGGGCGCTGCAAGGAGGGAGGCATGGAGTACTTCCACGTCAGTTATATCCCTCCCGACGACTGGGTGCGGCCCATCATCACGCGCCTGCGTCAGAGCAGCAGCGCTGGCCTCCGGCAGTGTGCTGAGGACTGGGGCGCCAGCCCTCTGAGCGAACTCGGCATCGCGGTGGCCACGAAGCGCGCCATGCTCCCGATCACCGTGGCCCGCGTCAACGAGGCACTCGAGCACATGATCGCCGAGTTCAACGCGAAGCCCGAGGAAGTGGACTGGTGCCTGAGCAGGCCGTTGCTCAAAGGCGCCTTTTGCACCAAGGACAGGAGCCTGCCGTACCAGCTACTTGTGGACCTTGAGTCCTTCCTGTTCGAGTTCCGCTCGACCTACGAGATCGTCGGCAGGTTCCTCCGCGAGTTCTTCGGTCGCGTGCTCCGACGCGACCTGCAAGAGGCGGAGGTTGTCGCGGTACTCGAAACCAGCGGGCGCGATACGCAGTGGGTCAGTATGCTGAAGCGCGAACGAGTGGTCTTCTTCCACCACACGGCGCCGTGGATCGTGTTCGAGGTCGAGCGAGGCGAGCGCTTCAGGTATCGCCTCGTGGTCCTGAAGAAGAACTCGCGGGACCTCTCGAACCCCCAGGACTACGTGCGGCTGTAGGAGTACCGGGCCATCCTTCACGGGTTCGAGGGCTCGATGGATTTCCTCGCCGGCTGGATGATCGAGCAGATCGAGAAGGTGGAGGGCGGGGCCCCGGCCTGACCTGGGACGAGGTGTGTACCGTGTGTGTACCGTACGAGGCTCCCACCCGACCCCACCTCACGTCTCGGAGCAGCGGCGCAACGTCGCGTCTTCCGAGCGTGAGATGAGGTCAGATGGTTTGCCGACTCATAGTGAGACGCTTTGCCAAGCACAAGGTCGCCGGTTCGACCCCGGTCACGCGCTCTCACTGGCCGCGATTCAGCGGCGAGCAGTCAACGCCACCGCGACTGAGGCCCAGGCTCGCCCGTTCGCCTCAGCTCTTCGGGCACGCCGCCCTGCAAGCATCACGCGCCGCATCGCAGGTGTGCCGAGCCGTGTCGTGCGCCAGGTCCGCCGCCTTCTCGCACGCCTGGCGTGCCTCCTTCGCTGTCTTCCGGCATGCCTCGAGCGTTGCGTGCGCATCGAGAAGGAGGAGCCGCGACGCCGCCTCGCTCACATGCCCGGCTCGCGCGCCGCGTCCGCGACCTGCGGGTTGACGCGCACGCGCAGGAGCGTCTACAACGCATGGCGATGAGGACGGGGATCGCGGCACTGGTGCTCCTCTCCCTCGCCTGCGTGGTGCGCGCCGACGACGGCCCCACCCCGGCGCCCACGGCGCCGAGCCTCGAGGTGCCGGAGCCCGTGTACGACGCGGGCACGGTCGAGCGCGGCGTGACCCTCCGACATGCGTTCGCGCTCAAGAACATCGGGCAGGCCGAGCTGAGCATCAACGCGAAGCCCGGCTGAGGCTGCACGGTGACCGAGTTCGACAAGGTCATCCCCCCCGGTGGGGTG
>Ga0066698_10000914_pt1 | contig 12238 bp, 10 predicted proteins | sample GraSoiAngelo_147_FD_66457 | JGI IMG/M metagenome (GOLD analysis project Ga0066698, IMG submission 66457) | Grasslands soil microbial communities from the Angelo Coastal Reserve, California, USA - 14_1009_05_40cm | ecosystem: Environmental > Terrestrial > Soil > Grasslands | place: USA... | reverse complement strand
CAGAAACCCTTTTGGGGAGGGACCTATTTCCCTCCCGACGACCGCGGAGGCCGGCCGGGCTTCGCGTCCATCCTCGGCGCCCTGTCCGACACCTACACCGGCCGTCGCTCCGAGGTGGAGGCCGCCGCGGACCGGCTGTCGGCCGCGCTCCGGCAGATGGAGGGAGGGCGCCAGTTCGTGGCGACGGGGGCGCTCGACCGCTCCGTCCCGGAGCGCGCGATCGAGGAGCTGATCCAGACCTACGATCGCCATTACGGCGGATTCGGCGGGGCGCCGAAATTCCCGCCGCACGGCGCGCTCGAGCTTCTGCTCCGCGCGACGTCGATGACGCCGCGGGAGGACCTGGAGCGGATCATCCGCGGAACCCTGGACGGCATGGCGATGGGGGGCATCCGGGACCAGGTCGGCGGAGGATTCCACCGGTACGCCACCGACGCCATCTGGGTCGTGCCGCACTTCGAGAAGATGCTCTACGACAACGCCCAGCTCGCCTCGGTCTATACGGAGGCATTCGCCCGGTGGCAGAACCCCGAGTACCGCCGCGTGGCCGAGGAGGCCCTCGGGTGGATCGCGCGCGAAATGACGTCGGAGGAGGGGGGCTTCTTCTCCGCGCTGGACGCGGACTCGGAAGGGGGGGAGGGCGCGTACTACCTCTGGCTTCAAAAGGAGATCACCGACGTGCTGGGCCTCGAGGAGGGAGACCTCTTCTCGCGCGTGTACGGCATCGAGGAGATTGCGAACTTCGTCGATCCCGTGACGGGAGAGGAGCCCGGAAACATCCCCTACATGAAGCGACCGTGGCCGGAGGTGGCGCGCGCCGAGGGAATGCCGGAAGACGCGCTGCGCGCGCGTATGGATCGTGCACGCGCGCGTCTTCTCGAGGTTCGGATGCAGCGCCCGGCGCCGGGCCGGGACGACAAGGTGGTCACGAGCTGGAACGGGCTCATGATCGGCGCCTACGCGCGCGCCGGACGGGTCTTCGATCGCCGTGACTACGTGGAAGCGGCCTCGCGCGCCGCGCGCTTCGTCCTGCGTGCGCTCCGGCGCGACGGCCGGCTCCTCCGCTCCTGGCGGGCCGGCGAGTCGCGTCTCCCCGCCTATCTCGAGGATCACGCGTTCCTAGCCTGGGGACTCCTGGATCTCCACGAGGTCACCGGCGAGAGCGAGTGGATGAACGAGGCGCGAGACCTGGTGGACGCGATGATCGATCGCTTCTGGGACCCGGAGGAAGGCGGATTCTTCTTCGTGGCGAACGATCACGAATCGCTCATCGCGCGGACGAAGGAGGTCTTCGACCAGGCGGTCCCCTCGGGAAACGGAATGGCGGCGCGGCTGCTCGTGCGGCTCTGGCTCCTGAGCGGGGAGGGGCGATACGAGGAATACGCGGCCAAGATGTTCCGCCTCTTCGCCGGAATCCTCGAGCATGCGCCGCGCGCCGCGGAGCACCTGCTCCTTGCCTTCATGGCGTGGAGCGAGTCGAAGCCGGGAGCGGTCGCGGCAGCGTCCTCGGCGGGAGCATCGGAATCCGGAAGGGGCCAGGCCGCGGGTCTCGCCCCCGGTGCCACGGAATCGGGCGGCGGAACGCGCGGGCCGCTCGCGCGCGCTCAGCGCGGCCCGGTCATCGTCTCGGCGGACGGAACTCGGCGGATCCGCGCCGGGGAATCCTTCGAGCTACGGCTCACGCTCGAGATCGAGCCGGGCTGGCACGTGCAATCGGCCAATCCCTCGCGCAACGACCGGGCAGCCACTTCGGTGGAGCTGGGCCTGGCGGAGGGGCTCACGCCCGGGGAGATGAAATTCCCGGAGGGTTCGCTCGCCCCTCTCGGAGGGGAGAAGCTCCCGGTCTACACGGGGAGGGTTACGATCCGGGTCCCGATCCAGGCCGACCCGTCCGCGCCGAGGGGCAAGACGCCCCTCGTGGCGCGCGTGCGTTTCCAGTCCTGCGACGACAAGCGATGCCTGGCGCCCGAGCAGGTGGAGCTGAGCTTCAGCGTAGAGGTCGTCTAGAGATTGAAGCCGAACTGAAGCTTCCAATCCGGCACCTCGTTGGTAAGACCCACTTTGAAATCCAGGAACATCGGGCGCCGGTTCATCTCCCCGAAGAAGATGCCGCCGAGGAGGTTCACGCCGAGGTTGGTGCTGCTGCCTCCCGGACCGTCCGGATCGAAGAAGAACATGGTCATGCCGCCGCCCGCGTAGGGGCGCACCTTGCTCCGGTGCACCACGAACCGGTACTGGAGGTCGCCGTTGAAGGCGAGCGTCAGGACGTTGTCTCCGAATCCGATCTCTCCGCTCGGAACGACGTAGAGGTCCTCGCCGACCGCGGAGAGATTCAGGTGCGGACCGATCACGAACTGGTCCGGGCTGGAGCTGAAGCCGCCGTGCAGCCCTGCGCTGGTATGGGCTTGGGCGTGTCCGGTGGTGACCAGAAGAAGCGCTGCTGCCAAGATGGCCAGAGTTGCGACGCGCCAGCGAGAAACCATGAATGCCTCCTGTTGGGGGCGATTGGCGATCGCCTGTCGAGGGGATCGCAGGTTTCAGGAAGCAATCATGATACCGGAAAAACAGTGCGCTACGGAGTCGGTGTTCGCATCGAGAACTGAAGACTTAGGTTCAATCACCACACTCCCGGGATCAGCCGCTTCGTCCGCCCCATGTAGCTCCGGTATTTCTCTCCCAGTCCTTCCACAAGCAGCTCCTCCTCGCGCGGAATGCGCACGAGCACGCCCACCAGAATCGGCAAGGTGACGAAGAGAAATCCCGCGGGGCTTCCCAGGATCAGGGGCGGAGCCATCCACTCCAACATGAACCCGAGATAAAGCGGGTGCCGGATCCGGGCGTAGATCCCTTGGTCCACCACCTCGTGATCCTTCTCGAGCTGGAGGCGCACGGTGAAGAATCGCCCCAGCGTGCGCTTGGCGAGGATGCGGATCGCGAAGCCTGCCAGCCCCACGGCGTATCCCAGAATCCACAGCGGCCAGGATGGATTGGCGGGAACGCGGTCCCTGCTGACGAGCATCATCCAGAGAAACATCCCCACGAAGGGCGCCACGAAGAAGAAGAGGAACGAGCGCCGGTCCTCCCGCGTGACCTTGGCTCCGGAACCCAGGCGCGTTCGCGTGAACACGAACTCCACGAGGAGAAAGAGCGCGAAATACGCGTAGTAGGAAAACACGACGAGCTTGTCGTTCACGTCATCCTCCTTGGGTTCTCAGGAGCTGGGTCACGTCGCGGTACGCGGTCGTGCACGGCGGGCCGGGCGCATGGTGGTAGCGCGGTCCGCCCTCCCCGAGCGCGATCAGGCTGCTCGAGACGGTGGGGAAGACCTCGCGATGAAGGCACGCGGCCGGCTCCCCCTTCTCCCCGTGGGAGCGCAGATATCCCGCCATCAGCTTCAACCCCTCATCCACCGTCGAGGGGCGCCGTTCCCGGATGTCCTCGGAGATCCAGCGCGTCCTGGGCTCTCCCGCGTCGTCCAGGTCCTGGTGCGTGATCACGTGCCATCCTCGCGCGATCGGCTGGATCCGCGGCTCGCCCGCGCCGGTCTCGAGTGCCCAGGCCTCGCCGTCCAACCCGACACCGACCAGCGTGCTGGGCGCGTACGAATCGCGCTCCACGAGGCGCAGGGCGACGTCGAGATGGGATTCGTCCGGCGCGCCCCCCTGGGCCGCCACGTCGAGGCAGAGGAGCCCGCGCGAACGGAACGTCTTGGGATCCCGCGTATCGCCCGCGGCGGGCCTCCGGTTCATGAGCGCGGTCACGAACCGGGCCTCACGGATCGCGAGCCAGGTTCCCCCCGAGACGAGATCGCGTCCGCCGACGACGCGCGGGGACGCGAGCAGCACGCCGGGGTCCGCCGACGCGCGCTTCGGGGATTCGTCGCGGTTTGCCCCCAGGAGCAACGATCCCGGCCCCAGAATTCCCAGGCCCAGGATCAGCGTGCACATTGGGGACGTCGTGAGGCGGCGCGACGCCTCATCGTGGAGCTAGACGCGCTCCTCGATGGGAACGTAAGGCTCGTTGTGGGTGCCGGTGTAGATCTGCGAGGGGCGGTAGATGCGGTTGTCCTCCAGCTGCTCCAGCCAGTGCGCCAGCCAGCCGCTCACGCGCGCGATGGCGAACATGGGCGTGAAGAGCGAGGCGGGCATTCCCATGGCCTCGTAGACGACGCCGGAGTAGAAGTCCACGTTGGGATAGATCTTCTTCGCGGCGAGATGCTCCGCGACGACCTTCTCCACCTCTTGAGCGACCGCGAGCAGGGGATCCGTGCCCCGTTTCGCGATCATCTGGGCGGCGAGCTTCTGCAGCACGAGCGCGCGGGGATCCTTGACGCGGTAGATACGGTGCCCGATGCCCATGATCTTCTGCTTCCGGTGGATCAGGTCCTCGATGTACGGCCGGACCTTCTCGACCTCGCCGATCTGCTGGAGCATGTGGATCACCTGTTCGTTCGCGCCGCCGTGCAGAGGGCCGGTCAGCGCCCCGATCGCGGAGGATACCACCGTGTAGGGATCCGCCAAGGTCGACGCGGTGACGCGCCCCGCGAAGGTGGAGGCGTTCATCGAATGCTCGGCGTGGAGGATGAAGGAGATGTCCATCACGCGGGCAACGTCCGCCTCCGGCGGCTCGCCCGCGACCATGTAGAGGAAATTCTCGGCGTGCGTGAGGTCCTCGCGCGGGGACACGTACTCCTTGCCGAGGCTCAGGCGGTGATACGCCGCGACCAGGGTTGGAGCCTTCGCGATGATCCGCACCGCGGAGTTGTAGCGGTCGGTCGGGTTCATGGGATCGCGGTCGGGATAGAACATCCCCAGCGCCGCGATCGCGGCCTGGAGCGCCTCCATCGGATGCCCGGTGTCCGGGAGCGTCTTCAAGAGATCGATGAGACGGAACCGGACGTCCCGGTTCGTCGAGAGATCCTTGCTCCACTTCTCCAGCTCGGTCCTGTTGGGGAGCTTTCCCCAGAGAAGGAGGTAGCTCGTCTCTTCGAAGGTGCTGTGCTCCGCCAGCGACTCGATGGACAATCCGCGGTATTCCAGGATTCCCTGATCGCCGTCGATGAAGCAGATGCTCGAGCGCGCCGCGGGGACGTCGGCGAGCCCAGGGACGAAGGGCACGGGGCTGGGTCCCTGCGTTGCGGCGGGGGCGGTGCGCTCCGTCATGGTCCTACCTCTCCTCCGGAACGGTGTGGCGCAGCATGCTGTGCGGGTATTGTGCTCGTTTGGATGCGCCGATGCAAGCCGGAGAGGCACCTCATCCGCGGCGCGCCCTCCGCGGCGCCAGTGCCAGGATGCGCTTGATGGATTCGGGATCGTCCTTGAGAAGGCCCGCGGGAACCAGCCTCGGGACCAGCTCCACCCAGCGATGGTCGCGGGCGAAGACCTTCCGGAATAAAGGCGTCGCTTCCTTCTCCCTCCCCAGCTGCCAGAGGGAGGCTGCCTGCCAGAAGATGATCTCGTCGTTGCCGGGAGCCAGCCGCGCTCCCTCGGCGTAGGACTTCATCGCGTCCTCGATCTTCCCCTCGGTCGCGTATGCGTCTCCCTGATCCACGTTCCGGTAGGCCCGCCAGGTCTTCACGAGGCGCTTCAGCTCCGCGATGGGCCGGGGATTGTCCTCGACCCTCAGGTCCATGACGCGGTCCGCCCAGGGCTTGTTCGAGCGCTTGCCCTTCACGATCACGATCGCGGCAGACTGCTGGCCGCGAATATCCCCTCCCGCGGCCTGGCCCGCCTCCAGCGCCGCCAGCAACCGGTCCGCGAGGTCCCCCTCGGTGTTCTCGTACGCGATGGCCATGGCCGGCCAGACGTTCGGATTGGACATGAGATTGGCCTGCACGGAATACTGCGCTCCCATGCGATCGCCCGCCGCGGGGATGCACTTCTTTCCCGTCCACGCGGAGACTTCGCCGCGCGAGTCGATCATCGCCACCTGCCTCACGTCCTTGTTCGCGTCCTGCGAGAGCAGCTCCTCCAGAGTCTGCTTGGCGCCCCGGCCGCTGCTCATCATCTGGAGGCCCCGCGGACCGTAGCTCACCTCCACGAGCGATTGCGTGGCCACGGCTCCCACGCCGGGTTCCGCCCAGGGAACGATGGGGCCCACCGAGAAATAGTGCGACTGCACCGCGACCCCCAGGTCTCCGGTTTCCGGGTCGCGCGCGACGATGGAAAAGGTGGCCTCCGCGGGGGCGGAGAAGAGGATCAGGGCGATCAGGATCCGGATCAGCGTGGACATGGAAGCCTCCGTGCGGGAAAGGGGCTAAGTCCCAGTGCTACGGCGGGATAGTAGGCCCATGGAGGGCTCCGATCAAGGTGCATTGACGGGGTTTGGGGATTCGGCTAATCTCCCGTGCGAGCATTGCACACCTCGGTTTCCACGCTCTGAGTCGCGAGCGAAATTCATGGCCACAACCCAGGGTACGCGTGGATCTATTCGACAAGTGTAATCGCTTCAAAGAACACCGCTTGGCAAAGGCCGCAGGCATCTACCCCTATTTCCTCCCCATCGCGGAAAATCACGGCACCGAGGTGACGATCGACGGCCGCCGCATCATCATGGCGGGATCGAACAATTACCTTGGGCTCACGAAACATCCCAAGGTGATCGCGGCCGCGGACGAGGCGCTGCGGCGCTTCGGCACCTCGAACAACGGCTCGAGATTCCTGAACGGAACGCTGGAGCTGCACGTTCAGCTCGAGGAGCGCCTCGCGAAATTCACCGGCAAGGAGGCGGCGCTCGTCTACTCGACGGGATACCTCACGAACCTCGGCAGCATCTCGGCTCTCATGGACAAGGGGGACGTGGTGGTGCTGGACAAGGAAGCTCACGCCTGCATCGTGGACGGCGCGCGGCTGAGCCCGGCCGACGTGAAGCGGTTCAAGCACAACGACGTTCGCGACCTGGAGCGCGTGCTGAGCTCGATCCCCGCGAAGGCGGGGAAGCTGATCGTGGTGGACGGGCTCTACAGCATGGAAGGGGACATCGCGCCCCTGAAAGAGATCGTGAAGGTGGCGAAGAAGCACCACGCGCGGCTCCTGGTGGACGACGCGCACGGGTTCGGCGTGCTCGGGACGCGAGGCGCCGGCGCGTCCGAGATGCTGGGGGTTGAGGACCAGGTGGACCTCGTGATGGGCACCTTCTCCAAGTCCTTCGCCTCGCTGGGCGGATTCATCGCGGGACCCCGCGCGGTCATGGATTATCTCCGCCATCACGCGCGTGCGCTCATCTTCAGCGCCAGCGTGACCCCCGCGAGCGCCGCGGCCGCCCTGGCTTCGCTCGACATCATCGAGCGCGAGCCCCAGCTGCGCACGCGGCTGAAGCAGATCTCCGACAAGATGCGGAACGGGTTCCAGGCGATGGGGCTCGAGGTCGGCGTCGGGAACGGCACGCCGATCGTTCCCATCTTCATCGGGGACCGGGTCAAGACCATGCAGGTCTGGCGGCGCATCCTGGATCGCGGCGTGTTCGTGAACGCGATCATCGTTCCGGCCGTGCAGCCGGGGCGCGACCTCCTCCGCACCTCGTTCATGGCCACGCACGAAGATCATCAGCTCGATACGATCCTGCGAATCGTCAAGGAGGTCGACGCGGAGATGGATCTCTCCCTCGCCTCCGCCGAGAACGCCACGTCGCGCCAGGGGATGCCGTGGATGTCGTCCCCGTCGTAAGTCCGAACGACCTCACCCGCTTCATCCGGCTTCAGCACCAGATCTACCGCGACGATCCGAACTGGGTCGCGCCGCTCCCCTCCGACGAGAAGACCCGGCTCGCTCCGGGAAAGAATCCCTATTTCGAGCACGCGGAAGCGGCCTATTTCCTGGCGCGCGAGGACGGCCGCGACGTAGGGCGCATCGCCGCGAGCGTGGACCGCAATTACGACTCCATTCACGGCGAGCGGCAGCTGGCCTTCGGGTTTCTCGAGGCGGAATCGGCGAAGGCGGTGGAGGCGCTGGTCCGCGCCGCGGAGCGCTGGGGCAGGGAGCGGGGCGCCAAGGTGATGCGGGGCCCCATGAATTTCACCACCAACGACGATTGCGGGCTCCTGATCCGCGGCTTCGAGGAGCCGCCGACCATCCTCATGCCCTACAACCCGCCGAGCTACGCCGCGTGGCTCGAGTCCGCGGGCATGAAGAAGGCCAAGGACCTCTTCGCCTTCAGGGTTCCAATTCCCGCATCCCCGGAGCAGGAGATTCCCCAGGTGACCCGTATCGCGCGCAAGTGCTCGGAGCGGCACCGCATCCACGTCCGTCCCCTGGACATGAAGCATTTCGAGGAGGAGTTGCAGAAGGTGAAGGTGATCTACAACTCCGCGTGGGAGAAGAACTGGGGATTCGTCCCCATGACCGAGCACGAGATCGACCACATGGCCGGGCAGCTGAAGCCGGCCATCGTCCCGCAGCTGGCGCTCTTCGCGGAGATCGACGGCGAGACCGTGGGATTCGCGCTGGCGATCCCGGACGTGAACGTGGTCCTGAAGCCGATCCGTGGAAGGCTCTTTCCCTTCGGGATCGTGCGCCTCCTCTGGTCGCTTCCCCGTATCCGTACGCTCCGGCTCATGGCGCTGGGCGTGAAGGCGGGGTTCCGGCGGCGCGGGATCGATGCGGCCCTCGTCCACCGGGCTGCCGTCGTGAGCCACGCGCGCGGGTACACCTGGTGTGAGGTGGGCTGGACCCTCGAGGACAACGACCTCATCAACGGCCTCATCGAAGCGGTGAACGGAGACCGCTACAAGACCTACCGGATCTACGAGCGCAGTCTGTGACGGCGCCGCTGGCGCTCGTGACGGGCGCTTCGGGGTTCGTGGGAAGCCACATCGTCGACGAGCTCCTCCGTCGCGGCGCGCGCGTGCGCTGCCTCTTGCGGTCCACCTCCTCCCGGCGCTGGCTCGAGGGAAAACCGGTCGACTTCGCCGAGGGGGATGTCCGCCACCGCGAGGGCCTGGACGCGGCGGTCGCGGGCGCCGACTGGATCGTGCACGCGGCCGGTCTGACGCATGCCCCGAGCGCCGAGGAGTTCCATCGCGCGAACGTGCTCGGCACGGAGCAGATTCTCGCCGCGGCGCTTGGCACCTCTCCCGCTCCCCGGCGATTTCTCTACATCTCGAGCCAGGCCGCCGCGGGACCGAGCCGGAACGGCGCTCCGGTCACGGAAGATCTCGAGCCCCGGCCGGTCTCCGCCTACGGGAACACGAAGCTCGCCGGCGAGAATCTCGTGATGCAGGCGGGGGACCGCCTTCCGGTCGTGGCACTCCGGCCGCCCGCCGTGTACGGACCGCGGGAGAAGGCGCTCCTCAAGTATTTCCGCGCGGTGAAGTACCACGTCCGTCCCCGCCTTCCCGGATCGCGCCGCTTCAGCATCGTCTACGCGGTGGATCACGCGCGCGCGGTGTGGGAGGCCCTGACGCAGGACCGGGCCGTGGGAAGGATCTACTTCGTGGGAGGACCGGACCTCACGAGCTTCGAAGAGACGGGGCGGATGATCGAGCGCGCCATGGAGACGTGGTCTCTGCCGTTCCAGATTCCCGGCTTCCTGCTCCAGGCGGCAGGGCTCGCGGGGGAGCTGGTGGGGGCCGTGACCGGCCGGACCCCCTTCCTCTCGCGCGAGAAAATCCGCGAGATCACCTCGGGGGACTGGATCGTGAGCTCCGGCCGGATCCGCACGGAGCTTGGATGGTCGCCCGCGACCGCGCTCGAGGATGGGATCCGGGAGACCGCGCGGTGGTATCGCGAGGCGGGTTGGGTGTAGCGAGACGCGCACGGGCGGGCGCGCGAGAGGGAAATGCGCGCGCAGCGCGCCCTCAGAAGAGGCTGAACTTGAAGTACTTCTTGGGGTTCTTCTCGATCTCCGCCATGAGCCGCTTCATCGAGCCCATCAGCGCCTTCGTGTCGTCGTAGAGGGTCGAATCCGCGTAGAGGCGCCCGAACGTTCCCTTTCCTTGCGAGATCGCCCCCAGGATGGAGTCGGCGCGCGCCGTGCTCGAGGCCAGCCTCTGGTGCAGCGTGCCGTCGTTCACGAGCTGCGCGATCGTGCCCTGTCCGGACTGCATCTTCTGGACCAGGCTATCCAGAGAGACCGTGACCGACGTGAACTCCCTGGAGATCTGCGATTGGGTCTCGTTGAGCCGGGCGGTCAGGATATTCGCGTTCCGGCTCAGCTCCACCAGCTCCTGGTAGAGCCGCTCGTCGCGCGCGAGACGGCCCAGGGTGCCGCGCCCATTTCCCATTTCCCGGCCCACCGTGTTCAGGTTCCCCAGGAGCACCTCGAGGCTGTCGGCGATCGATTCGACCTTCTTCATGGCCGCGTTCGGGTCGGGCGGCTGGCTCACCGCGATCTCGAGATCGCTTCCGATCGGGAGCTGGGTGGGATCGCCGCCGGTCAGCTCGACGTAGAGCTCCGCGAGAAAGCCTGTGGAGGTGATTCGCGCGCTCGCGCCTCGGTGGAGCCTCTCGCGGGTGCCGGGCTTCACCCCCAGCTCGACCACCACTTTGTTTCCGGTCTTGTAGAGGGAGATGTCCCGCACGTGCCCGACCGGCACGCCGTGCAGCCGGACCGTGGCGCCCTCCTCGAGTCCGCCCACTCCGTCGAACACGAGCTCGATCTTCTGTTCCTTTCCGAAGAACTTGAGACTTCCGGACTGAAACGTGGCCCACAGGAGAAGGGCGAAGGCGACCAGCACCCAGAAACCGATCTGGAGCCTCATGAACGGAACGCGGCCGGTTCGCTTCACAGAGCTCCTCCTGGTTGCGGACGGGACGGACCGGGCGGCTGGTATCGGGGCGGCGCGCTCCGATCGAGATCCTGGCGTTGCAGGGCGGCGGCCACCCCCTTCCGGAAAGGCGCGAGAAACTCCTCGATGAACGGATCCCGCGACGCGTTCAGCTCCGCCGAAGTGCCCTCGAACTTCACCATTCCGCGGTCGAGGACGGTGATCCGGTCGCCCACCTTGAACGCATCGGCAATATCATGCGTGACCATGATCGAGGTCTTCCCCATCTGGTCGCGCAGCGTGACGATCAGGTCCGTGATCCGCTCCGCGCTCTGGGGATCGAGGCCGGTCGTCGGCTCGTCATAGAGCAGGATCTCGGGATCGCGCGCCGCGAGCGCCCGCGCGATCGCGACGCGGCGCTGCATCCCGCCCGAAAGCTCGTCCGGCATGCGGTCCCGCACCGCGGGGTCCAGCCCGACCAGCTCGAGGGTCCGGATCACGATCCGCTCGACCTCCTCCTCGTCGTGCTTGTCCTCGAGCAGGGTGTAGCCCACGTTCTCTCCGACCGTCATGGAATCGAAGAGCGCCCCGTGCTGGAACACCATGCCCATGCTTCTCCGGATCTCGCGCAGGCGCTCGGGGTCGGCGTCCGTGATGTCCTCGCCGTTGACGAAAATGCTCCCCGAATCGGGCAGCCAGAGCCCCATGAGCAGACGCAAGATCGTGCTCTTTCCCGAGCCGGAGGGTCCCAGGATGACCCGCGTCTGCTTTCGCTCCACCTTGAAAGAGACATCGGTGAGGATCCTCTGTTCTCCGATCGAGAAATCGACCTTCCGGAATTCGATCACCGGGTCACCATCCCAGGATCCGGAAAATCAGCTTCGTGCAGATGAAATCGGTGACGAGGATGCCGACGGATGAGATCACGACCGATTCGGTCGTGGCAACCCCTACTCCCTTGGCGCCGCCGGCCGAGGTCAGCCCCTTCCAGCACGCAACGGTCGTGATGAGGACGGCGAAGAAGACGGGCTTGATCATGCCGACGAGGAGGTTCGAGGGAGTGAGGTACTTGGCGACCCCGTTGTAATAGGACTCCAGCGTGATGTGGTAGCCCAGTCCCACGAAGCCGCCGCCGATGACGCTCAGCGTGTCGCCGATGACGGTCAGGACCGGGAGCGCGATCCAGAGTCCGATCATTCTCGGGGCCACGAGCCGCTTCATCGGATCGGTGCCGAAGGCCACCAGCGCGTCGATCTGTTCGCTCGATTTCATGGCGCCCAGCTCCGCCGTGATCCCCGCCGACATTCTCGAGGCCACGACGATCCCCGTCAGCACCGGCCCGAGGGCGCGCACGGAGGAGATGACCATGAAGTGCCCCAGCTCCGATTTCGTGCCGGTCTTCGCCAGCTCGCGGGCGAGCTGGATGGCGAGCGCCTGGCCGGCCACGAGCGCGGAGAACATCACGATGAAGAGGGAGCCGATCAGTGCGAAGTGGATCTGTTCGACGATCTCGTGCTTGTAGTAGGGGGGGAAGAA
>Ga0066698_10000912_pt1 | contig 12248 bp, 8 predicted proteins | sample GraSoiAngelo_147_FD_66457 | JGI IMG/M metagenome (GOLD analysis project Ga0066698, IMG submission 66457) | Grasslands soil microbial communities from the Angelo Coastal Reserve, California, USA - 14_1009_05_40cm | ecosystem: Environmental > Terrestrial > Soil > Grasslands | place: USA... | reverse complement strand
CGGAGCAGATCGACGGCCGACCGCGACCTTGTCAGCAAGACCGCGCATGACGTCCCCTCCGTCGGCGAACAGATCCACGAGCTCGACGACAGCCACCTCGGCGAGCGCCGAGCGGTCGAGGATCACATCGACCGATCGGGAGCGCCGCGAGGCCGGGTCGATCGAATGCTCCACCCGCGCTCGCCAACCTCCGGGCTCAGCGAATGTCACGATCGCCGCCTGCCCGCGAAGGTGGGCGATGTCACGCGGTAGGTCGGAGCCAGGTCGCGCCTCCACGAACGCGGCCAGCTGCGTTTCGACGGCGGCCGCGCATGCGGCCAGCGTTTCCAGGGACGCAGCCGTTCCGAGGCCGCGCTCCACCGCGCTCCAGAAGGTCTGGGAGACGCCTGCTCGATCGGAGGCCTCGGCCTGGGTCAAGGCGAGCGCGATGCGGGAGTCCTTCAGCGCGATCCCGAGGCGAGAGGCAAGGTAAGAGCTCCGACGCCTCCCGGCGCTGCGCGCGTCCCGGCTCGACGGCGGGACCGGTCTGCCATCTCCGGATCGCGGCAGCGGCGGCTCACCTGGCAATGCACCCGGCCCGCCGACTTCGTAGTTCAAGGAGTGTTATCCGACGGCATTGGCGGAGCTGGAGGCCCCAGATCGCGCGGGTAGAAGGGCGCCGACGCCGCGTGTAGCGTCGGGACTACTAGCGAGGGCACAAGCGGCCCGCCGGCGGCCGGGATGGCGTCAGATAGCAGTCCTTGTGCTAGGCGGAGAGATACCTGCATGCCTGCCGGCCCGCCCGGGAGCCCGGCTGTCCGAAGGCGGCGCGGGGGTGAGAACCTCGAAGCGGGCCCGGTTGCCCGGGCCCGCTTCGGATCCGCCGGAACGTGCGCAGCGAGGGAACAATGCAGGAGAACCGTGCGGGTTAGAACTGCTCCAGGTACTTCTCGACTTCCCAGTCGCTGACCTGGGTGCGGTACTCGTCCCACTCCGCGCGCTTCGCCTCGACGTAATGGGTCAGGACGTGGTCGCCGAGGGCCTCGGTGATCACGGAGTCCTTCTCCAGCTCGTCGATCGCCTCGCCGAGCGTGCCGGGCAGCTCGCGGATGCCCTTCGACGCGATCGTCGCGGCATCCATCTCGAACAGGCTCTCTTCGACCGGATCACCCAGCGTCAGGCCCCGCTCGACGCCGTCCAGCCCGGCCGCGATCATCGCGGCGAAGGCGAGGTAGGTGTTGGACGACGGGTCCGGGCACCGGACCTCGACCCGCGTCCCCTCGATGGACTTCCCCGGCGACACCTTCGGCACGCGGATGAGCGCCGAGCGGTTCGTCCGACCCCACGTCAGGTAGGTCGGAGCCTCGAAGCCGGGCACGAGTCGCTTGTACGAGTTCACCAGCGGCGCCAGGACGGCGATCATCCCGCGGGCGTGGGCGAGGATCCCGGCCATGTACGAGCGGGCCACGTCGGACAACCCGTACTTGTTGTCCGGGTCGGCGAAGGCATTCCGCTCGTCGGCGATCGACCACAGGCTCTGGTGGGTGTGCATGCCCGAGCCGTTGATCCCGTGGATCGGCTTCGGCATGAACGTGGCGTAGAGGCCGTGCTGCTGGGCGATCGCCTTGAGCGCGAACTTGAACGTGATCGCGTTGTCGGCCGTCCGCAGCGCGTCGCTGTACTCGAAGTCGATCTCGTGCTGGCCGACCGCGACCTCGTGGTGGGCCGCCTCGACCCGGATCCCGAACGCCTCGAGGGCGTCGACCATGTCCTGGCGGATCTCCTGGGCGAGGTCCGTCGAGAAGTCGAAGTAGCCGGCCTGGTCGTGGGGCAACGGCTCGATCCCGCCGTCGACGCCACGGCGGAACAGGAAGAACTCGAGCTCCGGGCCCGTGTTGACGACGTAGCCGAGCTTCTTCGCCCGCTCCACCTGGCGGCGCAGGACGCCACGCGGATCGCCGACGAACGGCTCGCCGCCGGGGGTGAACACGTCGCAGATGACGCGGGCGGTGCCGCGCGGGCCCGCGGCCTTCTGCCACGGGATCTCGGAGAAGGTGCTCATGTCGGGCATGAGGTACTGGTCGCTCTCGGCGATCCGGGTGAAGCCCTCGATCGAGCTGCCGTCGAACCACGTCCCGTGACGGACCGAGCCCTCGAGCTGGTGGATCGGGATGGTGACGGCCTTGACGGCTCCGATGATGTCCGTGAACTGGAGCTGGACGAAGCGGATGCCGCTCTCTTTCGCGGCCTCGATCTTCTCGGCTCCGTCGACTGCCTCGCGCGCGATGACCACCGATGCTGCCTCCTTCGTGCGGCTGGGCGTCGGGTCCGATCGAGCGCGATCTTGTGCTGGACGCACGATTCGAGCCCCTCGGACCGGGTGCGGTCAGGATAACCGGCGAATCGGGCTCCGAGAAGGTTGCGACGGTCGGCCAATGTTAGTCATCTTGCACAAGTCTGAGGGCGAGTGCGATCGGGAAGCGGACCTCCGGATCGGCGAGGCTCCAACCCGTCAGGGCCTCGATCCGGCGGACCCGGTAGGCGATCGTGTTGCGATGGACCCCGAGTGTTGCGGCGGCCTCCGCCAGGCCGGGTTGATCGAGGAGCGCCCGCAGCGTCGCCAGCCGCTCACGGCGCACGTCCGGCCGGCCCTGGAGCAGCGGCTCCAGGAGGGCCCGTGCCTGCCGCTCACCTTCGGGAAGATTGTGCAGATTGCCCAGCAGCCGGTACGCCGGCAGCCGGTCGGCCCGAGCCACCGCCGGCGGCGCGGCGAGGCGTTCCGCGGCCTCGAGCGTGGCGCGGGCGTCGGCCTCGGCGGCCGAGCGGGCGCCGGCGGCCACGAACGGCCGCGAGACCGCGACCGGTCGACCGAGTGTCGCGGCGATCCGGGCCGCCAGCAGGCGTCCGTCCGCGTCGTCCGGCAGGGCGGCGGCGACCGCCCGGAGGTCGACGCTCTGGGCGTCCCCGCGGAGCCTCATCCGCCTGGCCGGGGCGAGTCCCCGGAGATCCCGTCGGATCGCCTCGCGTCGCTCGGCGGTGTCGTCCACATCGGCGGAGCCCTGGCGGGCGACGATCACGACCCACGGCGGTCCGTCGGCCGGCAGCGTCTCCCGCCGGGCCGTGTCGATCGCCCGGCCGACCGCCTCCTCCCGCACCAACTCCAGGGCGAGCAGCCCCGCGACCCGGTCGGTCGCGACCCGCTCGAGCTCGCTCGGCGCCCGCTCGCCGAGGAGCGCCAGGGCGCCGGCCTCGGAGTCGTCGCCGGACAGCGGCAGCGGCACCCGCGCCGCCGCCGCTCGACGCTTCCGGTGGTACGCCGCGACCGCGGCCGCGGCGTCGGGTGCGTCGGCCGGCGCGTGCACCGCCAGCGAGGCGCCGCGCCGCCCCTCGATCGCCACGGCCCGCCCGAGGAAGCCGGCGATCGCCGCGGCCAGCCCCTGCGTACCGCCTCCCGCCAGCGCCACCTGCTCCAGTCGGTTCTCGAGGAGGGTCGCCTGCCGCTCGAGCTCCGCGCGGTGATTGACGAGGAAGCCGATGGCGCTCCGCTCGATCGCCGCCGGGTCGCCCGGTCCGGCATCGATGACCGGCACCCGGGCCGCGGATCCTGCCCGGACCAGTGCCTCGGCGACCCCGCCCGACCCCGGGCCCGCATCGGCCACGAGGACGAGCCCGACCGCACGCGCCTCGGCCGCGCCCCGGACCAGCGCCTCGAGGCTATCGTCGTCGGGCGCGACGATCGCCAGTGCCGCGGCCGGGATGATCGCCAGATCACCCGGCTCGAGCGCGTCGAACGCCGGGACGCGGGCCCGCATCAGGCGGACCCAGGCGACGTCTCGGGCCGGCCCCTGATCAGGGACCAGCCATCGGGCGCCGGGCAGGACCGCCGAGCGAAGGGCCTCCAGCGTGGCCACGGTCGGGCCGCTACCCGACGGCGGGCGGCGCAGGTGCGGGCGCGGTCGCGACCCGGCGACGGGCGACGAGATCGTCGAGGAGCCGCCCGAACTCCCGCTCGACGTCGACGTAGCGATCCGACCGGGCCACGATCGCGAGCGCGCCCTCGGCGTTCAGCCGGGCCCAGATCCGGCGCCGCGGCAGGTAGAACGAGATCGCGATGCCGGCGATCAGGAAGGCGAACGCCGACCAGACGATGCCCTGCCCCGGATCCTTCTTGGCGATGATCAGCGTGTAGTCCGTGAAGCGACGGACGCCGACCGAGAAGTCGAGGCCCTGCGGCACCTGCACCTCGCCGGCCGCGACCGCGATCGGCGACAGGTAGTCCACCTTGGGCGTCCCGTCGGATTCCTGGCCGGTGACGACGTACGGGACCACGAGCAGCACCCCGGTCCCGTTCGTCGCCCGCTGGAGGAGCATCTCCAGCCCGACGTCGCGGCCGGGCACGGACAGCGTCCCGTACGGGAAGCCCGACGCAGTGTCGGTGAGCGGGACGGGCCCGTCCCACAACGGCTTGCCGTTCGCGTCGCTGATCAGGAGCTCAGGCGCCGGCCCGAACCCATTCTGGTGGAAGGTGTAGCCCGCCACCGCCAGCGGGTCGTTGACCCGGATCGTCTTGCGGGCGATCTGCTGGCCGTTCTGGAACACGGCGAGGTCGGTCGTGAAGTCGGTCGCCTGCCCGGTCTGGACGAACCCCGGTGCCTCGAAGTCGTAGTTCTTGACGACGAGCAGGTCCGGCGTCCCGATCGGCTGGACCGTCAGCGAGTCGCCCTCGGCGATGACGAGGCCCTGCTCGTCGCCGAACCGCCACGTCACGACGGCGGCGACGAGGAACAGGATCAGCCCGAGGTGGGTGAGCAGCGTCGCCAGCTTCGTCCAGCGATGGCGGTCGCCGTAGAGGTAGTGGACGCCGTCGACCTCCGCCTCGCGCACGCGGAAGCGTGCACCGCGGAGCGCCGCCCGGACGTCGGCCGCCGCGACGCCCGTCATCGCCGCCCGGTCCGGCAACGTCGGATCGTAGAAGGCGTCCGGCTGGGCGACCCGGATCTCGGCCGACTGGCGCCACAGCTTCGGCGTCCGCTCGAGCGTGCAGACGACGATCGACACGACGAGGACGACGAGCCCGATCGTGAACCACGTCGACGAGAAGATGTGGAAGACCTGGAGGCGCTCCATCGCATCGACGAGGCCGCGGCCGAAGACCGGGTCGTAGCGGGCATGCATGCCGGCCATCGCCGACTCGTAGTCGCCGACGGAGCGGAACGCGAAGCTCGGCAGCTGGCGGATCGTCATCCCGACGACTGCGAGCAGCGACAGGACGATGATCTGGACGACGGCGAAGTCGACCGAGGTGAAGAGGCGGAGGACCGTCCGGCCCAGGCGCTCGAAGACGTCCGGGGCGGGCGGCCGGGCCGATTCGGCCCACGTGGTCACGGGGCTGGCGATCGGTCGGTCCTCCGGAAGGTCAGACGGGAGTCGGTTCGGCGCGAGCCGGCTCGCCCAGCGCTGGTGACGACGTCGCCGGCGTCGTGACGGATCCCGCGGCCGCGAGCGCGCGGGCAAAGTCGGCGATCAGGTCGTCGACGTCCTCGAGCCCGACCGAGCAGCGGAGCAGGCCGGGCGTGATCCCCGCCGCCGTGAGCGCCGCGTCGTCGAGCTGGCGGTGGGTCGTCGACGGCGGGTGGGTGACGATCGTGAAGACGCTCCCCAGCGACGCCGTCCGGGCCGGGATCGACAGGCTGTCGATGAATGCCTCGCCGGCGGCGCGGCCGCCGGCGAGCTCGAACGCGAGCATGCCGCCTCCCCGGGCGAGCTGCCGTGCAGCGGTGGCGTGCTGCGGGTGGCTCGCCAGCGCGGGGTGCCAGACGCGCGTCACCCCAGGCTGCGCCTCGAGCCAGGCGGACAGCGTTGCCGCCGTCGCGGAGTGGCGCTCCATCCGGAGGGCGAGCGTCGAGAGGCCGCGCATGGCGAGGAAGGCCGCGTGCGGGTCCAGGCTCGCGCCCGTGTCGACCTCGAAGTCGCGGACGCGGCCAACCAGCGATGCCGAGCCGACGACGACGCCGGCCATGACGTCGGAGTGGCCGGACAGGTACTTGGTGGCGGACTCGCAGACCAGGTCGGCACCGAGCTCCAGCGGCCGGCACAGATACGGCGACGCGAACGTGTTGTCGACGACGTAGGTCGCGCCGAACCGGTGGGCCAGGCCGGCCAGCGCCGCGTGGTCGGCCACGACGATCGTCGGGTTGGAGATGGTCTCCGCGTAGAGGACGCGGGTCGGGGCGAGCGCGAGCGCGGCCTCGACCGCGGCGAGATCGGTCACGTCGACGAAGTCGACCCGGACGCCGAGCCGGCCGAAGACGTTGAGCAGTTGGGCCCGGGTGGTTCCATACGATGCCTGGGTCGCGACGATCCGGTCGCCGGAGGACAGCAGCGTCCCGAGCGCGCCGTGGATCGCGCCCATCCCCGTGGCGAAGGCGAAGGCGGCCTCGGCGCCCTCCAGCTCGGCGACCGCCGCAGCGAACGCCGCGACGGTCGGGTTGTCGAGCCGGCCGTATGAGTAACCGGCGATCTGCCGCGTCGTGACCGCGCCCAGCTCGGCGGCGTCGGCGGTCGTGAACGTGACGGACTGGTAGATGGGGACGGACGTCGGCGGCTGGTCGACGATCGGGATCCGATGGGCGGCCCGGATCGCCCGGGTCGCGAAGCCGCGCGGCGTGACGGGGGCGATGTCGCCGGCGGACGGTCGCCGGCCGGTCGGTTCGGCCATCCGGCCGATCCTACACCGAGTTGTCGGCCCGCTTGCGCGGGCGTCCGGTCCGCGTCGTCGCGGCCTTTGCCGGCGCTGGAGTCGTCCCTGGCGCGGCCTGTCCCGCCGCGGCCGCCACGGGTCCCGCCGTCGAGGCCGCGGTGCCGTTGTCGAAGACCGGATCGCCAACGCCGCCGAGGTCGGGGACGGGCACCCCGCTGACGCGGTTTCGGCCCGCCCGCTTCGAGCGATACATCGACGTGTCGGCGGTGATCATCAGCTCGTCGCTCGTCCGGCCGTCGTCGGGATAGCTGACCACGCCGATCGAGATGGACGGCTGGATCGCCGAGCCGGCCACCGGCACCCGGAGGTCGGCGACCTCCTGGCGGATCTTCTCCGCAAGGACGTAGGCGCCGGTCGGATCGGTCTCCGGCAGGAGCACGACGAACTCGTCGCCGCCGTAGCGGGCCGCCGTGTCGATCCGCCGTCCACCAGAGCGGATCACTTCGCCGACGCCGCGGAGGACGCGGTCTCCGAAGAAGTGGCCGTGCCGGTCGTTGATCTGCTTGAGCTCGTCGAGGTCCATCATGAGGAGACAGAAGCCGCGCCCCGACCGGGCGCTGCGGGCGATCTCGCGCTCGACGGCGGCGAAGAAGAACGTCCGGTTGAAGAGACCCGTCAGCGGATCGATCGTCGACAGCCGGATCGCCGCGTCCCGGGCCCGCCGCTGTTCGCGGGCGATGACCATCGCCACGTAGGCCAGGAGGACGAGCGCGGTGAGGTTGATCCCGGCGACGGCGACGGTCTGCGGCGGGATCCCGGCCGAACCCGGCGGGGCGATCGCGACGATGTAGGCGAGGGAGGCCGCCGCGGCCAGCCCGAACGTGACCCTCGGGCTCACGACGAGGGCCGCTCCGCCGACGATCAGCGGGAAGGTGAAGAAGAACGGGCTGGCGTCGCGCCCGGTCAGGACGATGAGGAGCGTCGCGAAGGTGATCGCGACGCTTCCCTCGAGGACGAACTTGGCGGTCCCGAGGGCGCCGGTCGGGAGCAGATCGTGAACGACGACCACGAACAGGCCAGCCGCAGCGAGCAGGGCGAAGATCGCCGGCTGGGTGTCGCGCCAGAGCCCGGTCAGGGCCACGATCGTCGACGTCGCGAGGATGAAGACCCACGACACGATCCGGACCACGCGGTCGTACGCGCCCGGCGGGACAGCCCCGGGCTCGGCCAGATCCGCCTGTGTCTCGCCGAGGACGGCCGCCATCTCGGCAGCTCGGCCGTCGCCGGCGTCGCGGGCGGTCGTGGTCGCGGGCAGTGGTCCGCTGCGGCCGAGGAGTGGCGGCAGCAGCACGCTGCCCATCACCGCCAGGTTGGCGATGACGGCGAGCAGGATCAGCGTCTGGACGGGCTCCACCGTCACACTCCATCTGGAGGGACGCGGGGCACGCGCGTCCCAGTTGGCCGCATCGTAGACCGTCAGGAGTCGGTCAAGAACCTCGCGGCGGTGCGGGCGAGCCTCGCGATCACCTTTCGGGTGCGGCTGCGCAACGCGCGGCGAACGCTGTCCTCGGGCGCGCGTGATGGCCTAGCGCGTCCCCCACTGGTACGACTGCTTGACCATCCGGAGGTACACGAACGTCTCGGTCTCGCGGACCCCGTCGATCGTGCGCAGGCGCTCCGCCAGGAAGCGGAGGAGGCCCTCGTTGTCCTCGCAGACGGTCTCGATCAGGATGTCGTACGTCCCCGCGGTGATCACGACGTAGTCGACCTCCGGCATCTCGGCGCACCGCGCGGCGACATCCATCAGCCGGTCGGCCTCGCAGCGGATTCCGATCATCGCCATCTGCTGGAAGCCGAGCTTCAGCGGGTCGGTGACGCCGACCACCTGGAGGATCCCTCGGTCGACGAGGCGGTTCGTCCGAGCACGGACCGCCGCCTCGGACACCCCGAGCTCGGCCGCGATCTGGGTGAACGGCCGGCGACCGTCCTGCTGGAGGTGCTCGATGATCCGTTTGTCGAGCTCCGAGACCTCGTCGCCGGAGCGACCCGTCGACCGCCGCGGGGCGGTCACGGCGTCTTGCTCGGCTTGGGGGTCTTGGCCGGGGCCTTCGTCGGGGCCGTCGAGACCGACGGCTTCGGGGTCGGCTCAGGGGTTCGCGACGGGATGTCGATGACGGAATGCTGCGTCAAGGGCCACAGCAGCGGATCGAGGACCGCGACGATCCGTGCCGCCATGGCCTGGCGCGACGCGTCGGGCGGTGAGGGGGCGCGGGCGCTGATCGGCCCGAACTGGATCAGGATGTTCAGCCCGGCGATCGAATACGGCGCCTCGTCGCCGACCGGCGCCTCGCCGGCCTTCCAGTGAACAGTCCTCTTCAGGACCGCCGACGACGAGTACTGGGTGATTCGCAGCGGCCAGTTGTTGATCTCGGCGTTGATCAACTTGACGATCGCGGGATTGCCGGTCTCGGAGTTCGCGTTGTTGGCGACGAGCCCCAGCTTCGCCGCGCCGAGGGCGAGGAAGATCTGGTCGGCGGTGACCGGCTCGTGGAGATGGGGATCGGGCGTGACCACCGGGGTAGGCAAGGGCGTCGGCGAGCCCGATGCCGCGTTCGAGCCGCCGCAGGCGATCACCAGGCTGGTCGCGATGGCCGCAACGAATCCGGCCACCCCTCCCGGCAGCCGGCGCCCCCGCGCGATCTGATTCGAATGTCGCATCGCCGGGCGGGATGCTAGCACGGCCTTCGTGGCCCACGGACCCCTGACAGAAGTACGGCTCGTGATCAGCCGAGGAGCGGCAGGACCTCAGCGAAACGCTCGATTGAGGGGCGGTCGATCGGGTCCAGGACGGCCTGGACCTCGTCGACGCCGGCCTCGGCATAGGCCTGCAGCTCGTCGGCCATCCGCTCCGGTGGGCCCTCGAGCGGGACGATCCGGTCGGTCGTGGTCGTGTCGCCCATCGTCCGGCCCCGGCCGCCCGGCAGCCGGACCTGAACCGCGACCGTCCGCTTGATCGCCGCCGGGTCCCGGCCGACGTCGCGGCACGCGTCGTCCACGACCGCCCGGAGCGGCGCAACCCCGGCCGGCGTGTTGTTCGTGTCCGCGTACCACGTGTTCCAGGCGTGCGCATGGGACAAGGCGATCCGCAGCATCCGCGGTCCGTTCGAGCCGATCAGGAGCGGCGGGCCGCCCGGCCGCGGCCGCGGCAGGAGCTCGCAATCGCGAGCCTGGTAGTAGCGCCCGTCGAAGTCGATCGCGCCTTCCTGGAGGAGCGTCCGGATGATCGTGAACGCCTCCTCGAAGCGGTCGACGCGATGGTCGAACGGGAAGCCGAACGCCCGGAACTCGGTCTCGTTCCAGCCCGCCCCGAGCCCGAGCACGAACCGGCCGCCGGCGATCTCGTCGATCGTCGCGGCCTGCTTCGCGAGCATGGCCGGGTTGTGGAAGCTCGTGCAGGCGACGAGCGGCCCGATGGTGACGGTCGTCGTCGCGGCCGCCAGGGCCGCCATGAGCGTCCACGCCTCCCACGGACCGCGCGGCTCCCGATCGGGCCAGCGGTAGAGGAGGTGCTCGCCGACCCACAGGCCGTCGAAGCCGAGGTCGTCGATCGCCCGGGCCAGGTCGAGCAGCTCCGGCCAGCGGACCTCGCGCTCGACCTCGGGCAGCTGCACGCCGATTCGGATGGGACGGGTCATCATCGCCATTCTCGCCGAGCGCGACCCCAGCCAGGGTCGTCATCCCGCCGTCATCGCCGAGGTCGACCGTCCGAGCATGCTGAACCCCACGCTCGATCCCGAGCGAGTCCGCCTGCGCGAGGGGCGCGAGGGGGTCGTGGCCTGGCGGCTGTGGGGCCCGTATCTCGCGGATCGGGCGTGGGGCACGGTCCGCGAGGACTACTCGTCCGGCGGCGACGCGTGGGGCTATTTCCCGCACGATCACGCCCGCTCGCGCGCCTATCGCTGGGCCGAGGACGGGCTCCTCGGGATCTGCGACGAATGGGGTCGGCTGTGCTTCGCCGTCGCCCTCTGGAACGAACGCGACCCGATCCTCAAGGAGCGGCTGTTCGGGCTCAGCGGGCCGGAGGGCAATCACGGCGAAGACGTCAAGGAGGTCTACGTCCACCTCGACGCGACGCCGACGGGGTCGTGGCTCCACGCGTTGTACCGCTATCCCCACGCCGGGTTCCCGTACGCGGATCTCGTCTCCGAGAACGCCCGCCGCGGCCGCGACGATCCCGAATACGAGCTGGTCGATACGGGTGTCCTGGACGACCGTCGGTTCACCGACGTCGAGGTCGAGTACGCCAAGGCCGGTCCCGACGACATCGTGATCCGGATCAGCGCGACGAACCGCGGGCCCGGCGCCGCCCCGCTCCACGTCCTCCCGACGCTCTGGTTCCGCAACACGTGGGCATGGGGCGACGACGTTCCGCGGCCGACGATCCGGCCCGAGGCCGGCGGCCTCCGCGCGGATCACGCTCGCCTCGGGACGTACCGCCTGACGACGGATGGCCAGCCGGACGCCCTGTTCACCGAGAACGAGACGAACGCCGAGCGGCTCTTCGGCGTCCCGTCACGAACCGCGGCCGTCAAGGACGCCTTCCATCTCGCGATCGTCGACGGCGACCGGAGCCGTCTCGTCGCCGACCCGTCGGCGGGCGTCACGAAGGCGGCCTTCCACCGACGCTGGGTCCTGGAGCCAGGCGAACGCCGGTCGACCATCCTCCGACTCCGCGCCGACACCGCAACACCGTCTCCGCCCGAGGATCCGGCCGACGTCCTCGTCACGCGCCGCGCCGAGGCGGACGCGTTCTTCGCGACCGTGTCGCCGCCGACCCTGTCGGCCGACGAGGCGATGGTCCAGCGTCGAGCTTTCGCGGGCCTGGTCTGGGGCAAGCAGTTCTACGGCTACGACGTCGGACGGTGGCTCGACGGCGATCCGGCCGGCCCGTCTCCGCCGGTCGAGCGCGAGACCGGCCGCAACGCCGACTGGCGCGAGCTGAATGGCGCCGACGTCATCTCGATGCCCGATCCGTGGGAGTACCCATGGTTCGCCGCCTGGGACCTCGCGTTCCACGCGGTCCCGTTCGCCCTCATCGACCCCGACTTCGCGAAGCACCAGCTCGTGCTGCTGACGCGCGAGTGGTTCATGCACCCAAACGGGCAGCTGCCGGCCTACGAGTGGAACTTCTCCGACGTCAACCCGCCGGTCCATGCCTGGGCGACGTGGCGCGTCTTCCAGATCGATCGGCGGCTCCGCGGGACGCCGGACCGCGCCTTCCTGGAGCGCGTCTTCCACAAGCTGCTCCTGAACTTCACGTGGTGGGTGAACCGCAAGGACCGCGAGGGCCACAACGTCTTCCAGGGCGGTTTCCTCGGGCTGGACAACATCGGCGTGTTCGACCGCAGCGCCGAGCTGCCGGGTGGCGGCCACCTCGCCCAGGCAGACGGGACGGCGTGGATGGGCTTCTACAGCCTGCAGATGATGCGGATCGCCCTGGAGCTCGCCCGCGAGAACCGCGTCTACGAGGACGTGGCGACGAAGTTCTTCGAGCACTTCCTGTACATCG
>Ga0066698_10000911_pt1 | contig 12252 bp, 11 predicted proteins | sample GraSoiAngelo_147_FD_66457 | JGI IMG/M metagenome (GOLD analysis project Ga0066698, IMG submission 66457) | Grasslands soil microbial communities from the Angelo Coastal Reserve, California, USA - 14_1009_05_40cm | ecosystem: Environmental > Terrestrial > Soil > Grasslands | place: USA... | reverse complement strand
ACCGGCCCAGATCCCGAGCGCCTTGGCCCGCTCGTTCATCGGGAACGTTACGGTGAGGATGGAGAGGGTCCCCGGCAGCAGCAGCGCGCCGCCGATGCCCTGGAGGGCTCGGAAGGCGATCAGCTGGCCGGGTGTCTGTGACACGCCGCACAGGAACGAGAAGAGCGTGAAGACCGCGACGCCCGTGAGGAACATCTTCTTGCGTCCGTACCGGTCGCCCAGGATCCCCCCGGTGAGCAGGAGCGACGCGAACGCGAGGACGTACCCGTCCACGATCCATTGGAGCTGGCTGAAACCGGCGCCGAGGTCGTTCTTGATGCTCGGAAGGGCAACGTTGACGACCGTATTGTCGAGCATCGCCATCGCGAGGGCGAAGCACATCGTCAACAGCACGATGACCTTCTCGCGTGCGTTGTCCCCTTCGAAGCCGAACATCTGACCTCCTTCGGTTCTGGACTGACGGACGGGCGGTTAGGTGGTCCAACCGGGCCGAGGCCGCGGTTGTTCCCTCAGGTGAGCTTCCGGTACATCCTGATCGCGATCGGGACGAAGACGAGCAGCAGGCCGGCGATCCACACGACCGACGTGATGAGGAGACCCTGCAGGGTCTGCGGGCCGTAGTTGGGCGGGATGGCGACGTCACCGAGCGCCAGGACGCGCGCGGTGTTCGCCCAGACCGTGACCGGGTTGTGTTCAGCGACGGGCTGGATCCACGAGGCCATCCCGATGACCGGCACGAGCGCCGCGCTCACGAACACGATGGGGAAGATGCCGGTGAACATGGCCGCCTGGACGCCCTCGACCTGCTTGATCGCGAGCGCGACCACGGCGGAGATCCATGAGAAGACGAACCCGACCGAGAGCACCAGCGCGATCATCCCGATCGCCCCCACGACACCGTTCTGGAACCTGAACCCGACGAGGTACGCGACGACGATCACGAGGAGCAGCAGGATCAGGTTCTTGGCCACGTCGGAGGTCGTGCGACCGACGAGGACGGCCGAACGGGCCATCGGGAGCGAGCGGAACCGGTCGACGAGGCCCTTCTTCATGTCCTCGGCGAGACCGATCGCGGTGGTCGTCGAGCCGAAGATCGCGTTCTGCACGAAGATGCCCGGCATCAGGAACATCACGTACGTGAAGCCCGGCGGCAGGTTCGCGATGTTCCGGGCGAACACGATCGTGAACAGCAGGACGAACATGATCGGCTGCGCCAACTCGAAGACGAGGGCCGTCGGGATGCGGAGGATCTGCAGCAGGTTCCGGCGCATCACGACCATGCCGTCGGCCACGCCGTACCGGACGCGGGTCGAGAGGTCGACCGCGGCGGACGGCTCGGTGGCAACCCTCATCGTGGGTCCTCCCCACGCGCCCGGCCGCGACGCTTCGTGGCCGCCGCATCCGGATCCTCTTCCTGCTCGGCGGCGTGGCCGGTGAGCGACAGGAACACGTCGTCGAGGGTCGGGCGATGCAGGGCGATGTCGGCGATCGCGATGCTGCCGTCGTCGAGCCGGCGCACGCTGTCGAGCAGTGTCGAGGGACCCGCGCTCCCCACGGGGATCCGGATCCTGCCGGCCTCGTGGTCGAGCGTCGGCTCGCCGGTGCCGATCCCGGCGAGGATCTCGACGATCGTCGCGAGGTCTGCCCGATCCTGGACGTGGAGCTCCAGAACTTCGCCGCCGATCTGGTCCTTGAGCTCGTCCGACGTGCCCTCCGCGATCACCGTGCCCAGGTCGATCACGGCGATCCGGTCGGCGAGGTTGTCGGCCTCCTCGAGGTATTGCGTCGTGAGCAGGATCGTCTTGCCTTCGTTGACCAGCTCACGGATCATCGCCCAGAGGTCCATCCGGCTCCGTGGGTCGAGCCCGGTGGTCGGCTCGTCGAGGAACAGCACGTCGGGGCGGGCGACGAGGCTGGCCGCCACGTCGAGCCGACGCCGCATCCCGCCTGAGTACGTCTTGGCCTGACGGCCGGCAGCGTCGGCGAGCCCGAACCGCTCCAGGATCTCGACGGCGCGTGCTCGGGCTTCCGCGGACGGGAGGTGGTACAGCCGCCCCACCATCTCGATGTTCTCGAGACCGGTAAGGTTCTCGTCGACGGCCGCCGACTGCCCGGCCAGCCCGAAGCGGCTCCGAAGGGCCTCTGCGTCCCGAACGACGTCAAGCCCCACGACCTCGGCCCGGCCGCCATCAGGCAGCAGCAGGGTCGTGAGGATCCGGATCGCAGTGGTCTTGCCCGCCCCATTGGGCCCCAGCAAGCCGAAGACGGTTCCCGGCGCAACATCAAGGTCGATGCCGCGCAATGCCTCTACGGTGCCGAAGCTCTTGACGAGCCCCTCGACGACGATCGCCCCGGCCATCGCAACACCCTACGGCCTCCCGATGACAACGACACATGAACGTTTTCGAATGTGACGAAGGATGTAACGATGTAATCGTCCTCTCGGGAGACCGGGAATGCCCTCGCGAGGCGACATGTTCTTGCAGGTGCGAATCGCTCGATGCGAAAGGAACTTCGATGGCAGATCTAGACACTCTGGCGCTCCCGTTGCTCCCGCTCACCACGGGCGTGGTCCTGCCGGGCATGGTGGTGACGCTCACACTGGAGTCGACCGAAGCCAAGGCAGCGGTCGACGCCGCCGCGGGCGACGTCGACCGCCTCCTCGTGCTCGTGCCTCGACTCGACGGGCGCTATGCGCGCGTCGGGACGATCGCGAAGATCGAGGACCTGGGCAAGATCCGGGGCGGCACGGAGGCGCTCGTGATCCGTGGCCTGACCCGCGCGACGATCGGCGTCGGCGTGGCCGGCACCGGCGAAGCGACGTGGGTTCAGCTCGAGCCCGTCGCGGATGAGCCCGCGTCCGAACGGGCGGAAACGCTCGCCCGCGAGTACCGCGCCACGGTCGAGAGCATCGTCGAAGCGCGCGGCGTCCCCGCCGTCGCCGAGTTCCTCCGGGGGCTGTCGGATCCGGGACAGATCGCGGACATCGCGGGCTATTCGCCCGATCTCTCCTTCGAGCGGAAGGTCGAGGTCCTCGAGACGATCGACGTCGAGCGCAGGCTGGAGCTCGTCCTCGAGTGGGCGAAGGACACGCTCGCCGAGGTGCAGGTGAAGGAGAAGATCCGAGACGAGGTGTCCGACAGCCTGGAACAGCGGCAACGCGAGGCGATCCTGCGCGAGCAGATGGCCGCCATCCGCAAGGAGCTCGGCGAGGACGGCTCGGAGGACGTGATCGAGACGCTCCGCGTCAAGATCACGGAGTCCGGGATGCCGGACGCCGTTCGCGAGCAGGCCGAGCGGGAGCTCGGTCGCCTCGAGCGGACCTCCGAGCAATCGCCCGAGTACGGATGGATCCGGACCTACCTCGACTGGATGACCGAGCTCCCGTGGAACGTGCGCACCGAGGACAACCTGGACATCACCGACGCGCGTCGGATCCTCGATGAGGATCACGAGGGCCTCGGCGACGTCAAGGACCGGATCGTCGAGTACCTGGCGGTCCGCAAGCTCCGAGCGGAGCGCGGGCTCTCGGAGGAAGGCGGACGGGGGTCCGGCGCGATCCTCACGCTCATCGGCCCTCCCGGCGTCGGCAAGACCTCGCTTGGCGAGTCGATCGCGCGCTCGCTCGGACGGAAGTTCGTCCGCGTCTCCCTGGGTGGGGTCCACGACGAAGCCGAGATCCGCGGTCACCGCCGGACGTACGTCGGGGCGCTGCCGGGACGGATCGTGCGAGCCCTGAAGGATGCCGGAACGAAGAACCCGGTCATGATGCTCGATGAGATCGACAAGGTCGGAGCGGACTGGCGTGGGGACCCGTCGTCGGCGCTCCTCGAGGTGCTCGATCCGGCACAGAACCACACGTTCCGCGACCACTACCTCGATGTGGATCTCGATCTGTCCGAGGTGCTGTTCGTCGCCACGGGCAACGTCGTCGAGACGATCCCCGGACCGTTGCTCGACCGCATGGAGGTGCTTCGGCTCGACGGCTACACGGAGGACGAGAAGGTCGCGATCGCCCGGCATCACCTCATGCCGCGGCAGATCGAGCGCAACGGGCTCCGCGAGCACGAGGTGACCGTCACGGACGAAGCGCTCCGCGAGATCGTCGCGTCCTACACGCGGGAAGCGGGCGTGCGGAACCTCGAGCGGGAGCTCGGCAAGACCTTCCGCAAGGTCGCGACCAAGCTCGCCGGCGGCGATGCGACGGCTCCGATCGTCGTCGATCGCGAGGATGTGCGCGGCTACCTGGGGCGACAGCGGTTCTCGTTCGAGGAGATGGCGGAGCGGACCTCGGTCCCGGGGGTCGCGACGGGGCTCGCGGTGACGGGCACGGGAGGGGACGTCCTGTTCATCGAGGCAACGCGCGAGGACGAGGGCGAGGGGCTGACCCTCACCGGACAGCTCGGCGACGTGATGAAGGAGTCAGCGCAGATCGCGCTGTCGTTCGTCCGATCGCACGCGGCGGAGCTCGGGATCGAACCGGGCCGGCTCACCGGCCGGTTCCACGTCCACGTCCCCGCGGGGGCGGTCCCGAAGGACGGACCGAGCGCGGGGGTCACGATGACGACCGCGCTGGTATCGCTGCTCACCGGCGAGACGGTCAGGCCGGCCGTGGGGATGACCGGCGAGGTCACCCTCCAGGGACGGGTCCTGCCGATCGGCGGCGTGAAGCAGAAGGTGCTCGCGGCGCACCGGGCCGGGCTCACGGAGGTCATCCTGCCGAAGCGGAACGAAGGCGATCTGGACGACGTGCCGGAGCAGGTGCGCGCCGAGATGCGGTTCCACCTTGCCGATGACGTCCGGGACGTCTTGGGCGTGGCGCTCGGCGAGCCGACGCCCTCGTCGCTCACCGCGGCCTGACGATCGGAGGCGCACCACCGGTACCCGGGCCGAGGTCCGCGTACCGGTGGCGCCGTTCGGCGTCGCCTATCCTGGCCTCGCCCGTGCTCGAGCTGATCGATCTCCGACGTCGGTTCGACGATGTCGTCGCGCTCGACGGCGTTTCCTTCGAGGTCCCCGAGGGCCGGATCGTTGGGTTCGTCGGGCGGAACGGGTCGGGCAAGACGACGACGATGCGCATCGCGCTCGGCGTGTTGCACGCCGACGCCGGCCGCGTCCTGTGGCGCGGACGACCGGTGGACCCCGTGACCCGTCGACGCTTCGGCTACATGCCGGAGGAACGCGGGCTCTATCCGAAGATGCGCGTGCGCGAGCAGCTCGTGTACCTGGCGCGGCTGCGCGGCACGCCCAAGGGCGTGGCGCGCAGCCGCGCCACGCAGCTCCTCGAGATCCTCGAGGTCGTGGGCGATCCGAACGATCGCATGGAGACGCTGTCGCTGGGGAACCAGCAACGCGTCCAGCTGGCTGCCGCCCTCGTCCACGAACCCGACGTCCTGGTCCTCGATGAGCCGTTCTCGGGGCTGGACCCGGTCGGCGTCGACGTGCTGGCGGAGGTGCTGCGTGGGCAGGCTCGGGACCGTGGCGTCCCGGTCGTCTTCTCGAGCCATCAGCTGGAGCTGGTCGAACGGCTCTGCGATGAGGTGGTGTTGATCGATCGTGGGCGCATCGTCGCGCGGGGATCGATCCGTGAGCTCCGAGCGATGCGGGCGCGCAACCTCTGGCGGATCGAGGTTCCCGCCGCGACGGATGGATGGTGGGAGGTCGTGCCCGGCGTCTCGCTCGCGGCGCGGGACGACGGGGCGGTCGTCCTGGAGCTGGACGGCGACGCGGATCCGCAGCGCATCCTGGATCTGGCCCGGGCCGAGGGCGACGTCGCGGCGTTCGGACCGGTGCGTCCATCCCTCTCCGAGCTCTTCCGCGAGGTGGTCGCGGAATGAGCTCGGTGCCGACCGACCGCGGCACCTGGCGACTCGTGGCGCGTCGCGACTTCTGGGTGAGGATCCGCGAGCGGAGCTTCTTGATCTCCACGCTGATCAACATCGCCGTGATCTCGATCCTCGTCCTGGCTCGCGCCTCGAGCGCGGTCGGCTCGGGACCGTCGTTCGACCTCGGCTCCGTGGGCTCGTCATCCATCGCGACGGGTGCGTCACAGCTCGGCCACGACGCACAGCCTCCGATCCCGATCCAGGTACACGCCTTCCCCGACCAGGCGGCCGCGAACGCAGCGCTTCGGGATGGCTCGGTGGATGCGGTCGTCGTCGACAACCAGTTGATCGGTTTCACCGACATCCCCGACGTGCTCTCGAGCCTCGTGCAGGCGTCCGCGCGGAACGTTGCCGTGACGGCGCTGCTGGACCGGCACCACGTCCCGCAGGACGAACGCGACGCTCAGAACGACCCGACGCCCCTGACACTCGCCGTCCTGCAGCCGGCTCCGCCTCACCGCAGCGAGAACGCAGCCGTCGCGTTCGTCGGCGTGCTCCTGCTCTACGGGCAGCTCTTCGGGTACGGGATCTGGGTCGCGAGCGGCGTGATCGAAGAGAAGGCCTCGCGGGTCGTCGAGATGCTGCTCTCGGCGATCCGTCCGAAGCAGCTCCTGCTGGGGAAGATCATCGGGATCGGTACGCTCGGGTTGGCGCAGCTGATCGTGATCTCATCGTTCGCGATCGGGCTCGCCTTCGCGACGAACGCCATCGACGTGTCGTCGAGCGCGTTCGGGGCGGCCGGGCTCGTGATCGGCTGGTTCATCCTCGGCTTCGCGTTCTACGCGACGCTGTTCGCTGCGGCCGGATCGTTGGTGACGCGGATGGAGGAGCTCCAGAACGTGATCGTCCCGATCAACCTGACGATCCTCGTCTCGTTCTTCATCTCGATCGGGGCGTTGCAGGATCCGAACGGGCGCCTGCAGGTGATCGCGTCGATCCTCCCCACATCCTCTGCGCTCGCGATGCCCGTGAGGATCGTCCTGGGCGCGGCGCCCGCCTGGCAGATCGTGGTGTCGTTGGTCGCGCTCGTCGGCTCGACCGTCCTCCTGGTGCCCTTCGCCGCCCGGCTGTATTCGGGTGCGGTGCTGCGGACACGTGGCCGGGTCCGGATCCGCGAAGCCTGGCGCGCCGCCGAGTGATCAGGACGTGCCGAAGGCGCGCCGGAACGAGGGCAGTGGCAGCTGCCCGATCGCCAGGACGCGATCGTGGAACTCGCGCAGCGAGAAGGCGGCGCCCTCCCGCTCCCGCGTGGCTTCGCGGGCCTTCTCGATCTCGATCATCCCGACCATGTAGCAGAGCGCTTGCCCCGGCATCCCGATGTAGCGGTCGACCTCGATCGCGGCATCGGTGTGGGTCTGCCCGGCGTCCTCGAGCTTCGCGATGGATGCCTCGCGGGTCCATCCCAGCATGTGGATCCCCGTGTCGGTGATCAGTCTCGCCGCTCGATGCGCCTGGTTGTCGAGCATCCCGAGCCGCTCCCACCCGTCCAGGTAGAGGCCCATCTCGTCCGCGAGTCGCTCGGAGTACAGGCCCCAGCCCTCGCAGTACGCGCTCCCCGCGAACGCGCCGCCGAAGCGACGGAGCGCCGAGCGCCCGGCGGTCTCCTGTTCGAGGGCGATCTGGAAATGGTGCCCGGGGTTCGCCTCGTGGTACGTGACGGAAGCGACGTGGTGCAGGGCGCGATCCGAGAGGTCGTACGCGTTGATGTAATAGATCCCCGGACGTGAGCCGTCTTCCGTCGGCGGGTTGTAGAACGCGAAGGGCTCGTCGGCCTCTCGGAACTCCTCGACCCTGCGGACCTGGCAGTTGGCGCGCGGGAGCCTGCCGAAGAAGCTCGGAGCGATCTCCCAGCTGCGGCGGACCTGATCCTCCGCCATCGCGACCAAGGCTTCAGGGCTCGGAAGCGTGTTCTCCCCGCGAGCGGTCCGATCCGCGATCGCCGCCGCTGGTGTGGGGAACCCGAGCTCCGCCGCCACGACATCCCGCTCGGTCTGGATCTGCTCGAACCGCTCCACCCCGAGCTCATGGACGGTCTTCGGATCGAGATCGAGGCTGGTCCAGCCGAGAACCTCGGCCGCGTACATCTCGGCACCGCCGGGGAGCGCGGACATGCCGATCGTCTGCGTGGACGCGGGGAGGTACTCCTCGCGCACGACGTCGCGGAAGCGCGCATGGGCCGGGTACAGGACCTCGCGGACCGTGGCCGCGATCCGCTCCTTGACCACCGCATCGTCACCCAAGGGGAGCATCGCCGGTGAATCCTCCGGTGCAAGTGCCAGGATCCGATCGAGCTGTGCGAGCGCGCGCTCGGCGACGATCCGGGGCGTGACGACGCCCGTCGCCACCGCCTCCCGCGCGATCTCGATCGCGGCGTCCAGCATCGTGGGGAACGCGCGGAGCCGGGCCTCGTACCGATCGACGCGATCGGGCGTGTCGGCTCGCTGGAGGGAGGCCACCTGGGCGAGCATCGTGCCCGCTCCGTGCATGTGGTTCACGACCTCGAACCGGTCGATCCGCTGCTCGATCCGAGCGAGCGAGCGCTCGCAGATGGCTCGCATCACATCGACATCGGCACGGTCCGAGTCGTCGAGCGTGTCCGGATCGATCCCGGCCAACGCCTCCAATGCCTGCCGGCAGGCCGTCTCTTCGGCGGCGCGGCCGTCCGCACCGAGGTCCGGGAGCCGGTCGTCGTAGCGCTCGTCGCCGATGAAGGTGCCCATCAGCGGATCCCGCTCGAGGAGCCCTTCCCAATAGTGATCCACGAGGTCGCGGACCTGCTGGCTGGCCATCACCGATATCCCCTCTCGTGCATCACAAGAGCCCCAGCGTACCCGCGCCGTCGACCTGGATGGCCGCGCCGGACAGGAAACCGACGTGGCCCGAACACAGGAACGCGGCAACCCGCCCGAAGTCCCCGGGGTCGCCCAGGCGTCCCTGGTGCCCCAGCTGCGTGACGCGATCGGTGGCGTGGAGCCCCGGACAGAGGAGGTTCAGCGTGATCCCGTCGTCGATCAGATCCTCCGCCGCGGTCTTCGCCCATGCCCACAGACCGGTTCGCGCGGCGTTCGAGTACGCGAGGTCGGGGATCGGTTGCTTGACCGCTTGCGAAGTGATGAGCACGATCCGGCCCCACCCTTCCGAACGCAGGTGGGGGAGCGAGGCCTGGACCAGCCTGATCGAGGCGAGCATGTTCGCGTTCACCGCGTCGACCATCCCCTCGTCGGTGACCTCGAGCGCGCGAGCGCGTGGCGGACCGCCGGCGTTGGCGACGAGGATGTCCAAACGTCCGAACCGTTCGACCGTGGCGTCGACGAGCCGCTGCGGCGCGGCGGGCTCGGTGACGTCTGCGGGGAGAGCGAGGATGTCGCCCGAGAGCTCGGTCGCGGTCGCGGCGAGCCGATCGGGATCGCGGGCGCAGATCGCGACACGGCAGCCCTCCGCCGCGAGCGCGGCCGCCGTGCCGCGGCCGAGACCTCTCGACGCGGCGGTGACCAGCGCTACCTTGCCGTCGATCCCGAGGTCCATGGTGGCCGATGCTACCTGTGGGGGGCTAGGCTCGGGCCCGCCGTCGACCGAGCCTCGACCGGAAAGGGCATGGGGCGTGCACAAGCGGAGCGTGGTGGTCGTGCTCGCCTCGCTCGCGTTGGTCGGCGCGTGCAGCCGCACGAAGACCCTCGATGCGAACGACTTGGAGGAGACGCTTCGCGCGAAGATCGAGCAGCAGCTCGGCGCGCACGGGATCACCGTGGATTGCCCCGATGATGAGCCAGCGCAGGCGGGCGCGATCTTCCAGTGCACCGCGACGAGTGCTGAGGGCAAGACCATCACCATCCAGGTCACCCAGACCGACGACCACGGCAACGTGACCTGGAAGGCGACGAACGCCGGATAGGAGCAACGGATGCTGCTGGAGGGGAAGAAGCTGCTGATCACCGGCGTGCTCACGCCGCAATCGATCGCGTTCGCGGCCGCGAAGGCTGCCCAGGAGCAGGGCGCCGAGATCGTCCTGACGAATTTCGGGCGCACGGTCAGCCTCACCCAGAAGACGGCCAAGAGGCTCCCCAGCACTCCGGACGTGCTGGAGATGGACGCCAACTCCGACGAACAGATCGCCGCGGTGTCTGGCGAGCTCCGCCGGCGATGGGGGCGGCTCGACGGGTTCCTCCACGCGATCGCGTTCGCTCCCCAAGATGCCTTGGGGGGGAATTTCCTCCACACCCCTTGGGAAAGCGTCGCGACGGCCGTGCAGACCAGCGCGTTCTCGCTGAAAGCGCTCACGGTCGGCATGCTGCCCTCCATGGAAGAAGGGGGCGCGATCGTGTCGCTCGACTTCGATGCAACCGTGGCCTGGCCGATCTACGACTGGATGGGCGTCGCCAAGGCCGGCCTCGAGGCCGTCACGCGCTACCTCGCGCGCGATCTGGGCCCGAAGGGGATCCGGGTCAACGCGGTGAGCGCGGGCCCGATCAAGACGATGGCGGGCAAGGGCATCCCCGGGTTCGACCAGATCAGCGGCTCATGGGCGCGCCGCGCGCCGCTCGGGTGGGACGTAGAGGATCCGACCCCGGTCGGCAACGCCGTCGCGTTCCTGCTCTCGGACCTGTCATCCGGGATCACGGGTGAGCTCGTGCACGTCGACGGAGGTTTCCACGCGATGGGAACGGATCTGATCTGATCATGGTGCAGGCGCTTCGGCTCACCTCGTTCAGCCACGGCGCCGGCTGCGCATGCAAGCTCGGGCCCCGCGACCTCACTCGGGTGCTCGATCTCCTCGGCCCGACCACGAAGCCGCAGGACGTCCTCGTCTCGGAGGAGACCGGTGATGACGCGGCCGTGTACCGGCTCGCCGATGGCACCGGGCTGGTGCTCACCCTCGACTTCTTCACGCCCCTGGTCGACGACCCGCGCGACTGGGGCCGCATCGCGGCCGCCAACGCGCTCAGCGACGTGTACGCGATGGGCGGGACCCCGCGGCTCGCCCTGAACGTCGCCGGATGGCCGGTCGACGAGCTTCCGCTCGAGCTGCTCGCCGATGTCCTGGCCGGCGCTCGCGAGGTCGCCGTCAGTGCCGGTGCGAGTGTCGTCGGCGGACACACGATCACCACCGAGAGAGAGCCGCTGTTCGGGATGGTGGCCATCGGCTTCGTGGATGCGACCGCGATCGTGCGGAACTCCACCGCCCGGCCGGGGATGCATCTGTACCTCTCCAAACCGATCGGCACCGGGCTCATCACGACGGCGATCAAGCGCGGCCAGACGGACGAACAACACGTCCGGCTCGCCGTGGACACGATGACGGCGCTCAACGCGGACGCGGCCGCCGCGATGGTCTCGGCCGGCGCCGCGGCGGCCACCGACGTCACCGGCTTCGGTCTGCTGGGGCACCTCCGGAAGATGCTCGAAGCGAGCGGGTGCGCCGCGATCGTGGACGCGGGCTCCGTGCCGCTGCTGCCATCCGTTCTCGACCTGGCGCGTCGCGACATCGTCGCGGGCGGGACCAAACGGAACCACGCGTGGCTGCAGGAGGTCACGGCGTGGGGGGACCTCACCACGCCCGAACAGATCGTGCTGGCCGATGCGCAAACGAGCGGAGGACTCCTGGTCGCAGCGAACGGGAGCCCGTCCACGAGGCTGTTCACCGAGATCGGCGAGGTCGTGGCCGGGTCCCCGGGCTCCGTCAGCGTGACCGGACGCGTCCGGGAATAACCGACCCACTGGTAGCATTTGCACCTGCAACAGGCGGCTGCGCCTGGCGGCGACCTTCCGGAGATGATGGTGTCCGAGCTGGACGGTGTCCTCTACAAAGAGATCGTGGAACAGGGGCTCCGAGAGTTCCCGAACGAATGCTGCGGTCTGATCGCGGCGGAGGATGGCGTCCCGGCGAGGGTCTTCCCCATGACGAATGCCGACGCGAGCCCGGCGACGTATCGACTCGACGGCAAGGAGCAACTGAAGGTCTTCGATGAGCTCGACGAGCGGGGGTGGGACCTCTGGGCGATCTACCACTCGCACACGCACTCGGATGCCTACCCGAGCGAGACGGACACGCGGCTCGCGTTCTACCCCGAGGCTCGATACATCGTCGTGTCGCTCGCGGACCGGACCGATCCGATCGCCCGTTCGTTCTGGATCCGCGACGGCGTGATCACGGAGGAGGAGCTCTCGATCGCATGAACGGGTCGACGCCTCCGCGCTTCACCGAGGACCAGGTGCAGCGCTACTCGCGCCATATCATCCTGCCGAACATCGGCGGCAGGGGTCAGCGGAAGCTGCTCGACAGCTCGGTGTTGGTGATCGGCGCCGGCGGACTCGGCTCCCCGGCCGCGATGTATCTGGCGGCCGCCGGCATCGGCAAGCTCGGCATCGT
>Ga0066698_10000908_pt1 | contig 12256 bp, 8 predicted proteins | sample GraSoiAngelo_147_FD_66457 | JGI IMG/M metagenome (GOLD analysis project Ga0066698, IMG submission 66457) | Grasslands soil microbial communities from the Angelo Coastal Reserve, California, USA - 14_1009_05_40cm | ecosystem: Environmental > Terrestrial > Soil > Grasslands | place: USA... | reverse complement strand
TGCGACGTTCGCCGGTGAAGCCTGACCCGCCACAGGTCGGACACGTTTCGGGAACTTCGGTTTGGATGGTTCGCTCGCCGCCGCGGGCCGCCTCCTCGAGCGTGATCTCGATCGGGTGTTCGATGTCCTCACCGCGTTCGCGGGTGACGGTCCGTCCCCGTGGCCCTTCGAAATCGAAGCCGGAAAAGCCGCCGGCCTCGCCGGCGAAGAACGTGTTGAAGAAGTCGCTGAAGTCGCCGAATCCGGCGGCGCCGGTTCCTCGGCCTGCCTGCGACTGATACTGGCGGGCGAACTCCTGCTCCCGCGCAATGCGCTCCCAATCGGAGCCAAGCTGGTCGTATTTCGACCGCTTTTTCGGGTCACTCAACACTTCGTAGGCCTCGTTGATCAGCTTGAAGCGGTCGGTGGCCTTCGGGTCCTTGTTGACGTCCGGGTGGTACAGCCGGGCCAGGCGGCGATAGGCTGATTTGATCTCCTTCTCGCTGGCGGTCCGGGAAACGCCCAGGATCTGGTAGTAGTCCTTGTATTCAGGGGTGGCCATTCTTCAATACGGATAGATGCCCGAAACGCCGCTGGCCGAAACGGCCCGGGTTATCGTCGCCGCCCTACCGGGGCGTCCGAACCGTGGCGTACTCCCGGCAATGCTGGACGAACTTGTCGACCAGCAAGGGATTCTGGCCGAAATGGAGATGGACGTAGCTGGCCAGGAGGTTCGGCGCGACGAAGCCTTCGTAGCCGATCACCTCGCCCTCGGCGTTTAGCATCTGGTAGGCGGACTTGAGCCCGCCGTTGTGGCCGGTGATCCGGCTCCAGTGAAACTCGTGTCCGCGGTAGAACTGGCCGCGGGGCGAGAGAATGCTGTCCTCCAACGTCAGGAGTTGTCGATAGCCAAAGCGGTGGATTTCGCCGTCCATCTCGACATCAACCGGGATCACACCGACCATCTGAAGCGCGCCGCCGGATGTGCGCAGTGAGCGGCCCAGGTACATCAGCCCGCCACATTCCGCATAGATCGGCACCCCGCTGCGGTAGGCGCGCTCAATCGATTCGGCCATCGCGCGGTTGCGGGCGAGCGGCTCGACGAAGCTCTCGGGAAATCCTCCACCGAGGTAGACGCCGGCGGCATCCTGCGGGAGGTGCGTGTCTTCCAGCGGGCTGAAGGGAACCACCTGGGCGCCGTGCTCTTCGAGCAGCTCGAGGTTTTCCGGGTAATAGAAGTTGAACGCGTCATCGTAGGCGACCGCCAGCCGCACCGTCGGCCCGCCGGCCGGTTTGCCCTGAAAGATTTTTTTCGGCACCAGCGGCACCAGCTCAGCCTTGTTGGCGATCCTCAGCAGCAGGTCCAGATCGACAGCGCGATCGATGGTTTCGGAGAGCAGCCCGATCATCCGGTCCCACTCCTTGTTCTCCGTCACCGGCAGAAGCCCGCGCTGGCGTTGCGGAATGTCGAGCTCCGCCATCTTCGGCAGCGCGCCGAGGACGGGCAACTTGGCGATATCCCAGACCGCGTCTTCGACGCTGCGGCGGTGCGCATCCGACCTGACGTTGTTGAGCAAGACCCCCGCAATCCTCGGCGACTCGCCGTAACTCTTAAAGCCGAGTGCGACCGCGGCGGCGCTCTGTGCCATGTCGGCGACATCGACGACCAGCACAACCGGCGCCTTGACGATGCGCGCCACATCGGCCGTGCTGCCGTCGGGACTCCCGCCGCGGCCGTCGAACAGGCCGAGCATGCCTTCGATCAGTGCGAGATCGGCGCCCAGCGCACCCTGGGCGAGTACCTGGCGGAGCGCGCCCTCGCCCAGCATCCAGGAGTCGAGATTGCGGCACGGCCGGCCACTGACGTGGGCCAGGTAGGCAGGATCGATGTAGTCCGGACCAACCTTGAACGACTGCACCGTCAGGCCGCGAGCCTTGAAAGCGGCGATCAATCCGGCAGTCAGGATCGTCTTTCCGACGTTGCTTGCGGTCCCCGCGATGACCAGCCTGGGAGTGCGAACCTCGTCCAGCATCTTGCCTCGCTATCGCTTGCTAAACAAGGTGCCTCTTCCCCAAAGCACCTGCTTGACGGCTACCGTAGCACAGGGCCAGCGGTGTCGTAAAGGCGTTCGGTACGCAGGTCGCCGTTAGACGCTGGCGAGAACTAGGGCTGTTTGGGCGGCTGGACGGAGATCGCGCAGATGCAGGCGGAGACGGTCGAGCCCGTCCCACCGCTCAAACTGGAGGGCGTAGACGACGTCGAGGCGGCGGCCAGCAGGAAGGTGAGGGGCGGCCGCCGCTTTGTCGAAGGCAATCGCCTCCGCGGAAGCGGTCCGGTCACGCAGGTGTAGACGCAAGTGACGTCGATCCGCGCCAAACGTCTCGGTCCGGACGATCTCGGCCTCACGGCTGAGCAGCAAGGGCTCACGATTGCCGACGCCAAAGGGCGCCAGCATCTGGATCTCGTGGTGGAGGCTCGGTTTCAGGTCGGCGAAAGCCGCGGACGCCTCGATCCGTATGGGGCGCGAGAAGGCATCGCCATTCAGCCGGGCCGCCGCGTACGCCTCCAGACGCTGCTTCAGCTCCGCGAACCGGCTGGACAGCACGGTGAGCCCGGCGGCCATGGCATGCCCGCCGAACCGATCGAGCAACGGAGCACAGTCGCGAAGGCAATCGACGAGGTGGAAGCCCTCGATACTGCGCGCCGACCCGCGCCATTCGTCGCCGTCGGTGTTGAAGACAAACGTCGGTCGGTAGAACTCCTCCACCAGCCGGCTCGCCGCCAGACCCAGCACGCCCAGCGGCCAGCCGGTCGCACCCATCACAATGACCGCGGCGGCGTTGTCGAGCTCCACCACCTGGAGCTTCGCCTCACGAACAATCTCGGCGGTGAGCTGTTGACGCTGCGAATTCTGATCCTGCAGCCGCTGCGCCAGCGGATCGGCAGACTCGCGGTTATCGCTCATCAACAACTCGAGCGCGAGCATCGCATCTTCCATCCTGCCGGCGGCATTAATGCGTGGCCCGAGTTGAAACGCGAGATGCTCGGCGGTTATGGGACCGCTGATGCCGGCGACTGCCAGCAGAGCCGCGCAGCCTGCGCCCGGCGCCTGATTCAAGCGCCGCAATCCGGCCCGGACGATGGCCCGGTTCTCGCCGTGCAGCGGGACCACGTCGGCGACGGTGCCGAGGGCGACCGCGTCCAGCGACAGCGTGGGGTCGAGCCGACCGGGAAACGCCCGCCGCTCCAACGCGACCAACAATTTGTAGGCGACACCGCAGGCCGCCAGGCCATCGAAGGGATAGGGACAATCCGGTTGTTTGGGATTGATGAGCGCATCCACCGGTGGTCGCTCCCTGCCCACCTCGTGGTGATCGGTAACGATCACGCGCATGCCAGGGGGCCGGCCGCGAGCGACGTCGACGGAGTTGGTCCCGCAATCGCAGGTGATCACAAGGCGAGCGCCGCGCGCGTGCAGGTCCTTGAGTGCCTCGGCATTCAGGCCATAGCCTTCGGTGAACCGATTGGGAATGTAAGTGATGACCTCGGCACCAATCGATCGCAGGCCCCGCGCGAGGGTGACGCAAGCGGTAACCCCGTCGGCGTCGTAATCGCCGTAGACCGCGATCCGCTCGCCCCGATGGACGGCGTCGGCAATCAGGTCGCACGCGACCGCCATGTCCTTCAGTAAGAAAGGATCAGGTGCTCGCTCGAGGTCCGTTTGCAGCCACGGATCCAGCTGGCTCTGCCGGGTGACGCCCCGCCCATGGAGGATCTGACGGAAAACCGATGAGAAGGCCTCGAGTCCTGGTTGAGCCCGCAGCGGCTCGGGGAGGATCCAGTTCCGGCGTTCCTTCTTCAAAACCGGCCGCATTATGGCACCGCGTTGCGACAGCTGCGTGTCGACGTTTTCCACAGGTCGCCGCGGTCAGTGAATCGGCCGGCATTCGTCAAGAACGCGGCGAGCCGACTCGACGTCACCGGGTTGCACGACCAGGATCCGCACGATCGGAAGGTCCAGGCCGGTCGCCAGACGTTCGAATTCCTGGCGCGTCTGTTCCGGCGCGCCCGATGCGCCGATCGCGGAGACAAACGCCGGGTCGGGAGCGCCGTCTAAGGCCTCGATCCGCCGCAACTCCTCAGCAAAACCCATCCGCTCGAAGTGTCTGCGGTACGCCGGGATGCCCAGGGCGTATCGGAGCGCGGTCGCTGCCACTCGCCCTCGAGCGACGTCCGCGTCCGGATCGACGGCAGTCCTGACGTACTCGACCACCCGTGGGACGGACCGGCCGGCGGCGAGCGCCGCATCGTTAAGGGTCTGCCGAGACCATTCGACCCATTCGGCCGTACACCAGTTGAGCGCGACGCCGTCCGCCAGCTGGGCGGCAAGTCGCAACATCAAGGGGCCGAGCGCCGCCACATAGAGCGGCATCGCAGCCGGCAGCTGCTGTCGCAGGTCGGTCAGGTAGGGCCGCATCGTCTGAGCGGGCCGTGGGAGCCGCCCACTGCCGACGACCAGAGTGAATCGTCCATGTGTCGCATCCCAGAGCCGTCGCGCGTGTTCCGCGTAAAACGCGGTCGGGCGGCCTGACGCGGGGACCGCGGAGATGCCAACCGGCAGTCCACTCCCTTCGTGCCAACGCAGACAGCGGTCGAATGCCCCCGCGTCCGCCCCGGAGTTCGTCCAGGCCGAGTCGTAACCGAGCTCGGCGGCCAACCGAACGAGGCGCAGCTCGTCGGCCTGGCTCAGGCCCTGGTCTGGATCGATGCCGAAGCCCGTTGCCACCTCAGCTCGCGGCCAGCGTTACGCGGCGGCTTCGTGTTGGACGACCACGGGCGGCGTCCGCTCCTTCGTCCAGTTCAGGACGAAGATCACCGCGATCAGCAGCCCGGTGCCGATGAATTGCGGCAGATAGAGCGGCTGGTTGAAGCCATACGGCGGCGGCGCCGAGGCGATAAAGGTCGCGGCCACCGGGAAAGCCATTTCCGCGATCGTCGCCAGGGTGGCCGGGGTGCTCGCCAGTGCCCGGTAGTAGAGGAGCAGGGCGAGGAGCCCCGGAATCAGCGCGATCCCGAGAAAAGGAAAGATGTCTCCCGCGTGGTAATGGCTGAAGCCGGACAGGCCGTTCTGAACCAGCACAACAAGGACAAGGACCGGAAGTGCCAGCGTGAAGCGCAGCGCCGTCGTTGTCGGAAAGCTGAGCTTGCCAAGCACGAAGCGGCCCAGCACCGTGCCGCTGGCCCACAAGGCGGCGGCGCCGAGCGCATAGAGTCCGGCCTCGAGCCGGCCATGTTGAAGGTCGGAGAAGGGCGCCATCAGATTCTGGGAAAAGACGACCATGTACACCCCGACGATCGCCAGGGCGGCCGCCGGCCAGAACCACGGCCGCCGTCGTTCGCCCAGGATGATCCACGCCAGCAGGATCGCAATCAGTGGCTGGGTCTGCTGCAGGACAAAAGTCTCGGCGAAATGCCGGTACGAGAATGACGTCGTAAAGAGGATCGTCGCCACCGCCTGCGGGCCGACCGCGATGAACCCGATCGCCAGCCAGCCACGCCGATCCAACCGCCGCATTTCCGGAAGCCCGCGGAGAAGAAACGCGACCAGGAACAGGCTCACCAGCGCGTCTTCGATAACGACGATCTGGGACGGCGTCAGATGGCCGATCAGCTGGGCCCGAAAGTAGGTGTCGGACGCCCACATCGTGGCCGCCACGGCGACGAGCACCACCGAGAAGCGATCGATGAGACCGCCCCTCGCCGGCCGCGCGACGGGCTGAGCCTCGGTCTTTGGAACGGCCATCGTCATTACTCCCTGGCCGCCGGGGCAGTGATCGGGCGCACAGGGTGCGCTCCGAGGGCCTTCTTTCATCCCGACTGTACGGTCGGCCCCGGAGTGGGCTCTACGCCTTCACCGGGTCATGCGTCGTAGGACGCTCGCGGGCTTTACCGCCGATCGGGGATTCACACCCCTGCCCCGAAGACCAGCTACAACAATAGCAGCGGCCGCCAAGGACCGCAGCCGGGATCGACGGTTGGGTCGGACACCAGCCTAGTGCTTGAAGTGGCGTTCGCCGGTGAAGACCATGGCCACACCAGCCGCCTCGGCGGCCGCAATCGCCTCGCTGTCCTTCACCGAGCCGCCCGGCTGGACGATCGCCCGCACGCCGGCGCGGGCGGCCACCTCGACGCCATCGGGGTAAGGGAAGAAGCCATCACTGGCCAGCACCGCCCCCTCCGCACGCGGGCCGGCGCGGTGCACGGCAAGCTCAACGGCCTCGACCCGGCTCATCTGGCCGGCGCCCACGCCGACGGTCGCACCCTGGTGCGCCAGCACGATGGCGTTCGATCGCACGTGCTTGACCGTCGTCCAGGCGAACCGCAGGTCGTTCCAGGTCGCGTCATCGGGGGCCTTTGCGGTCACGAGACGGGCATCGCCCAGCGTATCACCGGTGTGATCCGCACTCTGGACCAGGAATCCGCCGGTGATCGGCCGAGCGTCGAGCGCCAACTGCGACGGCCCGGGTCCCGGCTGGAGTACCCGCAGTTTCGGTCTGGCTTTGAAGATCTCGAGCGCCGGCTGATCGAACGATTGCGCGACCACGACCTCGAGGAAAAGCTCGACGACGCTCCTGGCAACGGTTGCATCGACCGGGCGGTTGAAGGCGACGATGCCACCAAACGCCGACCGGCGGTCGCTGGCCAGCGCTCGGTCGAAGGCATCCGCAACATCGGTCCCAACCGCCACCCCGCAGGGGTTCGCGTGTTTGATGATGGCGACCGCCACCGCCGAGAAATCCCCGACCAGCGACCAGGCGGCCTGGGCATCGAGCAGGTTGTTGTACGAGAGTTCGAGTCCCTGCCACTGCTTGGCCTGCGCCATCCCTCCCCCCTCGGCCGTCCGATACAGTGCCGCCGACTGGTGCGGATTCTCTCCGTAGCGGAGGTCGCGCAGCTTGTGGCCGCCCAGCGTGAAATCCTCCGGTAGCGGTGCGCTGCCCTGGCCATCGCGGAGGTGCTCGCCGATCGCCGCGTCGTAGGCAGCTGTGTGTCCAAAGGCAACCGCCGCCAGGTGCCGGCGCAGCGATGGGGGGATCCCGGCAGGATCTTTGAGCGCGGCGAGCACCGTCGGGTAATCACTCGGGCGGACCACCGGCAGCACATGGTCGTGATTCTTGGCGGCCGCCCGCAGCAACGTCACCCCGCCGATGTCGATGGACTCGATGGTTTGGGCGTGGCCCGCGCCGGACGCCACGGTATCGACAAACGGATAGAGGTTGACGACCACGAGGTCGATCAGCTTCACTTCGCGGTCGGCCAGCTCCTGGAGGTGGCGCGGCTCGTCACGGCGCGCCAGGATCCCGGCGTGCACGTTGGGGTGCAACGTCTTGACCCGGCCATCCAGCATCTCGCTGAATCCGGTCAGCTCCTGAAGGGCGCGGACGGCAATGCCTGCATCACGCAGGGCGCGCTCGGTGCCTCCGGTCGCGTAAATCGTCACGCCAAGGCTGTCGAGACCACGCGCGAAATCGTTAAGTCCACTCTTGTCGGAGACGCTCAGAAGCGCGTTCACACCGTGATCGGGAGGGCCAGGCCGGCGAGCCGTTTGACGACCACCGGCAGCAGGGTGTGTTCCTCGGCCTGGATCCGCTCCCGAAGCGTCTCCACCGTGTCATCGGGCCGCACCTCGACGCGTCGCTGGGCAAGGACCGGACCCATGTCGACGTCTTTGGTCACCACGTGCACCGTGCAGCCGGTCTCCGTGACGCGTGCCTCCAGGGCCATGGCGACGGCATCCATCGTACCCGCGAACGCCGGCAGCAATGAGGGGTGAATATTGATGATGCGACCCGCGAACTCGCGGGTGACCACACGTTCCAGGATGGCATCGTACCCGGCGCAGACCACCAGCTCCACGCCGTGCAGGCGAAGCCTCCTGACCATGGCGAGGTCGCGGCCCTTACGGTCGGGATAGTCGGCCAGCCGGAAGGTCGCGCGCGAAATTCCTGCCTTCTTGGCCAGCTCGAGCGCCGCGCACTTGCGGTTGGCACAGACGACCACGACACGTGCCGGGTAGAGCGGGTCTTTCGTCGCCTCGATCAGAGCCTGCAGGTTGCTGCCCCGGCCGGACACCAGGACGCCAACCCGGAGCCGGCTCACTCCAGGATCTGAACACGCCGCTGCTCGGATGCCACGATATCGCCGACCTGAAAGATCTCCCCGTCCAGGACCCGCAGCGCGGTCTCGACGCTCGACTCGTCCACCACTACGATCATTCCGATCCCCATGTTGAACGCTCGCCACATCTCGTCGTCGGCGACGAAGGGCGCCAGGTAGGAAAAGATCGGCGGCTCAGGCCAGGAGCCACGCTGAATGCGGGCGCCGAGGCCGAGCGGCAGAATTCTCGGCAGGTTCCCCACGATGCCACCGCCGGTGACGTGCGCCAGGCCCTTGATGGTGACGGCCTCGCGCAGCCGCCGAACCGGCTCCAGGTACGAGGGGTGGGGCGCCAGGAGCGCCTCGAGCACCGTGTGACCGTTTCCGGGGATCGTCTGCGCAAGCGCCCGGCTGGGAATCACGCGCCGCGCCAGGCTGAAGCCGTTCGTATGCAGGCCGGTTGATGGCAACGCCAGCAGGGCATCGCCGGCATTGATCGAGGTGCCGTCGATGATGGCGTCGCGCTCGCAGACTCCCACCATGAAGCCGGCGATGTCGTACGTCGCCGGGCGGTAGAGTCCCGGCATCTCGGCGGTTTCCCCGCCAAGCAGGGCGCAGTTGGCCTGCCGGCAGGCGTTCGCCATCCCGGCCACCACCTCGGCCACCACGGGTGGGTCGAGCACGCTGGTGGCCACGTAATCCAGGAAGAACAGCGGATCGGCACCCGCGGTTAGAACGTCGTCGACGCAATGGTTGACGAGGTCGGCGCCGATCTGCGCGTGACGGCCGGCCTCGCTGGCGAGCAGCACTTTCGTTCCCACGCCATCGGTGCTGGCCACCAGGACCGGTTGCCGGTATCGGTGGATATTCAACGCGAACAGCCCGCTGAAGGGCCCCACCCCGGCCAGCACCTCGGGCCCCTGGGTTGACTTGGCCAGCGGCTTGATCAGTTCGACAGCACGGTTCCCGGCATCGATGTCGACGCCCGCGTCGCGATAGGTGCTCATGTCGGCACCGTCTCCAGCGCCAGCTTGTCCATCTCGAGCTGCACCGGGACCGGGACCGGGTAATCGCCGTCAAAGCAGGCCATGCAGAAGCCGGTCACATTCTTGACCGCGCGGAAGAGCCCCGCCTTGCTCAGGTATTTCAACGTGTCGGCGCCGATCAGACGCTCGACCTCCTCGACCGTACGGCCCGAGGCGATCAGCTCCGAGCGGCTGGCGATATCGATGCCCATGAAGCACGGCCACTGGATGGGCGGGCTGCTGATCCGCATGTGGACGGCTGCCGTACCGGCCCGACGCAACTCTTCAACGATCTTCCGGCTGGTGGTACCGCGAACGATCGAGTCATCAACGAGTACCACTCGCTTGCCCTCGAGGATCTCGCGCAAGGGATTGAACTTCAGCTTGATGCCGACGTTGCGCAATCGCTGGTTTGGCTGGATGAAGGTCCGCGTGATGTAGCGGCTCTTGATCAAGCCCTCGCTGTAGGGGATGCCGCTGGCCTCCGCGAAGCCGACCGCCGCCGGCGTCCCCGAGTCCGGCAAGGAGATGACGATGTCGCCGTCGGCCGGCGCCTCCCGGGCGAGCTCCCGGCCCATGTTGCGTCGGGCCTCGTATAGCGACTGGCCCTGCAGGCGCGAGTCCGGGCGGGCAAAGTAGATGAATTCGAACATGCACATCGCCTTGCGCGTCGACGGAAGCAGCTGCTCCGCTGCCGGTTGGCCCTGCCCAAGCAGGACCGCCTCACCAGGTTCGATCTCCCGGATGAACTCGGCGCCGACGGTGTCGAGCGCGCAGGTCTCGGAGGCGATGATGCCGCCACCGTCGGGGAGGCGGCCAAGGCAGAGCGGGCGGATGCCGAGTGGGTCGCGCACGCCGACCAGGCTGTCGCGACTCAGCACCAGCAGGCAGTACGCTCCCTGCAACCGCGGCAATGCGCGGCGGAGAACGCCGAACAGGTCAGACCCAACCGTTCTGGCGAGCAGCTCAGCAATGACCTCGGTGTCGCTGGAGGTGGTGAAACGGACGCCCTCCATTTGGAGCCCCTGGCGCAGCGGCTGGGCATTCGTCAGGTTGCCGTTGTGCGCGATCGCCAGGGTGCCGAGCTGGGGGTGTTCGACGGTGATCGGCTGCGCGTTCTCCAGCCGGTTCGAGCCGGTGGTCGAGTAGCGCGTATGCCCGAGCGCGAGCTGGCCGGTCAAGCGTTCGAGCGCGGCTTGATCGAAGGCCTGTGCCACCAATCCCATCGCTTTGTGCACGCGTAGCTGGCTGCCATCACTGACCGCGATCCCCGCGCTCTCTTGACCGCGGTGTTGCAGGGCGTAGAGACCGAAGTAGGTCAGGTTGGCCACATCTTCGCCGGGCGCCTCGATACCGAACAGACCACACTCCTCATGCATCCGTTCCTCGGCGAGCCAATGGCGGCGGATCAAAATGGCGTCTCCCAGGCGGCACGCAGGGTATCAAGGGGTAACCGGATCTCCGAGCCCACCTGGAAGTCCTCCCCGCCCACCACCCCGATGGCGTGCAGGGGGACGTGGTGGTGCGCCATCAGTTTCTGCAGCTCCGGTACCCGACGGGGCAACACGCTGACGATGACCCGGCCTTGCGATTCACCGAAATAGAAGGCCTCACGGCTGACCGGGCCGACGATAGCCGGGCAACGGAGCCCGCGGCCGCCGAAGAGGGCGCTCTCCGCCAGCGCAACCAGCAGACCGCCATCGGCAACATCGTGGGCGCAGCGTAGCACTCCCCTTCCGATGGAATCGAGCAGCGCCGCTTGCAGGCGACGCTCCATCTCGAGACTCACCATCGGTGGCCGACCTTCCAATTTGGCTCCAAGCAGTCGCAAATACTCACTGCCGGCGAGTTCCTCACGGGTCTCGCCCAGCAGAAACACGAGATCGCCATCCTCTTGAAATCCCGCGGGACAACGAGCCGACACGTCGTCGAGCAAGCCGACCATGCCGATCACCGGCGTCGGAGGGATGTTCCGCTCACTCGTCTCGTTGTACAGGCTCACGTTTCCGCTAACCACGGGCAGCTCGAAGGCGCGGCAGGCGTCGGCCATTCCGCGCATGCTCTCCTGCAGCTGTCCGAAAACCTGGGGGCGTTCGGGGTTTCCGAAGTTGAGGCAGTTGGTCACGGCCATCGGACGCGCGCCGGTGCAGGCAATGTTTCGGGCCGCCTCGGCAACCGCCGCTTTGGTGCCTTCATAGGGATCGAGGGCGACGTACCAGGGATTGCCGTCGGTCGTGAGGGCCAGTGCCTTGCCCGTGCCCGGCACCCGGAGCAGGGCGGCGTCAAAGCCCGGACCGAACACGGTGTTGTCCTGCACCTGGTGATCGTAGGTGCGGTAAATGGGGCGGCGGCTGCGCAAGTTCGGGCGGGCGATCAGGTCGAGCAGGATGGCCTCCGGCTCATCGACGGCGGGCCAGACGGGCGACGGCGGTTTGTCGGGAAACGCAGCGGCCGGCGATCGCAGGGGCACGCCATCGACGAGCGTTTTCAGTGGCAGATCGGCGACGATAGCACCGGCGTCGCGAATGCGGATCCGTCCGGTCGACGTGATGCTGCCAACCCGATCCGCATGCAACTCGAAATGATCGACGATCTGTCGGGCCGCTGCCTCAGCCTGCGGCCTGACCACCACCAGCATCCGCTCCTGGGATTCGGACAGCATGACCTCGTATGCGCTCATGCCCTGCTCCCGCCTGCTCACCCGATCGACATCGAGGTCGATGCCGCGACGTCCGCGGTAGGCCAATTCGCTGGCCGCACTCGTGAGTCCGGCGGCGCCCAGGTCCTGAATGGCGGTGACGCCGTCGAGCTCGTTGAGCTGCAGGCAAGCTTCGCAGAGCAGCTTCTCGAGGAATGGGTTCCCAACCTGGACCGCGGGGCGCCGTGATGCCGATCGCTCATCCATCTCCACGGAGGCGAAGGTGGCGCCGTGGATTCCATCACGGCCCGTGTCGGCACCAACCAGGAGCACAACGTCGCCGGTGTGGTCAGCCTTCGCGCGGCGAAGCCGGCTCTGCGCCACCAGCCCGACGCACATCGCATTGACGATCGGGTTGTCGGCGTAGCCGCGATCGAAGTACACCTCACCACCGAC
>Ga0066698_10000899_pt1 | contig 12297 bp, 15 predicted proteins | sample GraSoiAngelo_147_FD_66457 | JGI IMG/M metagenome (GOLD analysis project Ga0066698, IMG submission 66457) | Grasslands soil microbial communities from the Angelo Coastal Reserve, California, USA - 14_1009_05_40cm | ecosystem: Environmental > Terrestrial > Soil > Grasslands | place: USA... | reverse complement strand
GCGGCAGCACCGACGCGCTGCATCTGCTCGTGGTGGGCACGACGACCGGGTCTCCGATCACGTACCTGGACTACCGGGTCAGCGCCACGGCGGGCGCCACGGCGGGGAGTGCAGCAGTCGTCGGGTTCATCACAGATGGCACTCATCGGTTGGACTTCAACGTCGCCCTCACCGCCACCGCCAGTCGCATCACGGTCGACATCCGGTTCGATGTGAACGCCGATGACGCGCACGTGCGCCTGAGAATCACCTTGTCGGCGCCCGACCAGAACACGCTGCGGCTCGCCATCGACTTCCGCCTGCAGTTCGGAACCGAAGTCGTGACGGTACGGGGAACCACTACTCTGGACGCCACCACGGGTAACGCGTCCGGGACGGTCACCGTGGGTGTGAACGGCGGTATCTACGCCACGATCACCGAGACGAACGACTCGCGGACTTACACGGGGGGCGGTGGGCAGGAGCTCACGGCCGACGACCTCACGGCGCTGAGCGCGATTCTCGACGCCGTCGGGACGACACTGGAGCGCTTCGACGAGCTGTTCGCGCCGGCCGGTTCCGCGGGCGTCTGACCACCGCGCGTTGCTGATCTCTCGTCCCCCGCCGGCCCCTGGCCGGCGGGGGATTGCTTTGACCGTGCGCTGCGCCCTGTCCGAACCGCACCGAGCGGAGTACGTTGCACTCTGGCTGGAGGCCCGAGGATCAGGTGTCCCCGCCCCCCCTTCACGGATTCACGCCTCGCATCGGAGGAGCAGGATGCCATTTCATCGTCGTCAGTGCCTGGGTGGGCTGGCAGTCGCCGCTGCCTTCGTCCTGGCGGGCTGCAACAGCGGTACAGCCCCGCAGACGCAGCTGCCCGATCCCCAGGGCCTCAGCAACGACCTGGCGACGGTCGCCGGCGTACTCGCGTCCTCGCCGTTCCAAAGCTTCAGTGCCATGAGCGCCGCATCCGGCTCTCCGGCGGCGGCACCCACGCGGGCGGGTGCGCTGCTCCGCGCCGCCCCGATCGTGTCGCCGAGCACGAGCGACGCGCCGTACGCGAACGCAGCGGCGCGCTTTGCGGCACTGCGGAGCAGCGCGGCGAGACTCGCGAGCGGAATCAGCAGGAGCGTCGTGCCGCCCGCGCTCCTGGGACAGACGTTCACCTGGGACGTCGCGACCCACGCCTACATCGAGAACGCATCCTACACACCGACGGCGCCCTCCGACCGCGTGCGGATCATTCTGTACGACGTGTATCCCGACGGGAAGATCATCGAAGGCCCGCTCACGGTGGTCGGCTATGCGGACCTCGTGGACGAGAGCACGACGGCGCCGGCGGTGAACAAGCTACACGTCATCGTCGCGGCCAGCTCGCCGGCCACCCCGGGCGCCACTTACGTGGATTACACAGTGAGCGGCAGCGTTACGGGGTCTCCGCCGACCGCCTTCACGGCCACGGCCGCGGGCTTTGTGACCGACCTGACGCGCACGTTGACCTTCAATGCCACGTTCGCGGTGACGAACGTCGACACGGACAACCCGGATGGCCAGATCGACGCCACGTGGGACCTGGACAATCCAGCCATTCACATCGAGCTGCACGAGACCATCGCAACCCCCAATGCCAACGAGATCGACGTCACGCTCACCGATTTCAGTTTCACGCGCGGCACGCAAAAAGTATCGGAGCATGGCAGCCTCAGCATCGTCGCGTCGCCCCAGACCGTGACGGTAAACCTGGCGATCGACGTGAACGGTGAGCTCTGGGCTCGTTTCTCGGGCACGAATCAGGCCCTTGACGTCCGGCACGCGGACGGCACCAAGCTCTCGGACGTGGAGCTGGTGGCCTTCACATATCTGTATCCGCTGCCGGACACCATCGCGGCCGCGATCCAGAGTATGTTCGCTCCGTGCGAGAACCTGATGGGTGCCTGAATCCGCGCTGCAGGATAACGAGGCTTGAAGGTGGTCTACCGGGTGCTCGCCGACGCCGTGGTGCTGGTGCACGTCGCGTTCGTGGTGTTCGTCGTGCTGGGTGGGTTCCTCACCGGGCGGTGGCGCTGGATGGTGTGGCTTCACGTGCCGTGCGCCGTGTGGGGCGTCGCCATTGAATACGCGGGGTGGATTTGCCCGCTCACGCCGCTCGAGAACGCGCTGCGGGCTCGCGCGGGGCTCGAGGGTTACCGCGGCGGGTTCATCGAGCACTATATCATTCCCACCCTCTACCCGGCGGGCCTCGCCCGACCCACGCAAGCGGTGCTCGGGACTCTGGTGCTCGCGGTGAATCTCGTCGCCTACGGCCTGCTGTTGCGCAAGAGATAAGCCGCTATTCAGGCACGGTGCCTTCGGGCAGGACCGCGACGAGACGCAGCGGCCCGCCGCTCCCGCCGCGGATCTTCATCGGCAACGCGATCACGAACGCGCCGGTCGCGGGGACAGCCGAGAGGTGCGCCACGTTCTCGAACGCCGGGATGTCGGCAGCGAACAGGATCTGGTGCGTGTCGAAGGTCGCCGACTGCCCGTAGTCGATGCTGGGCGTGTCGATCCCCACGGCGTGCACCTTCCGCGCCACCAGCCAGCGGGCCGCGTCGGGATGCAGTCCGGGGAAGTGGAGCTCAGGAACCGCTGCCGCCCCGGTCTTGATGGTCCCGAGGTAACGGTCGCGATCGGGCCAGCGGCTTCCCCAGCCGGTACGGACCAGCACGATCGCGCCCTCGGGAACGCGGGTGTGCGTGCGCTCCCACGCTTCGAAGTCCGCCGGCGCGACGCGGTAGTCCCGATCCGCCGCCACCGGTCGACTCACGTCGACGACGACCGCCGGCCCCGTGAGCTGGGTGAGCGGGATCTGATCGGTGGTATGCCGGCCTTCTGCGAAGTGCACGGGTGCATCGAGGTGCGTGCCACCGTGCTCCGCCGCCGCGAAGTTGTTTGCGGCGTAGTAGTAGCCACCGCTGGTGCGCTGGGCCGAAACGACCTCGAGCCGGAACGGCTTTGCCGTCGGCCAATAGATGGTCGTCGAGTCGAACGCATAGGTCAGATCCACCCACGTGGCGCGCGACAGCGCATCGGTGAGGGATGAGCTGGATCGGGTGCAGCCGACCAACGTGAGGGCCACGAGGATACGCGCACGCTTCACGAACGAGCCTCCGGGTAGGTAGGGGCGCAGCATCTTGTGCCCCTACATATTACGTCTCGGTCCCGTCCCGCCACCATTCATTGGAGGCCCCATGCGCGCGGCCGCTCTGTGCATCGCCGTCGTCGTCAGCGTCGCCTGTTCCGGCGGCAAGTCCCGTGACTCGGCCGCCGCTGGCGACTCGCTCACCGAACGGCAGCGCGACTCGATCCTCGCCCAGTCCCGGATCCCTGGCGCGGCGAACGTCGGGAGGGCGCAGCGGGCCGCCGACTCCACCAACGCCCGCATTCGCGCCACGGACAGCGTCTCTCCGTGAGGAGAGGCTCGACCCTGGCGGCGCTCGGCACGCTCGGCTCGCTCCTCGCGTGCGAGCCCGCGAATCCGTGCTCGTCATCGGACATGTACCTCCGCGCCCGGTTCTCCCAGCGCTACGTCGGTCACTGGGTCGTCACGCGGGGCGACACCCTCACCCTACCGGAGCTGGGCGATAGGTTCAGGCTCACCGACCTCACGCTGGATACGTCGCGCGTCGTGGTGGGCCGGACCTGCCACTTCCGCGGCGTCCTTGTGTTCGCCGTGCCCCGGGCGGAAACGCTTGCCGTGACGTGGTACGGCTCCGGGGAGCAAGCGCTGATTTACGGATGGCCCGCCGACCTGGGTCCGTTTGCGGGTATCGGCGCGACCCGCGTGGGCGATTCGCTCGTGGGCGCGGTCCTGTTCGACGAGCGGTTGGGCGTGCAGGTGCGTCCCGGCGTGACCGCGCGGTTCGTGGCCGGTCGCGCGGCCCAGCGGCCGCGCTAGTATCTTGTTCGGGCCATGAAGGGATTCTTTTTCCGCGTCGCCATCACCGCGCTCGGCCTGTGGGCGGCCGCGACCATCGTTCCGGGCGTCCGGATCGACGGCTGGGGCAACCTCCTCGTCGCGGCGCTGCTGCTCGGCATCGTGAACGCCGTGATCCGACCGATCATTTTGATTCTCACGCTACCCCTGACGGTGCTCACGCTGGGGCTCTTTATTTTGGTCGTCAACGGGATCTCGCTCGCGCTCGTAGCCTGGCTCATGCCCGGCTTCACGCTGGCCGGCCTCGGAGCGGCGATCCTCGGCTCCATTGTGGTGGGCCTCACGAGCTGGTTCGCCTCCGCATTCGTGGGAGGGTCGGGCCGCATCGAGCGGTACCGTCGCATCGAGGTGACCGGCCGCCGGCTCGACTGAGAGCCCGCAGGCTGTGGAGGGTGCTGGAGGTTGGAGGAGGTTGATCACACCGGAACCACAAACGGGAGAGTTGTAACCGACATGCTGCTCGCCACGCTCGTCGTCTCCACCGCCCTCCTTCAAGCCCCTGACTCGCCACTGACCGCATCGCCGCAACGCCCACTCGGCACGCTGCGCGAGCAGGCGGCGGTGCAGCAGGCGTGGCTCCGCTATCGGCTCGACTCCGTGCTGCCGCGGCTCATGCGACAGAACCATGTCGCCATGTGGGTGATCCCGATGCGCGAGTACAACGAGGATCCAGTATTCTCCTCGCTCGTTTCGGCTACGACCTTCTTCGCGCGCCGCCGCACGATCTACGTGTTCTTCGACCGCGGGCCCGACAAGGGCGGCGAACGGCTGGCGCTCGGCGGCACGTCGCAAGGCGGCTTGTACGAGGCCTACCACGCGCGCGAGACGATCGATCCGTCGATCGGCCGCCGTCCAGAGCTCGTAGGACAGGCGCAATGGGACCTGTTGCGCCGGGTGATCGAAGAGCGCGACCCGGCTTCGATCGCCGTCGACATCTCGCAGACGCACGCGTTTTCGGACGGGCTGTCCGCGGGCGAATGGGAGCAGTTGCAGGCCGTCCTCCCGGAGCGCTATCGGGCGCGCATCGTGCACGCCGAGAACCTGCCGCTCGAGTACCAGGAGATCCGGGCGCCCGCGATGCTGCCCGTCTACCAGCGCCTCATGCAGATCGTGTGGGGAACGATCGACACGGCATTCTCGAATCGGGTGATCACGCCCGGCAAGACGACCACGGACGATGTCGCGTGGTGGATGCGGCAACGGGTGAACGACCTCGGCTTCGGCACGTGGTTCCACACCGACGTGGACGTGCAGCGGCGCGGCGCCGATCTGTCCGACTCGGGCGCGGTCGTGATCCAGCGCGGCGACGTGCTGCACTGCGACTTCGGGATCACAGCCCTGGGCCTGAACACCGACACGCAGCACATGGGCTACGTGCTGCGGCCCGGCGAGCGAGACGTTCCAGCGGGCCTGCGGCAGGCCCTCAAGAACTCGAACCGGCTGCAGGACATCCTCCTGGCGGAGATGAAACCGGGACGCACCGGCAATGAGGTGCTCGCCGCGGCGCAGGCGCAAATGCGCGCGGCGGGCATCACGGGCACGATTTACTCGCACCCGATCGGTGAGCGCGGCCACGGCGCCGGCCCGCTGATCGGGTTGTGGGACCACCAGGAAGGCGTCCCCGGACGCGGGGACGTGCGCCTGATCCCTGACAGCTGGTTCTCGATCGAGCTCCAGGCAACCACCCCCGTCCCCGAGTGGGGGAATCAGCCGGTCCGGTCGGCGCAAGAGGAGGACGCGGCCCTCGGGTCGGACGGACAGATACGGTGGGTGTTGCGCCGGCAGACAGAGTTTCACGTGGTGCGATAGATGTACGACATCGAGACACCGGCGCTGCTCCTCCACCTCGACGTCGTCGAGCGCAACATCGGCCGGATGGCCGATCGCGCCAAGGGACTCGGCGTCGCACTCCGGCCACACGCCAAGACGCACAAGTGTGTGGAGCTCGCTCGCCAGCAACTCGAGCACGGCGCGCACGGGCTCACGGTATCGACGCTGGTCGAGGCGGAGGTATTCGCCCGGGCCGGGGTCACCGACCTCACGTGGGCCTTCCCCATCGATCCGAGCCACGTCGCCCCCGCGCGGCGCATCGCCGAGCAGACCGGGGCGACGCTCCGCGTCGTGGTCGACGATCAGCGCACGGCCCGGGTGCTGGCGGGCTCGGGCCTGCACGTCTGGCTGAAGGTGGACTGCGGCAACCATCGCGCGGGCGTCAACCCGGCGTCCCCGTACGCGCTCAAGGTTGCATCCGAGCTGGGGACCGAGCAGGGACTGGTGTTCGACGGCATCTTGAGCCACTCGGGTCACGCCTACCGCACCACGAACAAGGCCGAGGCGGCCCGCGTGGCGGAGCAGGAGCGGAGCGTGATGGTCGGGTTCGCCGGCCGGCTGCGTGAAGTGGGACTCGAGGTGCGCGGGGTGAGCATCGGATCGACGCCGGCGATGGTGGCCGTGCAAGACCTCTCGGGTATCACCGAAGCGCGACCCGGCAACTATGTATTCTACGACCGCACCATGGTGCTCATCGGATCGTGCGAGCCCGGAGACGTCGGGGTGACGGTGCTCACCACCGTCGTGTCACACCAGCCCGGCGCCGGGCACTTTATCGTGGACGCTGGAGCCCTCGCGCTGTCCAAGGATACGGGACCCGCGCACGTAGGCCCGCAGGCGATGGGCGCGGTGCGCGGGGCTCCGGACCTCGTAGTGGCGACACTGTCGCAGGAACACGGCCTGATCCGCGGCGAGTCGCCGGCCGCGTTGGACGGTCGCTTCGCCGTCGGGACGCAGCTCGAGATCGTGCCGAACCACTCGTGCCTGACCGTGGCGCACTTCGACCAGTATCACGTGGTGCGCGACGGAGCGGTCGTCGCGCGCTGGAAGATCGAGCGGGGGCGGGAGGGGAACGCGAAGGGGGAGGGGAAGCGGGAGGGGGAGGGGAAGCGGGAGGGGGAGCCGGAGGGGGGGGGCGATGACATGCGACCTCGACCGGCGTGAGCGCGGTCATCGTGAGCGTGCTGGCTTTCCTTCATTGGTTGTCCCCATGAAGACCTTCGCGCGATATCTCGTGTTGTGCGCCTTGCCGGTGCTCTTCGGCGCTGGCTCGGGTTACTATTTCACCACCGTCCAGGGGTCGTGTGGTGCCATGGTGGGAGCGCTCTTCTCCGGTAAATGCCGCGGAGTGCAGCGCGATTACCAGATCCGCTTCCAGTTCGGCGGGGCGGCGGCCGGCATCCTCATCGCGGCGACGCTCGGCACGTGGCTGGAACATCGGCGCCGGCGCGCCGTACAAGAGACACCTTCCGAAGGAGAGCAGTCATGAAGCGCATCGCTCTGATCGCCGCGTCGGCCGTCCTCCTCGGCCGGGGACTCGCCGCGCAGGACACGACGCAAGCAGCCGCACCGGCCGCCGCGAGTCCGTCGGTGACCGTCGCCGAGGCGGTCGTGGCGCGCTCGGTGGTCGATCGGCAGCCGCAGGACACCGGCAGCACGTTCCCGGCTGACGTCGGTCAGCTGCACTGCTGGACCAAGGTCGAGGGTGCCGGCGGGGCGAGCATCCACCACGTCTGGTTCCACGGGGACACGCAGGTCGGCGACGTCGAGCTGCAGGTCGGCGGGTCGCCCTGGCGGACCTGGAGCCGCAAGACGGTGCCGGCCGATTGGACGGGAGCCTGGCACGTGGAAGTAAAGGACGCGGCGGGGACGACGCTGAAGCGCATCGACTTCACGGTCGGTCAATAACCGTCACACGACGCATGACGCCACGTTGCACGGAGCTCGCCACGCGGGCTCCTGCAACGTGGCGTCGTGGCGTCGTATTAGGTCAGTCCCGCCACCCGACCTGGCTCGGTCCGGATGGCATTCCAGTCGACCGGCACGGGCTCCGCGAGGTGTGCTTGAGGGAATTCCTGCCTGCGTCGTCGGATCCGCGTCAGCGGCGCCGCACTCCCATGCGCGCGACGGGCATGCGCGCTTGGGCTCCGTGGAACACCGCCGGGGGAAGCGCCATCGTGCGGCCCCCCCCTACCCCTTCCCGCGCTGCCGGCGCTGCGGCCGCCCCCGCCGCCCCCGGTACCGACGGCACCGACATCGCGGCCCCGCTCGCTCCGGCCACGGCCCCGGCCCGTGGCCGGGGCGCCATGGTCGCGCTCGCCGCCATCGTCTCCGACCGCGGCCGTGACATCGCCAGCCCGGAGCGCGGGGCCGCACGTGGTGGCGGAATGGCCGCCACTCCGGTGAGCGCGACCGGTTGAGCGTCCCGCGGCACGTCCTGGGGCTCCTCCCGTAGCCGCGTGGGTGATAGGGATAGCCGCACCAGTTGCACCGGCGCCGTCGGGGCAGGAGTCGCCGAACCAACGCTGCGCCGGAGCATCGCGTTCGCGGGCGTGCGCGCGACGATTGGTCGTCCAGGGCCGAGCGGCACGGCGCGTGTCGAAACGGGAGAAGGCGTCACCGAGCCACCTCGCCGCACCGTGGCATCCACGGGCGCGCGCCCGACGGTGGGTCGCCCGCCGCTGAGCGGGCTCGCGCGGTTGCGGAACCCGATGGGTGCGCCGTCGGAGCCGGGGGTTGCCGGCCTGGGGTTGCGCGCATCCACCCCGACCCTGCCATCCCGCGGAATCACCGGCGCGCTGGATGGCGTCCGCATTGCGAGCGCGATCGTGCGGGTCGGTTCGGCAGTGAACCTGTCATTCTTGAACGGCCTGCCGGGATACCACACGTCCGCGAAGCAGTCCCAGTAGTACGGATCACACGTGAAATCAGACCCGTACCCGTAGTAGTTCTCCTGATATCCGATGAACGTGCAATCCGTGCACGTCGGGTACACCGGGTAGGGGAGGGGGACGCCTGTGTCCTGCTGCGCCGCGTACATCGGGGGCGCCACGGAGTAGCTTGCGATGTCGTAGTTGAAATAGCCGTCGCCCAGCATCCGCTGCACGATGTCCGAGAGGACCCCCTCGCCGTCGGAGCCGTTCCAGGCCGGCGCGAGCGCCTCGGGGTTCCATGCCGCGGCGCGCACGAACTCGTCGAACCGATAGGCCCTCGGGGCGAGTGCGGCCAGCACCAGCCCGGAGCCATCGGGCTCCGCGACCACGAACGCCACGTGATCGGAGGTCGCCTGGATCTCGTACGTCCCGGCGCGAACGAACACGTCTTCGCTCGGTTTGCCGGGGAACAGCACGTCGATCCGCCCATCCGTGCGGCGGTGCAGGACGATCAGGTTGCCGTCTCGTGTCGTCTGGACGTACACCCGGACGGACGCACCGCGCACCAACCCGCCGCTCGAACCGAGCCAGACACGTACGGGTCTCGCGTCCCCCGAGGAGGCGGGGGCGGTCTGCAGGAGGGCAACCACGAGCGACAGGATCATGCTCACTACCGTTCTTAAATAGTAACCGCGCGCTTTGGTCGGCCGTCAAGGCCTACCGTATCCGGAACCCACACCGCTGATACACCCGCATGGGGACAATGTATCCCCGACACATCCGGAGGATGCTCAACGGCTCTCGATGTCCGTCAACGCGTCGCGCGCACGGTCGGCGTCGCCGGCATCGACCAGGATCTTCACCGGGCCGGTCACGACGTTGAAGCCGCCGGGAAATCGCCCGAGCCCGATCAGGTCCTGCAGGCCCTCCCCTTGCGTCACGAAGGCAATCTCCGCGGATTCGAGCGCTCCCTTGGCGAGCGCCAGCGCGATGGGGTCACCGGATTGAAACACTAAGACGAGGTCGGTCCGCTCGGCTGTCACCGTCGCAATGTCGAGTCCGACGCTGGGAGGGCGAGCAGACCGGGTAGGCATCGAGTCTTCATGCAGGCAATCTCACCACGTGACGACCCGCTGCGTCAAGAGGGACGTCAGACGCCCGGGTACCGCCCCAAGAAGAGCAGCGTGAACCCGACCGTGTCCACCGTGCCATGCGCGATCATCGGCACCCAGAGGTTGCGCCCCGCCCTCAGGTACAGCATGCCGAACACGAAGCCGCTCAACCCGGCGGTAATGACACCCGAGGCGCCCTGATACACGTGGCCCAGTCCGAACGCGGCGCTGGTCAGGAGCACACCTGCGAACCAGGCGCGCGGCGTCCCGCCGAGGACCTGAGCAAGGCGCGTGAGCAGGTAGCCGCGAAACACGAACTCCTCCCCCACGGCAGCGAGGGTCCAGGCAACCAGTAGTGAAACAAGCAAGAGGCGCACATTGCCTTCGAGCGCCGCGAACGAGCTGACGTCGGGGAGCCGGCCGGTGAACCGCGCGATCGCGGGCTCGAGCACGTAGATGCTCAATGACTGGTAGCCAAGGCCGGCGCCGATGCCCAGGACCCACGTGCGGCCCCAGGCGGCCGGCCGCCCCAGTCCGGCCGCGCTCGCCCGCTCGCCCCGGAGCCACAGGGAGAGGACGCCGAAGACGACCAGATACGGTGTGGCGCTGAACGGCAGCATCCCGGCGAACCCGGCGAGGAGAATCGCCGCGGCGAGCGCGAGCTCCGGGACGAGGAATCGCTGAGCTCGGAGGGCGTCGCGGAAGGAAAGCACGAGTTACGATAACTGGGGCGGGAGGACTCGAACCTCCAACTTCCCGGTTAACAGCCGGGCGGTCTGCCAGTTGACCTACACCCCAATACCACCGCCACCCAACCCCGCACCGTCAACAGCTACCCGCTACCAGACGCACAGACGCACAGCGGTAAACAGTTTGAGTGAGCGGGGAATCAAACGCCCCCGGGACCGCTCGGTGCCGGGGGCTCGCGCTCACCGTCAATGCACGCTACGCCGCGAGGGCCCCCCGATCAGGGTTGCGGTTGCGATTCGCGCCCAGACCAGCCAACGTGCGCATAGGACTTAGACAGTAGCATGGGCCCCCCAGCCGAGCAAGAGGGCTGTATCACATGAGTCCCGACATCACGAGCGCCGCGCCAGCCGACGTGCCGGCCATCTTCGAGCTGCTCGACGCGAGCCGGCTGCCGCGCGCCGGCCTCGAGCGGCATCTCGCGACGACCCTCGTAGCCCGCGACGCCTCGGAGCTCGTAGGCACCGCGGCGCTCGAGCTGTACGGTAGCGCCGCCCTGCTCCGCTCCGTCGCGGTGGCGACCCGGCTGCGCGGGCGGGGGCTGGGCCAGGCGCTCACCCACGCGGCCCTCGAGCTCGCGCGCCGGCGCGGCGCGCGCACCGTTTATCTCCTCACCGAGACCGCGGGCGCGTTCTTTCCGAGGTTCGGATTCAAGCCGATCGCGCGCGCCGACGTGGAGCCGGCGGTGCTCGCGTCGGACGAGTTCCGCACGGCGTGTCCGAAGAGCGCTCTGGTCATGCGAGCGGGGCTGGCTTCGTGAGCGTGCGCGGGCTGCACGTCGCGTGCTCCGTGTCGCTCTGCCTGGCAGCGGCCTCGCGCGTCGCCTGCGGGCAGGAGACGGGGAGTGCCCGGTGGCGGATTGTGGGTGCCTGGCTTGCCCTGGGCCCGAACGCCTCGTTTCTCACGCGCATGGGCTCAAGACATCACGACGTCTACGTGTTGGGTGTTCGAGTGGAACGCCCGCTGGCGCGTAGCGGCGGCGTGGAGCTCTATCATACCGTCGACGCTGTGCCCCTCGCCGTGAGCACCGCCACTCCGCTCGAATACGATGAAAGGTCCTGCCACAGCCGACCGGCCCCGAGCGACACTATTGTGCCCCTCTGCGCACGGCAGGTCGCCCGTATGGGCAGCGTATATGGGTTCGGCCTCTCCCCGGCGGGCCTCGAACTTCGCTACGTGCCTCACTACCGTGGTGTCCAGGTCGTGGCCGGGGCGGCGGTCGGTGCCTTGTTCTTCACACGGCCGATGCCCGATCCTTTGGCCTCACGTCTGAACTTCAGCATCGCCGGCGACGTCGGTGTTCGGCTCGCCTTGGGGGGCGCACGCGCATTCGAGGTGCGCTACCGGTTTCAACACATTTCCAACGCCGACTTGGGGCGCGTCAACCCAGGCGTCAATGCTCATATGCTGCGGGTCGGGCTCGCGGTGCGATGAGACAGCGTCGGGCCGCTAGTGTTTCATTCCCGTCTTTTCCGCGAACGCCTTGGCCGCCGCTTCCTGCTCGGGGGTGAGCTTCTCCGGGATCTCCACGTGCATCTCGACGTACTGATCGCCCCGCCGGCCGTTGCGCTCGATCCCCTGTCCCGGGATGCGGAACTTCTGACCGTGCTGCGTGCCCGGAGGCACTCTGAGCACGACGCGCTTCCCGTCGAGCGTTCGGACCTTGATCTTCGAGCCCAATAACGCCTGGGCGAGGTTGATTGGCACTACCCCGATCACATCGAGGCCCTCCCGCCGGAAGAACGTGTCGGGCTCGACCTGAACGACGACCACGACGTCA
>Ga0066698_10000895_pt1 | contig 12306 bp, 10 predicted proteins | sample GraSoiAngelo_147_FD_66457 | JGI IMG/M metagenome (GOLD analysis project Ga0066698, IMG submission 66457) | Grasslands soil microbial communities from the Angelo Coastal Reserve, California, USA - 14_1009_05_40cm | ecosystem: Environmental > Terrestrial > Soil > Grasslands | place: USA... | reverse complement strand
TCTATTCTCTCGGACAAGTACGCGGCAGTAGGAACAGGGGCCCCAATCGCGATAGGTGTTCTGGAATCAGAATACGATGAAGGATTGTCTGTTGACGAAGCAAAGCCTGTGCTCCTTAGGGCTGTAAAATCTGCAATGGCCAGAGACATATCCAGCGGGGACGGTGTGGACTTGATGGTCATCACTGAACAGGGAATCAAAGAAGAATCCCTCCAATTGTCCTAATACCGACCGTTCATACTATGACTCTTCGTGAGTAGTCTGCCCAACGCGTATTCAATAGAACATCGTCAAAGAATACCTGTGCGGGAACTAGGGCAGCGTCTTTATGATTACACGTTCCGCCTTACCATTGAAAGATGTGGGTCCATCACGACTGCTGATGTCTTTACCATTACCTATTACCTCCGGGCCCGTCATTCCCTTGAAACTAGGACGCATACCCGTTCGGGTATGAATCGCGGCGGATTCGGACCTCTGCCTGGATTCTGGTCAAAAGCATGACCAAGGTCACCCCGGCTTATATCTACCGGTAAACTGGTGCGCGAATCCCACCCCGCACCAATGGTGTTCAATAAAGCTCGATAATTGAGGAGGCATCGGCGTGGACGCTAAGGACTTGTGAGAGCCGAATACAACAAGATCGCGTCGAGTTGTGTGGCAGCCAGAACATCTGACTCGGAAGACGTTCAACTCCTGAACCTGCTTGTGAGGCGCTTGCCCAAGGGGGCAATGGTGCTCGACGCCGGATGCGGTTCCGGCTATCCAGTAGCCCAATTCCTCGCCAAGTCCCTCCAAGTTACAGGGGTTGACTTTGCCGAGGAACAGCTTCGCCTTGCGAAGAGAACAGCTCTAGATACGAGACTCGTCTGTGCAGACCTCTCGAACATGCCGTTCACGAGCGGCATCTTTGACGCCCTATGTTCATACTACGCGATCATCCACGTTCCATGCAATGAACACTCGAAATTGCTGAGAGATTTCCACAGGATTCTGAAACCAAGCGGACTAGCCTTACTTTGTCTGGGGGCTGGTGACCTCCCGGAGGATATCGACGATTGGCATGGCGCTCAGATGTACTGGAGCCATTACGATGACGGGACGAATCTGAGGATGATGACGGAGGGCGGATTCGACATCCTTTGGTTCAAAACCGTGCAAGATCCCGTTCACTCTCCTGCTTCCCCTCTCTTTGTGCTCGGACAGAAGAGGTAGCCTCATTAGAAATTGCGAAAGTAATCCAGTGGCCCCGTCAGCGTCACAAGCCCAGAATCAGCCCTGTTTCGCCTTTGTCATCGATTGCTTACGCTCACCTTGAAGGTCTGAAGGAAAATGCTAACGATTCCGCTCTGTCAAAATTCTAGACTCGCCTATTCTGCGCCCTGTTAGCTGGAAATCACCCGAAACTTCCGCCAAACAGAAAACAGCTCATAAAAAAACGACCGGGTACGGACGCGGCCGTTTGAGACGTGAGAGTGGAGATTCTGGAATGGCGCTAGGTTAGCGGTGGCTTGCCATCCATTTCTTCTCTTCACGGTTCGGAGTAAGCGGGCACCCGGACGACCACAAGAACATTCTCGCAGTGGAGGGACCTAGGTGTTGAAATCTCTCCCGAAGATCAGTCTGTAATCGCTCCTCATCTTTTCCGAACGAGTCAAGGTATCCTCGGAATGAGCCAAACTCCTTGCCCAGTAGCAGAAACTGGCTTGCGTTGTGCACAGTTGCACGAATCTTCCGCTCGTTCCTCACTATACCCTCATCCTTCAACAATCCTCCAATATCCTTCTCCGAGAAACCCTTCACTTTGATAGGTGAGAACCCTGAAAAGGCCTTTGTGAAATTCGGCCACTTGTTCTCAATCATCTTCCAGCTCAGGCCGGCTGTAAAAATGGCCTTGGTCATACGCTCGAAGTACTCAGAATCAGTCTTCGGAGGCTTAACCTTCCACCCAGGAGACACAAACCTCATCCAGAATCCTCAGTATTTATGCCCGCATCGAAGCCGACAGCTAACCTGAATGCCCATGCACTCTCCTGCTGCAGTTTGACAGCAAGATTCGGAGTCAAACTACTTATTTCGTCACGGCCGTTGACAAGGCATGCTAACTGTCCAGCAGGGCAAGGACGAAACAGACCGAGCATTTCCGAACCGTGAAGTTCCTCAAACTGTCGAGGAAAAATGGGCCGCGATCCAAGCGAGAGACGCGAGTACCGACGGTTCATTCGTATTCGCGGTTCGCTCGACCAGAATCTACTGCAAACCATCGTGCCCGGCCAGGCGGGCCCGGCCAAACCAAATCGTGTTCTTCGCAGAACCAGACGAGGCGGAACGGTCAGGATACCGGCCATGTGAGCGCTGCAAACCGCGAGATAACCATACGTCGTCGAAGACGGCGTTCGTCGGTCGGGCCTGCAAGTACATAGACACGCATCTCGAAGGAAAACTCACCCTCCCCAACATCAGCGCACGAGTAGGAGTCAGCCCGTTCTATCTGCAAAGGACTTTCAAGAAAGCTCTAGGAATCTCACCGCGCGAGTATGTGGATGCTCGTCGCCTCGCCTCGATGAGACGCTTACTGAAGAAAGGCGAGACTGTGACCGAGGCACTCTACAACGCAGGCTTCACCTCGAGAAGCCGGCTGTACGAAAAAACTCACAGCAGGTTCGGTATGAGTCCCGGCGAGGTTCGAAGGGGTGGGGACGGGTATCAGATCGAATACACGATTATCGACTGTCCACTCGGACGGTTGCTGCTAGGAGCCACTGAACGGGGCCTATGCACCGTGTGCATCGGCAATTCAGACGTTGAGGTTGAAACAGCTCTCGCAGAGGACTATCCGCTCGCTGAGCTGCGGAGAATTGACCAAGCCAATTTCAAATGGGCTTCCAAGTTCAAGGAATATTTCGCGGGCCAGCAACTGCCGGAAGACTTACCGATTGACGTTGTCGCCACGGCCTTTCAATGGAGGGTCTGGAGTAGGATACGTTCCATTCCCTACGGGAAAACACTTACCTACTCAGCAATGGCTCGGACCCTCGGGAATCCTCGCGGAGCTCGTGCGGTTGCTCGAGCATGCGCAGCAAATCATGTTGCACTCCTAATCCCGTGTCACCGAATAATCGGTGCCGATGGAGAGCTGCGCGGCTATCGATGGGGGGAGAAGCGAAAGAGAGCACTCCTCGAGCTTGAGCAGAGAAACCCATCTCCCAGCAGTTAGGTATAGTCGCCGACCTGCGAACCTAAACCGCTGCGCTGGCCTTAGAGGCATTTTCTAGAAGAGCTCTTTGTCCATACTCGATCCACCGTTGCACGTCAAGGTTGCTTGAAGAGCTAGGCTGAACTCTCATGCTCTTCTTTGTAGTAAGGTCTCGAGAGTGTTTCATCCTCGCGCTAGAGAAAGGCTCGTAGACAAGCCTGAAGCTTACTCCCTTTCCGGACGATACGATAAACAGACGCAACACGTCCTCGTTATTCTTCTCCCCTACGGAGAATCGTTCTCTGATCCTTGACAGCAGGTCGATTAGCCCATCCAGGTCCTTCAAAGTCTGCTCAAAGCCTCGGAGGCGGTCCATCTCACTAAATGTGACCGGTATGCCCTTGAGAATGTCAACTTGGCCGTCAGGCTCCATGGTGCCAACGAGGGCTCTGGGGTTCAAAGTCTCAAACTTTCTTACCGAGGATTGAACCTCACCCGGGTCCAACCCGAGCGACGTACAGAAGCGCAAATACGACTCGTAATCATGTTTCAACGATTCATGCTTAGCCGCTATGATTGTCCTTTGATTTCTGAGGACGGAGACTAGTCCTTCAATGTCAGAGGGAACTAAGTGACCACTTGCTTTCCCGAGATGTTCCAGAACGTCTTCAGGGAGTACGAGTGAACTCAGCCAGAATGACATGGGTCCCGCCTACATCCACCTTCGGGAACCTGCTCTCAACAGCGCTATGTATTTCATCGCCAGGTTCAGCATTGACTATTACACGCGAATGGCGGGGCGATTCTGGCCCGACAATATTTTCGTCGACTGAACCTCTTTTCTTCCTTCTGTTACCACGGCTGAGCGATTGTGTTGCCCTTCCGGGAGTGCTAGGTCACGTGAAGTGTGATAAGAGGCTGATGCATGCATTGTTTCGAAGCACAATGATCGAAGCCGACGTTTGTATCGTTGGAGCTGGGATAATGGGTTCTGCAGCGGCGTACTGGCTCAGCAAGAATCCTAGCCTCAAGACGATCCTCATCGACCAGTACTCATTGTTGAACAGCTACTGCAGCTCAAACGATGCAAATCGTGTTTTCCGGTACTCCTATGGTGCGAACGTCTTCTACACCAAAATGGCGGTCGAAAGCCGCAGGTTATGGGTAAGCCTGGAAAAGGAGACAGGAGAGAGTCTTCTCGCTCCCTCCGGTCTGCTCATGCTTATGGGAGAAGACGAGAACTCGAACAATTTCAACAAGAGCAGTTACCGCACCCTCACCCAAAGCAAGCTCGGTGCAGAATGGCTTGAGGCTCGAGACATGAAGAGACGCTTCCCACAGTTCGCATCGACCGAGGCGGTTTTCGATCCAAATGCTGGCACGCTCCTCGCCTCGAAGTGTCTCAGCCTGTTATCCTCCCGAGCGAGAGAAAGCGGCGTTCAAATTCTCGACAACACGCATGTCACATCAATCGCCTCAGATAGTTCGGTGATAATTCAGACGAAAAACGCAAGTGACGTCAAATGCGGTGCTGCAGTCATAGCCGCCGGACCCTGGTCCAACCCGCTACGCCGCGAGAACATGGTGGAAATCACCTCAACACGCCAGCAGGTCGTCTACTTCAACCCAGAAACCAGAATAAGCAATTACCGGTCACCGAAGTTTCCGGTCTTCTTCGCGGACCAATATTACGGCCTACCAGCGGCCGGAATCGAAGGAGTCAAAGTGTCGCACAAAGGAGTCTGGACACCCGTCGACCCGAGCGAAGCCGAGAGAACTGTCGACCCAGCCACTGTCGAAGAGTGCAGAAAGGTCTGCCAACGCTTCGTTCCGGAACTTGCGGACAAACCAGTGCTCTCAACCAAGGTCTGTCTCTACGACATGACTAAAGACTCTGATTTTGTCATTGGCCGCGATCCTAAACACGCGAGCATTGTTTACGGGTACGGGTTCTCAGGACACGGTTTCAAGTTCGCCATATTGATCGGTAAGCTTCTAGCGGAGCTGGCGGTCGGGGAGCAGAACAGTTTCGATATCGCAAGGTTTTCGCCTTCACGGATCCCGGTCTCTCCTGTTCTGCCGGTTGCCTAGGCAAAGAAGACGGCTGCCGTCAACACAATGGCTCCTAGAATGGCCTCTGCGTGCATGAATCGAGCCTTTCGCCTGTCGGCTCTTCTCCATTCGTCAGAGGGGATTTCAACCCTTGTCTTAGACCTGCCTGTTCGCCATGTCTCTTCGTGAAGGTCGTACGTACCTCTTGCGGCGTGAAAGACGCAAAATGACATGGTTCCCTCAAGAATTGAAATCAGGCCCCCGTAGAAGGGTAGGACAAGGATCAGCCGGACAATGCTGGGAGCAGCGTCCCTAAGAAAGAGGAATCCGAAGACGCCTGAAATCCCCAGTATGATAATTCCTGTGGAGAATCGCGTGGCCCGTCCCCTGTGCCCGATGTTACATTTTCCTGGAACGTACTCGTTGGGCATTGCCATCGACCTTTAAAGGGGTAACAAGCTTCATGAGGGGCACCCGGCACTAGATAAACCAGCAATGGCAGGGACCTCCAGCGTTACCCAGGAACGGAAAACCGGAGTCCTCCCAGCCAAGGCTCCGCAGTCATTCCCGGCGGCGGGCACCATAATGAGTAGAAGGCCAAAGACTAGAGACGAAGTCGGCCACTACGTATGCCCCCAGTGCGGAAGCTCCAGCCTAGTCAGGGACGCTGAAACGGGCGAGGTCATATGCACAAACTGCGGCTTCGTCCTGTCCGACCCGACCGAACAGTATGCCCCCCCAGTCCCCCGACGCACCGAGGAAGGACTACTAGAGAGCCAGTCCGGGCCCCCCGGACGATTCTCAGCCTTTGACAAGAACCTCTCCACAATAATCTCGAGGGCCCAGGCATCGAACAGGTCGCTGAGCGCCGACGAACGACTCCAACTCTGGCGACTAAGACGTACTCAGCTAAGAGCCTCAGCAGGCTCCTCCATGGCGCGAAACCTCTCGCGAGCCATGAGCCAGCTTCGAGGACTTGCCGGGCGGCTGAACCTTCCTGAGGTTGTAACAGAACGAGCGGCGTTAATGTATCGTCGGGCCTTGAACAAGGGGCTCGTTAGAGGTCGTCCGATCAATGGTATGGTAGCGGCGTCAACCTACGCTGCGTGCAGACTAACAGATGTTCCGCGCTCCCTAAGCGAGATAGCTAAGGCCTCCGGGATGAGCCGGAAGCTTCTAGCTCACTATTATCGAGCACTAGTCCGATCTCTAGACGTAACAATGGCCATCGAAGACCCGCTGAAACGGGTCTCCAAGATATCGTCTAGAGCAGGAGCGGACTCGCAGACAGAAATGCTTGCGGGAAAGATTCTCCGCGAAGCAATACGGCTGCGCGTGAATGTTGGCAAGGACCCCGACGGACTCGCAGCTGCGGCGTTGGACCTCGCTGCACGTATCAGGGGGTCGATGGTAATGCAGAGAGACCTTGCTAAAGCGGCAGGCGTCTCAGAAGTCACGATACGAAGTAGAATGCGGGATCTCAAGGCGGCAGCCAAATCCCTCGGACTGCCCGAAGTCGCCTAGTCGGTAACTGCTGCTTGGGCTCTTTGGTAACAAGATTCTAACCAGCCAGCGCTCTGAGTGTCGCCCTCCTCAGGAGGGTGCGAAGCCGGCGGGAGAAAATGCTGGCGTTTGCAAAACTAGAGGCTGAAGAATACGATTCCTACCGTAGACGTAGCTCTAAATGTTGCCGCCGTAATAGCGGACGCGCCGATAATTCTCTTTCTCTACATGAACTCTACGTCCTACTTTAGGCCGTATCGCAACTACTTCATCGCGATCTACGTTGCGTTCCTGGCGTTTCCGGCCAGAGAGCTCGTCCTTTTAACGGACCCCGACAAAGATGTGCTGTTATTCTCGACTCAAATAATGATCCTTAGCGCCGTCCTTATCGCGGTATTGTGGGGATATCTCGCTACTAGGCTTTACCTTCATCCTGAACGGTTCTCACTAAGCTCGATACTGAGGCCAAGCCGACGCATTCACTACATCTTCATAGTCTATCTGATTCCCCTGATAACAACGCTGACAGTATCCTGGGCTCTCCCCCAAGCGTTTGACACCAGTCCGACGAAGACGGCTGATTATCTACTTTCAGGTACTCCATTCAGAGTTGTCGGCTACAGTCCGCTGTTTCTAGCCATTGGAACCAGCGTAATTGTAGCCTTCGTCGGATATCCGCTGATAGTACTTGGTTACTTAAGATCCCAGCTCAAAGACGAGGAAGTCCGGTCAGCACTATGGGTAATTGCCACAATATTCGGATTCATTTCAACCCTCATACTAGCAGCAGGCGCTCTGAACACCCTAGGGGTCAGCCTAGAAGGCGTCGCTAATCTAGTTTCCACCGCACTACTGGCGGTCGTAGTCAACGCTTTCCGAAAACCAAGCTTCCTCAAGGCCTTCCTGACTTCAGGTCCCACACATCTAGGATTGAAGCTAACAGACCGCATAGCGGTCATCTATTCCAACAATAGGGAGAGGGTGGCGCCGGTCTCCCGCTACATCAATGAGGGCTTGACCCAGAATGCTCGAATCGTATTCTTCTTTCACGACGACGAATCCGTGATTCGCGAACACCTCACCAAGGAAGGTGTTAATGTGCGGCACCTTATCACAAAAGGAGACCTTCGTTTCATCTCACTGGGCAGTCTCTATGAAAATGGGGGAAGGCTTGACGAGGAAGCAGCACTATCTTTCTCTCAACAGCTCGTCTCAGAGGCAAGAGCCACGGACAAGAACGCGCTCCGATTGATAATCGATTTTGGGGACTATGCTCCGAAACCTTGGCAAAGGTTTGCCGACCATCTGGCAAGTCCTCGATGGTCAACAAGCGATCACTTTCTGGATATTATGATGATGTTTCAAGCTGGCGCTTTTCAAGGTCAACAGGATGCACTCGACCTTTTGAAGTCCCGAGTGCAAGTCATTGACCTAACAGAGGGAATCGAGACTTTTTCAAAAGGGGTAGGACTTTCCCATCAAGAAATAGCAGGACGGAAGATTCTACTCGAATACGATCCCCTCTCTGACTACGACAGGGTAATTCGCTCTCTCGTGGCAGAATCGACTTCGAACTTCGAAGGAATTGTCGTCTTCACGAGAAAGGATAGCCCAGTCTACGCTCTCGTCGGAGAGGAACCGAGATTGAAAGTGTTCATCCTGACATCCAAGGTTTCATATCCGAAACTGGAGGCCCGCGACCGATTCCTCTTGCCTGCCTTTGATACCTCCCTCTTGCTAGACGCACTCAACAAAACTATCGAGACATACAAGGGCGCTTCTTTTACCGTAATCTTCGATAACATGTCCCACTATGTCTTCACAATGGGAGCCGACAAAACTCAATCGTTCGTCCGCCAATCTCTAGAGCTGATGATATCGGACAAGATTACAGCTGTCTACCTCATGAATCCTGGAGCGCACGATCAAAAAACTGTGTCAACGTTCGAGAATCTGTTCGACATGGAGATTGTCTGCCATCCAGAAACTCGGATTCCGGAGGTCAGAAAGAAGATGGCACTCTCGGCGTAGAATCCTCGAAGCTCCTATCCTTGGATAGCAATCGAGGCCTCAGGGCTCGTCCCCCATCTTGCGACCAAGTCCCCTAGCATCTGCGAGAATCCTCGGATGTTAACACTTCGAATCTGCTTCTCGTACGTCGAAATCTTCTCCGCGTAGGAGAGAGCTTTGCTGCGGTAAATCCATTCCAACTGTTTCAGTTTTTGAAGGACGGCCCTGTCGCCTAGCTCGTCTTTGGTGATAATGCCCTTTCTCACGGCGAGGGAGATTATTGGGGAGGACATGTCTTTCTCTAAGACCTCTCGTGGGTAAGTGCCAAGGATGTTTGCGATGTGGGCGACTTTCTGGGCAAGGAAGGAGATTGATCTCATCGTCCTAAGTTCTTTCAGGTCAAACTCGGGCATGCACATTAGGTCCATGTCCACGAAAAGAATTACGGCGACGCCGTATGGAGAATGTTGGCTCAGTTCGAATGGGTTGTCGAGGCCGAAAGTGTTGATGAGTGAACTGTACTCTATCGAGGAGAGGACTTGGCGTAAGTCGAAGTAGAAAATTCCCTCGAGTTCCTTGTATCTGGGATACTTCTGAACTGACCTAATGAAGTCATCCCAAATGGCTCGGCCGATGTCGATATAGTCGTGTTTCTCAACTGCATTGTGCCATGGAATTCTTACGAAGTCCTCGAGTAGGAATCTGCTTCTGGTGACGAAGTTATCGGCCAGGTCATCGGCCATGATGTCGAACACGGTGTATTTTGTTTTGTCTTCCCCGATAACCTGTCTGTACTCTGGAGCCACACAAGGAAGCGCCATAGAGGAGTAGACCTCGTGCAGCCAATCCAAGTAGTCGCTGTCTCGATGCCCCACAGACTCGTATAGCGCGACAACGTCCCCAATCTTCAGGCGGGCCGGACGGCTGACTGGAACTTCGGAGGAGTCAGTCCCAGTCTCGCGGCTCTGAATGAGGTGGAGTAGCTGTTTCGCTCCTGACAAGTCTAGCTTAGCTTCAGTTCAGTTTCAGCTATGTATCGAGAATATAATGGTCGCCTACTTTTCTCATGGAAAAAATTCTACGGCTCTTATATACGGTGTTCGGAGTCGCCAGCTCTCTCCGCGTTCATTGAGCGGCTGATTGAGGTGGCCGGTACTTACCGGAAGCTTCTTGGAGAAGACTCTCAAATCCGAGAGTCGGGCTCAAAAAAAGGCTCCCAACGGAAAAACCGCTGGGGCGGGATAGAGCAGCGTTTGCCTTGTAGGCTTATGGCCGGCTGGGAAGTTCGCTGGGAGTGACGGTTAGGTCAAGCTTCTGGCCGCCGCGCAGCACTTCAACTTGAACGGGTTTGCCTATTTGGTCGGACATGAGAGTTCTGTGAAGATCGTCGAGGTCTTCCACTGGTTTTCCTGCAAAGCTGACTAGAATATCTCCCATGTTGAGATGGGCTTTGTCCGCTGGGCTTTCGTCCTCGACTGAGTACAGCATTATTCCACTGTCCTGTGACAGTCCCGTTTTCTGTGCGAGTCTTGTTGATAGCTGAACTGGCTGACCGGCAATTCCGAGGTAGGCTCTTCTTACTCGGCCTTCCGTCACTAGCTGGTCAATGACTGTTTTCACCGTCTTCGATGGAACCGAGATGCTCCTGGCTGGCGGGAAGGTTGCTATGTTCATGCCTACGACCTGACCGTCAGAGTTTACCAAGGGTCCTCCGGAGCTTCCGGGATAGAGAGCTATGTCGGAGATCACCGTGTTCTCTATGTTTCTGCCCCACCATCCTTGGAATGATCTTCCAACACCGCTGACTATGCCAGCAGTGACAGAAGGTTGCAGGCCTCTTGGGTTGGACACGGCTAGTACTAGCTGTCCTAGCTTTAGTCGTTCTGAGTCTCCGAACGGCAATGGTTCAAGGGTAGGGGAGTCAACTTTCAAGACCGCGACGTCCGTAAAAGGGTCCCGGCCGACGACTTTCGCTTCGAAGGACTTGCCGTCCTGAAGGCTGACTTTGGGAGTCCGTGTGCGTCTAACTACATGGTCTGCTGTGGCAACCAGGCCATCAGGCCCTGATACGAAGCCTGTTCCTCCTCCATGCCAGCCCCAATCGCCTTGGGGCCCAACGCGGACGACCGACTTTGAGGTAGCTTCAGCGAGTACCTCGAGTGCTTCCGAGTATTCCTTGAGTAGTGTTCTTGCTCTTTCGACAGAGATTCGTGGTTGTTTTGACATGGTAGCATTAGTGTAGTGGGTTGGGGATAAAGAGCAGGTTTTGCAGAACTCGGTCACAAAACCTTAGTGGTTGAAACCGAGGGTCGTAGGTTCCGGGTTCAAAGCGCTAAACTGGCTGCGAGCCTCAGTGAAGCGCTCAACATGAGCAACCGGTGGTATGTTGGCATCCAGCTCTGAGTTCGACCTTCTTCTTACAATCGGTATCACAATCTTCGCCGCCTTAGGTTTCAGCGTTCTATTCTCGAAACTCAAACTGCCAGTTGTGATCGGGCAGCTTCTCGCAGGCATGATTGTTGGTCCATTTGGCCTAGGTCTTGTTCAGGACATCAACAGTCTTAACCTTCTTGCTTCCCTAGGAATCATCCTTCTCCTCTTTACAGTTGGCTTGGAGCTGGACCCAGCCGAGATTCTACGCGTGGGAGGGGGCAGCCTCCTCCTCGCTCTCGTGGAATTCTCCGTCACCTTTCTTTCGGTGTTTACTGTCGGGATTTTGGTTGGCCTTGGCTACCTAGGGTCAGTCTTCGCCGGAGTCATCGTTTCAACAACTAGCACCGCCATAATGGGGAAGTTGCTCATAGAATCAAAGAGTTTGAGAGCTTCCGAGTCCCATCTGGTCCTTACTGCATCTGTCATCGAGGATTTTGCCACGGTGTTCATCCTACTGCTCCTTCCAGGTCTCGTCGTGGCGAATAGTAAGGTTCCAATTACTGACGTAGAGCTTTTCGTCGTCAAAGGCTTGATCCTGGTAGGCGTCATTCTGGCATTCGGCTGGAAGGCAGCCCCCATTTTGATCCAACGTGTTGGTGGGAAGAGAGAGGAAAATCAGGAGACCGCGTTTCTGCTCGCTCTTTCTTTCGGTTTTGCCTTTGCGATACTATCCTCCTATCTTGGCTTCTCACCAGCGGTCGGTGCGTTCCTTATGGGGCTGATGATTAGAGGAAATCAGGCGAGGTTCATCTCTGACAAAATTGGCCCAATTAAAGACCTGTTCGTCGTCCTATTTTTTGTTTCAATGGGAACACTGATCAATATCGGAGCGCTTGTTTCTGTCACCTTCCCCATCGTTGCCATTGTTTCCATGGCGATTCTAGGCAAGTTTGTCGGGGCTTGGGCCGGAGCGAAACTCTCTAGGGTCGGAAGCAATTCAAGTCGAGTTGGAGTCTCCATGTTGCCAAGGGGAGAATTCTCCTTCATTGTCGCTCGGGAGGGAACTGGCTTAAGCTTGGCGTCCCAGGTCCTCTATCCGCTTGCAGGACTGGCGACCCTGGTAAGTTCCTTGGCTGCATCTGTGGGACTGCGCCTCCTAAGGCCTCGGTCAA
>Ga0066698_10000893_pt1 | contig 12322 bp, 10 predicted proteins | sample GraSoiAngelo_147_FD_66457 | JGI IMG/M metagenome (GOLD analysis project Ga0066698, IMG submission 66457) | Grasslands soil microbial communities from the Angelo Coastal Reserve, California, USA - 14_1009_05_40cm | ecosystem: Environmental > Terrestrial > Soil > Grasslands | place: USA... | reverse complement strand
TCGACCTTGCTAAAATAGCCAAGATTCTCCAGGCGCTTTTTACTTGTCTCCACCCGCACGGTGTTGAAAACATCGCCCGGCGCGATCAATACTTCGCGCCGGATTACTTTGTCCTTGGTCCGCGTGTTTCCGATGATGTTAATACGCTCGACGTAGGAGCGCTGGCCCTCCTCAATTCTATAGGTAAGATCGATTAATCCGCCGTGGGCCGGCGAACTTTCCGGAATAACTGTCAGGTCGACGTAACCGCCGCTACCATACGCGTCGGCCATTGCCTTGGCGTCATCTTTGATCGCCTTTGCCGAATAGACGTCACCTTCTTTCATCTTTAGGAGTGCGCGCAACTTTTGCTCGTTCGTCGCTTTGTAGCCGACGAAACTTATCTTGCCGACGTGGTACAGCGGGCCTTCATCGACTACGATCACGATTTGTAAGGCGCCGCCGCTCGTCCGCTCTTTGCGAACATCGCGCACCGCCACGTCGACGTAGCCATGGTTTTGGTAAAACTCGCGGATCTTCTGCAGATCGTCCTGCAATTGCGTTTCATCCAGCCGGCCCGATTTATCGACGAAAGCAAAAATCGTTTTTTGTCTCGTCTTCATCTGTTTGCGCAAGACCCGGTCGGAGAAATGTGCGTTGCCTTCGAAGCGCACTGAGGTGATCGAGCCTTTTATCCCTTCATTGACCGTGTAAACTGCGCGGGAAGTGCCGCGGGTGGCATCAATCGGTTCGATGTGAACCGTCACCTCGACATCGTTGAAACCGTGCGCCTGATAAGTTTCCACGATCTTTTGCCGGCCTTTCTCCAAATCTTCCTCTCGCAGCGGGGTGTTTAATTTCACTCCGAGGTTCTTGCGCAGCTTTTTCGGGCTGATCCGCGTCGCGCCATCGATTTGAATTTCATTCAGCATCGCGCGCGTCTGCACCGCCACGATCACTTTCACTCCATCGCCTTCCGGTTGACCGAAAATGCGGACGTTCTGGAACTGCCCGGTATTATAAAGGGTGCGGATGTCGTCCTCGGCCACAGTATCCGAGTAGGGCAATCCAATCTTTGTTCGTATCTGAGCCAGTACCCGCGCGCGGCTGATCGTGGCCGGCCCCGTGTACTGGACATCGATTGACCGAACGATTGGCGCACCCTGATGCGCGGCGTCGGGGGGTGATTGCGCCCGCGCGATCAATGCGATTGTGGCTGCGAAAAAGACGGAAACGGAAATCCGTCCCCAACCCCAAAGGCGGCGTAGCGAATTATAAAACATTTCGGGACATCGTCGGCCGCGGTAGGGGAGCGCGGAGTATTACTTCAACAGAGAGCCGATTATCGTCAAGCCGCAATTCCTTGCAAGCATCACAACGCACGATCTAATTGAGCAATTCATACCAATTGTTGCGCCGGTGCGGCTCGTAACCGGCGTCGCGAATGAGCGATTCGATTTGTTTTGCATCCAGGCGAAATGTTGTCCCTGCGCTGCTGACCACGTTTTCTTCCATCATCACGCTCCCAAAGTCGTTGGCCCCAAATTTGAGCGCCACTTGCCCGATCCCCGGTCCCTGCGTCACCCATGAGCTCTGAATGTTTTCGACGTTGTCCAAAAAAATCCGCGCCAGTGCCTGCGTGCGCAAATATTCCGCCACGCTCGTTTTTTGTTTCACTTTCAATACTGTATTCTCCGGTTGAAACGTCCAGCAAATGAAAGCGGTGAATCCGCCACTTCCGTCCTGTTGATCACGAATGCGCTGTAAATGTTCGATCCGTTCCGCAATCGTTTCGACATGACCAAACATCATTGTCGCGCTCGACTTTAACCCCAGTTCGTGTGCGACCTGCATCACTTCGAGCCACTTATCGCTCTTGATTTTCAGTGGCGAAATTTTCTGCCGCACCCGATCGACCAGAATTTCACCGCCCCCGCCCGGGATCGAGCCCAGGCCGGCTTCTTTGAAGTTTGCGATTACTTCACGTAGCGGCATTCCGAAAACTTCCGCGAAATGCTGGAACTCCGGCGGACTGAATCCGTGGATATTGATGTGCGGATATTTCTCGCGGATGTGCCGCAGCAAGTTGATGTACCATTCGAAGCTCAGCTTGGGATGATGTCCGCCTTGCATCAGAATTTGAACACCGCCCACGGCGGAAAGTTCGTCCAGCTTCTGATCGAGCTGTTCCAATGAAATGACGTAGTGATCGTCATCTTTTTCCGTGCGATAAAACGCGCAGAACTTACAATAAACGTTGCAGACGTTGGTGTAATTGATGTTGCGATCGACGATGTAGGTCACGATTTCATTTCCGTCGCCCTTGTAGGACGAACGCTTCGCCTGTCGTCGCCGTTGATCGGCCAGCGCGCCAAGCTCCTCTAGTGGCCACTCATATAATAAGAGCGCCTCTTCCGGCGTGATCCGTTCGCCCGCGAGAATCTTGTCGGTCAGTGCATTATTGTTGATCGAAACCATCATCCGAACTCTACACCAGCCATTTCATCTCCGCGCAAGCTTTCCGTCGTTTAACCGCCCGCTTTTGCTGTAGCGGCGGTCTACCTGTCGCGCCGTAGTGGCACGAAGGCGGATGACCGCCAAACCGTGCGCTGCCAGATTTTCGCTCGGCTGAAATCATCGTAAATAAATTCCTGCGCTCCTGGTCTTCCTGGACATAATTCCGTTCATGCGCGCGATGCTCCTGGATGCGCCGAAGAAGCCGCTGCAATTGCGCGATGTTCCCGAGCCGCAGCCAGAAACCGGACAATTGCTGGTGCGCGTTTCTGCCTGCGCCGTTTGTCGGACCGATCTCCATATCGTCGATGGTGAATTGCCGGAACCAAAATTGCCGCTAATTCCCGGTCACGAAATCGTCGGCCGGGTCGAGAAGGTCGCCCGCGATATTCAGAAATTTCGCGAAGGCGATCGCGTTGGCATTCCGTGGCTGGGCTGGACTTGTGGCGAATGCAGGTTCTGCCGTTCCGGCCGCGAAAATCTTTGCGATCGCGCGCGGTTCACCGGCTACAACATCGACGGCGGCTACGCGGAATTTGCCGTGGCCGATGCGCGTTTTTGTTTTCCTCTACCCGATCAGTTCGAGAATGTCGCGGCCGCGCCGTTGTTGTGTGCGGGCTTGATCGGGTTTCGCGCGTTGCGGAAATGTGGCGATCCGAGACGGCTCGGTCTTTACGGATTCGGTGCCGCCGCCCACATCATCGCGCAAGTCGCAGTTTTTGAAGGGCGGAAAGTTTTCGCTTTCACCCGTCCGGGTGATTCAGAGACCCAGAAATTTGCCCAACGTCTCGGCGCAAAATGGACTGGCGGCTCAGATGAAGCGCCGCCCGAAAAATTGGATGCTGCGATCATTTTCGCACCGGTTGGCGCGCTCATGGCGCTCGCATTGCGTCATCTCGATAAAGGCGGCGTCGTAGTTTCCGCCGGCATTCACATGAGCGACATCCCCGCATTTCCCTATCGCGATCTCTGGGGCGAACGCGCGATTTGCTCGGTCGCAAACCTCACTCGCCGCGATGGCGAAGAGTTTCTGGAAATTGCGCCACGCGTCCCGATAAAAACCGAAACAGAAACCTTCCCGCTGGCGCAGGCGAACGAAGCGCTGACGCGATTGCGCGAGGGAAAGCTCAATGGCGCCGCGGTCTTGCTGATGGAAACCTGATCGCGTGCGAAAACGCGCAGCCATCATCGGCGCCGGTGTTTCCGGACTGACTTGCGGCGTTGTTCTCGCCGAACACGAATGGAATGTGACAATTCTCGCCGACGAAACCGGTGAGCAAACAACATCCGGCGCAGCTGCGGCCGTTTGGTTTCCGTATGATGCCGAGCCAGTCGACAAAGTCATTCCCTGGTCGCTAATCACTTACGAACGATTGCGCGATCTGGCGCGTGATTCGCAAAGCGGCGTTTCGATGGTCGAGCTCCGTCAATTCACGCGCGCCGGCGAAATTGCAATCCCCGATTGGGCGAAAAACCTGGGAGCTTATTCGATTTCTGTCGTCCCGAGCGAAAACGCCAGTCCGGCTCGGACCGAGGGATCTCTAACTATTCCTGCTTTCCCAACCACCTTCACAAGCGGCTACGCCTTAACTGTTCCCCTCATCGACGCCACAATTTACCTCGATTACCTGGCCAAGCGGTTGCGCACCGCCGGTGGCAGAATCCAATCCGCCCATATTAGTAAGGTGGACGAAATTCCGCGCGATTTTGATGTGATCATCAATTGCTCCGGTATTGGCGCGCGTGACCTGGTTCACGATTCGGATTTGGAAGCGCACCGCGGTCAGGTCGCGATTGTGCCAAAGATCGATCTGGCGCAGGCAATTATCTGCAACGATGCCCCATTGATGTACGCCGTTCCGCGCGCGCACGACTGCGTTTTCGGAGGCACCAATTCGATCTGCGAAAATCGCGAGCCCTCATCCGGCGACACCGCCGCGATCGTTTCCGAATGCAGCCGCGTCCTCGGGATCGACCCGCCGCCCGTGATCTCCGTGAAGGTCGGACTGCGCCCGTTCCGAAATTCTGGAGTGCGCCTCGATCTGGAAAAATTAGGCGATGGCCGCTCCGTCATTCACAACTACGGCCACGGCGGTGCCGGCTTCACTCTCTCGTGGGCCTGCGCCGAAGAAGTGAGGGCGATTGCCTAACGCGCAAACCAAGAACGTTGATCGCGCTTTAAAATGGAGGGGCGAGCTCCTGCGAGACCACATTGTAGCACAGCCACCTTGGCTGTGGGGCCAACGCGCATCTTGCCCGTTGATGAAAATGAATACGAACATAGGGTCGATCGGCGGGTCAGGTTTGTGTTTGCGATCCACAAATGCGCGCTGTGAGTTCGATCACCTCTTGCTCCATCGGAGCTTCAGGGTAGCCGATCGTAAGACATTCAAAAAGATACCGCCGGAGAAAAGGCTCGAACCCGCCCAGGCGTTCATACTGCGCGGTGTGCCCTAGTTCGTGGATAACCATCGTTCGGTCGAATCTGCAGTCGGAACGGATGAAAATGCCATAGCGCAGGGTCAGACCGCGGGTGAGCGGCGAGAGAAATTGTGTTTCCAGAATAGCAGCGCGTAACGCTGGATCGTCGGGGATGGGAGTCTCAGAGACGTATAGTAGTCGGACCCGCTCCGGGGCGGCGACGCCGAGAAGACGCGCATCCGCAAGCATCGTGTCCGATAATGCTTCGCCTGTTGCGAGGATGCGCTGTTCCTGCGAGGACGCCCACTCACAGGCAAGCGGAAGCAGCATCTCGAATTGTTCGGGCGTGATCGTGGAATTCACGAAACTTGGTTGATTGATTTCTAGTATTCTTGTACATCGGCGACCAGCAACGGTCGGTCAGTGTTAGAAATATCAAATATTAAGATCTAACTCCGCTATCCGACGAGCTGTGAGCGGTTGGCCGCGGTGCCCTGGCTAGACGTTCAGTGAGCTTCAGTTTGTGAGTCTTCGCGCGACCGATAGAACGATGCGAAACCTGGATAAGGCGTTTGCACCTGTAGCTGCTTGGAATCCAGAAGTCGTATTCGACCGCTGTCAGGAGCGCCGAAATCAAGGAAAACGCGATCGGGCTTCATCATCTAACGAGAAAGAGCTGAGCCACCGCTGGCGGCGGCGAGCGTGGAAAATAAGTGGAACTGTTTCATAAAATCAAAGGTGGACTTCACAGCGGCCAGGGGCTGGCTCCAGCGATTGGTTAGGTGCTCCTTTTGACGAGGATTCGAAAGCGGCCCTCACAAGCTCTGTGAAAATCTCGAGTAACTCTTTCAGTGAAGCTCTGACGATGTCGTGATCACGGACAACTCCCTTGCCTCGATGTGTGATGTTTGAGCGGATCTGGTAGTAGTAATTCAGGGAGTTCCTGGGGTCATCTGGAGTTAGTTCGTAGTGATCGGTCGGCCTATCGGCGCGTTGCACCCGGTGCGTTCGCTTGACTACTCTTCTCAGAAGTTGGCCGAACTGGGATCATCAGCAATCTGCATCAGTTTGTCGACAGCGCGGTCGCCGAGATGAAAGCGCAGTGAAGCGTAGCGTTCCATCGACGACCAAAGCAGAAGATAAGCCATTTGCAGCCTGAACATCGGCTTTAAATTCGAGTCAAAATCCGAGTAGGCCGCCAAACTCTCGTTGACCACCTCCAGAGCGGAGGTGAAAAGCGGATCGTTTCGTCCATTCCATCCTTCATCCGCTGGCACACTACCTTTATGTGGGGAGCGCCCGATAAGATAGTTGCACCGCACACTTTTAGCAGTCGTCGTTTCTTCCCATCGGTACTGCCGTTGGGGCTCCAGCCGATCAATCCTGTCATATGCCTCGCCGTTGAGTCCTTCTCTGAAGGAGATCAGACTGCCCGGGACATTTGAACGTCCTGCTGGATCGATGATCGGCAAACCGTCACGTAGCAGCAGGCTTCCCGTAACGGAACACGGCTCCACAACCCTACTAACCAAATCGGAGATGCTGAGAAAGCCGAGTTCTCCCTTTCGGAACACTCCATACGCGAAGAAGGGGAGATTGATATCGTTGGGGCCAATCATGTGTGTTTCTGCACCTAACGAGATATAGGCGAAAGTTCGCGATTAAAGGCGAACATTTTTTCGTATAACATTACAGGAACGAGTAATTATGGCGCACCGGGACGCCGCTCCCCGACCTGATAAGCCTTACGTCAGCGCGATGGCTTGGAAGGAGCTCACGACGTCGTCCGGGCCGGCTTCGGTGAAGAAGGATTCGTAAAAGCCCGGGCCCAGGTCCCAGTAATCGCCCTTGTAGTATTCGTCGCGATAAAAACGCCAGACGCCACTGACGACAATGACGCAACTGATGCGGTCGTTCCAGAAATCGCCCAGATAATGGAAGCTGAGATTGGTGCGGGCGTAGGCGCCTTTGAAGCCGGTGTGATCGTAAATGATGATCTCAGGCAGCCGCAAATTTCCATCGAGCGGTTTGCCGTGGACGTCTTTTGGCATGGCGGCGCAGGCGTGATAACTCAACGGCCCCACTTTCCACTTGGTATCGATGACGCAGCCGTTGTCGGGTGAAAGTTCAGTCTTGGATACTTGTTTCATAAGCGACGGATTTTTTCTATTTCAACAAAGGGAAAGTCGCGTGTCGAGCAAGGAAAGTGGTGCAAAAAACTGAAACCCGCAGCTCAAAACCGGGGTCACCGACCCCGGATACTGGGGGAAGAACGATTACGAGCACGATTAGGAGCATGAGCAGGAGTGGTTAAATGCGGGCTTCGCGGTTGGTGGTGCGGAGGCGGATGGTTTTTTGCGAAAGATCGTGGCTCGCACGAATAAAACGGACGGTCCGGCTTTTTGCGCGCATCAAAATCGAATGGGTGACAGCGGTCGCGCCCTGCGAACGAACGCCGCGCAGGAGCGCACTATCGCTGATGCCGGTCGCGCAAAAGATAATGTTTTTTCCGTTGGCCAGATCATCGGCGGAATAGGTCCGGTCGAGTTCTTTTTCATAACCCTCCTCGACCAAATTTTTGTGCTCCTTTTCATCGCGCGGCCACATTTTGCATTGCATGTCGCCGCCGAGACATTTGATCCCGGCTGCCGCCAGCACCGCTTCAGGCGAACCACCAATCCCCATGTAAAGGTCAACGCCGCTGTCAGGAATGGCCGGGGCCATGGCCGCGGCAATGTCGCCGTCCCCGATCATGCGGAGCGAGGCACCGGCGCCGCGAATTTCGTCCACCATTTCCTTGTGCCGCGGACGATCGAGCATCATGACGACGATGTCCTGTACGCGTTTGTCCACGGCCCGTGCTACGATGGCCAGGGTTTCGGGGATGGGCGCTTCCAGTTTCAAATTATCGCCCCGGCGTTGCATGTATTGGATCACGCGCGGGCCGTAGGAAAGTTTCGTCATGTAAAATGAAGGCACATCGCGAAGCGCGACTTTGACGCCTTCTTCCGGGCTCGCGGCCGCGATGCAACTGATCGAATTGGGCGCGCCTTTGGAGATGTTGGTGGTGCCATCGATCGGATCAATCGCAATGTCGAACTGTGGGGTTCCCGGCAGCCAGGTGCCGAGCTGTTCGCCTTTGAAAATTCCTGGCGCGTTATCTTTGATTCCTTCACCGATGACGACCTCACCGCATATATTCATGAGATCGAACATGCCCCGAATGGCGTCGCTGGCGGCCGCATCGGCTGCCTCCTTGTCGCCCCGGCCAAGCCATTTCAAGGAGTTGAGCGCGGCGGCTTCGGTCGCGCGCAGGAAATCGATCTCGATGATGCGCTCGATATCGTGATAATTCTGCTTCGGCAGGCGCGGCATGAGGAGCGATTATATTGCGCGCGCATTTGATGGCTGACAAGTGGGGAGACCTTTTCCGGGCAGCGCATCCGCTGCCCGGAACGGAAATCCCAAGATCCAAATCCCAAATCGCAGGGAAACCTTGAGCGCTAATGACCAAACCGAGTCTCGACCGTGTGATAGGAAACATTGGCTTGAGTGCGGCTCCGCAGAGCGTCGCCCTACCGAGAAGATTTTCGCGAAGACGCATTGGCAGGGCGAGACTCGGTCGAGCCGCGCAGTGAGCGAACAGATCGATGGTTAAGTTAGGCTGGCACGATCTATTTCATCGCGTCAACCATCTCGTGGTGCCGGTGGAGAGACGGACGGATTCGAAGAAAAACTTCCAGGCCGTATCCAACCTCATCGCCGTAATAGCGATCCAATTCATCCGGCCGATGATCGATCGTGAATTGCGCGCCGAGTCCGACGTCTACGCCATTGCCATGCGTAAAATCGTGCACGTAACCAAATGACGCAGCGTAGATCGGAAATATTTTTGCGAGGTCCGCGCCCTCGAGGACGAGTTCGTGTCCCGATTTTTCCACGCGCTCGAGCCGGGTATAAAAAGTGTCGCGCTGATGCTGAAAATTAGACTCGAGCAGGAACGATTGCGTTTTGCCTTCGTGGGTGTCGTCGTTCTGTCCCCAGACAAAGGTCGTGGCCCAATTCGCGTCGTGGCCCAGCGCCTTATTATATATGATCGAAGCGGTGGTGCGGTGGCGGTTCACCGTGGGCTCGAGTCCCTCCGGGCTTTTCAAGTAGCCATGCGAAAATTGCAGAGCAAGATCTGGCGTCGGGTTCCAGGAAATGCGTCCGCTGGCGGAATCGAAGCGCGGCCGATCAAAATCGTAGCGGTCTTCGTCCGGCTCGCGTCCGGTGAAAACGCTGCCCTCGATTTTCACGGTGCGCCAGACCAGCCCGCCGGTGGCAACACCAAATGTGACGTGAGACGAGTCCTGCCAGTGATGGCCAAGCGGCGCATCGGGATCGTCCATTGCCGAAATGCGATGCATGAATGTGGGCGGCCCCAGGGCTGGCTCGCCGGGATAGCCGAAATAAATGTAGCTCGAAAGATCGGGCGTGAATTTCTGCGAGTAGGTCACCGATAATTCGCTGAACAAATCGTGCGGATGTTGCCGGTCGTGCAGCGGTTGATCGTGCCATGATTCGCCCGATTGAAAAAGCAGCGGATAACCACGGCCGCCTTCGGTCAGCGGATCGAGACTCATCATCAAGCGTACGCCGAACTGCGCGCTGTCGCCGAGAGGATGCGAGAACATTCCCATCAACCAATTCGGCGCGTCGATGCGATCGTCGCCGCGCCGAGTGCTAACATTGGTGTAACGCGGAAAGGCCGCACCATGGAGCATGAGCATGTCCTGGCCGAGCATGAACATGCGTTCGTACATCGGCGAGGAATCGGGCAGCCAACTTGTGCCCGAGCCTTCCTTCGTCATCGGGTCGGCTAAATTCACCGAGGATTGCATTTTCATTTCATGCATCGCGTGATCGTGGTGCGCGGTTTGGTGAACCGCCTCTTCATTCGATGTTCGATGTTCGACGTTCGATGTTCGATGTTTTCTGTGATCTTCCTTGATCGGCACCAATTCCATCCCGCATTTCGGACATCTGCCGGGGTGATCCTGGATCACTTCCGGATGCATTACGCAGGTGTATTGGGTGGCTTCCGGTTTCGGAGCCTGCGCCAGGAGCGCTGATGTGATCGTCGCGACCAAAATAAAAGTTAGAAGGAATCTAAGCATTATTGAGAATGCGGAATACCTCCGCCGGTTTTTCACCAGCGGAGGCTCCCGATTACATAACCCGCGCGCTTATCGAGCGCAGCAGTGGCTGCCGGAGCAGCACTTGCCGCCACCACAGCAATCAGCGCTCCGCGAAGTCGCGGTCGCTGTGCCGATCATGGCCAGGGTGGTAATAATCATCAAAAGGTACTTCATAGAGTCCCTCCTGTTGAATTGAATTGCTTCTCGCTCATGCGCATGAGCGAGCCGACGCGAACAAACAATCAGGGCCGTGGCGGTGGAACAGGCGGACGGTCGGACCGCGATGATGAGGCGGCGATTTCGCCGACAAGCTTTTCGCCTCGGTCGGGCGAAAAGACAAAGGGGTAAGTGGAAGCTGCGATGAGGGAAAGACAGAGGTTGCAGGCCGCGCAACCTTGGCGGTCTTGCGATTTCATCGGCTCGCTGCCGCCACAGTGACCGCGCTCGCTCGCCATGTGTGCGCAGCAGCTCATCCGATGCCGTGTTGGTTGCGCTACTTCAGCGCGAGTGGGGAGGGTCACGGCAAAGATCGATGCAGCAACGATCAAGACAATGCAGCGCGACAACGCCGTGATCACGATGTCGAACCTAACACGCGTGTGAGGCGAATCAACGCGAACGACGGCACGATAACGATGTTTGTGCGTTAAGCTCCGGTAGCGGCGGTCTATAACCGCCGGAACCGGATGGGTGCATGTTTAGCGCCAAAGGCGCGATATTCACTTTAGCCGGGCAACGGCGCAGGGATTCGTGTGATGCCCCCTGATGTTAGGCGACATTTTGGAGTGCGGTAGGAAGCGCAGCGCCACACCGCTTTGCTTAGCTCAGCTTCGCGGGGATCGCGAATCACTTGACGCTCTCTGCGCTCGAGGATCACATCGGCGCGAAAAAAGCGCCATCGCTGCTTCGCTTTGCCGGCGCGCAGTCCAAAATGCTGGCTTAATGGGTTGCGCTTTCGTGAGAATAGATTCGTGCGAAAATCAGGTGGATGAAATTGTGCCTCGCTTTACTGGCGTTAATAGTTCCGGGCGCGTATGGACAAAGCGTCGAAATCGTTAGCCCGAATCACGCGTACACCTTCGCCTACGGCGACGCGATTTTGCATCAGATCGAACGCGACCATTTAACTAACGAGATGATCGCACGAGTAACCTTCAGCAATTATCCCTATGCCGGTGACCCCGAGCCTCGTTGCGACGAGACATTCGACTTTGTTTTCCCCGGTCTGCATTTCGACGCGGCACGAAATGACTTTGTCACCCGCACCCGTCGTCAAGTGCGATTCCGATCGCCGCGTTACACCCGAATTTTCCATACGCCGGTTACAAGCTCGAGCCGAACGCGAAAATCTTTCTGTTTAAACGCAGCGGTCAGGTCACCGCCGTATTGAATGCCACCGCGCAACCGCGGGACGGCGGACGTTGGGTGCGAATCGACGACAATTGGTCATTGCAGAATTTACTCGCGTTCGGTTTCGAAAGATTGACGCGCTAAAGAGTGCGTTTAGCATGGGTCGCCGCAGGCGCGCGTCTGGCATCGAGCGTTAGCTCTGTTCTCATTAACACCGGCCTTTAGTCCGGTGTACATCCCGCACTCAGCGCACTTAAGCCGTTTCAACGGCTTTCGCATCCTCACAATGCGAACCACAGCGTTCAACGGACACCGGCTTCGAGGCTAAGCCGTTAAAACGGCTCGTTTCCATTTCACGCGGAGAACCACTGGCCTGAAGGCCGGTGTTAATGGGAAAATCCCTCACCTTCATCCTCTGCCTTTTGGAAAGGGAGAGGCGGAATCATCCCGCAGCGGACGCTAAACAGATACCCGCTAAACGTCGTCGGGCCTCAAAGCATCGGGGAGCGGCGCGACATTTCCGGAAGTGACACCTTCGGGCGGGACGACATCAGGAACGCGATCTGGAAGCGGGGATTTTGCGGCGGCAAAATCCGGTTGTTTAATGCCCGTTGCCATCAGCATCGCGGTGAACAGAAGCGCGGCCGCCAAATAATATCCCGCGGCGGGAACGTGGAAGGAATGTCTCGGGTCGATGAACCAGCCGAAGGTCCACGAAAACAAAAATGGGCCGATCACGAAAGCGATCGAGCGCAAGCTGCTGATCGCGCCTTGCAATTCGCCTTGTTCTCGTTCGCTCACATGATGCGTCATGATTCCTTGCGCGGCGGGAAAGGAAATATTCCACATCGAAATCACGGGAATTGACGCCACGTACA
>Ga0066698_10000890_pt1 | contig 12331 bp, 10 predicted proteins | sample GraSoiAngelo_147_FD_66457 | JGI IMG/M metagenome (GOLD analysis project Ga0066698, IMG submission 66457) | Grasslands soil microbial communities from the Angelo Coastal Reserve, California, USA - 14_1009_05_40cm | ecosystem: Environmental > Terrestrial > Soil > Grasslands | place: USA... | reverse complement strand
TGCGCTCCCTCGATCGGATCGCCTTCGTCCGGCTCGCTCCCGCCGAGCGACTCGGGCACTACAGCCTGGGGCTGCTCGCCGCCGGCCTCGTGCTCTATCTGCCCGAGTCGGCCGCCATGGTGCTCTACCCGCGCATCGCCTCCGCCTCGCAGGGGGCGCGCGACCCGGTCCGCACGCGCGACGAAGTGATCCGCACCCACCGCGCCCTCGGCGTGCTGGTTCCGGCCGTGGTGGGCCTCGGCATGGTGTGGGCGGCCCCCCTCACCGGCTGGCTGCTGCCCGAGTTCCGCGAAGGGGTCGACGCCCTCTACCGGCTGTCGATCGGCGCGCTGATGCTTTCGTCGGCCACGGTGCCCGCCTATTTCCTGCTGGCGAGCGGCGCGGCCCGCCCGCTGCTCGCCACCCTGGCGGGAGTCACCCTGAGCAGCGCGGCGCTGGTGTTCTCGGTCGCCGCCCGGGATCCTCGTCCGGCCTCGGTGGCGGTGGCAGCCTCGCTGGGTTACGCCGTGTTCGCGCTCGCCGTGATCGCGCTCGCCTCGCGGCGCCTGTTCGACCGCGGCGTCGAGCGTGCGCGCTTCGCGTTGGCCGGACTGGCCCCCGCGATCGTGGCCGCCGCGCTCGCGCTCGCGGCCTGCCACGTCGGTCCCCGCGAGTCGCTTCGGGCGGCCCTCCTGCGCAGCGCGGCATTCGTTCTCGCCTACCTTCCCTTGGCGATCGCGTTCGGGCGCGGCCTGGGTCTGACCGATCCGGTGCGCGCGGCATGGAGGAGGTTCGCGAAGGGAAGCTAGGCGCATCGGTCCGACGCGGCCCGCGCCCGCTCGCGGTGGCGTGCGACCACGAGCCGTTGCTAGACTCGGCGCTCCGCGAAGCTCTCCACCCAGCGAGCGATCATGCACCGAGGACGCCGAATCAGCCTGGTCATTCCGTGTTACAACGAGGAGCTGGGGGTGAGCGCGGTCATCGCCCGCGTGCCGGCCGCGGTCGACGAGGTGGTGGTGGTCGACAACGGCTGCACCGACCGTACCGCGGAGGTGGCTCGCTCGCTCGGAGCGCGGGTCGTGGTCGAGACTCGCAGAGGCTACGGGGCCGCCTACAAGGCGGGGCTCGAAGCCGCCCGTGGGGACATCGTGGTCACACTCGACGGCGACGGCAGCTACCCGCCCGAGGAGATCCCGCGGCTCGTCGACGTGCTGCTCGATCGGGGTTGGGAGTTCCTCTCCGCCAGTCGGTTTCCGCTCGTCGATGCCCGCGCCATGTCGCTCTCGAATCGGCTCGGCAACCGGATCCTGACCGGGGCGACCGGTCTGCTGTTCGGCCAGGCGGTGCGCGATAGCCAATCCGGGATGTGGGTGTTCCTGCGTCCGTCGCTGGAGCGATTGCGCCTCACGTCCGATGGGATGGCATTCAGCGAGGAGATCAAGCTGGAAGCGCTCGCGCGGGGCCTACGGTTCGGGGAGGAGCACATTCCCTACGGCGCGCGGGTCGGCGAGGTCAAGCTCCAGAGGTGGCGCGACGGCTGGAGGAACCTGGCTTTCCTGGTGCGCAAGCGGCTGGGGGTATGAACGGGCTCGACGCCGCGCGGGGTCCCGAACGGGGCGCCGCGATCGATCCACTCCGTGTCGCGGTGGTGGTCCCCGCCTACAACGAGTCGGGCAAGATCGGGGACGTCGTGCGCAAGGTGCCGAGGCGGTGGGCCTCGCGCGTGATCGTCGTGGACGACGGCTCGCGCGACGGCACCGCCGACGAGGCGAGCGCGGCGGGAGCCGAGACCGTGGTGAGGCACGAGCGCAACCGGGGAGTGGGTGCCGGAATCCGAACCGGGCTCGTCACCGCGCGGGAGGCCGGGTTCGAGTTCGCGGCGATCCTCTCGGGAGACGATCAGCACGAGCCCGACGAGCTGCCACGACTGCTGGGGCCGCTCTTCTCGGGGAGCGCCGACCTGGTCCAGGGATCCCGCTGGATGGCCGGCGGAGCGGTGCCGGGGATCCCTCCCGAGCGGCGCTGGCTCACCCGTCTCTATTCGCTGCTGCTGCGCCTTTCGACTGGGTTTCCTTCGACCGATGGCACGAACGGCTTTCGCGCACTCCGACTCTCGATGCTCGATGATCCGCGGATTCGGCTCGACCAGCCGTGGCTCGACCGCTACGAGCTCGAGCCCTACCTCCTGGTCCAGGCGCTCCGCTGCGGATACCGGGTTCGTGAAGCGCCGGTGACCGTGCGCTATCATGGCCGGGGAACGACCAAGATGCACCGGTTGAGCGATGGCTGGCGCATCGTCCGTCCGCTGGTGCTGCTGCGGCTGGGGTGGAAGCGCTAGGGCTCGGTCCGAAGGGGAGGAGGAAAGGCATACCATGATGACCCTGCACGGCCGTCGTGTCCTGGTCACCGGAGGGGCAGGTTTCGTCGGGGCAGCGCTGGTGAAACGCCTGATGCGCGAAGGCGCTCATGTCACGGTGCTGGACGACCTGTTCACCGGGCGGCGCAAGAACCTGCCCGCAACCGGCCTCGAGTTCATCGAGGGCTCGGTGTGCGACGCGCCGTTGGTCGAGCGGGTGGTGCCCGAGCACGAGGTGATCCTCCACGCCGCGGCGCGCAACATCGTGGTATCGACCCGCAACCCGCGCGAAGACTTCCAGACCAACATCGGCGGCACCCTCAACTTGCTGCTCGCGGCGCGCGGCTCCAATGTCCGCCGCATCGTCTACACCTCCTCGGCATCGGTGTACGGCAACCCGCGTACTCTGCCCCTCAACGAGGATGATCCGCTGTCGCTGCTGACCCCCTACGCGGTCTCGAAGCTGGCAGGCGAGCACTACTGCATGGCCTTCTACGAATCGTACGGGCTGCCGGTGGCGGCGGTGCGCTACTCGAACATCTACGGGCCCGGCCAGGATCCGGCGAATCCCTACTGCGGCGTGGTGGCAAAGTTCGTCGAGGCCTTGTTCGCCGGCCGTCCTCCGGTGATCCACGGCGACGGCAGCCAGACGCGCGATTTCACCTACATCGACGATGCCGTCGAGGCCACGCTGCTCGCGGCGTCCGCCGAACGCGCGCTGGGCGAGGTGTTCAACGTGGGAACGGGAGTGGAGACCAGCGTGAACCAGCTCGCGGCCCTGCTGGTGCGCACCACCGGCGTTCCGATCGAACCGGCTCACACCGACCGGCGCGACGTGGACAACATCCGCCGCCGGGTCGTGAACATCGAGAAGACCCGCCGCGCCCTGCGATGGGTGCCCGAGGTGACGCTCGAGGAAGGCCTGCGCCGCACCGTCGAATGGCAGCGCAGCGAGGCCCGGAGCGCCTCGACCGCCCAGACCGCCTAGGAGTCGCTTGGAACCCCAAGCGCACGTCGCACCAGGGAGCGACCCGCACCGGACGCGAGCGAAATCCCAGCCGGAGCCGGTGAGCCTCCTGCTGGTCCAGGGCGGGGACACCTTGGGGATCGCCGAGCGCGTTCTGTGGGAGTTGAGCGCCCGACTCTCTCCGCGCCGCTACACGATCCGGGTGTGGCTGTCCCGCGCTCCGGCGCTCGACGAGCTCGCCGAGTCTCTGGGCACACTCGGTCACGGCGTGGTGCGTATCGACGAGCCATCTTCGGGCTGGGATTGGCCGGGCATGCTCTCCACCTGGTCGTCCTTGCGCGTGGCACGTGCCACGCTCCTTCACCTGCACGCCGCTCGCCCGGAGGTGCACCATCGGCTGCTGGCGCTTGCCCGGCGCGCCGGCATCGCGCATCGAGTGGTGACCCGACATGGTCCTATGGGCTCGAGCGATGCGACGTCCGGGCCCGCCCGGCGTGCGTTGCGCGAAGTGGAGGCGATCACGGTGCCGTGCCGCGTGCTGCGGGACGCGGTGGTGCGCGAGCTCTCGGTCGATCGCGCCGCGGTGCGGGTGGTGCCGAACGGTGCCGATCCACCCGACGAGTCGCTTGAGGCCGCCGCCGCGTGCCGCTGGCGGGACGAGCTTTCGGTCGGGATGTTTCGGCCGCTGTGGGTGTGCGCGGCCCGGCTCGAGGAACCCAAGGGGCATGCGGACCTGATCGACGCGTTGGCGCGAGTTCACGGCCACGGCCTGGATTTCGTGGCTGCGCTCGCGGGCGAGGGCTCGTTGGGACCCATGCTGGAACGCCGCGCCGCGGGCGCGGGGCTCTCCGGGCGCGTGCGCTTCCTCGGGCAGGTGGACTCGATCGGGCCGCTGATCCAAGGCGCCGACGCCTGCGTGCTCGCCTCGCGGTCGGAGGCCCAGCCCTCGTTCCTGCTCGAGGCCATGGCGCGGGCTCGGCCGGTGGTGGCGACCTCGGTCGGCGGGATTCCGGAGCTGATCGAGGACGGGGTCCACGGCCGCCTCGTTCCACCGGGGGATCCGGAGGCTCTGGCCGCGGCCCTCTCGGAGCTGCACGGCAAGCAGGACCTGGCGCGCGAAATGGGCCGCAATGGAGCCGAGCGACACCGAGCCTGCTTCACCTGGGATCGCGCGATCGAGGGATTCGAGGCGGTCTACGACGACTTGCTCGGCCTCGCGAGCTTCTCACCCTCGGCGAGAGTGTCGCGCCCGGGCTACCCCCGCCTGCGCTCATGACCGGGCGAGCTCGCCCGGCGCGCCCAAGCCGCGATCCCAAGGCGCGCCCTGGAGCCCGATCGACCGGCTTGGCGCTCGAGCCGCTGCGGCCCGCAGCGGCCGCGGCGCTCTTGGCGTGGAGCCTGTTGCTGCTGCTCGCCCCGCCCGCCTCGAACGGGTTTTGGGCGGTGAACGGGCTGCGGTCGCTGCCCACCTACCCGGCACTCGCCGTCCTGGGCGCCGCCCTCGCCTCGGCTCTGCCGGCGCTGCTTTGCTGGCGCGGTCGTTGGAGGTTGCTGGCGATTCCGCTGGCGCTCACCCTCTCGTTCGCGCTGCGCGAGCACACGCACTTCCTGGGAGATACGCATCTCAGGATCCGAGCCCTCAGCGTGGCGGGCGTGACGCTGGATGCCTCGAGCTTCGCTTCCCTGACCGCGCGGCTCCACGCCGCTCCGCTCGACGTGGCGGTGAACGTGATGATGCCGCTGCTGCTCGAGTCGTTCGGGATGCCGGTCCTCAGCGCCGTGTCCTGCGTCTCGGCCGTCCTGGCTTGGCTCTACTTCGCCGGGATCTGGAGAGCCACCGGGTTCCTCGTGGTGGCGCTCGAGAACCGCCTCGCGCTCGCGTGGGCGCTCGCGCTGACCGGCACGCTCGAGGCCCTCGCCGGCTACCCCGAGTCGGGGGGACTGATGGCGGTGACCGCGATCTGGTGGGGGGCCGAGATGCTGGCGCCGCTGGATCGGCCGCGCCAGGCGTTGCGTCTGAGCCTGGCCTTGCTGGCCGCGCTCCTCAGCCACCGTCTCGCGCTCGCGCTGCTCGCGCCACACCTGTGGCGCTTGCTGCGGGCGACCGTCGCCGGCGATCGCGCCCCGGTTCGGCGGCGCGCGTTGGTCCTTGGCGCGGCAGCCCTGGCGCTCGCGGTCGCGGTCTCGATCCTGAGCGGGGCGGCCAGTCGCCTTCACGGCGATCTCGAGGACCTGTTCGACACGTTGCGCGCCGGCGGGTGGCGCGGCGCGGCTCCGAGCGACATCGCGAATACCCTGGCGCTGGTTGCCCCACTCGCGATCCTCGCCCCCGTGCTCGCTGGCGGCGCCACCGTCGCCGCGTTCCTGCGGCAGCCGGCGGCGCAGTGGATCGCCATTGCGGCGGCCCCCTTGCTCGCCGCTCTGGTGTGGCTGTTTCCGCTCGGGCAAGAGGGCCTCGGAGCACTGCGCGATTGGGACGCGAACATCCTGCTCGGCTCGATCCTCGTGATCGCGGCCGGTGCGTTCCTGGCTCCGCTGCCGGCGGCGACGCTGCGCACGGTCCTGGCGGCCACCACCCCGGTGCTTGCCCTGGGTGCTCTGGGGTGGGTGGCGGCCAACGCCAACCCCGAGACCGTCACGCGCCGAGCGATCGTGCTCGCCGTGGAGCCCTCCACGCTCACCCCGCCACAGCAGAGCGCGGTGTTCGCCTGGCTCGGGCAACGAGCCATGGACGAACGACGTCCCGACCTGGCGGCGCCGCGCTACGAGCAAGCGTTCGCTTTCAATCCGAACCCGAGGCTCTCGGTGCTGGCAGCCGAGGCGTGGCTCCTGAGCGGTGATCTCTCCGGCGCGCGTCGATCGCTGGCCGCGGCGCGGGCGCGGTCCCTGACTCCCGAGCTCACCCGGGAGGTGGAACAGCTCGAGGCGGGAGTGGCGCGAGCGGCCGGTGACTCGGCGGCCGCCGCCCCGGCCTACCGGTGACGTGCCGTCTTGCCGCTCGGTGGACGCTGTGCTAGTGCTAGCGGCGCGGCAGGATGCCGCACCCCATGCCCGACCGTTACGTGCTCGTGCTCGCCGGTGGACGCGGCGAGCGGTTCTGGCCCTGGAGCCGTCCCGAGCGCCCCAAGCAGCTCCTGCCGCTGGCCCCCGGCGGCCGTTCGTTGCTGGCCGCCACCCTGGACCGCGCCCTCCGGTTGGCGCCGGCGCCGGGCGTGCTGGTGCTGACCGCCAGCGCGCTCGTCCCGTCCGTTCGGGAGCAGTGCCCTGCGGGAGTGCGGGTGCTCGGCGAGCCGGCGCCGCGCAATACCGCGCCTGCGATCGGGCTTGCGGCGGGGCTGTTCCACGCCACATCGCAGGAGGCCTCGTTCGCGGTGCTGCCGGCGGACCATGCGGTGGATGACGAGGGGGCGTTCGTCGCCGACCTGATGCGGGGGTTCAAGGTGGCAGAGAAGGAGGCGGTGCTCGTGACCTTCGGCGTGCGTCCGAGCACTCCCGAACCCAACTTCGGCTACATCCGCCCAGGAACCCAGATCGCCGATCGTCTGTCCCGCGTGGCCGCGTTCACCGAGAAGCCCGAGCGCGCCGTCGCCGAGCGGTATGTGAACCAGGGGTACCTGTGGAACACGGGCATCTTCGTGTGGCGCGCGCGGGTGTTCCTGGACGCCCTGCGAGCGGCCCGACCGGTGCTGGCGGCCACGCTCGCGCCTCTGGGCGAGTCGATGGACGACGCCGAGTGGGAGCGACGCATGACCGAGCGATTTCCAGCCTGCGAGTCGATCTCGGTAGACTACGCGGTGATGGAGCGTGCTCCCAACGTGCTGGTCTTCGAGGCGTCGTTCGACTGGGACGACCTCGGCTCGTGGGGGGCGTGGGCGCGCCGGCAGGCTCGGGACGATCGCGGCAACGTGCGGTTCGGCCGCACGGTCGTGCTCGACTGCGACCGCTGCGTCGTGGTGGGCGACGGAGGGATTGCCGCCGCGGTGGGCTTGAGAGACATGGTGGTGGTTCACGCCGGCGGCGCGACGCTGGCGTGTCGAATCGACCGCACCGAGGACGTGCGCGCGGTGAGCGAAGCCGCGCGCGTCGGCCACACGAAGGAGACACGATGAAGGGTATTGCGCGGTGGACGATCTTCGGCTTGGCCGCCACTCTGGCGGCGGCGGGCTGCGCGGCGACGACGGGCTCCCCGCCGGCGGGTGTTCCGTCCCCGATGCCCGGCACGGCGCCGAGTCCCACCAGTTCGGCGGCGTCCCCGCAGCCTCCTTCGACCTCGCCCAAGTCCTCGGTGCCTTCGCCGATCCCGGGGACACCGGCGGGAACAACCGCCTCGGGAGGCAGCATCACGACGCGCACGCCGGTGCCGGCGGTCGTGGACAGCCAACCCTCGGCCGAGGCGCTCACGGTGCTGCGGACGATTCCCGATCCGCTTCGGGCCGGCGAGCGGGTCCAACCTCCGAAGGGCTACGAATCGTTCGGGGGCCAAGGCGCCGCGAAACCCACCGGCGCCATGGCCGACACCGCCGCGGCCGATACCGCGGTCGCTGGCCCTGCCGCCGAGACGGACTCGGACGCCCCCGTGCCGAGCCCCACCGAGCCGCTCGGAGATCGCCCGGCATTGGCCGTCGGCTCAGGACTCCCGGACAGCCTGCTCACCCCTCGAAGCACGGCCGCAGCGCCCTCAGCTGCGGACTCGAGTGCGACGAGTGGGCGTCCTGCGCGGGGCTCCGCGGCCCGCGACACGTGTTGGCGCGTTCAGATCGGAGCCCCACCCGACACGGCGCGTGCCCGTGCCCTGCGCGCCGCGGCCGAATCGCAGCTGCTGGTACCGATGGTCATCGAGCGCGAGCGCGGTCTGTACAAGGTGAGGACCAGGGATTGCTTCAGCGCTTCCGGATCGGAACGCTTCCGACGCCGCGCCCTGGCCGCGGGCTTCGCGGGTGTCTTCCGCTTCGTCGAGAAGCGTCGATGACGTGGCTGGTGTTGTTCGAAGACCAAAGGTGGCGGAGCTTACGGCCCTTGACCGAGCTCGCCCCGGTGCCCGCGCTGGTCTTCGGCGACTCGACGTTGGCCTCACGCTGGAGGCGGGCCGCGAACGATGTGGCGAAGGGATCGCGGCTGCTCGCGATCGAGGCGCGGACACAGGCGATGGGCTCGTGGCGCGAAGCCCCGCCGTCCGATCCCGGGCCAGCGGAATCGGACGATACGGTGCTGGTGGCCAACGCCGCGGCGCTGCCCGGAGCCTGGCTCACCGCTGCGTGGCAGGCTGGCCCGTCCCTGTGGGCCGCGGAGGGCCGAATCGCGGGGGCGAGGCTCCGGTTCGAGGCGGTGGCGAAGGGGCTCGGCCGCGGCGGCGATTTCGAAGGTTTTCTCGCCGCGCTCGGGCTCCGGACGGTGACGGCCGAGGCGCGATTCTTGTCGTGGCCTTGGGAGCTGATGGATGGGAATCCGGACGCGCTGAGCGAGGACCTGGCTGGAATGGCGCCGCGCGCGCAGGGCGAGCTCCACCGCTTGGCCGCCGTGTACGAGCCGGAGCGCGTGAGCCTCGGCGCGGGTTCGCGGGTGGATGCCTACGCGGTGCTCGATGCCCGGGGAGGGCCTATCCAGATCGGCCCCGACGTGACCGTGCTCTCGCACACCGTAGTCCAGGGACCGTGCGTGGTGGGTGCCTCCTCGCGGCTGCTCGGAGGGTTCGTCGGACGGTCCACGATCGGCCCCGGCTGTCGAGTCGCCGGCGAGGTGGATTCGACCGTCTGGCAGGGATGGGCCAACAAGGCTCACCACGGATTCGTCGGGCACAGCGTGATCGGCGAGTGGGTGAACCTGGGGGCGCTCACCACGACCAGCGATCTCAAGAACAACTACGGCACAGTTCGCGTGCCGGTCGAAGGCAGGGAGGTCGAGAGCGGTCTCGCCAAGGTCGGATCGTTCCTTGGCCCGCACGTGAAGACCGGGATCGGCACGCTGCTTCCCACCGGTGGTTCGGTGGGGACCGGCTCGAACCTGTTTGGCGGCGGACGCTACGCGCCACGACACGTGCCGGCATTCGGGTGGTGGGACGGCGAGGTGATGCGGGAGCACCGGTTGGACCGTTTCCTGAAGACCGCCCAAACCGCGATGGCGCGGCGTGGCCGACCGCTCGCGCCGGCCGACGAGGCGGCGTTGCGGTCCTGGTTCGAGAGCACGCGCGAGGAGCGGTGCGAATGGGTGGGCGCGGCCGGATGAGGGTCCGGCGCGCGCAGCGCATGCCCGACCCGAGGACGCCCGATTCGCAAAGCCCTCGCTTGACCCTGAACGGAGCGGCTTCCTAGAGTGCAAGGTTTGGCCGGCCAGCCCGCATCACCCTGAAGAGGCGGGCCCCGAGGGGAGGATCTGATGCCCGAGCTTCGCAAGGACCCGGTGATCGGTCGGTGGGTGATCATCTCCACCGAGCGCGGCCGGCGGCCCACCAGCTTCGGCCCGACCGCTCCCGAGCCGCGGAGCGGCTTTTGTCCCTTCTGTCCGGGGAGTGAAGACAAGACACCGCCCGAGGTGTACGCGGTGCGCGCGAACGGGGGCCCGCCGAACAGTGCCGGCTGGATGGTGCGCGTGGTGCCCAACAAGTTCCCGGCACTCCAAATCGAAGGCTCGCTCGACCGCCGCGGGGAAGGGCTCTACGACCGGATGAACGGCGTCGGGGCTCACGAAGTCGTGATCGAGGGGCCGAGTCACGATCAGGACCTCGCGGACCTGCCGGTCGAGCACATGGAGCACGTCTTGTGGGCCTACCGCGACCGGATGCTCGACCTGCACCGGGACCGGCGCCTACGCTACGTGCTCATCTTCAAGAACCACGGCTCGCAGGCGGGAGCCACCCTCGAGCACACCCACACGCAGCTCATCGCCACACCGATCATCCCCAAGTACATCCAGGAGGAGCTGGAAGGAGCGCGACGCTACTACGAGCTCAAGGAGCGCTGCGTCTTCTGCGACATCATCCAACAGGAAACCGCGAGCCAGGCGACGCGGCGCCTGGTGTCGATGAACGACGGCTTCATGGCGATCGAACCGTTCGCCCCGCGGTTTCCGTTCGAGACCTGGATTTTGCCGCGCCGGCACGATGCGTCGTTCCAGGCGTTGGACCGTGCGGAGGAGCGCCGAGACCTGGCGATCTTGCTCAAGGACGTCCTCGGACGGCTGAACCAGGCCCTCGACCGGCCGCCGTACAACTTCGTGCTGCACACCGCTCCGGTGAGCGACCATGATCTCGAGTACTACCATTGGCACATCGAGATCATGCCCAAGCTCACGCGCGTAGCGGGCTTCGAGATCGGCTCGGGCTTCTTCATCAACCCGACCCCGCCGGAGGACGCGGCGCAGTACCTGCGCGAGATCATGGCGGAGCGATGACGACCAGCGCCGAAGCGGTTCCCACGCGCCGCGTGGTCCACGTTGCCAGCGAGCTGGAGCCGCTCGTCAAGGTCGGCGGCCTGGCGGACGTCGTGGGCTCGCTCGCCGCCGAGCAAGTGCGGCGCGGCCACGACGTGGTGGTGGCGCTTCCCGCGTACGCCGGGATCGTCCAGGGGCCGGGTTGGCGACGTATCCCGCTCGGCACGGCGAGCGTCGCGTGGGGGATGGGCCACGAGCCGGCCGCCTTCGAGCTGCTCAGCCGCGCGACCGACGGGCCGTCCGGCTCGCTGGGCGTCCTGCTGGTGGATCATCGGGGAGAGCGGCGCTTCTTCGGGCGCCAGGGGGTGTACGACGACCCCGCGAGCGGCGAGGCCTACGCCGACAACGGGGAGCGTTTCCTGTTTTTCGCACGCGCCGCTTTGGAAGGCCTGCTGCGGCTCGAGCGTCCTCTCGACGTGCTCCACGCCCATGACCATCAGGCCGGCTGGATCCCGTGCCTGGTTCGTACCCATTACGCCCAGCATCCGGTCTTCGCGCGCGCCGCCACGGTGTTCACGATCCACAACCTGGGCTACCAAGGCATCCACGACCCATTCGTGCTCGCGCGCGCCGGCTTCGGGCGGGAGCTGTTCTACCCGGCCGGACCGTTCGAGTTCTGGGGACGCGTGAACTACATGAAGGTGGGTCTCTCGTTCGCGGACATGATCTCCACGGTGAGCCCGCGCTACGCGCAGGAAATCCAGTCCGGCCCCGAATACGGCTTCGGCCTCGAGGGCGTGCTGCGACGCCGCAGCACGGACCTGTGGGGGATCTTGAACGGGATCGACGTCGACTCCTGGGACCCGGCGCGCGATCCGAAGCTCGCGCACCCCTACGATCGCCAGCACCCCGAGGGGAAGTGGAAGAACCGCGCCGAGCTGATCGAGGAGTGTGGGTTCCCCAAGTCGCCCGATTGGCCGTTGGTCGGGATGGTCTCGCGACTCGTGGATCAGAAGGGCTTCGATCTGATCGAGCGGGCCGAGCGGGAGCTGCTGCGGCTGGAAGCCCGGTTCGTCGTGCTCGGAACCGGGCAGGCCCGCTACCAGGAGCTGTTCACGCGGCTCGCGGCCATCGCTCCCGAGCGGGTCTGCTATCGGATGAGGTTCGACGAGCGGTTCGCGCGACGTATTGAGGCGGGCTGCGATCTGTTCCTGATGCCCTCACGATACGAACCCTGCGGCCTCAACCAGATGTATAGCCTCCGCTACGGCACGGTGCCGGTGGTGCGTGCGACCGGGGGGCTCGCGGACACAGTGCAGGATTTCGACCCGGCGAGCCGCAGCGGCACCGGGTTCGTGTTCCAGCGTCACGACCCGACCGAGATGGTGAACGCGCTCCGGCGCGCGTTCACCGTCTACCGGCAACCGCATCTGTGGAACCAGCTGCGCGATCGCGGCATGGCATGCGACTTCTCGTGGCGCAAGAGCGCCGACGGCTACGATCGCCTCTACGACGAAGCGCTCGCGCGGGTGCGATCGGGCCGCGTGCCGACGCTCGAATCGGTGCGCACCGAGGCCTAGCAGGCTTTTTCAGCACCTAGGAGCTCGTGCCCGCTGCCTGCCCCTCACGCTCCCCGGGGGAAGAAGGCCCCGTGGACCGCGCGC
>Ga0066698_10000888_pt1 | contig 12333 bp, 9 predicted proteins | sample GraSoiAngelo_147_FD_66457 | JGI IMG/M metagenome (GOLD analysis project Ga0066698, IMG submission 66457) | Grasslands soil microbial communities from the Angelo Coastal Reserve, California, USA - 14_1009_05_40cm | ecosystem: Environmental > Terrestrial > Soil > Grasslands | place: USA... | reverse complement strand
GAGTTCCAGGAGTTCAGCGCCGACACGCTCTACTGGAACACCATCTCCGGGTCGCCGTTCTACGAGGTCGCCCAGCCGTGGATGAAGGACTACGTCTACAACGCCGAGTGGAAGATCCTCTACAAGAAGGTCTGGCTCGACAAGTGATCGGGTGGCCACGCTGACGGCCATCCGATGATGGGGGATATCCCGATGCGCTCGACCCGTCCGCTGTTCGGCTTCCTGCTCGGAACCGTCATGCTGCTGGGCCTCATCGACGCGTCGCCGACCGAGGCGCAGACGCCGAAGCGCGGCGGGACGCTGCGCGTCTCCTACGGCAACGAGATCGCGGGCCTCGACTTCCACACCTCCCCGGGCTACGAAATGATGTGGGTCGGCATGAACGTCGGGTGCGGTCTCATCAACATCACGCCCGACGGCAAGTTCGTCCCCGACGCCGCCGAGTCGTGGCAGATGTCATCCGACGGTCTCCTCTACACCTTCAAGCTCAGGAAGAACGTCCTCTTCCACGACGGCACCCCGGTCGACGCTGCCGCGGTCAAGTTCAGCATCGAGCGCATCATGGATCCGGCCACCAAGTCGGGGATGCGGCCGTTCTACGAATCCGTGCACAGTGTCGAGGTGCTCGATCCCCTCACCGTGCAGGTCCGTCTGAAGCACCCGTACGCGTTCATGTTCCACATGCTCGCCGGGTACCGCACAGGCCTCGTGCTCTACTCGCCGACGGCCACCCAGAAGTACACGGTGGAGGACCGGAAGCAGGGCAAGCCGGAGGCGGTGGTCGGCTGCGGCCCCTTCAAGCTCGTCGAATGGGTGAAGGGCAGCCATCTGGTGATGGATCGGTTCGACAAGTACTTCGAGCCGGGGCGCCCCTACGTGGACCGCGTGATGATCCGCGTGATCAAGGATCCGGTCACCGAGATGGCGGCGTTCAAGAACGGCGAGATCGACTTCATCGCCTCGTTCTCGCCCGACCACGTGGACACGCTGAAGGCACAGAGCCCGAAGGCCCACATCATGAGCGGCAAGGAAACGACGCCGATGGTGGCGCAGATGAAGGTGACCGTCCCGAAGGACGGCAAGCCCATGTCGGTGGAGCGCGCGCCGCACCCGATCTTCGGTGACGTTCGGGTGCGCAAGGCCGTCGGCTGCTACGGGATCGACCGCCAGGAAATCGTGAAGATCGCGTTCAAGGGCCAGGCCACGCCGTGGGTCGGGATGGCGCCGCCCGGCACGCTCGAGTCCGTGAACGTCAACCACGTGTGTCCCTATGACCAGGGCAAGGCGAAGGCCCTCTTGGCCGAGGCCGGCTACGGGCCGGCGAAGCCGCTGACGCTGGAGCTGATGACCAACAACGAGAAGAGCGTGTTCAGCGTCATCGCCACCGTCGTCAAGGAACAGCTGGCGCGGGTCGGAGTGACGGCGAACATCCGAGTGGTGGACAAGGTCAGCTGGATGAACACGACCCTGCAGGACGGGCCGTGGGACATGTACGTCGAGGACCTGCTGTCGCTGCTCACCATCGACAGCAACGGCTATCTGTCGACCGCATACGTGTCGAAGAACTCGTCGGTGTGGAGTCATCCGCGCCACACCGACACCAAGGTCGACGACTACTACGCCCGCTACGCGCGCGAGATGGATTCCGCGAAGCGCAAGGCGATCGGCAAGGAGCTGCTGGAGTACATGGCCGACAAGATGTACTGGAATACGGTCTCGGGCTCGCCCTTCTACATGGTCTCGCAGCCGTGGGTGAAGGGGTACGTCTACAACGCCGAGTTCGAAGTGCACTGGGACCGGGTCTGGCTGGACAAATAGACGATGCGGACCTACCTCCTGAAGCGGCTGCTGCAGATCATTCCGACCGTCCTCGGAATCACGTTCGTGGTGTTCGTGATGATGCGGTCGATCCCCGGCGATCCCGTCGTGTCCCTGCTCGGCGACGCCTACACCGAGGAGAACGCCATCAAGGCCCGCCACGACTACGGGCTCGACAAGCCGATCCTGCTGCAGTACGTGATCTGGCTCGGGAAGCTCGTACAGGGCGATTGGGGCACCTCGATCCTGAGCGGGCGGCCCGTCCTCAAGGACGTCATGCTGCGCCTGCCGGTGACCCTCGAGCTGATCGTCCTCTCGATGGCGGTGGCGCTGGCGATCGCGATTCCCGCCGCCATCATCGGCGCCCTGCGCCAGAACACGTGGGCGGACTACGGCGCGACCTCGGTGGCCATGGTCGGCGTTTCCATTCCCGAATTCTTCCTGGGCGTCCTGCTCTTGCTGGTCTTCTCCGTCGGCATGGGCGGAGCGCTGCCGAGCTCGGGCTGGGTCTACTTACCGGGCACGTGTCAGACCGTGGTCTGCGCGGCGGGTCTGTGGGGCAATACCCAGCACGTGCTGATGCCCGCCCTGGCGCTCGGCGTGGGCCGGGCCGCGCTCCTCACCCGCCTGCTCCGGGCCAGCATGCTCGAGGTCATCCGCAGCGAGTACGTCACGACCGCCCGCGCCAAAGGCCTGAGCGAGCGCCCGGTCATCTTCAAGCACGCGCTGAAGAACGCGCTGATCCCGACGGTGACCGTGATGGGCCTCCAGGTCGGCTTCCTCATCGGCGGCGCCATCGTGGTGGAGACGCTCTTCGCGATGCCGGGCCTCGGCACCTACGGCATCGACGCGATCATCGCGCGTGACTACCAGCAAGTGCAGGGCTTCGCGCTCATCACGGCGTTCGCGTTCGTCGTCATCAATCTGATCGTCGATCTCACGTACACGTTCCTGGATCCGCGGATCCGGTACACCTAGAGGACATTCATGGCGATTCAGGAACAGGATCTCTCGGCGGCGCCCGACGTCACCTGGCGGGCGGCCGCTCACCCCGAGTCGCCGCTGGCGCAGGGCATGCGCCGGCTCCGCAAGAGCACGACCGCGCTCATCGGCGCGGGCATCGTCGCCGTGCTGCTGGTGGTCGCGCTCTTCGCGGACGTGCTCGCGCCGCAGAGCCCCATCGCCAGCGACCAGACCCACACCTTCGAGCGTCCGAGCCGGGACTTCCCGCTGGGCACCGACCAACTCGGCCGCGACATGCTGAGCCGCATCATCCACGGCAGCCGCATCTCGCTGGCGATCGGCGTGTCCTCGGTGCTGCTCGCCCTCTTCGTCGGCGTGCCGTTCGGGTTGATCGCCGGGTACTACGGCGGCCGCGTCGACTCGCTCATCATGCGCGTGATGGACCTGATCCTCGCGTTCCCGATCTACCTGCTCGCGATCATCCTGATGGTCATCTTCGCGCCCACCGCCGGGCTCATCGGCACCATCAAGGTCACCGGCGCGATCGCGATCGTCCGCATCCCGATCTACGCGCGGCTGGTTCGGGGCAGCGTGCTCTCCATCAAGGAGAAGGAATACATCGAAGCGTGCCGCGCCCTCGGCGTTCGCGATCCGCGGATCCTGCTGCGCCACATCCTGCCGAACTGCCTGGCGCCGATCATCGTCACGACCACGCTCGGCATCGCGACCTCGATCATCGTGGAAGCCACGCTCTCGTTCCTCGGCCTCGGCACGCAGCCGCCGACGCCGAGCTGGGGCTGGGATCTGAAGGCCAACGTCTCGTTCATCCAGTCCAACCCCTGGATCTCGCTGTTCCCGGGCATCGCGATCTTCGTGACGGTGCTGGGCTTCAATCTCTTCGGCGACGGCCTCCGCGACGCGCTCGACCCGCGCCTGAAGTAGGTTCTTCCGCTGAGCCGCTCATCGGTGGCGCTCGCCCTGCTCGCGCTGGCGCTCGTGACCGGACCCGCTGGGCTCCATGCTCAGTCGCCGCCGCGCCCCCTCCCGCCTGCGCGACCGCCTCAAGGAGTCGAGTCACCGCCAGCGAACATCTGCACGACGCAATGGGGGTGGTGTCAGCTGCCGACGTTGTCCGCTCCGCTCGGCGTCGCCTGCTATTGCCTGACGGCGGACAACCAACAGGTGCCGGGCTCCACCCGCTATTTCCCCTATCAGGGCGACGCGAGCCCCTACCTCCAGCCGCACACCGGTCCGCCCTCGACGATTCGCTGACCCAGTCCCAAGCCACCCAAGCCCCGTGCGCGCGCCGGCCGCACGCGTGCCGGACCGTTGATCTCGACCGCTGGCAATGCGCGGTCTCGTGAGTGAAATGCAGAGTCGCCGGCTGGGCGAGGGTTGGGGTGGTGGGTGGGTCGATGAGACCCGTTCCCTCCAAGCGACGGCGGGCGCGGCGCGCCCGGATGGAGCCCAGGCGAGCGGGTCATGCGCACGCGTGCCGCGTGGTCGAACGATCCACCCACCACCCCAACCCTCGCCCAGCCGGCGCCACCCGCGTTGACACTCGCGAAGCCGTACGCGATAGTCGTGCGGCTGTGCGCTCTATCGATCTGACACCCTTGATGAACCCCGCGAGCATCGCAGTCGTCGGCGCTTCGCAGCGGATGACCCGCGCGACGCGCGTCGTCGCCAATCTCCAGCGCTTCGGCTACCGCGGCCGGATCTTCCCGATCAATCCCAGGTACACCGAGATTCTCGGCTTGCCCTGCTATCCCGACCTGACGTCGACGCCGGAGCCGGCGCACAGCGTGGTCGTCGCGATCCCGGCCGATCAAGTGCCCGCGGTCCTCACGGCCGCGCTGGCCACCGGCGTGCGCGGCGCCGTCGTGCTGTCGAGTGGGTTCGGCGAAGCCGGGCCCGACGGCCGCGCGCGGCAGGCCGAGCTCGAGCGCCTGGCCGAGCGGGGGCTGCTCATCTGCGGCCCGAACTGCTACGGCGTCTTCAACATCCGCCAGGGCGCCTGCCAGTTCAGCGCCGACGTGGCGGAGCCCTTGCGGCCCGGCGGTGTGGGGCTCGTCTCGCAGAGCGGCGGCTTCAGTCACGCGATCGGCGAATACCTGATGCAGCAGCGCCGCGTGGGGCTCAGCTACATCGTCTCGTGCGGCAACCAGGCCGGGCTCACGGTCGAGGACTACGTCCACTTCCTCGTCGAGGACCCGGCCACCACCGTTGTCGGCGCGTTCGTCGAGGGATTCAAGCAGCCCCAGCGGTTTCGCCGGGCGGCCGCGCGCGCGCGGGAGCTGCGCAAGCCCATCGTGGTGCTGAAGGTCGGCCGCTCGGAGAACGCGCGGCAGGCGATGCTGGCGCACACCGGCTCGCTCGCCGGCACGCCGGAGATCATCGAGGCGGCGCTCAAACAGTGGGGCGCCGTCCAGGTCTCGAGCATCAACGAGATGATCGACACGCTCGCGCTCTTGTCGGCGGCGACCGGCTATCGCCGTCAGGGCTGGCGGGTCGGGATCACCAGCGGGCTCGGCGGAGAGTGCGGGCGCGCCGCGGACGCCGCGGATCGCGCCGGGATCGAGCTGCCGCCGCTGTCGGACGCGTCGGTCGAGCGGTTGCGCGTCTTCATGCCGGACTTCGCCAATCCCCGCAATCCGCTCGACGGCACCGGCGCGATGTACGAGGACGCGCGGATCTTTCCCCAGCTCTTCGACGTGTTGCTGCGTGAAGACGCCCTCGATATCCTGGCGGTGAATCTGCGCGTCAACGTCCCGAAGCCCGGCGGCTCGGCGCCGTCGCGCGAGTTCAGCCGCGCGATGAGCGAGCGGCTCAAGCAGCCCACCGACCGCCTGGTGGTCGCCTTCAGCTCGTTCCCCGGCGGCGACCTCGACCCCGAGGTCATCCAGACCCTCGTCGACGCCGGCGTGCCGTTTCTGGAGTCGACCGAGACCACGATGCAGGCCCTGCGCCACGCGCGCGAACACCGGCACTTTCTTGATCGGCCCGTCGCGGCACGCGCCGAGACGGGCCCGCCGACCGCGCGCCCCGAGGGACGTGGCGTGCTCGCCAACGTGGAGGCCGAGCGCATCCTCCGCGAGTTCGGCATCCCGCTGGCAGAAACGATCCCGGCAAACCACGCGGAGGCGGCGGTGCGCGCGGCGGAGCGGCTCGGCTACCCGGTCGTGATCAAGATCGACTCGCCCGACGTCGCTCACAAGACCGATGTCGGCGGGGTGCGCGTCAGGTGCGCCGACGCCGCCGCGGTGCGCGCGGCCGTCCGCGACGTGCTCGACGCGGTCGGCCGGCACGCGCCGGCGGCGCGGCTCGACGGCGTGCTGGTGCAGCGCATGGTCGCCGGCGGCATCGAGATGATCCTGGGCGTCAAGACCGATCCGCTCTTCGGTCCGGCGGTCGTCTGCGGCTTTGGCGGGATCTTCGTCGAGCAGCTTCGCGACGTATCGCTGCGCGTGCCGCCGCTCGGTCGCGACGACGCCCTCGCGATGATCGCCGAGCTGCGCGGCGCCGCGCTCTTGAAGGGCGTGCGTGGCCGGCCGCCGGCGGACGCCGCGGCGCTGGCCGACGCGATCGTCGCGCTCGCGGCGCTGGCCGCGGCGCATCGGGAATCGCTGCGGGCCCTCGACATCAACCCCCTGCTGGTGCTCGAGGCCGGCCGGGGCGTCGTGGCGGTGGACTGGCTGGTCGAGTTTGCGTGACCGACAATGGGAGGCGACGCGATGCCCTACGAGACGATCCTCTACGAGAAGAAGGGTCCGGTACTCACGATCACCCTCAATCGCCCCGATACGCTCAACGCGATCAATCCCCAGATGACCGCCGAGCTCCACGCCGCGCTCGATCAGGCTGACGCCGACGCCGAAACGCGCGCGATCATCCTGACCGGCGCGGGGCGCGGGTTCTCGGCCGGATTCGACATCGCCCGCCGCCCCGACGGCCGGTCGTCGCTGGACGCCACCGGCATCGAGGTTGCCGACTACATCCACCGGTGGTGGGCGCGTGACCGCGACTCGTCGATGGAGCTGATGCACCTCTGGCACATCACGAAGCCGATCATCGCCGCCGTCCACGGCTGGGTGATGGGCGGCGGCTTCTGGTACGCGCTCGCCTCGGACATCACGATCGCGGCCGACAACAGCGTGTTCGCCCAGCCCGAGGTCCGGCACACCTCCAACACCACCTTCCTGTTCGCGGCGCTGGCGGGCTGGAAGGCGGCGCATCGCTACGCGCTGACCGGCGATCACTTCGACGCCGGCGAGGCGCTGCGCCTGGGCCTGGTCAACGAGGTCGTGCCCCACGCTGAGCTGCTGCCGCGCGCGCGGGCGCTCGCGGAGCGGATCGCGCGCGTTCCCGAGCCGTCGGTGCGCTTCAACAAGGCGGTCACGTGCTACGGGCTGCTGGCGATGGGCCTCGGGGCCGGCATGCTGATGAACGTCCCGCTGTCGAGCATGGCCCACGCCTCGTACAACGCGCAGCGCGCCGAGCTGATCGCGGCGATGCAGACCGGCGGGTTGAAGGCGTTCCTGGACGCGCGCGACGGCGGCTTCCGTCCCGAGCCCTTCGGGCCCAAATCGGCGCCGAAGCCCTGAGGTGAAGGGCGTCTCGGTCGGCATCCACGTGCCCGCCGCCGCGGTCGCTCCGCTGGGCTCCGGCGAGTCCTACGTGGAGTTCTTTCGCCAGGCCGAGGCGCTGGGGCTCGACGCGCTGTGGACCGAGGACCGCATCTTCCACCAGGCGAATCTGCTCGATCCCCTCATGCTCCTGGCGTCGGCCGCGAGCTGCACGCGCCGTATCCAGCTCGGCACCGCGGTCCTGGTCCTCACGCTGCGCAACGTCGCGGTCGTGGCCCGCCAGATCTCCACACTCCATCACCTCTCCGGCGGGCGGTTCGAGCTCGGCGTCTCGCTGGGCGGTCGGCCGGAGGAATACCGTGCGGTCGGCGTGCCGATGGCGCGTCGGGTGACGGTCTTCCGCGAGAGCGTGACCGCGCTGCGCCGACTGCTCGCCGGAGAGCCGGTGCGCCACGACGGCGAGTTCGTTCACCTCGAGGGCGCAACGGTGCGGCCGGCCGCGCCGGTGCCATTCTACGTCGGTGGTCAGGCCGAGGGGGCGTTGCGCCGGGCCGGAGAGCTGGCGGACGGCTGGATCATGTCACCGTTCGGTACCGTGGCGGATTTCCCCCGCGCGTGGTCCATCGTGTGCGAGAGCGCGCGCGCCGCCGGCCGCGACCCGAAAACGCTGACCGCCGGTCGGCTCGTCTACGTGGCCGTCGACGAGCAGCGCGATCGGGCGCGTGAGGCGCTGCGGACCTTCCTCCACGGCTACTACGGCACGGGCGTCGACGTGGACCAGCACGCGATCTTCGGACCGGCGCCGGAGGTCGCCGCGCGGCTCCGCGAGCACGTGGAGGCTGGCATCAGCCGGCTCATGCTGGGCGTGCCGACGCTCGATCTCGCGCACTTGCGGCGAGTGGCCGACGAAGTCGCACCCGTCGTGCGGGAAGCCGCCGCACGATGAACGGCGCCGAGCTCGCGCGCTGGGGCCGGTGGGTCCACGGCGCCCGCTGGTCCGTCCTCGTCGCCTCCGCGTTGTCGCTGCTCGTTTCCGTCGGCGTGATCGTCGCCGGCGGCCGGCTCGACCCACCAGACGTCCCGGCCGAGACGGAGTCGGGACGCGCCCGGCGGCTGATCGAGCGCGATCTGCCCGGCCAGCCACCCACGTTCAGCTTGATCTTCAGCAGCGCGACGCTCGGAGCGCGCGATCCGGCCTTTCGAGCCGAGGTGGAGCAGGCGCTGGCGCCGCTGCGGCGCGACCCACGCGTTGCCCGCGTGCTCACCGTCTACGACGCGCCCGACGGGCAGCCGTCGGCGGCCGCCCCGCTCGTCTCGCGCGACGGCCGCCGCACGCTGGTCGTCGTCGAGCTGCACGGCAAGGTGTCGGGTTTCGCGTCGCTCGAGTTCTCGGGGCTCCCGCCCGACCTCTATCCGACCCTGCGCAAGCTGGTGCGCGCGCCCACGCTCGAGATCGTCTCGGTCGGCAACATCGCGCTGAACCACGACTTCACCGAGGTGGCCCGCCAGGACCTCGGCCGCGTGGAGCTCGTCATCCTGCCCGTGGTGGCGCTGCTGCTGCTGCTCGTCTTCGGCGGGGTCGTCGCCGCGGCGCTTCCGCTCGTGGTCGGTGGGCTCGCGATGGCCGGCGCGATGGCGGGCACGCTCCTGCTGGCGCGTTTCGTGTCGGTGTCGATCTACGCGCCGAACATCGTCAGCATGATCGGCCTCGGCGTCGCCATCGACTACTCGCTGTTCGTCGTGAGCCGCTTCCGCGAGGAGATCCGCGAGCATCCCGGGCCGGAGGCGCTCGCGCGCACCGTGGCCACCGCCGGGCGCGCGATCCTCTACTCCGGCCTCACCGTGGCGATCGGCCTGCTCGGCATGATCTTCCTGGGCCTCGGCAACCTCGGCTCGATGGGCTGGGCCGGCACGATCGTGGTCGCGCTGGCCGTCGTCTACGGTCTCACCACGCTGCCGGCGGTCCTCGCCGTCCTGGGCCCGCGCGTGAATTCGCTCCGTCTGCCGTTCCTGCACCCGGAGCGATTCGGCGAAGGCCCTGGGCTGTGGCATCGCCTCGCGGCGCTCGTGATGGCGCATCCCTGGCGCGTGCTGGTTCCCGTCGTCGGCGTGCTGCTCCTCCTCGGCGTCCCGTTCCTGCACCTGCGCGTCGGCTCCGGCGACGCGACCTCGCTGCCGGCGGAGGCCGAATCCCGTCGGGGCGACGAGCTGCTGCGCGGTGAGTTCCCGGGCGGCGACACCAACCAGATCGTCGTCGTGCTCGACGCCGGCGACGGCTCGCCCCTCGAGCCCGGACGGGTCGCGCAGACGTTCGCGCTGAGCCGCTGGCTGGCCGGCCGGCCCCACGTGAGCCGCGTCGACAGCTTCGTGGACCTCGATCGGTCGCTCGACCTGGCGACGTACCAGCAGATCGCCGCGCTGCCGCGCGCGGCTCGTCCGCCCCAGCTCGAAGCCGCGCTACGCTTCCTGGTGGGCGAGCACATCGCGATCCTGATCGCCCAGACCGATCTGCGCGCGGCCGGCGAGGAGGCGCGCGCGCGCGTGCGGGAAATCCGAACGGGGCACCCGCCGTACGCCGGCGAGGTGCTCGTCACCGGCCAGACCGCGTTCGACCTCGATTTCATCGGCCTGGTCCTGCGCCGCGCGCCGCTGGCGATCGGGCTCGTCGTGGTGGTGACCGCGCTGGTGCTCTTCTTGCTGCTCGACTCCGTCGTGCTCCCGGTGAAGGCGATCGTGATGAATCTCCTGTCGATCACCGCCTCCTACGGCGCGCTGGTGCTGATCTTCCAGGACGGCTACCTGTCCGCGTGGCTCGGCTTCACCCCGGGGCCGATCCAGACCGCGACGCCGCTCATCATGTTCTGCCTGGTGTTCGGGCTCTCGATGGACTACGAGGTGCTGATGCTGAGCCGCGTTCGGGAAGAGTACGCGCGCAGCGGCGACAACGCCCAGGCGGTGGCGATGGGCCTGGAGCGCACCGGGCGGCTCATCACCGGCGCCGCCGCGATCATGGCGGCGGTGTTCTTCGGCTTCGGGATGGCGCGCTCCGTCATCGTGCAGGCCGTCGGGATCGGGATCGGGATCGCCGTGGTGGTCGACGCCACGATCATCCGCGCGCTGCTGGTGCCGGCGGCGATGCGGCTGATGGGGCGCTGGAACTGGTGGCGGCCGACCTGGCTCGCGCGTTCGCGAAGCTAGCGCTGGAATTTTTCCCGGACACGTCGGATACTCCAGGTCGCGGCGCCGCCCGCGCGCACACGAAAAGGAGACTCTCATGGCCATCAAGGTCGGTGACCGGATTCCCGATGGAACTCTGACGGAGATGATCGACGCCGAGCGGCCCGGGTGCACGATCGGCCCGAACAGCTTCGCGGTGAGCGACATCACCAAGGGCAAGAAGATCGCGATCTTCGGCCTGCCCGGCGCGTTCACGCCCACCTGCTCGGCCCGGCACGTCCCGAGCTACGTGCAGAACTTCGACAAGCTCCGCGCCAAGGGCGTGGACGAGGTCTGGTGCGTCTCGGTGAACGACACGTTCGTGATGGGCGCCTGGGGCAAGGACCAGAAGGCCGGCGGCAAGGTCCGGATGATGGCGGACGGCAGCGCGATCTTCACGAAGGCGCTCGGGCTCGACATGGACCTGACCGCGCGCGGCATGGGCGTGCGCTCGCAGCGCTACTCGATGCTGGTCGACAACGGCGTGGTCAAGGCCCTCAACGTCGAGCAGCCCGGCAAGTTCGAGGTCAGCGACGCCGACACGATGCTGAAGGCGCTTTGAGAACGGGCTCAGCGGCGCCGATTGCCCCGCGGCGTGCGCGGGGCCCGGCGGGCCAGCTGCAGGCCCAGCAGGGTGACGATGACGCCGCCGGCGACGACCGTCGTCGACGCGATGGAGTTGCTCGTGACCCTCAGCACCCACGGCGCGGCGATGAAGCCGAGCCCCAGCAGCGCGGTGACGACCCCGATCAGAAGGTCCACGACGCTATCCCGTCGCCGCCGGCAAGTGAATGGTGAAGCGGGAGCCGCGCCCGAGCGCCGTCTCGAGGGTCAGCGTGCCGCCGTGCGCGGTCACGATCGACCGGGCGATCGAGAGCCCGAGCCCCGCACCGCCGCTTTCCCGATCGCGGGCGGCGTCGAGCCGGACGAACGGCTCGAACACGCGCTCGACGTCGCCCGGCGGAATGCCGGGCCCCGTGTCCCGCACGCTCAACACGCCGCTGGCGTTCCTCGAGTCGACGTTGACCTCGACGAGGCCCCCGGCCGGCGTGAACTTCACCGCGTTCTCCACCAGGTTGCGCACCGCGCGCTGAAGCGCCGCCGCGTCGCCGAGCACCGTCACCGGCTCGCCGACCTCCATGCGAACGGTGACGCCGCGCGGCTGCGCGAGCTGCGCGCCGATGTCGAGAGCCTCCAGGGCGATCTGCTCCAGATCGACCGGCGACCGTGACGCCGGCTCGGCCCCGGAGCGGCCGACGAGCAGGAGATCCTCGGCCAGCTGGATGAGCCGGTCGACCTCCTCGAGCCTCGCGACGAGGACTTCTCGGTATTCCCGAGGCGATCGCGCGGCGCGCAGCGCGACCTCCAGCCCGCCCTTGAGCGCCGTCAGCGGGGTGCGCAGCTCGTGGGCGGCGTCCGCCGAAAAGCGCCGCATCTCCGCGAAGGCGCCCTCGAGCCGGGCCAGCATCTCGTTCAGGGTCTCGGCGAGCCGGTCCAGCTCGTCGCCGGTTCCGCGAAGCTCCAGGCGGCGGGCGAGGTGCTCGGCGGTGATGCGCCGGGCGGTGCGCGACATCTCGTCGACCGGCTTCAGCGCCTTGCGGGCCACGAGCGCGCCGCCCAGGGCGGCCAGCGCGAGCCCGAGCGGAACCAGAATCACCAGCGTCTCGGCGTACCGCGCGAGCGCGCGATGACTGCGCGAGAGCGACACCCCGACCTGAACGAGCTGCGATGGCCGTCCGTCGCGCAGCAC
>Ga0066698_10000883_pt1 | contig 12355 bp, 12 predicted proteins | sample GraSoiAngelo_147_FD_66457 | JGI IMG/M metagenome (GOLD analysis project Ga0066698, IMG submission 66457) | Grasslands soil microbial communities from the Angelo Coastal Reserve, California, USA - 14_1009_05_40cm | ecosystem: Environmental > Terrestrial > Soil > Grasslands | place: USA... | reverse complement strand
CGGCGAGAAGACCGATCTCGACCGCCACGATGAAGAACGGCGCCGCGTAGTCGGAGTGGAACGGCGCCGGCAGGACGTAGGTCCAGATCAGGTTGGCGAGGCCGCCGGTGAGGGCACCGGCGATCGGGCCGGCGAGGACGCCGACGAGAATCGTCCCGATCGAGTCGAGGTAGATCGGCACCTTCAGGGCTGCCGCTACGGTCTGGCCGAGGATGATGTTGATCGCGATCGCGATCGGGATGAGCACGATCGTCCGCGTGTCGAACTGGGAGGTGATGGAGTCGAGCCGCTTCGTCTGGGCGTACTCCGTCCCGGCGTACGCGAGGAAGCCGATCAGCAGGGCGATGCCGAGGACGGCAATGACGGTATTGCGCGAGGCGATCAGACCGGTCGAGGGATCGGCCGTCGCATCGAGGGTTCCCGTCACGCTCAGCCCGATCGCCAGGACGACGAAGAACGCGACGATCCCCACGAGCGCACGCAGCCAACTGCCCGACATCGAACGTCCTCCTTGCCGTCGTCGATCGCCGCCGCATCGGGCGGCTCGGGACCTGCCCTCCGATCCTAGTGTGCTACGTCCCGCGAGCCGCCGCCAGCCGTCCGACGCGGTCGACGAAGCGGCGCAGGAACTCGTCCGCGTCGGCATCGACGGCCACGTCCACGTTCGGCGGACGCCCCCACACGCCGCGCCAGTCCGTGACGGTCTCGCCGGTGGTGAGCGTCCCGCCGAGCTCGACGTCCACCGCGACGGCGCGCGTCGTGATCAGGCTCGGGTCGAGGGCCGCGGCGGCCGCCAGGGGATCGTGGATGAAGGCGCCATAGAAGCCGTCGTAGCGGCTGTGGAACTCCATGTAGAACCGCAGCGCGTCGGCGACGTACCGGACGATCCGGTTGCTGGCCACCGATCGCGTCGCCCGCATCGGGTCCTCGCCCCGGGCGAGCGCGATCGAGTCGTCCGGCGTGCTTCCAGCGACCCTGGCGAGGGCGACGATGTGGTCGGGCTCGACCTTGGCCTTCTCGGTCACGTCGAGGCCCAGCGCGACGGGCCGAGGATGGCCGTTCGCGATCGCCGACTCGCCCCAGGCGGTGAACGCGATCTTCGCGGCGTCCGGGTCGCAGTGGATGTTCCACTCCGTCGTCGGCGCGGTGTTGCCGGGATGGCGGTACGCGCCGCCCATCAGGACCCAGCCCTTCATCAGTCGCGGCAGGTCCGGCTCGCGGAGCAGGGCGAGGGCCAGGTTCGTCAGCGGGCCGCAGGTGACGAGCGTGATCTCGCCGGGCCGCCGTCGGGCCTCGTCGATGAAGAGGTCGGCGGCGTGGCGATCACTGAGCGGCTTCGTCGGCGGCGGGAGCTCGGCGTGGCCGAGCCCCTGCGGCCCATGGGTCTCCGGCGTGGTCTCGACCGGACGGACGAGCGGCCGCTCGCGGCCGAGCGCGACCTCGACGTCGGTCCGGCCGGCCAGCTCCATCACCGCCCGGGTGTTCCGTTCGACCTGCCGAGCGTCGACGTTGCCGCCGACGCACGTGACGGCGACGATCTCCGCTTCGGGGGTCGCCGCGGTGTAGAGCAGGGCGAGCGAGTCGTCGATGCCGGTGTCGACATCGAGGATGATCGGGAAGGTCGAGCTCATGCCTTCACGGTAGCGTGACGGAGGGCGAGGACGCCGAGTCCGACTCTCGGCTCAGACGGGGATCTTCCGATCCCGCGGAACGTAGACCGGGATGTACGGCACGACGATCACGTACGTGCCGGCGAGGGCATTCATCGTCGCCGCGGCCTCCGCGTCGGCGACCGCGCCGGCCCAGGTTCCGCGGCGTCTCGGGACGAATTGCCTGCCGAGCGTCGCCGGCGTGATGGCCTGGCGCGGTCGTGGGCTGGCTCCCCAGCGGCCCGAGCCGTATGGGTAGAGCGGATCGAGGACGATCGCCCGCGTAACGCGATAGTCGTCGGTCCGCGCGGGGTCGGAGGTGGCCTCGAAGCCGCTCATGACCCAGGCGTGACGGCCGGCCCACATGAGCAGGCCGACCGGCTTCCCTGTCCGGCGGATCGCGCCGGCGGCGAGCCGGAGCGCCTCATCGAGCGACGAGGCCCCGACGAGACGGTACGGCCCCCCGCCGAGCTGGTTCAACCCGGCCGACCAGCCGCGGACGCTGGCGCCCTTCCGCTCGAACCCGGCGCGGGCCGGTCCGGACAGGGTCCGAGCCAGTCCCTGGAGGCGACGCTGGGTTGCGGCGGTGCGATCGTCCTGCGTGCCGGCGATGTTCAGCATCATCTGCATGCTCGCTCCGACGCACTGGACGAAGTTCGTCTGCGCGACGAAGTCGCCGCTCTGCGCCAGATCGAGGCGGAAGCCACTCGACGCGGCCGACGTGGACGGAGGACCGGCGGCCGTCGGCGCGACGATCGCGAGCGCCGCCGCTGCGAAGGCGGCCAGGCCGAGTGGCCGGACGCTTCGGAGGCGGCGGACGAGATTCCGGCGGCTCATGGCGGCGGGATTCTAGACCGCTCGTCGTCGGGACCGAGGTGGCGAACCCTCGGAGCAGCGGAGCTCGAGGCTCCGAACCGATCTGTCGGGACCACCCGGACCCGCGAGCAGCCGTCGAGCCCACGTCGAGCTCGACGCCGCGATCTCGTCATCGGGCGCCGGCTCGAACCTGGTCAACGCGAGGCCGAACGCCCCCCACCGCCGGCCGATGTCATCCCCGTCGCCAAAGGCGAGCGGCCGAAGATCGGTCGCCGCGGCGTCCCGGTCCGTGACCGAGACGAGGGCTCGGACGACACCGTCCGGCGCGAGCAGCCCGGCGATGCCCGCGGCAGCCACGGGATCGATCGCGAGAGTGCCCCGGAGGAGCGAGCCCCAGGGGAACAGCACCGTGACCTCGTCGACGCGGCCGCAGAGCTCGACCGGTGGACGCTCGGCCGAGGCAACGGCGAACAACAGGTTGGGGAGGCCGCCCTTCCGCACCGGACGGGCAGCGCGCAGGGACGCCTCGGCCATGGCCGGCGCGGAAGCGTCGAGGCCGACGACGAAGGCCGTGGGCTCGCGGCGGGCGCGAGCGACGGCCGCTCGACCGTCGCCGGTTCCGAGGTCGACGACGACCCGGTCTGCGGCGGCGATCCGATTGGCGAGTTAGCCGACGTCCACCTCGACGAGGCGTCGGCCGATGACGCGGCGCATGATCGGCGAACTCTACACTGCCCGGGTGCCCAGCTCGCCAGCCCCGATCGGTCCGTACGAGCGGCGGATGGCCGCGGTTCGCCGCTGGGATCCGCGGCTGGAAGCGGTGGCGGCGCGGATCGTCGAGATCGTCCACACGGCGCGTCCGGACCTCGTCATCGAGCACATCGGCAGTACCGCTGTGCCGGGCCTGCCCGGCAAGGGGATCGTCGATCTCGGGACCGAGGCGGACCCGGCCGACATTCCGGCGATCACCGAGGCCCTGTTCGGGCTCGGGTTCGGGCCTCAGCCCGGCCCGGATCCGTGGCCGCCGACCCGGCCGATGCACGTCGGGTCGATCATCCACGACGGCGAGGAGTACCGGATCCACTTCCATGTCCACCCGCGCGGCAGCGGTGACCTGTCGAAGGACGTCCGGTTCCGCGACGCGCTCCGCGCCGACCGCGCGCTCCGCGACGGCTACGCCCGCGTGAAGGCCGAGATCGCCGGCCCCGCCGGAGGTCCCGTCGACGCGGTCCGATACCAGGCCGACAAGGGCGTCTGGATCCTCGAAGTCTTCGACCGCCTCGGCATCCCGCGACCCCAGAACGTCCAGGGCGGCCCGGTCGGCGAAGCCGGCGAGCCAGCGACCGCGTGACGACCGGGATGCAGCCGTGAGCGGGGACCGAGCCAGCCGCGTCGGGATCGTCGTCGGCAGCCGCAGCGACATCGCTGCCGCCGAGAAGGCGGCGGCGGTCCTCGCGGAGCTGGGCGTCGCATCCGAGACCCGGGTCATCTCGGCGCACCGCGCGCCGGATCTCCTCGCGGCCTGGGTCGCGTCGTTCGACGAGCGCGGGATCGGCGTTGTCATCGCGATCGCCGGCCTCGCTGCGCACTTGCCGGGCGTCGTCGCGTCGCAGACGACCGTGCCGGTCATCGGCGTTCCGATGCCCGGCGGCGTCTCGGACGGCCTCGACGCATTGCTCGCGATCGTCCAGATGCCCAAGGGCGTCCCGGTGGCGACGGTCGGCGTGGGGAACGGCGAGAACGCGGGCCTGCTCGCGGCGTCGATCCTGGCCGTGTCCGATCTCGGACTCCGAGATCGGATCACCGCACGCCGTACTGCCCAGGCGGCCGACATCGCGGCCGATGAGGCGAACCGAGGCCTCTGACGGGGTCATCGCCCCGTCGTTCACGGGCCGATCTCTCGCTCGGGACTACACTCGGGTCCCATGGACGACGAGCGCTGGGAGCAGGGAATGCCGGTCCTCGATCGGCAGGCCGTCGCTGCGCCTCGCACCGGCCGAGCGTCCGCCGCGGCACTGCCACCGAGCCTCCAGGGCCTCCCGCCCCGCTCGGTCCCGGAGACCGCACCGACCCCGCTCCAGAAGCACTATGTCCTGCTGTCGGTCCCGGTCCTCGTCCTCGGCGCGATCGCGATCACGGCACTGGAAGCGGGGACGCCGCTTGGCAGCCCGCTGATCAAGGTCTGCGTGCTGATCGCCGCCCCACTGCTCGTCGTCACGACCTCGGACGCCCTCGTGCGCATCTGGCGCTCGGCGTGGGCGTGGATGCCGGTCGACCGGATGAAGGGCCTGTTCCGCCTGGCCTGGGTCGCGGCGAGCGTCGTCGGGCTCGCCGCGCTCGTCGCCGCAGCCCTCGCTGCGCTCTTCGCCTGATGGCGACCTACAGCTCGTCGTTCGACGGCGCCGCCGACGGCCTGGGCGAGGTGCTCGACGCGTTCGGCCGCGGCCCGGACGCTCGTTCCACCGCGATCCCGTCGGGCGGTGGGGTGCCGCCCTGGCTCGCGGGCATGCTCAACTACTGCTCCCGGTGCGGGACGGAACTGACCTTCGGGCCGATCGAGGGCGAGGACCGCGACCGCCTCGGCTGCGCGTCGTGCGGCCACATCGCCTACGTCAACCCGCGCCTCGTCGTGACGACGATCCCGGTGACCGACGCCGGCGAAGTCGTTCTCCTCCGCCGCGGAATCGAGCCCGGCAAGGGCTGGTGGGCCCAACCCGGCGGCTTCCTGGAGGTCGATGAGACGGTCGGCGAGGCGGCCGTCCGCGAGACGCTCGAGGAGACGGGGCTCGTCGTCCAGCCAGGCGAGATCGTCGGGCTCTATTCGCGCCTCGAGGCCGCGGTCGTCGTCCTCGCCTTCGAGGCCCGCGTCGTGGGTGGAACCCCGCGGCTGAACCCGGAGGCGCTCGAGATTCGCGCCTTCCTACCTGAGGCGATCCCCTGGCCGGGGATCGCCTTCAAGACGTCGTACTGGGCGATCCGCGACTGGCTCCACCGCCGCCGGCCGGACATCCATCCGGCCGACCGCCACTGGGACGAGTAACGCCCGGCTGGCCGAAAACCCTCAGCTCAGGTCGATGTAGACGTTCTTCGTCTCGGTGTAGAGGTCCAGCGCGGCCATCCCGAGCTCGCGGCCGATCCCCGACATCTTGTAGCCGCCGAACGGCGCCTCGGTGTGGACCGAGGAGTTCGAGTTCACGGAGATCACCCCGGACTGGAGCGCCTTCGCCGCTCGGAGTGCCTTGCCGATGTCGCGGCTCCAGATCGAGCCCGACAGGCCATATGGCGTCGCGTTCGCGAGGCGGAGCGCCTCTTCCTCGGAGTCGAACGGGATGACCGAGACGACCGGCCCGAAGATCTCCTCGCGGGCGATCCGCATGTCGTTCGAGACGCCGTCGAAGACCGTCGGCAGGAGGTACGCGCCGTCGGCCAGCGCCGGATCGTCCGGCGCGGTGCCGCCGACGACGATCGTCGCGCCCTCCGCCTGGCCGATCTCGATGTAGTCCTTGACCCGGTCGCGCTGCTTCTGGCTGACGAGGCTGCCGACCTCGGTCGATTCGTCGGCCGGATCGCCGACCTTGACGTTCCGCGTCGCGTCGGCGAACAGCTCGACGACCTTCTCGTGGGCCGCCCGCTCGACGATGATCCGGCTCCGAGCGCAGCAGTCCTGGCCGGCGTTGTCGAACACGCTGTACGGCGACTCCTTCGCGAACCTCTCGAGATCGGCGTCGGCGAACACGATGTTCGGGCTCTTGCCACCGAGCTCGAGGCTGATCTTCTTCACGTTGCCCGAGGCGAGCCGCATGATCTCCTGGCCCGTGGTCGTCTCGCCGGTGAAGGCGACCTTGCCGATCCCGGGGTGGGCGGCGATCGACGCGCCGGCCGTGCCGCCGGGCCCGGTCACGACGTTCAGGACCCCGGCCGGGATGCCGGCCTCGAGGGCCAGCTCGCCGAGGCGGATCGCCGTGAGCGGGGTGTACGACGCCGGCTTGAGGATCGCCGTGTTGCCCGCGGCGAGCGCCGGGGCGACCTTCCACGAGGCCATCAGCAGCGGGAAGTTCCACGGCACGATGAGCCCGACGACGCCGATCGGCTCACGCAGGGTCAGATCGAGACCGGGCTTCGACACCGGGATCGTCTGGCCGTAGATCTTGTTCGCGGCGCCGGCGTAGTAGTCGAAGACCAGGCTGGCGCCGATGACCTCGCCGCGGGCACCCGTGATCGGCTTGCCGACGTTCCGGCTCTCGAGCCAGGCGAGCTCCTCACTCGACTTCTTGATCAGGTCGGCGAGCTTCGCCAGGCTCCGGCCGCGCTTGCCGGCGGCCCAGCTCGCCCAGCCTTTGCGGTCCTCGAACGCCTTCTGGGCGGCGGCGACGGCCCGGTCCACGTCCTCGCGACCGCCGAGCGGGGCCGTGGCGATCGTCCTGCCGATCGCGGGGTTGACGACGTCGAACGTCTGGCCGTCGGCTGCGTCGACCGACTCGCCGCCGATCACCATCCGGGCGACCGTCGGCCCGGCGGCCGCGGCCTCCATGGGGGCGCGCTGCTCAGTTGTCATGGGTCGATTCCTCGCGGGCACATCGGGTCGGCGGACGGTGTCGTCCGGCTGCGGTTATGTCAGGCCATGGTACGCCCGGCGTGCCGCGAAGCCCCTCGCGACGCCGTCCAAGGGCGTCCGTTCAGCGGGTCGGGCCGCCCTCAACGAACGACTCGGCGGCGGCCATCGCCGCGCCGACGATCCCGGCGTCATTCCGGAGCGTTGCGGGCACGACCCGCGGCCGGACCGTCAGGCGCGGGATGAACTTGTCGCCGTTCTTGCTGATCCCGCCGCCGAGAATCAGGAGGTTCGGCCAGAACAGCTTGTCGATCGCGTGGAGGTGCTCGTCGAGGTCGGCCGACCAGGCCTTCCACGACAGGCCCCGCCGGACCCGGGCGGCGGCCGCCGATCGCCGCTCGGCGTCGCGGCCGCGGATCTCCATATGCCCGAGCTCGGTGTTCGGGACGAGCACCCCGTCGTTGAACAGGCCCGAACCGACACCGGTCCCGAGGGTGAGGGTGATCACGACGCCGCCCTCGCCGACGCCCGCCCCGAAACGCATCTCGGCGAGGCCCGCGGCATCGGCGTCGTTGAGGACGACGACGGGCCCGGGGAGCGCGGCGCCGAGCCGCGCCCCGAGGTCGAAGTCGATCCAGGCGGGATCGATGTTCGCCGCGGTCTTCGTCACGCCGGCGAGCACGACGCTCGGCATCGTCACGCCGATCGGGACGAGCTTCGGATCGACGCCGGACTCCTTCAGCGAGCGCCTGACGATCCGGATGATCGCGGGCACGACCCGATCCGGTGTCGACGGCTGGGGCGTCGGGACGCGCAACCGCGTCGTGACGAGCACGCCCTGGTCGACGTCGACCGCGGCCGACTTGATCCCGCTACCGCCGACGTCGACACCGACGGCGATGTGGTCGGCCATCTCAGAAGTAGTTGACGGTGATCCCACCGTCGATCACGAGGTTCGCCCCGTTCGTCCAGCGGCTCTCGTCCGAGGCGAGGTACAGCGCGACGTGGACGATCTCCTCGGGCTTCCCGAACCGACCGGTCGGGTTCCGAGCGAGGCGGATCCGCTTGGCCTCCTCGTCCTTGACCAGCCAGTCCATGAGGAGCGGCGTCTCGATCGGACCCGGCGAGATGGAGTTGGTCCGGACGCCGTGCGGGGCGAACTGCACGGCCAGGCTCTTCGTCAGGGCGAGGACGGCGCCCTTCGACGCGGTGTAGGCATCCTGCGGGACCGAGCAGCCGAGGATCGCCACGAACGAGGCGACATTGATCACCGATCCGGCGCCCTGGTCGACCATCCGCGGGATCGCGTACTTGCAGCCGAGGAACACGCCCCGGACGTTGACCGCCATGACCTTGTCCCAGGTCGCGACGTCCGTGTCGATCACTGAGTGGTCGGCCGCGGGCATGATCCCGGCGTTGTTGTAGAGGGCGTCGACGCGGCCGAAGGTTGCGACCGCGTGGTCGATCATCCGCTTCGCCTGGTCCTCCTGCGAGACGTCGGCGGCGACCGAGGTGGCCTGACCACCGGCCGCCGTGACCTCGGCGGCGGCCGACTCGGCCATCTCCTCGGAGACGTCGACGCAGACGACCCTGGCGCCCTCCGCGGCGAACATCCGGGCGGCGGTCCGGCCCATCCCGCCGCCGGCGCCGGTGATGACCGTGACCTTGTCCTGCAGACGCACGCGAGCCTCCTGGGAACCCCCCTCGCCGACCGGCAAATGGTACCCGCGTGACTGTGGCGGTCGAGCTCTGCCGCACATCCGTTGCGGCGCGGTTGTCTCGTGGGGCGAGCGTATCGAGCATGTTTTCGAGCCGCCCGACCCGAATCTGCCGATCTGGCTCGTCCGGCGCGACAAACCCGCAGAATTCAGGGCAGGTACCGCGGACTTCGAGTCGCTGCCGGCGAGAACTTGTCCAATACGCTCGCGGGGCGAGACATCAGTGCGAGCGGACCGTCGTCCCGGAGCTAGCCCGCCGCGCGCTCGGCCCGCTCGGCGAGCAGGGCCGACCGGACCTCGTCGAAGCCCGTCGCGATCGCGGTCACCTGCTGGGTGGCGTCGGGCACCTTTCCCGTTCGTGCCGACTCCTCGAGCGCGCGACACAGCGCTCCGAGATCCAGCGCGCCGACGTTGAGGCTGCTCGACTTCAGGGAATGGGCGGGTCGGACGAGATCGTCGGCCGATCCACCCGCCGCGGCCTCGCGCAGGGCGGCGACCTGACGCTCGCCGTCCGCGAGGTACGTGTCGACCAGGTCGTCGACGAACTCGACGTCTCCGCCCGTCATCTCGATGAGGTTCGTCCAGACGGCCTGGTCGATCGGCGCGCTCACGAGGCTTCGGCGGCCGTCGCGGTCTCCGCTACCACGAGATCACCGCCGCTTCCAGCCGTGACCCGGAAGACGGGCATCGGCCGGCTGAAGCCCTTGAGCTGCCGCTCACCGGCGGGCTCGGCGGCGACCTGCCCGTCCACGGCGGCGAACGTTCGTTGCGACAGGAGGATCTCGCCGGCGGCCGCCTCGCCGCTGAGCCGAGAGGCGAGGATGATCGCGTTGCCCACGCCACCGTAGTCGTAGCGACCCTCGAAGCCGATCCGGCCCATCGTCGCGTACCCCGTCGCGATCCCAATACCCACCTGGAGCACGTGCCCGCGCCGCCGCCACTCGTCGCCGATGTCGACGAACCGCTCGCGGACCGCCATCGCCATCCGGGCCGCCCGCGCGGCGTGGTCGTCCTGGAATGCGGGATCGTTGAAGAAGACCATGATCCCGTCGCCGGCGAAGTGCTCCAGCGTCCCCTCGTGCTCCACCACCAGCGACCCCACCGTCGCGTGGTAGCGGCGGAGGAAGCCGAGCACCTCCTCCGGCTCAGCCGACTCGGAGAACGTCGTGAAGTTGCGCAGGTCGCAGAACATCGCGGTGATCTCGCGCCGGTGGCCGGCGAGGAGCGCCTCGCCCTCGGGGCTCGAGACCAGCTGCGCGACCTGCGGCGAGAGGAACCGTGCCAGCTGGCCGCGCTGGCGCTCGATCGTCTCGAGGAGCCGCGCATTGGCGATCCCGATCGCCGCCTGCTCGGCGAAGCCGATGGCGAGCGCCCGCTCGCCATCGCCGAACGCCCGGACCTCGTTGCGGGTCAGGGCCAGGACGCCGCTAACCGCCCCGTCCTCCTCGATCGGGATGCCGATCAGGGTCCGGTATCCGCCGACATGCTGGCCCGGGGTCGCCTGGTACTCGCGGTCGTCGAGAACGTCGTCGACGCTGATCACCTGGCCGATCAGGGCGACCCGTCCGACCAGGCTGTCGCGGCCGGGCCGGATCGGGTGGTCCCTCTCCCAGGCGTCCAGCTCCGGCGTCCCGCCGGCCGACGCGGCCACCCGATAGGCGTCGCCGTCCAGGGTATAGGCGACGCCGTAGTCGGCCCGGCAGAGGCGGACGGCTGCCCGGACGACGGCGTCGAGGACGACCTGGAGGTCGAACGCGGAGCGGCTCATGATCGCCAGGACCTCGTTCGACGCGGCCTGCCGGTCGACGGCCTCGCGCTCGGCGTCGTGGAGCCGCTTCCGCGCGAGCGACGACGCGATCCGCGCCTTGAGGATCGCCGGATCGACCGTCTTCGGCAGGTAGTCCGCCGCGCCCATCTCGAGGCAGCGGACGACGCTGTCCAGCTCGTCGACGCCGGAGATCACGATCACCGGCAGGTGGCGCAGGGCCGGGTCGTCGCGGAGCTCGGCGAGCACCTGGTAGCCGTCCATCTCCGGCATGACGATGTCAAGGAGGATCACGTCGATCGGCGGAACATCCGCGTCGCGCAGACGGGCGAGCGCCTGGCGGCCGTCGACGGCCTCGACGGGCTCGTGCCCCAGGCCGCGCAGCAGCCGAGCGAGGAGTTGGCGATTGAACGGTGTGTCGTCGACGACCAGGATGCGGCCAGGGAGACTCGCGCCGTTGCCGCCCGGCGGGGTCACGCCCGCCCTCCCGCGATCGCTGGCCGGACCTTCGCGATCGCCGCCTCCAGCTCATCTGGGCGGATCGGCTTGCTCACGTAGTCGTCCATCCCGGCCGCCAGGCACGCCTCGCGGTCGCCGGCCATCGCGTTGGCCGTGAGGCCGACGATCCGGAGCGGCCGATCGGGCCAGGCGGACCGGATCTGGCGCGTCGCCTCCAGGCCGTCCATCTCGGGCATCTGGACGTCCATGAGGACGAGGTCGAACTGGCCGGTGCTGACCGCGTCGACCGCGGCCCGGCCGTTGTCGACGACCTCGGCCCGCAGGCCCATGCGCTCCAGCAGTCGGAGCGCCAGCTTCTGGTTCACGGCGTTGTCCTCGGCCAGAAGGACGCGGAGCCCCGAATCGGCACCGGCGGCCCGGGCGGCCTCCGCATGAGGCGCGGCCTCGGTCGAGGCCGCGGGTGTCGCCACAGGCTCAGCGGCCAGGAGGGCGTCCGCGAGCGCATCATGGAGCGCCGATGGCTTGACGGGCTTGACGAGCATCGCGGTCACGTTCGACGCGGTCCGGCTGTGCTGACCGATCGACGACAGGATGACGACCGGGATCGGTTGGTCCGGCCGCAGCGCCCGCAGGTCCTCCGCCAACTCCACGCCGTCGCGATCTGGCATCAGGAAGTCCAGCACAGCTGCGTCGAAGACCGCTCCGCTGCGGACCCACTCGATCGCCTCGAGCGGGGAGGCCGTCGCCTTGGCCTCAACCCCCCACCGATCGAGGAACCCGGTCAGGATCCGCCGGTTCGTGGCGTTGTCGTCGACGACCAGCACTCGACAGCCGCGGAGGCTGCGCTCCGGCGGAGCCGGCGGCGCGTCCGGCAGGGCGGTGGCCACCGCCGGCAGAACGAGCCGGAACGTGCTGCCCTCGCCCGCAACCCCGCTGCTCGTCGCGGTCAGCTCGCCGCCCATGGACTCGGCGAGGCGACGGCTGATCGCCAGGCCCAGCCCCGTCCCGCCGTACCGCCGCGAGATCGAGGCGTCGAGCTGGCTGAAGGACTGGAACAGGAGGTCCATCCGCTCTGGCGGGATGCCGATGCCCGTGTCGCGGACCTCGACCTCGATGGTCCACGGATCCGGCGGCGCCGCCGGGCGCCGGCCCTCGACGGCCAGCACGACCTCGCCCTGCTCGGTGAACTTGATCGCATTCGACAGCAGGTTCAAGACGATCTGGCGCAGGCGTCCCGCGTCGCCGACGATCCCCTCGGGGAGATCGGCGCCCATCGCGTAGGCGAGCTCGACCCCCTTCTTGGCAGCGATCGGGGCGACCACGTCGAGCGCGCTCTCGATCGACGTCCGGAGGGAGAACGGCTCGGCGGCCAGGTCGACCTTGCCGGCCTCGATCT
>Ga0066698_10000874_pt1 | contig 12401 bp, 8 predicted proteins | sample GraSoiAngelo_147_FD_66457 | JGI IMG/M metagenome (GOLD analysis project Ga0066698, IMG submission 66457) | Grasslands soil microbial communities from the Angelo Coastal Reserve, California, USA - 14_1009_05_40cm | ecosystem: Environmental > Terrestrial > Soil > Grasslands | place: USA... | reverse complement strand
CGGCCCATCCGCTCGGCAACTTCACGATCAACCACTACGCCGGCCTCGCTATCGCCCCGGACCGGGTGGACCTGGACGTCGTCATCGACATGGCCGAGATCCCGGCCTTCCAGGAGCGCCAGCACGCCGATACGGACGACGACGGCACCGTCAGCGACGAGGAGGGCGCCGCCTGGGCCGCGACGACGTGCTCGGAACTCGCGACGTCGCTGCACCTCCAGGTGGACGGCAGCGCGCTCGTTCCGAGCCCGACCGATTCCGCGGTCTCGTTCCCGCCGGGCGCAGGTGGCCTGTCGACCCTCCGCCTCGAATGTGGCTATCACGACTCGTTCCGCAGCGCCATCACCGGCCGGTCGACGATCACCTTCGTCGACACCTCATACGCGGAGCGGATCGGCTGGCGCGAGATCGTCGCCACGGGTGATGGCGTCATCCTCGACACGGGCGGGCTACCGGCGACGAGCCCGAGCAAGAAGCTGACGAACTATCCGTCGGACATGCTCGCCCAGCCGCTCGACATCCGGTCGGCCCGGATCGAGGTGCGATCGGACCCCGCCGCGGCGAGTGCCGGACCCGGGGCGACGGCGGCACCGGCCGGGCCGGCAGCGGGACCGGCCGGGCAGACGGTCGACTCGCCGAGCGGGGCCGTGCCGGGCGGTGTGGCGTCGGAGCTGCCGGCCGTCATCGTGTCGGCGCTCACTGGCCAGCTGAACCCGTTGATCGTGCTCGTCGCGATCACCGCGGCGGCTTTGATCGGCGCGTTCCACGCCGTCACGCCGGGCCATGGCAAGACCCTGATGGCGGCCTACCTCGTCGGGTCGCGGGGCACGTCATCCCACGCTCTCGGACTCGGCCTGTCCGTGGCGGTGTCCCATACGCTGGGCATCTTCGTGTTGGCGCTCCTCATCGTCGGGGCCCAGGGCCTGGTCGCGCCCGATCTCGTCCAGCGGACGACGCCGGTGATCGCCGCAATCTCGATCATCGCGATCGGCGGCTGGATGCTCCTGACGGAGATCCGACGCCGCGTGGTCACCCGCCGGATGGGCCTCGCCCGGCCGCACGGGCACGACCACGGGCACGTCCACCACGACCGCGACCACGACCACGACCACGACCACGACCCGAGCGTCGCGGTTGCCGCCGAGCACGACCACGGCGGCGTCCGCCATAGCCATCTGCCGGCACGAGGGTCGACCCTGTCATGGCGCGGCCTCTTCGTCCTGGGGCTGGCGGGCGGCCTGATCCCCTCGGCGTCGGCGCTCGTTATCCTGCTCGGGTCGATGGCAGCCGGCCGGCCGGCCTTCGGGCTCGTCCTGGTCGTCGCGTTCGGGCTCGGCATGGCGGCGGTGATGACGAGTGTCGGACTGCTGATGGTCTTCGCCCGCGAACGCCTCGATCGGATGCCGAGCCGATCGCGCCTCGGCCGCCTCGCGTCGGCGGCGCCGCTCCTGGCCTCGGTCTTCGTCCTGGGCCTCGGCCTCGTCCTGACGTGGTCGGCCGTCGGCGCGCGGCCGGTCCTGTAGGCGCTGCCGATCCGTATCCCGGCGCGAGTTCCCGCCGGGCGTCACACGAGGAAACCCCGCGCGTTCCCGTCAGGAGCGGTGCGGAGACATTCATGAGGGGCTCGCCTCGGAAATCGACGCCCGACGTCGGCTTCGCCGATCGAGCGTGCGTGGATGTTTGGGCGTCGCGCCTGGAAGGCGCGCGGACCGGGTCAGACCCGCGTGGCGGAAGAGCCGAGCCATCGGAAATAGGGAGAACGCCCGAGCCCGCTGGCGTCCATCGGCTCTGCTACCCTCGGCCTCCCGATGCGTGACCTGAGCGAGCGCTCCCTGGATACGGCGGTGCAGCTCGGCGCATCGTATGCCGACGTTCGGGTCGTCCATCGCCTCGAGGAATCGATCGCGGTCAAGAGCGGTCGAGTCGAGGGCGTCGCCTCCGGCGAAAGCGAAGGCTTCGGGGTCCGCGTCATCGTCGACGGGGGCTGGGGCTTCGCCAGCTCGAGCATCGTGAGCGCGGCCGAAGCGGACCGGGTCGCGGCCGAGGCCGTCCGGATCGCGCGGGCGTCGGCCACGGCGCTGCGAGAGCGGGTCCGCCTGGACGATCGCCCGCCGGCGCGAGGGACCTACGAGACGCCGATCGAGGAAGATCCGTTCGCCGTTGCGCTGGAGGAGAAGATCGGCCATCTCTTGACCGCCGACGAGGCGGCTCGCAGCGTCGACGGCGTCGCCTTCACCGAGACGCGGTTCGATGCCCAGCGCGAGACGCGGACGTTCGCCGCCACCGACGGCAGCTGGACCGAGCAGACCTTCACCCATGTCGGTGCCGGCGTCGAGGCGAATGCGATCGAGGGCGACGAGCACCAACGACGGAGCTACCCGGACGCGGATGGCGGGACGTTCACGGCCGCCGGCTACGAGTACGTCCGCGGCCTCGACCTCCCCCGCCGCGCCGGGCCGCTCGCCGAGGAGTGCGTCGCTCTCCTCAGCGCGCCGCAGTGCCCGTCGGGTCGGTTCACGGTCATCCTCGACCCCTCACAGCTCTACCTCCAGGTCCACGAGAGCTGCGGCCACCCCACGGAGCTGGACCGGGTCTTCGGGACCGAGGCGAGCTACGCCGGCACGAGCTTCCTGACGACCGACAAGCTCGACGACGGCTTCCGCTACGGCAGCGACCTCGTGTCGATCGTCGCCGACGCGACCGCGCCACGCGGGATGGGCACGTTCGGCTGGGACGACGAGGGCGTCGCGGCCCAGGCGGTGCCGCTCGTCCGGGATGGGATCTTCGTCGGTTACCTGTCGTCGCGCGAGACCGCGCCACGGATCGGTCGGCAGTCCGGCGGGGCGATGCGGGCGGATGGCTGGAACCGCATCCCGTTGATCCGGATGACGAACATCAACCTCCTGCCCCGCCCCGGGATGAGCCTCGACGACATCGTCGCCGACACCGACGACGGGCTGTACCTGGCCTCGAACCGATCGTGGTCGATCGACGACCGTCGCCTGAACTTCCAGTTCGCGACCGAGGTCGCCTACGAGATCAAGGGTGGCAAGAAGGGTCGGCTGTTCAAGAACCCGACCTACACCGGGATCACCTACGAGTTCTGGCGGTCGATGGATGCGGTCGGCGACGAGTCGAGCTACGTGATGCTCGGGACGCCGAACTGCGGCAAAGGCGAGCCGGGCCAGGGCGCCCACGTCGGCCACGGCTGCTCCGGGGCCCGCTTCCGCGACGTCCAGGTCGGCGTCGGCAAGTGGTGACCGCAGAGGCGCCGCCCGACATGCTGACGATCGCGGAACGCGCGGTCTCGCTCGCGACCGCCGCCGGCGCGACCGAAGCGGAGGCGCTCGTGTCAGCCGACGCCGCCCAGCTCACCCGGTTCGCGAACAGCGAGATCCACCAGAACGTCGCGGAGACGAACCAGGGACTGAACCTGCGGGTCGCCATCGGCAGGCGGGTCGGCGTGGCGTCGTCGAACCGGCTCGACGACGATGGGCTGCGCCGGCTCGCCGAGACCGCCGTCGCGATCGCCCGGAATTCCGCCGAGCTCGAGGACTGGGGGGGCCTGCCGGAGCCGACGCCGATCACGGAGCAGCCGGCCGGGTGGTCCGACGCCACCGCCGGCGCGACGCCTGAGGGCCGAGCCGCCGGGGTCCGTGCCGTGATCGCCGCAGCGGATGCCGTCGGCGTCCGGGCGTTTGGCTCGTTCTCGACGAGCGCGGAGCACCTCGCCGTCGCCAACTCCCGCGGGATCCGAGCGGCGCAGCGACGCACGGCGGCCCAGCTCCTGACGGTGATGATGGCCCCGGACGGGGGATCGGGCTACGCGGAGCAAGCCGCCGTCGACGTCGGCACGGTCGACGCCGAGGTCGTCGGCCGTGAAGCCGCGAGCAAGGCTCGGGCGACCGAGAACCCGGTCGCGGTCGAGCCGGGCGACTGGTCGGTCGTTCTCGAGGAGTACGCGGTCGTCGACCTGCTGTCGATGCTTGCATTCATGGGTTTCAGCGCGCTGGCCGTCCAGGAGGAGCGATCGTTCGCCGAGCCGGGCAAGGTCGTTGGGAGCGAGCTCGTCACGATCGTCGACGACGCGACGGAGCCCGGGGCGATGCCGATGGCCTTCGACTACGAGGGGGTCGCCAAGCAGCGGGTCGTCCTCGTGGAACGGGGTGTGTGCCGCGACGTCGTCTGGGATGCGCAGACCGCCGCTCGAGGTGGTCGCCGGTCAACCGGCCACGGCCTGCCCGCGCCGAATGCCTACGGCCCGTTTCCCCTGAACATGGTCATGTCACCGGGGACGACCGACCGGGCAGGCCTCGTCGGCGAGATGGAGCGCGGCCTCCTCGTCACCCGATTCCATTACACGAACCCCGTCCACCCGAAGCTGGCGATCGTGACCGGCATGACGCGCGACGGGACGTTCCTCGTCGAGGGCGGCCGGATCGTCGGGCCGGTCCGGAACCTGCGGTTCACGCAGAGCTATCTCGATGCGCTCGCCGGGACCGTCGCCGTCGGACGCGAACGACGGACGCTGAGGGGCGACTTCGGCGGCGTGCTGGTGCCGCCCGTCCGGATCGACGGCTGGACCTTCACCGGGACGACGGAACACTGAGGGCGAGGGGGGACCGATGAAGGACGTCTGGGTCTGCGGCCAGTGCCGCTCCGTGAACCAGGCCCGCGACCAACGTTGCTACGCGTGCCACACGCCGCGAAGCGTCGGTGCCGTCGATCCCCTCAAGCTGTCCGTCACGAGCACCGCACCCGTCGTGACCGGCCCGATTGGCACGTACCAGTCGACGATCGGACTGGCCCTGCTGACCAGCCTCCTGATCGTCGTCGCCGTCGGCGCGAGCATGCTCGAATCGGTCCTCGCGATCAACGCCCTCCAGACCCTGACGGGACCGGGCCCGGCCGCCACCGACGCCGAGGTCGAGGCGGTCTCGACGGCCTTCCTGCTGATGCTCGGCGCGGCCGGGCTCGCGCTCCTGGCCTGGGCGACGTGGCTCAGCCGGGCCGTCGCGAACCTGCCGGCACTGGGCGTGGGCTACGGTCGGACGAGCCCGGCGTTCGTTTTCGTCGAGTCGTTGATCCCGATCTACAACATGTACCAGGTCCATCGGATCGTGGCCGACATCCTCAGGCGGATCCGTCCGGCACCGCGCGATACGTGGGCGATCCTGAGCGCCTGGATGCCACTCGTCTTCTCGATCATCGTGACGTATCTCACGACCCGGATCGCCCTGTTCTTCGGCGGTGATACCCGCATCGCCGCGGTCGTGCTCGGGCGCGAGATCGCCGTCGGATTGCAGGTCGTCGCGGGGCTGTTCCTCGTCGCCCTGATCTGGCGCGTCGAGCGGCGGATGCGCGGACGCGCCTCGGAGATCCGGCCTGACTCGCGCCTGACGGCGCCGGGAACCGTTTGGGGTCCGGCCTGACTCGTACCCGGTGAACGCGGCCGCCGAGGTCGCGACGCCAGCTGGAGTCTCCGATGCGTACCCCGTCCTCCGGAGCGCGGACCCGTCCCTCGCGCGGCCTCGTCCTTCTCGCTGCCCTCGCCCTCCCCGCGGCCATCGGCAGCGCGGGTTGCGGGTCCACGTCGCCGGCACAACCGATCGCGGCGCCGTCGACGGCCGCCCCTGCGTCCACGCCGCAAGCGAGCGCAGCGCCAGCGGCGGTCGCAGGCGGCGACTGGATCGGGTTCCGCGGCGATGCCTCGCGCAGCGCGGTTGGCCTCCAGGGCCCCACCGGCAACCCCGTCCTGAACTGGCAGTTCAAGGCCGGCGGCGCCGTCCCGAACCAGATCGCGATCGTCGGCGACGTCGTCTACTTCGCGAGCGACGAGGGCGGCTTCCACGCCGTGAACCGTGTGACCGGAACCGAGGTCTGGAAGCAGCAGCTCACCTACGGGACGACGACCGGGCCCACCGTCGCCGACGGCCGCATCTATCTCGCCGACGAACAGGGGGCGGTCGTCGCCCTCGATCCGGCCACCGGCAGCAGCCTCTGGAAGTCGGTGTCGCACTACGACGGGGCGACCCAGCTCATCAGCACCGGCGGATCGCTCTATCTCGGGACCGGCGACGGCTTCCTCGTTGCACTCGACGCCGCGAGCGGGGCAGAGCAGTGGAAGGTCAAGCTCACCCCTAACGGAGCGTCGGTCCACAACCCCGCCGCCGCTGACGGGTTCGTATTCGCCGGCACGGCCGGTAGTGGGTTCGTCGCGGTCGACACGAAGACCCACCAGGTCGCCTGGACCGGCGATCTCCACGGCGACGACACCGGCACGGCCGTCGCGAGCGGCGGGATCGCCTACATCGCGGCGGGTGTGGACGCGCCGTCGGGCTCCCTCCACGCGTTCGACGCGAAGACCGGCCAGAGCCTCTGGGATGGTCCGTCGCCGAAGCTGCAGTCGCCGACGATCGTCGGAGGGATCGGGTTCAGCGCCACCGCCGACGGCCTCGTCGACGGGATCGATACCGCGAGCGGCGCGCTCCGCTGGTCGATCCAGCTGACCGGCAAGATCCGACCGATGGCGGTCGTCGGCCCGACTCTCTACCTTGCCTCCGACCAGGAGCACCGGGTGTATGCCGTCGAAGCCGCGACGGGCAACCGGCTCTGGCAGTTCGACGTGGACGGATCGAACGACTGCTGCGTCGCGGTCGCGAAGGGCGCCGTCTTCGTCGGCACGATGACTGGCAGCGTCTACTCGATCGGCGGCGACGGGGCCACGATCGCGGCGCAGCCGTTCGTGAGTCCGGCACCGGCGGCGTCGGCCGCTCCGACTCAGGCGCCATTCGCCGCTCTGAAGGCCGGGATCAGCTGGACGACGGACATCCGGCGCATGGGCTTCGCTCCGGTCTGCCAGATCGCGGTCGATCCGACGAGCGGTCGGATCTGGGCGCCCGAGGCGGGCTCCGACAAGATCGCGATCTTCGACCGGACCGGGAAGCTGCTCGAGGAATGGGGCTCGTCCGGTGACGGGCCCGGGCAGTTCGACTTCACTCGCCAGAACGGCGACGGGTACGGCACGCTGGCGTTCGCCAAGGACGGCTCGTTCTTCGTCCTCGATGTCGGCAATCGGCGGGTCCAGCACTTCGACGCCCACCGCAAGCTCGTCGGACGATGGGGCAGCTTCGGTAACGAACCCGGCCAGTTCAACGATCCGGTCGGGATCGGCGTCGCCCCCGACGGCACCGTCTGGGTCCTCGACGATCGCCGCTCCGTCGTCGAGCACTTCGACGGCACGGGCAAGGTCCTCGGCTCATTCGATCCGTTCGCGAGCGTGCCCTCGAACGACGGGGCCAACTCCCTGGCGATCGACGACAAGGGCAACCTGTATGTCAGCTCGGTCGCGCCGTCGAAGGTGCTCGTCTTCGATCCGAAGGGGATGCTGCTTCGGACCGTCGGCGAAGGACGGTTCAACGATCAGGCCGGCACCATCGCGATCGACGGCAGTGGGCGGCTGTTCGTCGCCCAGGGTCCGGACCGCGGCTCGGCCCCGGGGGTGCTCGTCTTCGGCGCCGACGGAACCGCCCTCGGTGGGTTCGCCCCGATCGGTGACGGGAACGACGAGGTCGTCTTCACGGGCGGGATCGCCCTCGACGCCAAGGGCGGCCTCTACGTCGAGGACAGCATGCCGGAATCGAACCGCCTGATCCGCTTCGAGCTGCCGGCCGGCGTTCGCTGACAGCGGAGTCACGGCGACCCGAAACGATTCTTCTCACGCAGGGAACCGTTTCGTGGTCGCCGTGGCTCGTATCGTGTGGGAGCTGCCCGGAGACGCCGTTTGCACAGGGAGAGGGATGCAGGTCGAGCTCGTCGAGCGAGCGCGGTCTGGCGATCACGAGGCATTCTCGGAGCTCGCGAGTGCCTCGTTCGGCCGCCTGTTCGGCGCGGCGAAGCTGATCCTGCGCGACCAGGACCGCGCTCAGGACGCGGTTCAGGAAGCACTTGTCCTGGCCTGGAAGCACGTCCGTGCGATCCGCGACCCCGAGGCGTGGGATGCCTGGCTCTACCGCCTCACGGTTCGGGCGTGTTACCGGCTGGCTCGGTCGGCCAAGCGCCGCGACGTCACCGAGCTGCACGTGGAGCCCGATCGCGAGCCGGCGAGCCACGACTTCACCGGGCCGCTCGTCGAGCGTGATCGTCTCGGCCGGGAGCTTGGCCGCCTGCCCGTCGAGCAGCGCGCGGTCATGGTCCTCCACTTCTACCTCGATCTCCCGCTGACCGATGCGGCCGGAATCCTGGATATCCCGGTCGGAACGGCCAAGTCCCGGCTCCACCGTGGGCTCGAAGCCCTGCGCGACGCGATGTCAGGCGACGCCGACGCGCCCGCCGAAGACGTCCGGGAGCGACCGGCATGAACGAGCAGATGCCGTTCGAGCGCGTCGTCGCCGGCTGGATGGCCGACGAGGCCGGCGGCGCCCCGGATGAGGCCCTGGAGCGGATCCTGTCGACGACGCGCCGGCTGCGGCCGCAGCCGCGGTGGTGGGCGCTCGTCACCGAATCGCCGATGCGCATGCGGACGACCCGCGTCGCGGTCGGCCTCCCGAACCGGCGGCTCGTCCTCCTCGCGGCGCTCCTGCTGTTGCTGATCGCGCTCGTCGCGGTCGCCGTCGGCTCCGGGTTGCTGCTGCGCAACGACCAGCTGGCGGGTGGTGACTGGTCCGGCTTCCGCGGCAATGCCGACCACTCGGGGGTCGGCATCCAGGGTCCGACGGGGAACCCGGTCCTGAACTGGCGGTTCCCCGCGACCGGCGCGGTCCTCGAGGTCGCGATCATCGGTGACCGGGTGTTCTTCGCCAGCGACGACGGTCGCCTCCGCGCGGTCTCGCGCGACCGCGGAGTCCAGCAGTGGTCGGTCGCGGTCCCGGATCCGCCGCTCACCGGGCCGTACGCGGCAGACGGACGGCTCTACCTCATCGACGCCACCGGCGTCGTGCGTGCATTCGCCCAGGCCGACGGCACTGCCCTGTGGACCTCGGCGTCCGCGTACGACGGGCCGAGCCGTGTGATCAGCGTGGACGGGACGGTCTATTCCGGCACGTCGGATGGCTTCCTCGTCGCACTGGACGGAGCGACCGGCGCCGAACGGTGGCGCCTCCGACCCGTCGGGTCGACGCAGGTCGACGCACCCGCGTTCGGCAGCGGATTGCTCTTCGCGGGGACGGCTGGCGCAGGGTTCGTTGCGGTCGACCCCGCGACTCGCCAGGTCGTCTGGAGCGGCGACACCGGCGGCGAAGACACCGGCACTGCGGCGGTCGCCGACGGGATCGCGTACATCGGGGTCTCGGCCACCGCCACGAGCGGCAAGCTCCGCGCTTTCGACGCGAAGACCGGCAGGCTCCTGTGGACCGCCGAGGACGATCTCCTGCAGCTCCCGACGGTTGAGAAGGGCGTGGCGTACACGGCGACCCCGACGACGGGTCTCGTGGCCGCAATCGACACCGCAACCGGGGCGACCAAGTGGCGGATCCGCCTGAACGGCGAGGTGCGGGCGCCCGTCGTCGTGAACGGCGTCGTGTACGTCTACGCCGGGATCGAACAGCGCGTGTATGCGATCGACGCTGCCAGCGGCGGCAAGCTCTGGCAGTTCGACGTCACGGCCTACGGCAACTGCTGCATCGCCGTCGCGAAGGGCGCCGTCTGGGTCGGGCTCCAGGACGGCAGCGTCTACTCGATCGGCGGCGACGGGGCGTCCCTGGCGGCGGCGCCCTTCCCGACGCCGGCACCCGCGGCGAGCGGCTCGGCCAGCGCTCCGCCTGGTGCCTCGGCCAGCGCGGCGCCGCTGCTCGTCCCCGTCGCCTACACGTGGACGGTCGACCTGCGGGACAGAGGCTTCGCTCCGATCTGCCAGATCGCGGTCGACCCGAGCGGCCGGGTCTGGGCGCCGGAGGCCGATACCGGGAAGATCGCGATCATCTCAGCGGATGGGAAGTTGCTGGAGGAGTGGGCAGCACCCGCCGACGCCGCCGGGGACTTCGACTTCAGCCGCGGCAACGGCGACTGTTACGGGACGCTCGCCTTCGAGCCGGACGGCTCGTTCTTCGTCCTCGATGTCGGCAACCGGCGGGTCCAGGCATTCGATCGCGACCGTCGCTTCGTCACGGCCTGGGGCGCCTTCGGCCAGGGACCCGGCGAGTTCACCGATCCAGTCGCCATCGCGGTGGCTGCCGACCGCACCATCTGGGTCCTCGACGACGTGCGCTCTGTGCTCGAGCACTACGACCGCGCCGGCAAGGTCCTCGGCTCATTCGATCCCTTCTCGAACGCGCCGCTGAACAAGGGTGCGAACTCGATGACGATCGGGCCAAACGGCCACTTCTATGTCACCCAGGTCACGCCGAACCAGATCGCGGAGTTCGGCGCCGACGGCACGTTCCTTGGCGCGTTCGGGCAGGGCTTCTTCGCGATCGAGCAACCGACGCACATGGCGGTCGACGCCGACGGCCGCGTGTTCGTCACGCAGGGACCCGGCCGCGGGGAGTCTCCCGGCGTCACGGTGTTCGCCGCCGATGGGACCCCACTGGGCGGGTTCGGACCCGTGGGCACGGGGGACGGGCAGATCGCCTTCCCCGCCGGCATCGCACTCGACGGTGCGGGCAGTGTCTACGTCATGGACAGCGACCCGGCGTCGGCGCGACTGATGAAGGTCCGGCTCGTCCCCCCACTCGTCCCCTGACGGCTCGGCGCACGGGTGGGGCCACTACGATCTCGGCATGGAACCCGTCCGGGCACGCCTCGGTCGCGGCTTCGATCCGGGCGAGCTGCGGCGGATCAAGCGGCTGTGGGTTCGCCATTCGATCGCCGAGGACCGCCAGGACATCGACGGCCTGATCGCCACGCTGGCCGCCGATTGTGCCTACGAGGTCGTCCCGACCCGCCTGCGCTGGGAGGGTCACGACGGTGCCCGTGCGTTCTACCGCGAGCTGTTCGCCGCATTCCCGGACAACCGCTTCGAGCTGACCGAGATCGTCGTCGGGCCGCAGGGCGTCTTCGAGGTCGCCACGCTGACTGGCACGAACCGGGGTCCGTGGGCCGGCGTCCCACCGAGCGGGCTGCCGGTCGCTCTCGAGGTCCTGATCCTCTTCCCTTGGGACCCCGGGGCGGGACGGTTCACCGGGGAGAGGATCTGGTTCGACCGCGGCGCCGCCGCGGCCGGTCCGGTGGAACGAGACCGAGCCTAGGGCGAGGTCGGCTCGCCGCGGAGCCAGCGTCGGAGCCAGAGACCGGCTGCAAGGGCGCCGACCGCCGGCACGAGGGCGCCGACCGCCGCGACGCCGAGGAGGGCGACGATCAGCCAGCGGGCGTCGTCGATCGCCGCGGACAGCGCCCCGGCGCCCAGCCGCGTCGACAGCGTCCGCGTCTCGGTCGCGAGCTCAGCGAGCGAGGCGGCATTCGCGTCGAGCGTCGAGCGGTTCGCCGTCAGGGACGTCGCGACACTGTCCAGTCGCGAGTCGAGGTCGGCGAGCTGGCCGGCGATCTGCCCGAAGAGGCCGCCGAGGGGAGCGAGCGGCTGCGATCCCAGGACACTGACGGCATTCGCCTGGGTCTCGAGGTCGCGCAGGCGCGGCACGATCGCCCGCAGGTCCCCGGCCGCGGTCGTCAGCGCGGACGTGCTGTTGTCGACCGTGGACCCGAACCCGCGGGCCGTCGTCGCCGCGCTGTCGAGGACCGTCGCGGTCCGATCGAGGACCGCGGTGACCCCGCCGAAATCGCCTCCGACGCGATCGGCGAGGCCGTTCACGCGGGCCAGGCCGATGACGAGGAGGAGCGCGCCGAGCGTCGCCGCCACGACCCCGACGACGCCATACCCGACGAGGAGACGTCCGATGGTCTCGAGCGGGAGGGGGCGCAGCCCCGCCGGCCCAGGCGTCGTCACCGCGGGACGTCGCAGGCGGGACCCTCGAGACGGAGCCAGCGGCCGATCCGGTGACGGTTCCGGGCGACGACGTCGTAGGCGACGCCGACTCCCCAGCGGACGGGCGGGATGCGCGCGAGGACGTCGGCCGCCCGGCCGCCCGGCAGCCGGCCGGCGATCGCCAGCACGCCGGCCCCGCCGGCGACGACCCGACCGGTCGATTGGTCGACGACGTGAAGCGCCGTGCCGAGCGGCAATCCATCGACGAGCGCGGCCACCCGCCGTGCGGCCCGGCCGTCGACGTCCTGGAGCGGCACGAGGTCGAGCCGGTCACGGCGATCCCAGCCGCGGAGCGCCCGCGCCAAGGCCGTGCACAGCCCGCAGTCGCGGTCGTACAGCACGACGAGCCGGCCGCGACCCGGGGCCTGATGGTCGCCGGCCGGGGCGTGACGCTCGTCCGCGGCCGCGGTCGCGCTCATCGCCAGGCCGAGCGGGCCGCGTCCGGGTAGAGCCGGACCCGCCGGTACGGCTCGCGGCCGCGCGA
>Ga0066698_10000869_pt1 | contig 12427 bp, 11 predicted proteins | sample GraSoiAngelo_147_FD_66457 | JGI IMG/M metagenome (GOLD analysis project Ga0066698, IMG submission 66457) | Grasslands soil microbial communities from the Angelo Coastal Reserve, California, USA - 14_1009_05_40cm | ecosystem: Environmental > Terrestrial > Soil > Grasslands | place: USA... | reverse complement strand
GGCCGGGATTCGAACCCGGGGAGCGGATTAAAAGCCCGCTCAAGCGCTTAGCAGGCGCTCGCATTCGACCACTCTGCCACCTCCCCGCGGAGGCGGTAGCCAGTTTACCCTGTTTCCATGCAAGCATCCGTCGATGAGCAATGGGCCCGCTATGGCCGGGCGTTGATCGGTTCGATGAGTGAGGTCCTCACTGAGACGCCCGACGAGACCCACGCCAACCTGCTCGAGACCGCCGACTACTGGCTCTCGCTGGGGCTGGTGCTCGGGCTCCGGGACCCGAGCCAGGCTACCCAGCTGCTGGGTGTGATCGAGGCGCATGAGGCGGAGCGCGGCGAGCTGGAGCGCGACGCAACCAGCCTGATCAGCCAGGCGCTTGGCTGAGGCGCGGTCGTGAGACGACGAGGTCTCGTTTCGCAGATGTACGCCGCCGCTCGCCTGACGAACGACATCTCCACGCTGGCGTCCGGCGATCCGCGACGGATTGCCCGGCGCGCGAAGAACAAGATCATCGGTCGGGCGCTCGGTCGGGCAGGCCTATGGCGCCTGCTGTGGCGATAGTCGCTTGAGGTCCCGGACGAAGGCCTCCATTTCGATCTGGCGGCTCTCGTCGTCCGGCGCCCGGAGGATCGACGAGGGGTGGACCGTGGCCATTATCAGCGGAAGACCAGGTCGCTCGATGAACTGGCCGCGCTGAAGGCTCACCCGGAAGTCCCGACCAAGCAACGCCTGCGCGGCGGTGGCACCAAGCAGCACCAGGATCTTCGGCTTGATCAACCCGATTTCCGCATCGAGCCAGGGACGGCAAGCACTGATCTCCGCGGCATTGGGCCTCTGGTGTAACCGCCGCTTCCCTTGCGGCTTCCATTTGAAGTGCTTGACGGCGTTCGTGATGTAGACACGCCCGCGATCGATGCCCGCCTCCTCGAGCGCCTCATCGAGCAGACGCCCCGCCGGACCGACGAACGGCTTTCCTTCGACGTCCTCTCGGTCACCGGGCTGCTCGCCGACAAACATGACCGATGCCTGCTCGGCACCCTCTCCAAACACGGTCTGCGTGCCTGTCTTGTAGAGATCGCAGGCCCGGCAGCCTGCCGCCGCATCGCGTAGCCGGAGTAGGGTCGGCGCTTGCGGGATGAGTTCCTGAGCCGCGGATGGCTGCCCAACCTCGCGCGGCTCGAGCCCGAGGCCGGCCTGCTCCACGCCTGGGGCAGGAGGCTGCGCGGCCCGGGGACGGGGATGTGACGGGGCGCGGTTACTTCTGGGAGGACTCAAGCGGCAAGCTCAGCGTGAACTCGCTCCCCTTCCCCGGCTTCGACACGGCAGCGATGTCGCCACCATGAAGGCGAGCCAATTCGCGCGCCAGGTAGAGGCCGAGGCCGGTGCCGGGGACATCGCCGTACGGAGCCAGCCGGCTGAAGCGAACGAAGAGCCGCCTCATGTCCTCGGGGGCGATACCGATGCCCTGGTCACGGACACTCAGCATGGCCAGCCCGCCTACTGTCGACAGCTGCGCGGTCACGTCGCCGCCCGCCGGCGAGTATTTGATCGCATTGTCGACCAGGTTGCCCGTCACGATCTCCAGCCGCATCGGATCGCCGAGCACCCAGAGTTCGTGGCCGACGCGGTCATCGAACCGCAGGCGATGCTTCGGCGTACCGTTCGGCTCCGCAGCCTTGAGGCTGCGGCGGAGGAGCTCGCGCAGGTCGACCCGCTTGCGCTTCAACTGGAGCCGCCCGTCTTCGAGCCGGGCGGCCTCCACCATCTCATTGGCAAGCATGTTGATCTGGGCTGCCTTCGCCTTCAAGAGAGGCAGCACCGGGCGCAGACGTTCCGGGATCGGTCCCAGGGACTCGTCTTCGATCATCGACAGGTAGCCACCCAGCATGGCCGCGGGCGCGCGCAGCTCGTGCGATGCGAGTCGCAGGAACTCTGACTTGGCTTTTTCCAGACTGGCAAGATGGTCGGCCTTTCGTCGCAGGCGATTCGCCTCGAGTTGCTCGCGCTGACGCGCCTGCAACTTTTCGTCGGTCTGCTCGGCGAGCACCATGATGTAGCTGACCCGGCCCCCCGCGAACACCGGGTAGGCATCGATGTTCCAGATCTGATCCCGTGCTGGGACCCGTCCCCCCGCCGCCGCGAAGTAGGTCTGCGGCTCGCGGCTGACACGGACAAGCCGGAACAACTCGACGATCGCAGCCTGCTCATCTCGGCGGAAGACGTCGCCCACGGACTGTCCGTCCAACGGCATTTGCTCGAGCATCAGCACCCTGGCCAGCGCGTGGTTTCCATATCGAAATCGGAAATCGTCACCAAGGACCTCGAACAACCCGATCCCGACGGGCAAGGCGTCCAGCACGCGCGGCAGCAACTCGGCCGCACCGTGTGACCCCGGCCGATCGAGGTGCTGGGGCTCGGGCGTCGGAGGGCCTGGTCCTGTGCGGATCACTGGTCCTTTTCCTCGTATTGATACATCGATAATATGATTCTAATATAGTTGAGCACTCATATTGTCTGTAATTGCCTGGCCTGCCACTCTGAGTGGCAGGAAGATGTGACAGTGAGGCTATAAGATGCCGTAAAAAACGGCGCAGCGGTCGAATTGGAACGCCGGTACACTGACGTGAATGACAGACGCCTCGGCGCCGCTGCGACTGGCTCCCGCGACCGACGGCGGGCCGGTCGGGCCGGTGATGGTCATCGGGGGAGCCGAGGACAAGCTTGGCGAGCGCGTCATCCTGTCACGCTTCGTCCAGCTTGCCGGCGGCGCCCAGGCGCACATTGTGGTCATTAGCACCGCATCCTCGCTCGGCAACGCCGCGACTGACCTGTATCGCCATATCTTTGCTCGGGTCGGGGCCGACAGGGTGACCGGCTTGCGGCCCGAAACCCGCGAGGAGGCGAACGACCAGCGAACCGTCGACGCGCTCAAGGACGCGACCGGAATCTTCATGACGGGTGGCAATCAGCTTCGCCTCTCTTCGGTGATCGGCGGCACGAAACTGGGCGGCGCCGTTCTCGACGCCCACGGCCGGGGTATCGTGGTGGCCGGCACGTCGGCGGGCGCCAGCGCTGTGGCCACCCACATGATGGCGTTCGGCAGCTCCGGCGCGACGCCGAAACATCGGATGGCGCATGTCTCGGTCGGCCTCGGTCTGCTCGTCAACGTCGTCGTCGACCAGCACTTCGAGCAGCGCACCCGCCTCGGCCGGCTGCTGGCGGTGGTCGCTCAGTCGCCCTCGTTGATCGGCCTCGGGCTCGATGAAGACACGGCCGCGATCATCGATGCCAATGACATCCTCGAAGTCATCGGCCGCGGGTCGGTGACGATCGTGGACGGCTCCGACGTCGTCACCGACGCCTTCCAGACCAGCGGTCACAAACCGATGATGGTCTCGAACGCCCGTCTCCACTCACTTCCGTCCGGTTACCGATTCGACTTGCGCGCGCGGCGCGTCCTGCCGCTCGACGACAGCAAGAAGGAGCGTATCGCGCAGCTGGCGCAGAGCCGCATCGCCAGGCTGGTGCGCCAGACGGCAGCCGAAGGCCGCGACGACCGCGCGCTCGACCGCCGCCGCGCGCGGCATGAGGAGCGAAAGGCGTCGGAGTGAGCGATTCGCGGATGGAGACGCGAGTCGAGCGCGACGAGGACGCCAAGCACGAACCTGTCGCCAGCAAGCCGCCCGTTGGTCCGGACCTGCGGATCCTCGAGAGTCAGGTGCTGCGTGGCCCCAACTACTGGTCGTACGAGCCGGCCGTCCGACTGCTCGTGGACCTCGGCTCACTGGAACACTGGCCATCGAACACGTTGCCGAAATTTACCGATGTGCTCATCGAGATGCTGCCGGGCCTCTACGATCACGGCTGCTCGCTGCACCGGCCGGGCGGCTTCATCGAACGGCTCCGCGACGGGACCTGGATGGGGCATGTCGCCGAGCACGTTGCCCTGGAACTGCAGCGCGAGGCCGGCGGTTCGACCACCCGGGGGAAGACCCGGCGAGCCGGGATCCCCGGCCAATACAACGTCGTCTACGGGTACAGCGAGGAGCAGGTGGGCCTGGCGGCCGGCAAGCTCGCGGTCCGCCTCCTCAATCACCTGGTGCAGGCCAACCCGACGTTCGATTTCGCCGCCGAGCTGGAGAGCCTCGTCCTGCTCGCCGACCGGGCGGCCTTCGGACCATCGACCCAGGCGATCCTCGACGAGGCCGCTCGCCGCGACATCCCCTACATCCGGCTCAACGACCAGTCCTTCGTCCAGCTTGGCCAGGGGCGGTATCAGCAGCGGATCCGCGCCACGATGACATCGCGGACCTCGGCCCTCGGCGTCGACATCGCGGGCGACAAGAAGCTGACGACCACGCTGCTGGCCTCCGCCGGGCTGCCGGTGCCGAGGAGCGACATGGTCCGCTCCGCCGACGAGGCGACCGCCGCCGCCGCCCGCATCGGCTACCCGGTGGTCACCAAACCGCTCGACGGCAACCACGGCCGTGGCGTCAGCCTCGACCTGCGCAGCGATGAGGACGTCCGGCGCGGCTTTGAGCGCGCGATCGAGCAGACCCGCAGCGGCGTCGTGGTGGTGGAGAGTTTCATCCAGGGCAACGACTACCGGGTGCTCGTCATCGACGGTCACATGGTCGCGGTGGCCCAGCGGGTCCCGGCCCACGTGATCGGTGATGGGGAGCATACGGTCCGTGAGCTGGTCGACATCACCAATCGCGACTCTCGCCGCGGCATCGGTCACGAGAAAGTGCTGACCCGCATCAAGGTCGACAGTGCCGCTGAGGAGCTGGTCAGGCGACAGGGATTCGACCTCGATGCGGTGCCGCCTAAGGAAACCTTCGTCAAGCTGGCCGCCACCGGCAACATGTCAACGGGAGGGATCTCCATCGACCGGACCTGGGAAGCAGATCACGACAACGTCGAAATCGCGGAGGAGGCTGCGCGGGTCGTCGGGCTCGATGTGGCCGGCATCGACTTCTTGACGCCCGACATCTCCCAGCCGGTCCGTGAAACCGGGGGCGCGATCGTCGAGGTCAATGCCGCGCCGGGATTCCGGATGCACACCCACCCCACGGAGGGCGATCCGCAGTACGTCGCCAAGGCGGTGATCGACATGCTGTTCCCGCAGGGCACGTCCGCCCGGATCCCGATCGTCGCCGTGACCGGCTCCAACGGCAAGACGACCACCGCCCGCATGATCGCCCACATCGTCCGAGGTCTCGGCCACCGGGTCGGGATGACGACCACCGATGGCATCTATATCGACGGGCGCCTGGTGAAACAGGCCGATGCCAGCGGGCCACGGTCGGCCCGGATGGTGCTGCAAAACCCGCGGGTCGACTTCGCGGTCTTCGAAGTCGCCCGGGGCGGCATCCTCCGCGAAGGCCTCGGCTACAGCGCGAATGACGTTGCGGTCGTTCTGAACGTGACCGGTGACCACATCGGCCTCAAGGAGATCAACTCCCTACGGCAGCTCGCGGCCATCAAGCGGGTCATCGTGGAAGCGGTCCCTCGCAGCGGCACCGCCGTGCTCAATGCCGATGACGAGCTGGTCGCCGATATGCGGACCCATTGCAGTGGCTCGGTGATTCTCTTCTCCCTGCGCGATGACAATGAGCTGGTTGAACGCTGGGTGCGGCGCGGGCGGAAAGCCTTCGTCATTCAGCAGCAGGCGGGCGGCGGCGAGATGATGGTGCTCCGCGAGGGGCGGCGCAGCACGCAGATCGGCTGGGTCCACCTGCTACCGGCCACGTTCGAGGGCAGGGCCCGAGCCAACGTGCAGAACGCCCTGGCCGCCGCAGCGGCGGCGCACGCCGCGGGGGCGCATCTGCACGATATCCGGCAAGGCCTGCGCAGCTTCCACCCGTCGTTCGACGAGGCGCCCGGGCGGCTGAACATGTTCGAGCTGCACGGCGTGAAGGTGATCGTCGACTATGCCCACAACCCGCACGGGCTCGAGATGGCCGGTGACTTCGTCGAGCGGCTGACGGCGCCCGGCGTGAACGGGCCGCAGCCGGGCCGGCGGATTGCCGTGATCGCCACCCCCGGCGATCGGCGGGACGAGGACATTCGCGAGCTCGGTCGGGTGGCGGCTCGCGTCTTCGACGACCTCATCGTCCGCGAGGACGCAAACCCGCGTGGACGCCGGCGTGGTGAGATCGCCCAGCACGTCATGGAGGGGATCAAAGCGGCCGCCGGGAGCCGGGTCCAGCGCGCCGAGATCATCATCGATGAGCGGCCGGCCATCGACGCCGCGCTCAGCCGGGCGCGGCCCGGAGACGTCGTGCTGTTGTGCGTCGACAAGCCGGCCGACACCTGGCACAACCTCGAGGCCCGCCGGGCTCTGCCGGTCTCGCCCGCGTAGGGCAACCCGGGCGCCGGGCGCGTCCGAGTTATTCTCGCGCCCGCCGGACCAGCGAGCGGATCCGCTGGGGACCTGCCGAAACGCCACCCCGGTCGCGCAGGTAGCTGAAGATCTCCGGTCGCTGCGAAAGTGCCGTGAGGGCGATGATGTCGTCGGCGCCAGACTCCCGCAACATCCAGTCCAGGGCCGCCACCTCATCGGGAAACACCGGTGCCTGGGGCTTGCCGCCGTCGACGATGCCGGCCTGCAAACGGTGGATCAGGTCCTGCCGATCCCGGCCACGCAGGTATCGCTGGAGCTCCGCGATCGCCACCCGATCGGCACCGCGCGCCGCGGTGTAACCAAGTCGATGGAGGAGGACATCGGTGCGGTCCCCGGCAGCGCCGAAGCTGAGAAAGACTCGGGCGCCCCGGGGTCGCAGGCCCTGACAAATTTCGACAAGACCTCGCAGACCGTCTTCGTTGTGGGCGTAATCGATGACGACCACCCGGCCATCCAGGTCAAAAACGTTGGCGCGGCCCGGATTGCGGTCGGGGTCCAGCACAAACGATCGCAGTCCTTCGATGACCGCCTCTTCGGGAAGAGCCGCCCCCAGCGCGGCGGCCGCCGCGGCCATCGCGTTGCTGAGATTGTGGGCAGAAATCCCGGCAAGCGTGACCGGCACCTCCTCCACCGGCAGCATCCGGTGGATGGGACGGCGCGGCGACATGATGACCAGCGCCCCGTCCAGGACCGAGACTGCCCGCCCACCTTCCGCCAGGGTGGCGCGGATCGCCGGGTGATCGGCATCGAGAGAGAACAGCCAGGGTTGTCCCGCCGCCTGGCGCCGCATCGCGAGCACTCTGGGGTCGTCGGCGTTGAGCACATCCCACCCATCCGGCCGGGTGATCTTCGTGATCGTCGCCTTCACCTCCGCCAGCTGGTCGAGCGTCCGGATCCCGTACTGGTCGAGGTGATCGGCCGTCACGTTGGTGACGACGGCGACATCGTTGTGATCCGTACCGATGCCTCGGAGCAGGATGCCCCCGCGGGCCGTCTCCAGAACCGCGAGCGCAATTCCCGGTTGCGCCAGCGCCCGGCTGGCGCCGCCGAATCCCGAGTAGTCGCCGGCTTCGACCAACTCGTCATCGCGATACACGCCATCGGTCGTGGTGTAGGCAACCGACTGGCCGGCGGTCCGGGCCAGGTGCGCGATCAGCCGAACCGTGGTCGTCTTTCCGTTGGTGCCGGTCACGGCGATGATCGGGATCGCCGGCCGCAGCGCGGGTGGCGGCGGCCCGGGCTCGACCGCGGTGACGCGGCGGGCTGCCTCGTCGATCGCGCGCGCGAGCGAGCGGCGCCCGTCCAGGCCCAGCTGCAGCAGCGGCGCCAGCTCCCGGCCAAACGCCTCCGCGGTTCCCTGCCGCCGCCAGGGAAAGGCGATCACGACCTCGTCAGGATTCGGCCCGAGCCGGCCGCGGACGGCCAGGTGGGTCTGCGTCGCGTCGGCGAGCTCCCGGGTGAGGTGAACAGCGAGCCGGGCGATGAGGCGGCGCCGCTGATCGCTCCCCGGCGTCCCCGCGCTGGCCACCGACGGAATCCCCGCCCGCCGGGCGAGTCGTTTGGCGCGTTCGTCGAGCTGGACGAGCCAGGGGCCCACGCCAAGCGTCAGCTTGAGCGCGGGACGCGTGAAATACAGGTTCGGTCCGTCGAGCACCCGGAGCTCGTCTAGCGTGACGCCGTCAGCTTCGCCCATAGGGTAGCCAGGGTTCAGTCTGGCAGGCGGGCGGTGGTTAGCTCAGGTTTTCTGTGGTCTCGGGCTCGCCCGTTTGCGCCATCGTCTGGTGCAGGCGCGCAAGCAGCACGCGATAGTCGGCGATCAGCTGCCGGGTGCGATTGCGCACTAGCCGATAGTCCGAGATCGGAGGCCGGCCCTCGACGCTCTGATCCAGGAACGGCTGCAGCGCGGCGCTGAGCTCACGCGTCTTCTCCGCCATGACGCCGAGAATCTGTTCCTTCAGATCGGTCGAGAGCCCCTCCATGATGTCCGCGTATCCCTCGAGCAGCGAGAGCTTGGTCCGGATCGTTCTCGCCGCGTTTGACGCCCGCTCGTCGGCCGCCGACGGGCGCGTCCGCCGAAGGGGAACTACCTTGCCTCGTTTCGGCTCAAGCGCGCTCATGCCGTGAAGACAAGCCCGTAACCGCGGCGTGGCTCGCTCACCAGGCGCGCGGGCACCCTGGCGGTCGCGAGATGACGCCGCAGCCGGACGACGTAGGTTCGAAGCTGCTCGGCGGAGAGCTCCGGTGCGCCCCAGGCGAGGTTGACGAGCTGCGTCGCGGAATAGAACTGGCCTGGGCGGCGGGCGATGAACGCCAGCAACTCGACTTCTCGCCGGGTCAGCGTCAGGTGCCGGCCCGCATAGCTGAGCAGCCGGCGACGAACATCGAGGTCGAGCCCGGCCAGCTCCCATAAGCGGTGCTCCCAGAAATCGAGGCGCGACTGCAACCGGCGGAAATGCGCCTCCATCGAGCGCTCATCGGCATCGTGGCTCAGGGCCACCGCCTGACCGTTGCCATCCCCGCTCCGAAGCCGGTTCAGCGTTCGTTCGGCGAAGGTTGCCAGCTCCCGATAGATCGTGACCCACTGGCGGGCATCTTCCACATCGCGGGTATCAGGCTGTTCCCCCTGGATCAGGTAGAGCTCGCCGCTGGGCGGACTGGTGACGAACGCTCGGGCCATGGCTCGATACTACGCCTCCCGCACTGGACTCAACCGTTGGACGCGAACCTGCCAGAACTGCAGACGCTCGTAGAGGCGTTCGCTCTCTCGCCGCGCGATGGCGAGCTCGTCTTTCAGCTCCTTCTGGGCGGCCGGCAGCACCGTCCCGGTCCGGGGACGGGTGCATCGCCCCATGAAACCTCGAGCACAGCAAAAATGGCAGCAAAAGTTGGGGCGATGTAGCATGGGCCGCAGGAGGGCAGCCTTTGGTCCAGCAGGCCCGCCGACCTCGAGAACCGGACGATCTCGATCTGCCGAAGATCGCCCGGCCGTTTCCGGGCGCGGCCTTCGACGTGGTCGCCATGGCCGCCTCGGCCGGGGGCATTGCCGCCCTCGGCCGCGTCCTTACCGACCTGCCGGCCGAATTTCCAGCGGCAATCGTGGTCGTCCAGCACCTCGATCCCCGCCACCGCAGCCTGATGGCCGACATCCTGCGCCGGCGGACGGAGCTCGAGGTCGTCCAGGCCAGTGAGGGGGACAGGGTGGTGCCGGGGACGGTCTATATCGCACCGCCCGACCGCCACCTGCTCGTAAACCCCGACGGCACGCTGTCCCTATCGCAATCCGAGCTGGTCCATTTCGTCCGGCCCAGCGCGGACCTGCTGTTCGAGTCGGTGGCGGCGAGCTACAAGGATCGGGCCATCGCCGTCGTGCTGACCGGAACGGGCAGCGATGGATCGATGGGCATCGGGGCGATCAAGAAGATGGGCGGCACCGTCATCGCCCAGGATGAACGTTCGGCTGAGTTCTACGGCATGCCGGCGGCGGCCATCAAGTCGGGGAACGCGGACTTCATCCTGCCGCTGGAGGAGATCCCGTCGGCACTCGTGACCCTGATCATGAAAGGAATGGCGCAATGACCGACGATCCGCAGGATCCCGACCTCGAACGCCTCCTCAAGTACCTGCTGGAGAATCGGGGCTTCGATTTCAGTGGCTACAAGCGCACCACCTTGCACCGCCGGCTCGCCAAACGGATGTCACAGGTGGGGGTCGCGGACTACAACGCCTATCTCGACCACCTGCAGGTCCATCAGGAAGAGTTCGTCGCCCTGTTCAACACCATCCTGATCAATGTCACCGGGTTCTTCCGCGATGCGCCGGCCTGGGAATACCTGCGACGCGAGATCCTGCCCAGAATCGTCGCCAGCAAGGAACGCTATGAGCCGATCCGGGTATGGAGCGCAGGCGTCGCCTCGGGTGAGGAGGCATACAGCGTCGCCATGCTGCTCTCCGAGGCGCTGGGCGCTTCCGAATACCGGGATCGGGCGAAGATTTACGCGACCGACGTCGACGAAGACGCGCTGACCCAGGCTCGTCAGGGCCGCGCGGAAGACAAGGACCTCGAGGAAGTCCCGGAAGACCTACGGGAGAAGTACTTCGAGCGCGAGGGGGATCGTTACCTGTTGCGAAGCGAGCTACGCCGCTCGATCATCTTCGGGCGCCATGACCTGGTGCAGGACGCGCCAATCTCGCGGATCGATCTGCTGATCTGCCGCAATACCCTGATGTATTTCGAGGGCGAGGCGCAGGCCAAGATCCTGGCGCGGCTCCACTACGCCGTCAACGAGAATGGGTACCTGTTCCTCGGTAAGGCGGAAATGCTACTGAGCCGGGACGCGCTGTTCACGCCGGTCGATCTGAAACACCGCATCTTCACCAGGGTGCCGAAGCTGACCCTCCGGGAGCGGCTGACGGTGCTGGCCCAGGCCGGCAATGTCGACGTGGGCAATCACCTGACCAGGCAGGCTCGACTCCGCGATGTGGTCGCGGACACCCTTCCCCTGGCGCACCTCGTCGTCGACGCCGGTGGCTATTTGATGTCGATCAACCAGCGTGCCCGGTCGCTGTTCGGCCTCGTGACGGCGGACATCGGCCGCCCCTTGCAGGACCTCGAGATTTCTTACCGGCCGGCGGAACTCCGCTCCATGATCGACCAGGCCTATAAAGACCGGCGGCCGGTGGAGAGCCGCGATGTGGAGCGGCGGAGCGTCAACGGCGAAGGCCAGTATTTCGATGTCGAGGTTATCCCGTTGGTCGACAACGACGCGGCGCTGCTGGGGGCGAGCATCACCTTCGTGGACGTAACGGGCTCCAATCGGTTGTATGGGGAGCTGGAGCGATCGAAGCAAGAGCTCGAGACGGCATCGGAAGAACTGCAGTCGACGAACGAAGAGCTGGAGACGACGAACGAAGAGCTGCAATCCACAGTGGAAGAGCTGGAAACGACCAATGAGGAGCTTCAGTCCAGCAACGAGGAGCTGGAGACGATGAACGAGGAGCTGGAGTCGACCAACACGGAATTGCAGACGATCAACACCGAATTGCAACAACGAAGCGTCCAGCTGGATCGCGTCAACAGCTTCATGGAGCAGATCATGGCCAACCTCGATGTGGGGGTCGCCGTGCTCGACCGCGACCTGCGGATTCAGCTCTGGAATCGCCGCGCCGAAGACATGTGGGGGGTCCGGGCCGGCGAAACCGTCGGCCAGCCGATGCTCGCCCTCGATATCGGCTTGCCGCTGGCCGAGCTGGCGGACCCGATCAAGGCGTGCCTATCGGCCGGCAACGGCCACCAGTCCCTTACCCTGGCGGCAACGAACCGCCGAGGCAAGCAATTCACCTGCCGGGTGCAGTGCTCGGGGATGGCCGGCGCTCAAGGCGACCGAAGCGTGATCCTCCTGATGGAAGCCGTCGAACCCGCCCCGGCCTGAGTTCCTCACCGGTTCCGGGTTTCCCGGCGTGGCCGGCGATCAGCCGCGCGATCTCGTCCACCGGCGCAACATGCTGGGGCCTGGCACGGCGGATCGCATTCGCGGGCATCTGCGGGAACAGCGCCTCCCCCGGCTCCTGGACGATGGCGGTGCCACCCTGCCGCCGGATGAAGCGCAATCCGCTGCTGCCGTCGTCGCGCGTGCCGGATAGGATGACGCCGATCACCCGCTGCTGGTAGGCCGAGGCTGCGCTACGAAACAACGGATCGATCGCCGGGCGGTGTCCGCCCTCTTTCGGTCCACGGCTCAGCCTGACTCGCCCGCGCTCCACCATCAGGTGGCAATCGGGCCGCGCCACGTAGATGCGATCGCAGAGGATGGGCTCGCCGTCCGTCGCCGCTGCTGCGGTGAGCGATCCCCGGCAGGTCAGGATCGCGGGTAGCAGGCTGTCGCCAAGCGGGTACGTATGGATGACGACGAAGATCGCGGCATCGAGTTGCGCAGGGAGCTGTGAAACCAGTTCGCTCAGTGACTCGATGGCCCCGGCCGACCCTCCGATCACGATGATGTCGCGCGGCTCGCTCACGTTTTCACT
>Ga0066698_10000865_pt1 | contig 12445 bp, 12 predicted proteins | sample GraSoiAngelo_147_FD_66457 | JGI IMG/M metagenome (GOLD analysis project Ga0066698, IMG submission 66457) | Grasslands soil microbial communities from the Angelo Coastal Reserve, California, USA - 14_1009_05_40cm | ecosystem: Environmental > Terrestrial > Soil > Grasslands | place: USA... | reverse complement strand
GGGGTCAGCCTTGGCTTCTTCAGTGCCAATGCCATCTACTGGCAGATACGGTTCGAGTCTTCGAGTAGTGGCGTGCCGAACCGAGTCGAGGTCTGTTACCGGGACGCCACGCTCGACCCGGTCAGCGACCCGGCACTGAAAACCGTCAACTGGCGCGACCCGCCCCTGAACCGTCCAGAGCAGACGCTAATGGGCGTCCAGTACACTGCCGAGGTGCCGTATAATTCTCAAATTGGGGGCTGGGCCTCCTACGTCGTTACGAACAGCGGGAACTGGGTGTATGCCGGGACAGGATTTAAAGACGGTGACACCGTGCCGGGGATCGACGGATATGAAGCTGATCGCCTGTTCAGCCAGTACCCCCCGCCAAACGCCGTGAGCAGCACGTACACGCCGCTGTCGAACTCAGCCCTGGGCAATGGCGGCCCATCGGATTACTCCAACTCATCTGTTTATCAAGCGCCGAGCGGAGCCTGGGTATTCGCAGCCGGGACGATCGCCTGGAGCTGGGGGTTAGACAACTTCAACGGATACAATTTTGCTGACCCGCGTATCCAGCAAACGACCGCGAACGTCTTGAACGCGTTTTTGACGGGAGTCGCCCCGACGATCACGACCTTCACCCCGGAGAGCGGACCGGTGGGAACTAGCGTGACGATTGGCGGGACGAACTTCATGGGGGCCACCGCGGTGACGTTCAACGGGAGCGCTGCCAGCTTTACAGTAACCTCCGATACGGCAATTCAGACCACCGTGCCGGCGGGGGCCACGACGGGACCTCTCAGCGTGACCACACCTGCGGGAACGGCGACCAGCGCGAGCAGCTTCGCGGTGGTGGTGGCACCTACCATCACGAGCTTTACGCCCTCGAGCGGGCGGGTGGGGGCCAGCGTGACGATCAGCGGCGCGAACTTCATGGGGGCCACCGCGGTGACATTCAACGGGAGCACTGCGGCCTTTACAGTAACCTCCGATACAGCAATTCAGACTACCGTGCCGGCGGGGGCTACGACGGGGCCTCTGAGTGTGACCACACCTGCGGGCACAGCACTCAGTGCGAGCAACTTCACGTTGACGGTTCCCTTGACTGTGACGAAGACCGGCCTCATTGCGGGGGGCACGGTGAAGTCCAGTCCGGCCGGGATCGCCTGCGGACCCACCTGCTCGGCCGATTTCAATGGTGGCACCGTCGTGACGCTCACTGCCACGCCGGGCTTCCTCTCGATCTTTACAGGCTGGGAGGGCTGCGACGCGACGAACGGGACGACCTGTACGGTGACCATGAATGCGCAGAAGACGGTCACCGCCAACTTCTTACCTTAGCCCGGCTCGATCAATATCGCCCGAAGACGTTTGGCTCGGGTGACAACGGCAGTGAAAGGTGTACGTTTTCAGTGCCATGCCTTGAGGGGGTCGGGAAGGACATTAATTTGCCACTTGGTGGAACTAAACCGGGACTTTCATGCTCTTTCAGGTGTCCCATTTAAGGCCCCAGAACATCCTATAACATACAGATAAAATAGGACTTACACAAAGAACATACGCAAGTCGGATGAGCGATCTCTTGGTAAGGCACTTGCTTCCAATATTCAATGGAGAACTAATGGTAGCAACTCCGAGTCACGCTCGAGAACTTTTGGCAGAAATGGGCATCGCCTCGGCCCAGAGTGCGGTCATGCAATCGCTAAACACGATGGTGGCCGAGATTGCCAAGACCGATATCTCCATTCTTATTACAGGCGAAAGCGGGACCGGCAAAGAAGTCTATGCACGGTGGATCCACCGCATCTCGGGGCTTGCCGATGCTCCCTTTAAAAAGGCAAACTGCGCGGCCCTGGATGCGGGGCGCTTACTGGCGGAGATTGCACAGAGTCTACGAACGGATGGCACCAGGGGGGTGAGAACCCAGACGTTGTTTTTGGACGCTGTGGACGAACTGGACCTCTCGTGTCAGCGCGTTCTTCTTTCCCTGCTATCGGATAACGAGCAAAAAGCGAGTAGCGAAGGAATGGCCGTGAGATTTATTTCCGCCACCTCCTGCGAGCTAGAAAAAGAGATCGAAGCAGGACGATTTCGCCAAGAATTGTATTTCCGGATCAATGGAGTGATCCTGAGATTGCCGCCACTGCGCGAACGAAGGGAAGATGTTCCGGCGCTGCTCGAATACTTTTTAGCCAAACATGCCAGCGAATTGAAGAAGCAAGTGCCAGTGATGGACGGCCATACCCTCGAACTACTGACGGCCTATCACTGGCCGGGAAATGTGCGCGAGCTTGAAAACATTGCGAAAAAGATGGTGGCTCTCGGAGATCCGACGGTAGTTTTAGGCGATCTGCACGCCGCTCCGATGACTTTGCCGGGATCGGCTGAACCCCGACGTTTTTCGCCGCTGAAGGCGGCCGCGCGAGCAGCCTCCCGTCGGACGGAAACAGAACTCATCCTACAAGCGCTCGAGCGGAATCGGTGGAATCGAAAGCGCGCCGCCCGCGAATTGCAGATCAGTTATAAATCGCTTTTATACAAAATAAAACAGATTGGGGTGCAAGAGTCTGGGGCCGAAGGTAGGAATATCCGATGATTCTCGCAACCAGTCTCTTCCTGGCGGCCTGGCTAGGCTTTGCTGGCGGGCAGGCTCCGCCGCAGGCGGGGCAGGAAACGACGGTGAAAAAAGACAACCCGAAAGGTATGACGGCAGAGGCATCGCCAGCCTCGCAGGCTGATGCTGAATACAAGATTGGTCCGCAAGATGTCCTGCGCATCGATGTCTGGAAGGAAGCGGAGATTTCCCGCACGCTTCCCGTTCGTCCCGATGGAAAAATCTCTTTGCCACTGTTAAATGATGTGCAGGCCACTGGCCTCACGGCCATGCAACTTGCCACCGTCATCAGCGAGGGACTCAAGAAGTACATTACCAATCCGCAGGTAACGGTGAGCGTGACGGAGATCAACAGCCGGCGCATTTACGTAACGGGAGAGGTTTTAAAACCGGGAACCTTTTCTCTGCTACCCAACATGACGGTTTTGCAGGCGCTATCGAGTTCCGGAGGATTTTCGCAATTCGCCAGGGTAAAGAATATCTACGTCCTGCGCAAAGAAGGAGGCAAGGACGTCAAACATCCCTTCAACTATAAGGAGGTTGTTTCCGGCAAGAGCCCGGAACAGAACATTTTGCTCGAGCCCGGCGATGTCATCGTAGTTCCTTAAAGGATTTGGATAGTCATGAGACGCTTTACGAGTTTAACGGCAGCATCCATCGTTCCACTCTTTTTGCTTATAGGAAGCGCTCGTACGGTGGCGCAAGAGGATAGTTCGAAGCCCAAACCCGCTGCTGGTACCCGTCTGCCCATCCCCGGGGTTCCCGGCGATCAAGAGGAGCAGCAGCCAGGAAGCGAATTGACCCCAGACACACGGCCACTGACGGGCATACAGACTCCTTCGCTCGGTTCGCCGGAACTTCGTCATAGTTACTGGGTGCCTGGCTTCCAGTATGGCAATTTTGTGCGCTCCAGCAGCCTAAACCAGCCGACCTCTTCTGGTTGGAATACGACAAGTTTTGTGACGGGAAATCTCAGTCTTCTCGAAGCATGGAGTCGCTCCCAGTTGTCCATCAACTATACTGGCGGAGGAAGTTTTTCCACCGATAACTCTCAGGGGAATGACTCCTATCATCAACTAGGACTCGTCCAAGCCTTTAACTGGCGGCGATGGCAATTATCTTTCATCGATCAGTTTGCTTATCTCCCGCAAAGCCAATTCGGTTTTGGAGCCGCGAGCGGTCTCGCGGTTCCGGGTATTGGAGGGCCGCTCGGTCCTTCTTTGCCTGCTCTGCAGCCCAACTATCAGCCCAATCAAACCATTTTCACTTCCATTGGTCCGCGCTACAGCAACTCCGTTGCGACAGAAATTGCTTACGCGGTTAGTCCGCGCGCGTCAGTGACAGTTTCGGGATCCTACGGGTTGCTGCGTTTTGTCGAAACGGGGAATATAGACACGAACGATACGATCCTGGGCACCGGTTACAACTACGCTCTGTCGCGAAACGACACGATCGGCGTGTTGTACCGATTCAGCGGCTACCGCTACGTCGGGAATCCCCAAGCCATCAACGACCACGTGGCACAACTCGCTTTCGGTCGTAAGGTCACCGGCAGGATGGCGTTGCAATTGTTCGCTGGACCCGAGGTGACGACTTTCCGGGTGCCTTTCGGCGGCGCTACCCACAAGATTTCGGGGAGCGGCGGCGCCGACCTGACGTACGCCTTCTCTAGGAACAGAAGCACCCTGTCGCTTTCCTACAATCATGGCGTCGGTGGCGGCAGCGGGCAATTCACGGGTTCGCGTATGGATCAACTACAGGGTGGAATAACCGATCAACTTTCTCGTGTTTGGCAGGGCCACCTCAACTTTGGCTTCGCCAGAAACACGAGCCTAGGCCTTTTAATTCCTACTCAGGTTTCACAGACCTATGATTCTTGGTTCACGGGTGGTGGGCTCAGCCGCCCGCTGGGCCGGACGGCGAGTTTTACTCTCGGGTACACGGCTTATTTGCAGAATACAAGTCTGCCCGTTTGTGCCGCGGGAACATGTAACACCAACTATTTGCAACATCAGATTTCCCTCAGCTTTCAATGGCATACGCGCCCGCTCGTACTGCGCTAGACGGACTGAGGGTCTGCTGAATCTGGTTTGCGACACATGATTTTTGTGGCAGGGAAACAAGCCTTGTCGGGGAAACCCGAGTTCTCCCCGATGAGCGTAGCGCTGTTATAATGAGGGTCGAGAGACCATGTACAAGAGCTTTTTCAAACTGAAAGACAACCCGTTCAACGTCAATCCCGACCCCCGCTACCTCTTTCTAACCAAAGAGATCGAAGAGGCGCTGAGCGGCCTGATGTATGGCGTCCAGAATCGCAAAGGCTTTATCACTCTCACCGGTGAAGTGGGCACGGGAAAAACCACGTTGGTAAACCAGCTTCTCGAGTGGCTCCATCAACGGAGGGTGAGAACGGCGTTTCTCTTTAATTCGCGGATGAATACGAATCAAATGTTCGATTTCATTCTGGCGGAGTTCGGAATTCCCTGTGAATCCAAGTCCAAGAGTCAGCAGCTGTTGCACCTCAATCAGTGGCTTTTGGACCGTTACCGCGCGAGTGAAACGACCGTGCTCATCGTGGACGAGGCACAAAACCTGACCTATCCGGTCCTCGAAGAAATTCGCATGCTCACCAACCTCGAGACATCCACGGAGAAGCTGCTGCAGATCGTATTGTCGGGACAGCCGGAGCTCGAAGAGAAGCTAAAGCTGCCGCAACTGCGCCAACTCCGCCAGCGAATCATGCTGCGCTGCAAGACCGGTCCCCTTAGTAGGGAACAGACCCACGATTACATCGCCGAACGGCTGAGGATCGCGGGCGCAAGCGGTGAGTTGATTTTCAGTCCGAAGGCCGTTGAAACGGTTCATTTGTATTCGCTGGGCATTCCGCGGGTCATCAATCTCTTGTGCGAGCATTCATTGATTAATGCTTACGTAGAACAAGAACGCCCGATCAGCGCGAGGATTGTCGAAGACGTCGCACATGAGTTTCAATTGGACGAGGTCGAACCAACGGCGCCTGCGGGGAGCACCCGGATCGACGCGAATCTATACACTTCAGAAGCGTTTATCCAAAATCTCGGAGAAGCTCTGTCGCGATTCCGGCTGAATCCCTCCGTCACCCAGCCGAGCCGCGAAAGAAAATAAGCTCTTCCGAAACATCGAAGAATCAACCACGATCAAGTAAGCGCACGCCCAGCGAATCCGTAGGGTGCATTCTCATTCGTTGCTCGCGGGTCGTGTCACCGCCTGCTCTGTAAGCGGTGCCAAGGAGGACATCAACATTTTGTGGATGGGTCACAAGCCCAAAACCATGTCAGAGATTTACTCTCTGGAGAATGATTCGCCAACTCCGAAATCTGGGCTATCAGATCGAACTACCGAATCCTCAAGCCAGCCAAGCACAGGCGTAGTTATTTTCGACTCTGTTTGAGGAGATTGACATGCGGTTGGCCGAGGCCAAGGTGGTTGGATTTGGCTTCGATCTCCCCAAAGATCCATCCGAAATCCCTGTGGTTGCACCGATGGCACCGAGATCTCAAGTCGAAGTTTTTGAACAAGTAGCCGCCGGCCGTATATGCTTGATGATAAAATAGATTCGACCGTGCGCCCGTAGCCCAGTTGGATAGAGCGTCTGCCTTCTAAGGGAACGCAAATTCACTCTAAGTCATTGCGACGGTTGCGCTTACGAGCTGTGAGCCATCCTTGGCCTGCTCCAAAGTTGCTCCAAACCAACCACCATATCCGTCAGTTTATCCCTCCTCAGAAACGGACCAAGTTTGGTAGGGGCGTTAATGGTTCTGTTGCTGCTGGTTCTGCTGGTCCGGGGGGACGACGCATACAGCCGTCGAGGTCGCAGTATTTCCTGCCAGATCTGTAGCGGTCGCATTCAGGGTATAGGTCCGGCCCGTTCCTGACCCCAAACGCTCCGCCCGTAGCTGGACGGCAAAGCCGCCGGAACTATTTGGCGCAATGACGACATCAGGGTTATTCGGATCGGAAGGCTCATTGCTCGTTCCTGTCAACTGGAACGAGCCTGGCACAACCCCGGACAGCGCGTCTGCCGCGGCTACCGTAGTCACCGCGACCAGCTTGTGGTTTGGCGGCCAGAGCGCACAGCCGGGCGCAGGCATGCCGGAGATGACCAGCGGGGTCTTGTCAATCTGCACCGTGAGCGTTTTGGCTTGCTCCACGTTTCCGGCATTATCCGTGCCAAAGTAGGTCAGCGTGGTGAGACCTTCGGCGGAGATCGTCACGGAGGCGGTAGTTCCCACTACCGTTTGCGCGTCGAGGGGCTGTGCGCCGGTGAGCGCGTACTGTATCTGCTTGACGCCTGTACCACCGGGTTCGTTGTCCGTGGAACTCAGGGTCACGGTGACATCCGTGTTGTTCCAGCCATTGCTGTTGGGGCCGGGCGAAGGGCTCGCCGTTGTCACCGGTGGAGTCGAGTCTAACGAATAGCGTATAAACCCATGACTATTACCGCTCGCGTCGAGGTAATACCCCGTGATGTCGCCGGCATCGTTCATGGCTGTGGCGTACGTTGCTGTTGAATTAGGCACATCGAACGTAACGACAGTGCCATCGTTCTCCCGTAAGAAGCCGCGGCCTGTGTAGGGGTATGGATGCATGTAAAAATATCCGGTGATCTGGCCCGCCGCGTTGATCGCTGCCGGAAAGGTCCACCTTCCGTTTCCGAGGTCGAACCGCGTGATGGTGCCGTCAGCTTGCCGAAGAAAGCCATACGTAAGTTGGCCTCCTGGTGAACCAACAGTCCCAGTGATCTGGCCTGCCGCGTTGATGGATTGCGGGACCGTGGGTTCGACTTTCGTGGGGCCCTCTGGTGAGGCAAAAAAAATCTGACAATGGTACTGTCCGGCTGCCGTAGAAATCCGTAGCCATAGTCGTCGCTGCCTAGGGTCCAACCCGGAGACATGGGTAAGTCGCTACCAGGGAGCGATGGTGGAGATAAGGATCACCTCAAAGCCCTCTTCCCGGAGCGCTTCCGCAACGGGAGCGAAGAAGAGGACGTGAGGAGAATTGTCCAGATCAATCCAGATTTTCTTTCGGACAGCCATGCTTTTTGGCTGAGCTGTGTGATTTTTTGTCAACTGGATTTTCCGATCGTAATCTTTTTCAAGCCAAAAATAAACGGGCGGATGCGTCAAGCGCCCAGTGGATTCAGTTTTTTGAAGGCTTGGCCGAAAAGGGCCATGACCCTGGTGAAACACGGGGCCAAGTCGTCAGAAGCGTAGTATCCCGCTTCCTCTACACCGCGAAAGGAATCGAGCCATTGTTTGAAGGTCAGTTTTCCCTGCTGGTGATATCGAAGGCAGGAAACCAGATCTTGATCCTCAACGACCCATTTGCGCCCTTCGCGCGCTGTTCCCGGAATGACCTGCCGCCCCGTTAGATCAAGGTATAACGCCCGGGCGACATCCATCCCGTTCTCGGCCACGAAGAGACGAAACGAGGATCCGATTCGGGGGTTGATATCCAGCACCTTGTAAAGGCCGTCCCGCGCGTCATATCGGTAACCAATGTCCAGGATCCCTTTGTAGCCAATTTTTTTCATGAACTCGGTGGTGGTCTCGCGCACCGCCTCGCTCTCCAGGCAAATCCCGAGAGACGTCGAACCTTGGGAGACCGGGTATTGTCGGATCTTTTTCCCGGTAAAGGCGAGCAGACACTCGGATCGGTCGTTGAAGTACCCGTCGAACATCCAGACGGTATCGTCCCCGCCAGGAATATATTCCTGTATCATCAGGTTCGGATGTGCAGGGTCTTCCAGGGCGTCGTATTTCTCCAGCAACTCGGCTTCGGTGTGGACGATGAACATTTTTTGCCCGCTGATTTTCATCAGCTGCGAGCCGTAGATCGCTTTGAGCATGACGGGAAACTTGGCGCGGGAAATAAAGTCCAGCACGTCCTGGCGCGATGTGGGAAATGCGGCTTCCGGCGTAGGCACGCCATGTTCTTTCGCGAGGTAGTACATCCCTTTCTTGCTGCTGACTTCGCGTATCAGTTCGGGACACATTGGGGGAAACAGAAACTGTTCACGGAGGGCAGCGGCATGGTCCGCGACAAATAGAACGGCGTTGTCATCCGTGGGGATCAGGATCGACTTCCGCCCGATTTTCCTTCCAAGCTCGAGCAAGACTTCTACGGATTTTCCCGCATTCCCGCTCTCGACGTTGCACACTAACCTTCCCTTGCAATATCGGGAGAAGAACCCGGGAGTTTGCGAATCACAGGCGACCAGATGGACTGGAATGCCCAAACGGCCGAGGCTTCGCAGAATGCCGAGGGCGCCGTGACTTGCCGACTCCACTCCTCTCAAAACAACAACTGGCGTTGATGCATCGCTGAATTTCATAGTGCTCGAATGACGATTTGACGCGTGTCCCCTAGACCGGGCAGGCTGAGTTGCATTTCCACTTTGCCGCTATCGGCCACCGCTACAACTTCGCCATCCCTCATCATGAAGACATGCGGCAGGTCGTTTACATGCTCCAGAGTAAAATCCAGGTCCTGAGTCTGCCCCGATCTGCGCAGGTACTCCGCGCTCTTGCTGTACAGGCAAGCGTCCGCGTCGGCCGTGCCCCATTGCTCGACGATGGAAGAGGTCCGTTCGTTTTCCGGTTCGTAACCCGCAGCGATCAACTCGCGGGCGATCCAGGCGCAGCAGATCTGATCCTCTTCCCGAAACTCACCCCGTGTTCCCGCGCCAATCAAGGCCACACGGGTGTGATGACCGATGATGTGCTCCGCTACGGTCGAATGGTTCCGGAAGCAAGCCAGGTAAGTGAAATCACATTCCCGCGCCGCATGAATCAGCTTGGTTCCGGAAGAAGAGAGGAGCACGAGCGGGCGCTCAAGATCCCTTCGCTTCGAGATTTCGGCAGGGCTGTTGTTCACTTCAAAGCCTTCCGCCATTTCCCCCGCAATCTCGCCGGCCATCAGGGCGTTGACGAGTTTCCGCTGAACCAGTTTCGCGGCTTCCGCCGTCGGGACGGGAAAACAGCGCCGCCCCCCCGCCACAGCTGTGATTGCGGTGGTGGTCGCGCGGATCACGTCGATGGCGACGACTGCATAGCCATCCCGCCGGACTTCAGGATTTTCCTGGAAGCAATCAATAATGAACTTATTCCGCATACAGGGGCATCCTCCACTCGAGCGATTCTGTGGATCGACGGGCTGGCTTCGGAGCGACCGGCCGCAAATTGTCGTGCGAAAATGCGTCTGAATGGAGACCCCGCCGGTAAATTTCCACGCGAAGTATTTCTTCCAGCCGCACGTTGCACAAGTGCACTTCGCGGCCGAAGTGATTCAACAAGGCAAATTGGCTTGGCTTATTGGGAGCTTCGAATACCACGGTGTGAAAGCCGAACGTCTTTGCGAAACGATCTGCGTATGCGCGGTTGAGATTTCCGGAATCGTCAAACAAACCTACTTCTTTCGCGCTCTCCCGCGCTTCCACCACCAGTTGGAGTGCTCCTGCATCCAGCCACCTCTGTCCCTGCTCGATCAATTGAGTTACGCCATCATCGGTAAAGGCACCGTCATGCTTCTTACCAAGCTCGAATTGAACATCGAGTCCGCGCGATGTGGCCATCCTGATGACATCCGCAGCTTTTAAGTTCATTTCTGTAAATCCCTCGCCGCACTCAATACGCGTCACTCCGATGTCCGCGCAAAGATCGAGATAAGCCGGAAGATGTCCCTGCGCTACAGCAACCTCGAACGGGCCTCCTCCTGTGACCGTTGGCACGCGGTGTTTTTTCGCGGCGGCTACTTTCCGGCGTGTGGCGCTCTCTTTGGCAACCATCCAGCAAGCCATCGAGATTTTCAGAATGGACATCAAATGGGCGCTCTGTTCCAGATGGCTCTCGAGGGTTGCCGGATCGTACCCAGGATCAAACGGGCTGGTAGCGGGCACTATTTCGGGGACGCCGATCATCCTCAGATAATCGCTAGTGTGATGGTGGCCCCTTAAAGAATGCTTCGTAGTTTCTTTACTCATTTGTTTTTACCTTGTAGGAAAACCTACGGAGTAGCTCCTTTTCTGGCGAGCACGATGTAATGTGTTCCAGAGGACCGTACGACGGGGACTCCGCGGTCTGCGTGATTCTGCAGCCAGTGGTGCAATCTGATTCCAGAGGAATCGGGCAGCAATTTTTGTCCGAGAAAAGAGAAGGGTCCAAATCCGACTGTCCTGCCCTCAATTTTCTCAAGTCCAACAGCGGCCAGACTGGCATCGAATTCCCTTATCGAATGTAAGCGGGCCGAGGCTCCACTGGGTTTACATAGAGCGAGCCTCTCAAGGACGCTGCGGATTCTCTTCCTAAACGGTCCGAGGGGAGGAAAATAACGAGGATCAAGCCAATGATTGAGGCGCCAATAATTGTCCGCGGTCGTAATCAAATATCCGCCGGGCCGAAGGACCCGTGCCACTTCGCGGGCCGCTTTGTCCAGGGAATGCAACCACGGAGCAACGCCAATTTCTAAAATCAGACTAAAAGTATTGTCCGGAAAATTCAGTTCGTGGACGTCGCGTATGCTGGTGATGACACGCCCGCTGACTCCCGCGTCCTCCGCATGCTGGCGCGTAAGTTTGATCATCGCGTCAACGGTATCGACCGCTTGTACCGTGTAGCCGGCTTGAGCCAGCGCGACGCTGGTCAAACCCGCGCCGCAGCCGATTTCCAGAACGGGCCATTCAGTTGACAAGGCCAGCTTTTGTGCCACCGCCAGAACGGCCGAACGACGGTCTCTGTAGATGGCCGCGTCTACATCGCCGAATTCGTAGATCTTCTTCCAATACGCCGACGTTGCAGCAAAGTGGGCATCCGTGCGTTCCTGTTGTTCCACGTCAAGGCTGCAATACGGCAAATATCACCGCCAACCTATTGCAATTAAAGTTCCCGGAATTCACTTCCAGAAGCAACCGACCTGCCACCTTGACTGAAATCAGCGAGCTTAAGCAGCGTTTAGCAAACAAAAGAGTTAAGCAGTGGACAGCCAGGTTGGGCCTGGGTTGGTCTGCGGGGGGAGGTGAAAAGTGCTTCCATTATAAGGGAATCGATTTCCGGCCATTAATCTTCTCAATAACCCTAATTGGTTGCTTCAACGGGATGAAATACGTGGACCAAGGAGCGGCCTTCTACAAGCTTCAACACCGGCATTTACAGATCAAGCAGCTCAAATGGAAAGCCGCCAAGCTGGGATTCCAAATCGTCGGAGCCCCGGCCGCTTAAGCAGCAGGAGTTTCTGGGGAGTTGTGAGCCATCCCTGGCCTGCTCCAAAGTTGATCCAAACCAACTATCCTATCCGCCAGTTTATGCCGCCCTGAGTCTCGCACGATATCTGAAACGGACCAAGTTTGGTAGGGGCGTTAATGGTTCTGTTGCTGCCAGTTCTGCATCGCACTCGTCGCCATCCGTCCCGTCGAGTGCGTCTGCTGGCGCGCGATCATGCTCAGCATTCCAAGAGGCAAAGATGCATGGCCGTTAGGTCTTCGGTGAAAAATCTGGAGCGGACGGTGGGAATCGAACCCACATCGAAAGCTTGGAAGCTCTCGTACTACCGTTGTACGACGCCCGCTCATTCTCTGGCATGCTTGAACCAAGTGACTGCCAGTAAGATCGTATCTCCAGGACATCAATTACGTCGACAGCGGGTGCCGTCGGCAGAGGAAAAGAAACATCCAGCCGACTCCCACCAGCACCAGCAGAAACGTGGCTGGTTCGGGCGTCGTCACCACAAAGAATTCCTGTACTTGACCGGTGTAGGCAAGCGGTCCAGTGTTGGTAATAATTAGAAAGTTTGCGGGATTGATGGTTGCATAGTACA
>Ga0066698_10000863_pt1 | contig 12449 bp, 10 predicted proteins | sample GraSoiAngelo_147_FD_66457 | JGI IMG/M metagenome (GOLD analysis project Ga0066698, IMG submission 66457) | Grasslands soil microbial communities from the Angelo Coastal Reserve, California, USA - 14_1009_05_40cm | ecosystem: Environmental > Terrestrial > Soil > Grasslands | place: USA... | reverse complement strand
TGGCGACGACCGACGGGATCGCCTCGATCTCGCGGCGCATCGCCGTCGGCGAAACGGCCATCAGCCCATCAGCCATCCGGGAAGAACCGCGGCAACCAGCGTCGGTTGGCCGCGAGAATTGCGTCGAGGAGCGAAACCGCGAGGTCCGGACCGCCGGCGATGGGGTTCGACGCGAGCGCCTCGCGGGCCACGGCGCGGTCGCCGCTGATCGCCGCCCGGACGGCCAGCCGCTCGTAGCGCTTCACGCGGAGGACGAGGTCCGCCTGCGCCGCCGAGAGCGGCGCCTGGGGAATCGGGTGGGCACCGTCGCGATCGATCCTCGCCGGCACCTCGACCGTGTCATCGGCGGCCAGCCCCGGCAGGCAGCCGTCGTTGAGGACGTCCACGACCTGGACATCGCCACGGCCGTCCTGAAGCGAGGCGATCAGCTCCGCGGCGGCCTCGCTGTAGAACGCGCCGCCGCGGTGCTCGAGGAGCTCGGGCTTCGTGTCGAGCGTCGGGTCGCGGTACAACTCGAGGAGGTCGTGCTCGATCGACATCACCTCCTCGGCCCGCGTCGGCTTGGCCTGAGCTTCGGCGACGACCGTCGCCTCGTCGTCGTAGTAGCGCAGGTAGTAGGACGGGATCACGCCCTCCGCCCGCAGCCGCTCGGCAGGGAGCCGGAGATCCGCGGCCAGCTCGTCGGCGTCGTCTGCGAGGATTTCCGCGAGGCGGTCGACGCCGTCGACCTTGACGGCCCGGATCCAGGTCAGGTGGTTCAGCCCGACTTGCTCCAGCTCGACCCGCTCCGGCTCGACCCCGAACCGCTCGGCGAAGCGCCGCTGGAAGCCGATGGCGACGTTGCACAGCCCGAGGCTGCGATGGCCCTCGTCGGCGAGCGCCTGGCTGACGATTCCGACGGGGTTGGTGAAGTCGACGATCCAGGCGTCCCGTGCCGATCGGCGCCGGACCTCGGCCGCGATGTCGAGGATCACCGGCACCGTCCGGAGGGCCTTGGCGAAGCCGCCTGCGCCGACGGTCTCCTGGCCGACGAGGCCGAACCGCGGCGGCAGTGTCTCGTCGCCGAGCCGCGCCAGCTGACCGCCGACGCGGAGCTGGACGAGGACGACGTCGGCGCCGTCGAGCGCCGCGTCGCGGTCGGTCGTCAGGACGACCCGGCCCGGCCAACCCTGGCGGGCGAGCATCCGCTGCGCCAGGCCGCCGACGATCGCGAGCCGATCGGGGTCGGTGTCGAGGAGGGCGATCTCGTCGATCGTGACCCGGTCGGTCCGCCGGGCGAACCCGTCGACGAGCTCCGGTGTGTAGGTGCTGCCACCGCCGACGACCGCCACCTTCAGGCCCACGCTCACCTCGTCCGTGGTCGTCAGCCGTGTCCGGACTGCCGGACGGCTTGACAGATTGCTTATAACGTTATCAGCATTACCACGTCGCGCAAGAGGCTCGACGACCGCACCGATCAGCCCGTTCCAGGATCAGTTCTCGCGAGGTCCCCCCTCACGATGGCACACTTCCGACTCGAGCTCGGTCCCGTCCCGCTTCATCACCAGGTCTACCTGGACCTCCGCGCGGCGCTCGACGCAGGCGAGTGGCGACCCGGCGACCTCCTCCCGCCGGAGCGCCAGCTCGCCGCGCGCTACGGCTGCAGCTTGATCACCGTCCGACGCGCCCTGTCGGAGCTGGCGCGCGAGGCACGCCTGGAGCGGACGCGCGGCCGTGGCACGACCGTCCTCCGGCCGCGGATCGAGCGCGACTTTGCCGGCACGATGAGCTTCTCCGAGGAGATGCAGGATCGCGGCCTGGACCCGGAGACACGCCTCGTGGCAGCCCGCCCGGAATCGGCGGGCGAGCGCGTCGCCGGTGCCCTCGGGATCCCGGCCGGCTCGCCGACCCTCTACGTCGAGCGGCTGCGGGCCGCCGACGGCGAGCCGCTCCTGCTCGAGCAGGTCCACCTCCCGGCCGAGCGTTTCCCGGGCCTCCTGGCGTCGGACCTCGAGCACACCTCGCTGTACGACCTCCTGACCGTCCGCTACGGCACGCGCATCGTCCGGGCCCGTGAGGCGCTCGAGCCGGTGCTGCTCCGCGCCCGCGAGGCGCGCCTGCTGGCCCAACGACCGCGGACGCCGGCCCTCCTGATCGAGGGCATCGCCTACAGCTCCGAAGGCGAGCCGGTCGAGTTCGCCCGGAGCTTCGTCCGCGGCGATCGCACCCGCTACTACGTCGAACGAGTCGTCGTCCGCTCCAGCTGGCAGACGGATCCCGACGACGGACGAGCTTCACCGATCTCCAATCGGCCACCCGCTCGGGTCCGGCCGTCGAAACCCCGCTCCACGCGCCGCGCTCCGGCCGGCGCAACAAATGGCTGACGAGCCATCGGACCATGAGGAGGAGCACATGACAGCGCGTCTGTTCCGTCCCGGCGTCCTGCTCGCGACGTTCGCCCTGGTGGCGACGGCGTGCGGCGGGTCGAACGCGCCACCATCCCCGTCAGGCGCCGCGAGCAGCCCGTCGGCCGTCGCCCGCGAGGCCAGCGTCGGTCCTGCCACCGTCCCGCCCGGCGGGCCGGTCGAGATCCGCTGGTACTGCTGCCTCGGCGGCGGCGAGGCACCCGAGCAGAAGGCGGTCGAGGACAAGGTCGTCGCCGACTTCAACGCGGCCCACCCGAATATCCACCTGACCTTCGAGGTCGTGACGTACGACCAGGCGAACGGCCAGCTGGCGACCGAGCTCCAGTCGGGCAACCCGCCGGACATCGTCGGGCCCGTCGGCATCGGTGGCGCGAATGCCTTCCACGGCAAGTGGCTGGACCTCGCACCCCTCATCCAGAAGACGAACTACGACCTGTCGGGCTTCCCGTCGAACGTCGTCGACATCTACAAGCTCGACGAGGGTCAGGTCGGCATCCCGTTCGCGATCTACCCGTCCGCGCTGTTCTACCGGAAGGGCCTCTTCGAGGAGGCCAACCTCGACGAGCCGCCGCACAAATATGGCGACAAGTACACGCTCGACGGCCAGCCGCTCGACTGGAACTACGACACGATCCGCCAGGTCGCGAAGCGCCTGACGGTCGACAAGAACAACAAGGACGCCACCCAGGGCGGCTTCGACCCCAAGAACATCCGCCAGTGGGGCCTCGAGCTCCAGCGCGACGACCTGCGCGGCCTGGGCGCCTACTTCGGCTCCGGCAGCCTCGTCGCGGCCGACGGCAAGACGGCCCAGATCCCCAACGATTGGGCGGCCGGCTGGAAGTTCTACTACCAGTCGATCTGGACCGACCACATCAGCCTCACGGGACCGCAGTTCGAGTCGAAGGACATCAACCCCGAGGACTACCCGTTCTTCGCCGGCAACGTCGCGATGAGCGAGAACTTCCTGTGGTCGACCTACGGCGTCGGCAAGCTCGACGACTGGGATCTCGCGGCCGTCCCGTCGTTCAACGGTCGCGTCACCGCGGCGTTCAACGCCGATACCTTCCGGATCCTGAAGACGACCAAGCACCCCGACGAGGCCTTCGAGGTGTTGCAGTACCTGCTGGGTGACGCGGCGCCGGACCTGCTGAAGGCGTACGGCGGGTTCCCCGCCCGGACCGCCGAGCAGGCCGCCGGGATCGAGGCGCTCCAGTCGCAGTTCAAGAACCAGGTCGACTGGCAGGTCGCCGTCGACGGCATCCAATATGCCGACAACCCGAACTTCGAGGCGCCGATGCCGGCCTACAACGAGAGCCTCGGCCTCGTCGGGTCCGGCGGGAAGTACCTCACCGAGTTCGGCAACAAGCCGGGCCTGGACATGGATACGGAGATCAACAAGCTGCGATCGGACCTTCAGGCGATCTTCGACAAAGCCTCCTGATCCGTGGCGGCGATCGGGGTCCAGCCCCTCGAGGCGCTCGATCGACGGGCCGGCGGCCGGCGGTTCTTCCGCCGGCCGTCCCTCGGCCGGTCGGCCCTCGCCCGCCACGAGGCGAAATGGGGGCTGATCTTCCTGGCGCCCTGGATCTTCGGGTTCTTCGCGTTCACCCTCATCCCGATCATCGCCTCGCTGATCTTCAGCCTCACGAACCTCAGCCTTGAGCAGACCCAGCCCCTCCGGTTCGTGGGGCTCGACAACTTCGTCCGCATGCTCGGCGACCACACGACGTGGGACTCGCTCGCGGTCACCTTCCGGTTCGCCGCCTTCAACCTCCCGATCGCGATCGTGGTCCCGTTCGTCGTCGCCCTCGTCCTGAACAGCCGCTACCTCCGTGGGACCGGCCTGTTCCGGACGCTGTTCTTCCTGCCGTACGTCATCCCGTTCGTCTCGGGGGTCCTGGCCTGGCAGGGGATGCTCAACCTCGAGACGGGCTGGGTGAACGAGTTCCTCCGGATGATCGGCGTCCAGAACCCGCCGAACTGGCTCCAGGACACGACGCTGATCTACCCGAGCCTGGCGTTCATCGGCCTGTGGGGGATCGGGGCCGGTGTGATCGTCAACCTGGCCGGGCTCAAGGGCATCCCGACCGAGCTCTATGACGCCGCGCGGATCGACGGCGCCGGCTGGTGGGCGTCCCTCCGCAACGTGACGCTGCCGATGATGTCGCCGGTCATCTTCTACTCGCTGATCCTCGGCATCGTCGACGTCCTCCAGTACTTCCTCGTCCCGCTCGTCCTCTACAACGGGACCGGCGAGCCGGGCGGGTCGACCCTGTTCTTCAACCTCCTGCTCTACAAGCAGGCGTTCAACTTCCAGAACTACGCCTACGGGGCGACGCTCGCCTGGCTGCTGTTCGCGATCACCCTCGCGATCACGCTCATCGTGTTCCGGACGTCGCGGCGCTGGGTCTACTACGCGGGTGAGCGGTGACCGCGCTCGGGGCGGCAGCCCAGCCGCCCCTGCCGATCGGGCGGCGCCGGCGCTTCCTCCCGAAGCCGAAGGAGACCGGCAAGTCGTTCCTGTTCACGTTCATCGTCGTGATCGTCCTGGCGACGTTCCTGTCGCCGATCCTTCGGTCGGTGTTCGTGTCCCTGAAGACGCCGGAGCAGGTCGGCCAGCTGGACGCGCCGCAGTACCCGGCGGTGCTCCAGACGTTCGACTACCAGGGCAAGACCTACGACGTCTACGACGTGCCGATCGAGGGCGGGCTCAAGCCGCTCGCGCTCGTCAAGAAGGGCCGCGAATCGAGCCAGTTCGTCGATCCGTCCAACGCGGCCGCGGGGTTGATCACCTGGCAGGGCTCGTGGCGGTCGCTCGACCGATCCTGGACGTTCTCGCCGGAGTGGTCGAACTACGCGACGGTCTGGGACCAGATCGACTACCCGCGCCTCCTCTTCAACACCGCCGCGCTCGCGCTGATCGGGATGGTCGGGACGATCCTGTCGTGCACCCTCGTGGCCTACGGATTCGCCCGGTTCCGCTTCCCCGGCCGCGGCCTGCTGTTCACGATCCTGATCGCGACGATCTTCCTCCCGTACGCGGTCACCATCATCCCGACCTACACGTTCTTCCTCAAGCTCGGCTGGGTCGGGACCTGGCTGCCGCTCCTCGTCCCGACGTTCTTCGCCAACGCCTACGACGTGTTCCTGCTCCGGCAGTACCTGCTCACGATCCCGCGGGAGATGGACGAGGCCGCCTCGATCGACGGCGCCGGCCCCGTCCGGACGCTCGTATCGGTGATCGTGCCGCAGGCCTGGCCGGCGATCATCGCAGTCGCGATCTTCCACGTCGTGTACGCCTGGAATGACTTCCTCGCGCCGCTGATCTACCTGTCGACGAAGCCGGAGCTCCAGCCGCTGGCCGTGGGCCTGGCCCACTTCAACACGCTGCACTACCGGAACCAGGCATTCATCCAGGCCGGGACGTTGATGACGATGATCATCCCGGTCCTGATCTTCCTGGTCTTCCAGCGGTTCTTCACCCGGGGGATCGTGATCAGCGGGGTCGAGAAATAGGCGCGGCGCGGACGCGCGCGGGCGCGGGCCCGGGCCGGGCCGACGGCGCGCTCCGGGTCGCCCTGACGTTCGATGCCGAGCATCCCGACCGCCGCCACCGGCCGGGCGTGACCGAGGGGATCCTCGACGTCCTGGCCTCGCGTGGGATCCGGTCGACGTGGTTCCTCCAGGGCCGCTGGGTCGAGGCGAACCCGGACACGGCCCGGCGCGTCGCCGCGGACGGCCACCTCGTCGGGAACCACAGCTTCTACCACGCTCGGCTGCCGCTCCTCACGGCGGAGGGCGTCCGGACCGACGTCACTTCCGCCGAACGCGTGATCCGGAGGATCGTCGGCGTCGACCCGCGGCCGTGGTTCCGGTGCCCCTTCTCGGCCGGGTCGGGCGACCAGCGCGTCCTGGCGATCCTGAGTGGGCTCGGCTACCGCGACGTCGGCCAGGACGTCGTGCTCGAGGACTGGGAGCCGAAGCGGACCGGCGCGGCGATGGCCGCGGACGCGCTGCGGCTCGTCCCGGAGGCGGGCGATCCCGCCGTCGTCCTGTTCCATGCCTGGCCGCCCGGGACGCTCGACGCGCTGCCGATGCTGATCGACGGGCTCCAGGGAAGCGGCGGGCGCTTCGTCCGGATCGACGAGCTCGACCGGTTCGCCGCATGACGACGCGGCGGCCGGCGGTCCTCGCGATCGACGGTGGGAACTCCAAGGCGGACGTGGCCCTGCTGGCCGCCGACGGGACGGTGCTCGGAGCCGTCCGCGGTCCGACGATCTCCCACCAGGCCGTGCCGCTCCCGGAAGCCACGTCCCGCCTGCGAATGCTCATCGATCAGGTCCGGATCGCCGCCGGTGCCGAGGCGAGCGCGCCGCGGATCTCCGTCGCCTGCCTCGCCGGGGCCGACTACCCAGAGGACCTGCGGCTCCTTCGGGGCATGTTCCGGGAGGCCGCCAACGGCGGCGACGTGCTGATTCTCAACGACACGTTCGCGGCGCTCCGCGGCGGCGCCAGCCGCCCGTGGGGCATCGCCCTGATCTGCGGCCAGGGGATCAACGGTGCGGCGGTGGCCGTCGACGGCCGACGCGTCCGGTTCGCCGGCGTCGGCGACATCGCCGGTGACTGGGGCGGTGGGGCCTCCGTCGGGATGGCCGGTCTCGCAGCCGCCGTCCGGGGACGTGATGGGCGCGGGCCGCGAACCGCCCTCGAACGCACGATCCCGGCCGCGGTCGGGCTGCGCCGGCCGGACGCGATGACCCATGCCTACTACGCCGGCCACCTCGACGAGGAACGGGTCCGCGACCTCGCGCCGGTCGTCTTCGCGACCGCCGCCGATGGCGACGCCGTCGCCCGCTCGATCGTCGATCGGCTGGCCGACGAGCTGATCGTGATGGCGGCCGCCCTCGCCCGGCGAACGAGTCTCGTCCGGCGCGATCCAGAGGTCGTCCTCGCCGGCGGCGTGTTCAAGACGAACGAGCCCGGCTTCCACGCCCGCCTGCGGGCCGGGGTGACGGCGGCGATCCCGGCGGCGCGGATCGTCCGGCTCGGGTCACCGCCCGTCCTCGGTGCGGCGCTGCTCGGGCTCGACGCGCTCGCTCCGAGCGGGGCCGCTCCGGCGCGCGTCGCCGATCGGGCTCGCGCGGATCTCGACGCGTGGAGCGCCACAGCCCGGGTTGAGATGCCGTCGTAACCGACGACCTTCCATCGCATCTGCGCCCCTCGCGGCGCTCGATGGCATCCTTTCCGCCAGTCAACCCGTCCCGGAGTCCAACGTGTACGACGCTCCCCGAACGGCGCGCCCGGTTCGCGACATCGAGCCACGGACCGCCCCGTCCGCCGCCGGCTGGATCGCCCTCGCGATCTGGACGGGGCTCGCGATCCTCGCCTTCTTCGCCGCCGTTGGCGTCGTCGGGGCGTTCTCCCGGCTGATCGACGGCCTCGATCCCGTCACGAACTTGAAGGACATCACGTTTTCCCAGCAGTCGGTGATCGTCGACCGGACCGGCAAGGTCGAGCTCGCCCGGTTCGGCGGCGAGAAGCGGGAGGTCGTCGCCTTCGCCGACATCCCGCCGATCGTCATCGACGCCCAGACGGCGGTCGAGGACAAGACGTTCTGGGATAACGCCGGCTTCGATCCACTCGCCATCATCTCGGCGGGCATCGACAGCCTCCGCGGCAGCAGCCGCGGCGCCTCGACCATCACCCAGCAGCTCGTCCGGCAGCGGCTCCTCGACCCGGATCTCGTCAAGGACCCGCATCGGACGCTCGAGCGGAAGCTCAAGGAGATCATCCAGTCGATCCGCCTGACCGAGGCGTATCCGGGCGTCGAGGGCAAACAGCAGATCATCGCCGCCTACCTGAACCAGAACTACTACGGCAACCAGGCGTACGGGATCAAGGCGGCGGCGAAGTCCTACTTCGGCGTCGACGACCTCTTCAAGCTCACCCCGGCCCAGGCGGCGATCCTCGCCGGCCTGCCCAAGTCGCCCTCGAACTACGACCTCGTCAAGAACTCCGAGGAGCAGTGCGTCGAGCCGAGCCCGGCGGACACGGAGGAAACGTGCGCCTCCAGCAAGGGCACGGAGCTCGTCGTCCCCCAGACGACGGCGATCGTCCAGCGCCGCAACGCGATCCTGGACCTGATGGCCCAGGGCCGGACCCCGCTGTCCGGGAACCAGTTCAGCCCCCAGCAGCTCGAGGCCGCCAAGAGCGATCCGGTGGTCCTCGCGCCGCAGACGATCCCGCACTGGATCGCGCCCCACTTCGTCTGGGCGGTCCAGGCGGAGCTCGCCGACAAGCTGTGCGCCGGCGCTCCGACGTGCGACCAGCTCGAGGCAGGCGGGCTGACGATCACGACGACCCTCGACGCGAAGCTCCAGGCCATCGCCGAGAAGTGGGTCCAGGCCGCCGCGATCGTGCCCCATGCCAAGGATCCGGCCGCCCTCGCGAAGACCCTGAAGATCCCGGGCGGCTACGCCCAGTGGATGAAGAACCTGCGGACCAAGGACGTCCACAACGGCGCGATGGTCGCGCTCGACTACCAGACCGGCGAGCTCATCGCGTACGTCGGCAGCGCGAACTACTACGCGCCCAAGAGCACGCCCCAGTTCCAGGCCAAGTTCGACGTCGTCGGCAGCGGATTCCGGCAGCCCGGGTCGGCGTTCAAGCCGTTCAACTACCTGACCGCGCTCGACGACAAGCGGCTCACGGCGGCGTCGATGCTCATGGACACCTCGGCCGACTTCGGCGGCAAGTACACGCCGGCCGATGCCGACGGCCTGGAGCGGGGGCCGGTCCGAGTCCGGAACGCGCTGCAGTTCTCGCTGAACATTCCGGCGGTCAAGACGGCGATCATCAACTCACCCGAGCACGTCTACGCCCGGGCCAAGGAGTTCGGGATGGCCTTCGACCCGAACGAGGACCTCGCCGGGCCGGCCATCGCCCTCGGCGTCCAGACCGTCCGACCCGTCGACCTGGTCACGGCCTACGGCACCCTGGCCAACGGCGGCAAGCGGATCGGCCACACGACGATCCTGTCGGTCAAGGACCAGGCCGGGACCGACGTGATCCCGCCGTACGTGCCGCCGGCCGGCGACCAGGTCGCATCGCCTCAGGCCGCGTACATCATCACCGACATCCTGTCGGGCAACACGAACCCGCGGATCAACCCGTTCTGGGGCAAGTTCGAGCTCACCGGGCCCGGCGACAAGCACCGCCCGGCGACGCTCAAGACCGGCACCAACAACGACGCCAAGGACCTCAACGCCTACGGCTACATCGCCCCGCCGACCGAAGCCCAGCGAACGAAGGGCCAGTACGCCCTGACGGTCGGGGCGTGGGTCGGGAACAGCGACAACACCGTCGTGTCGACGCCGAACAAGCCGGTCTTCTCGATCGAGGTGACGACCTTCATGTGGCAGGGCTTCCTCCAGGAGGCGACGTCGAAGTGGGCGATCGACGACTTCGCCCGGCCCGATGGACTCGTCCAGGCCAAGGTCGATGCGTTCACCGGCCTGCGGCCGAGCCAGGGCAGCAAGACCGTCGACGAGCTGTTCATCCCCGGCACGGAGCCCAAGGTCAGCGTCCCGCCCGGATCGTGCGGCAAGGACGTCCTGGGTCTGGAGGGCGTCTCGGAGGGACGGTTCCCCAACTGGGTGGCCGCCGACGAGGACTGGATCGCCCGGGCGGAGGGAGGGCCAGGGCGGAGCGGCGGCGTGAACCGGTCCCCGACCGCATACTTCTACAATGGCGCCTTCCGCCCGTACGGGGCGTCGTGGGGTGCGCTCGTGGCCGGCCACGGCTGCGCCGCGCCCAGCCCATCCGTCACCTGCTACCCGGTCCCGACACCCGATCCGAGCGGCATCGTCCCGTCGTTCGAGGTCCCGTCCGCCGACCCGTCGGCGAACCTCATCTTCGAACCGTGCCCGACGCCGAGCCGCTCGCCGTCGGCGTCCCCGTCGATCGAGCCGTCGGCGACACCGGAGCCGACCCCGGGGCCGACGCCCAAGCCCAAGCCGACCCCGACACCCGAGCCGACCCCAGAACCATCGCTGCTCCCGTCGGCGCCCGCTCCCAGCTGACGCCGCGGCGGTAGGATCGCGGCGATGGCCGCCGCGACGCCACGGACGATCGACCTGAACGCCGACGTCGGCGAGTCGTTCGGGCCGTGGGCGATGGGCGCCGACGCGGAGCTGATTCCGCTCGTGACGAGCGTCAACGTCGCGTGCGGCGCCCACGCAGGCGACCCATCGACGATCCTCCGGACGTGCGAGCTAGCGGTCCGGCACCGCGTCGGGATCGGAGCCCACCCCGGCTATCCCGATCTCGCGGGCTTCGGCCGCCGCGACCTGGACCTCACGCCCGACGAGCTCCGGTCGACGCTCGTCGTCCAGGTCGGCGCGGTCGTCGCCGGTGCGCGAGTGGCCGGGGTCGAGATCCGCCACGTCAAGCCGCACGGGGCGATGTACAACCGCGCCGCGCGCGACCCGGCGATGGCTGCGACGATCGCGGGCGCCGTCCACGACCTGAGCCCCGCGTTCGTGCTCGTCGGGCTGGCCGGTTCGGCGTCCGTGGCGGCCGGCCGCGAGATCGGCCTCCGCGTCGCCGAAGAGGGCTTCGCCGACCGCCGCTACGAGGGCGACGGGTCGCTCCGGTCGCGGCGTCTCGATGGCGCTCTCCTGGGACCCGCCGAGGCAGCCGGCCAGGCGGTCTCGATCGCGCGGGATGGCGTCGTCACCGCGGCGGACGGTTCGCGCGTGGCCGTCCGGGCCGACACGATCTGCATCCATGGCGACGGCCCCGACGCGGTCGCCGTGGCTCGAGCCGTCCGGTCCGCCCTCGCCGAGGCGGGGATCCGGGTCGCCCCGCTCGGCGATGACTTCGGCAATGGCTGACGAGATCGCGCCGTTCGGGGATTCGGCCCTCCTCGTGACGCTCGGCCGAGCCGCCGACCGCTCCCTCACGGTCCGGGCGCGGGCGATCGCCGAGGCGCTCGGCGCGCCCGGGGCGTCCGCCGCGGGGCTGGGCCGGCCAATCCCCGCGCACGCCAGCGTCCTCGTCCCGTTCGATCCGCTCGTGCTCGACCGGGAGGCGGCGGTCGGGTTCGTCCGCCGCGCGATGGAGACTGCCCCAGACGGTGCCGGCGCCGAGCCGGATCTGGCCAGGACCGCGAGCGCCCCGTCCGCGGTCGAGATCCCGGTGCGGTACGGCGGCGACGACGGTCCCGATCTCGACGCCGTGGCCGGGCACTGCGGGCTGCGCCCGGAGGATGTGATTGAGCTCCACGCCGGTGCCCGCTACGAGGTCTTGTTCCTGGGCTTCGCGCCCGGCTTCGCCTACCTCGGCGGCCTGCCCGTCGCCCTCTCGACACCGCGACGAGCCAGCCCGCGCGAGCGCGTTCCCGCGGGGAGCGTCGCGATCGCCGGAGAGCAATCGGCCGTGTATCCCCAGGCGATGCCGGGCGGCTGGAACCTGATCGGTCGGACTGACACGGTCCTCTTCGACCCGGCGCGAACGGAGCCCGCGCTGCTGAGCCCCGGGGCTGCCGTCCGCTTCGTGCCGGCCCGGTGATCCTCGACGTCCTCGATGGCGGCCTGCTGACGACCGTTCAGGACGCCGGCCGGCCAGGCTGGACCCACCTCGGGGTGCCCGTGTCGGGAGCCGCCGATCCCTGGAGCCGCGCCGTGGCCAATCTCCTGGCGGGCAACGACGAGGGCGAGGCGGCTCTCGAGATGACGCTGATCGGGCCGCGGCTGCGCGCCCGAACCGGCGGCCTGATCGGGCTGGCCGGGGCCGACCTCGGCGGGCGCGTCGTCGGTGGGCGGCGTCTCGGCGTGGGACGCAGCCACTGGGTCGCGGCCGGCGATGAGATCGCCTTCGAGGGAGCCGGCGCTGGCCGGCGGCCGGGTCGCGGAGCCCGTTGCTACCTGGCCGTCGCCGGTGGCATCGACGTCCCGGTCGTGCTCGGCTCCCGGTCGACCTGCCTGGCCGGCGGGTTCGGCGGGCTCGACGGCCGGGCCATCCGGCCGGGCGACCAGATCGCGA
>Ga0066698_10000860_pt1 | contig 12462 bp, 11 predicted proteins | sample GraSoiAngelo_147_FD_66457 | JGI IMG/M metagenome (GOLD analysis project Ga0066698, IMG submission 66457) | Grasslands soil microbial communities from the Angelo Coastal Reserve, California, USA - 14_1009_05_40cm | ecosystem: Environmental > Terrestrial > Soil > Grasslands | place: USA... | reverse complement strand
ATCACCACCTTTCTTCCCAGGCGGTCCGTCAGCTCGCCTCCCACCACCTGCCCGACCGCTCCGGCGAGCGCAGCGAAGAAGAAGATGCCGCCTACGAGGCTCATCGGAACCCCGCGCTCCCCGTGGAGATAGAGGCTCAGGAACGGGATGACGATGGAGAACCCGGTGGACCCGAGGACGCGACCGAGGAATAGATGCAGGAGACGGCGGTCCCTCTGGAACAGGGCGCGTCGCGGAAAGACGTTGTCGAGCCAGCCTAGCATGTCTGGTAGATTTCGCGGGCCCGACGTGATCCGTTCGGTCACGGAGGCATGCGTGCAAAGCGCAGAATACCCGCGCGCGGGGAAGGTTTCCACCCGGAGGATCGAGCCATGGTCGGGGAGTTCAAAGCATTCTTGTTGAAGCATGGGGTGATTGCGCTCGCGGTCGCGGTGGTGATCGGGGGGGCGGTCCAGAAGCTCGTCGCCGCCATCGTCGCCGATCTGATCATGCCGATCATCGGTGCCTTGACGCCGGGCGGCAACTGGAGGACCGCGACCATGTCGATCGGCCCGATCAAGCTGGGGTTGGGCGATTTTCTCGGAGCGGTGCTCGATTTTCTCATCATTGCCCTCGTGGTGTTCCTGATCGTGAAGACCCTGGTGCGGGAGCAGCCGGCGCCCGCCAAATAGCGCTATCATTCCGGGTTCCATGTCGAAATCGCCCGAAATCCGGATGGATGACCTGGCTCCAAGGCGGGTCGCCGCGCGTCCCGATGCCCTGTCGCATCATCGGGGTCAGGAGAAACTCATGCCGCTCGGCGAGGCGATCGAGCGCTTCGTGCATCCCGGAGCGGCGATCGTGCTGGGCACGTGCCTCGAGCAGATGATTCCCTTCGCGGCAACCCACGAGATCATCCGGCGTAGGATTGGGGATCTCTCCCTGATCGGCCCCGTATCGGACATCTGCTTCGACCAGCTCATCGGCGCCGGGCTCGCCCGGCGCGTCATGGGCGCCTGGGTGGGAAACGTGATGATGGGCTCGGCCTATTGCTTCCGGCGCGCGGTCGAGCGCGGCGAGCCGCGCCGCATCGACGTGGTCGAGTTCTCGAATTTCACCTTGGCGCTGGCCCTCCACGCCGCGGCGATCGGGGCGCCGTTCATCCCGACCCGTTCGGCGCTCGGGACCGACCTGGTCGCGCGGAATCCTTATCTCGAGCCGATCGCGAGTCCCCTCGGCGGAGAGCCGATCCTCGCCGTGCGGCCGCTGCACCCCGACACCGCGATCGTGCACGTGCAGCGCGCGGACGCGCACGGCAATGGAATCATGTGGGGGAGCCTTGGAATCACGCCCGACGCGGTTCGGGCGGCGCGCGCGGTGATCGTGACCGCCGAGGAGATCGTTGCCCCGGAGCAGATCCGACGCGATCCGAATCGAGTCGTGATTCCGGGTCTCGTGGTTTCCGCGGTATGCGAAGCGCGCTTGGGGGCGCACCCTTCTCCCGTGCAGGGCTACTACCGGAGGGACCACGAGGCCTATTCGGAATACCACCGCGTGACCAAGACCGCGGATGGATATGGGCGCTGGCGTGCCGATTGGGTGGAGGGGGTCGAGGGTCTTGGCGGGTACTTGAGACGCCTCGGAAACGAGCGCGTCGCATCGTTGATTCCTATCGACCATCATTTCCCGGAACCGGTCGACTATGGCTACTGACGCGGCCGAGCGGACCGGGTCCCGGGTTCGTCCCATCGTGCGCATGATTCCGCGCGATCTGGCACCGCTCCAAGCGCTCTCAGCGGTCGAGCGGGAGCCGCACACCGTGTTTCTCGAGTCTCTCGGCGCCGTCGATGAGGGCGCGCGATGGACCATCCTCGCCTTCGATCCGGTTTGGCGGCTCGAGCTTCGCGCGGGGACGCTGTGGAGGCTGGCCGCCGGCGAGGCGGTCGCTCAACCCGGGAGGCCGATGGAGGCGTTGGCCCGCATGTGGCCCGAGCGGTCCGACTATGACCGCGAGATAGCGCCCATCCCGGCTGGAGTCTCCGGCGGCGCGCGCCACCTCCCGTTCGTATCCGGACTCGCCGGATATCTCTCCTACGACTTGAAGGATCAGCTCGAGCGCTATCCGGAGCGAGCGCGTCGCGAGTCATCGCTACCGGACCTTTCGCTCGGATTCTACGACGTGGTTTGGGCGTGGGATCGAGCGAGCGGGCAGGGCTGGGTCGTCTCGACCGGGCTCTCCGAGCGCGACCCCGATTCGCGCCAAGGGCGCGCGAAGACCCGGCTCGAGCACCAATGGGCGCGGGTCCTGGGCGCGGCGCAGGAAGCCGCGTCGTCTTCGGCTCCCGCCGTTCGCTCGGGGCAGGCGCCGTCCGCAGCCGCGGCCGGGCGGTCGAACTTCACCCGGGACGGCTACCGCCGGGTCGTGGAGCGCGCGCTCGAGCACATCGCGGCCGGCGACGTCTACCAGGTGAACCTCGCCCAGCGATTTTGCTTCACGCCGGCGCCGGAGCCAGCTTCTCTATTTCGCTCGCTCCGGGAAGAGTCCCCGGCTCCATTCTCCGCATTTCTGACGGCTCCGGGCGCCGCGATCGCTTCCTCATCTCCAGAGCGGTTTTTCCGGATCGACGGGAACAGGATCGAGACCTGGCCGATCAAGGGGACGCGGCCACGGGGCTCGACGCCGGCCGAGGACACGGCGCTGACCGAATCGCTCCGTGCGAGCGCCAAAGACCGCGCGGAGAATGTGATGATCGTGGACCTCGAGCGAAACGACCTGGGCAGGATCTGCGAGATCGGAAGCATACGCGTCACGTCGCTCTGCGAGGTCGCGAGCTACGCCAACGTGCACCACCTGGTTTCGAGGGTGGAGGGCAGGCTGCGCGAGGATGCCGGTCCGGTCGACGTGATTCGGGCCATGTTTCCCGGGGGCTCGATCACCGGGGCGCCGAAAATCCGCGCGGTCGATATCATCGACGCGCTCGAGCCGACCCGCCGAGGGGTCTACACAGGGGCCATCGGATACTGGGACGTGAGCGGCGCGTGTGACTTCAATATCGCGATCCGGACGATCGTGGTCGAAGGGGGTGCGGCGACGTTTCACGCGGGAGGCGGTATTGTCGCGGACTCGACGCCGGAAGGGGAGTACGAGGAGACGCTGGTCAAGGCGCGCGGCATGATGCGGGCCCTGGGAACGCGGTAGGAGGCCTAACGGCCCGGACGCGGCCCCGGCACTCCCGCGTCGTCGCTCATCGGTCCTCCCATTTCGGCGGGCGTCTCTCAAGGAACGCTCGGATGCCCTCCTCCGCGTCGTGCGTCCGCATGAGCTCCTCCAGATACAGCCGCTCGATCGCCTCGAGCGCCGCGCCGAACGCGGCATCCTCCGAGACCCGGAGTGCCTGCTTGGCGACGCGCAGAGCGGCTCCGCTTTTCTCCGTGAAGCGCGCGACGAACCGGTCCAGGGTCTCCTCGAGCTTCCCGCGGGGTGCCAAGGCATTCACGAGGCCCATCTGGGTCGCCTCCGCCGCCGTGATCGGCTCCCCGCTCAAGACCAGCTCATAGGCCTTCTGAGGCGCGAGATGCCGCGGCAGCACCGCGGCCGCTACGGGTGGGAAGCAACCGAGCCAGATCTCCGGGACTCCGAACGTCGCTCCCTCCTCGGCGACGATCATGTCGCATGCGAGCGCCAGCTCGAATCCGCCGCCCAGCGCCAAACCCTGGACCGCCGCGATCGTGACGCACTCGAGGCGCCTCACCTTTCGGATCAAACCGTGAAATTGCTCGAGCATGGCCGGGGCCTTCTCGCGGGTGTGATCCGCGATGTCCACGCCGGCCGAAAATGCCTTGTCGCCGGCGGCGCCAAGGATGCACACCACGGCGGGGTCGCGCTCGACGCGGCTCAAGGCGGCCGAGTATTCCCGGATGGTCGGAAGGTCCAGGATGTGAAGAGGCGGCCGGTCGAGCGTCACGCGGCCCACGCGGTCTTCCAGGTGATAGGTGACGACTTCGCGTTCGGCCATGTTTCTACCGTAACACACGCCTGAAGCCGGGCCTACTGCGGGAGGGAGGCTGGAGCCGGATCTACCGCCGCGAAAGAACCACCGGCGTCCACGCGCCCTTGCTTGAGCTCCAGGTCTTCTCTATGGATCGTGCCCCAGGTGCCGGCGAAAGCGGCGGGCGCCGTGCCCGCGACCCATAGGAAGAGGAGCAGCAGCAGGGCGGTCGTCATCGAAGCACGGTGATCTTGATCGACTGTTCGTGGCCGCCGCTCACGGTCTTCAAGAAGTACACGCCCGAGGCGACCCGGCGTCCTCCTTCGTCCTTCCCGTTCCACGCGGCGCTCTGGAAGCCGGACGGGTACGGACCGCGCGCGATCGTGCGGACCCTCCGCCCGCGCAAGTCGAACAGAATCACTTCGGTCAGGGCGGGCGCGCCGGCGGCCCCGCCCGACGACGCGAAGGAAATCGTGAGGTCACCGCCGCGGTAGGGCAACGGTCCCGCCGCGAGCGGCTTCCGGGGCCGGAAAGTGGCCACGCCCAGAACGAACGCGTCCCCCAGACCGTTCACCGCGGTCAGCCTGTATTGCGTGCCTGGGATCGCGCCGGGATCGCGGTAGGTCACCTCGCTCGTGAGCCCGAGGACCGAGGTGAAGGCTCCGGAGCCAACCGCCTTCTCAAGGCGGTACCCGGCGAGATCGCCAACGCCCGGATTGGTCGCCCAAGTTACGAGCGCGCCCCCCTCGTACGGCACGGGATCCGCGCGGAAGGCCACGAGATCCACGCTCGCCTTGATCTCGAATAGGGATTCGCAGAGCGAGGCGGAATATGGGAAGTCACGCTGAAGGCGTACGCGGCACTGCGTCGATGGCGACCGCGGCACGAGCAGCGTATACGCGCCCCCGCTGAGCCCGGGCGCGATCATTTGAAACGAGGTTCCACCGTCGGTTGAAATCCAAAGATTCGCGTATCCGGTTCCTTCCCAGCGCACGATCCGATTCGCCCCCACCGGCCATACCACGGCGGTCGCCGGAGCGGAGAGCTCGATCGCGGCGGAGGCGTAGCGCAGATCGCTCGAGGCGATATGCTGGAAGGCGATCCGCGGATTTCCATCCGAGTCCAGAGCGAGCGAGTTCCGTCCTCCCCCGCCCGCGCTCGGGTCGACGCTATCGGTGCTCCACCCCAGCGCCGAGCGTGATGCGTACCGGAGCCGGCTCGTGACCGCGTCGTAATACGCGATGTGCGGCTGGCCGCCGCCGTCAAGGGCGATGGACGTGGAACCGTCCACGTACCCCCCGAAGTCCACGGTCTCGATCGTCCAAGTACCTCCCGCTTTGGTGGCGTATTTCAAATATCCGTTCCCGACGTCCACGTAGCTCACGTGAGGATTTCGGCCCGCGTCCAGCACGAGCGAGGAATAGGATCCAACGTCTCCGGCCGCATCGACCGTCTCGACCGTCCAGGTCGCGCCTGCCTTGGAAGCGAATTTCAGATCATGATTGGTTCCGTCGTAGTAGCTGATGTACGGGTATCCGATGTTATCGAGCGCCAGGGAGTTGTAGAGGCCCACGTCCGTTCCGGCATCCACGTCCTCCGTGCCCCATGAAACGCCGGCTTGCGCGGCGAGAACAAGTCTCGCTGGGGAGCTTTCGTAGTAGGCGATTCTCGGGCTCCCGAACGAGTTGAGCGCCAGGGAGCAATGATCCCCCACGACGGTGAGCGATCGCACGATCTCGCTCGACCACGTCCCGCCTACCCGGACCGCGTACTTGAGCTGCCGGGCTGCATTGTCGAAGTACGCGATCGAGGGAATCCCGATGGCGCTGATCGCGAGCGACGTGGGCGTCGTCGATCCGCCGGTGATCTGCACGGTTTCGAAATTCCAGACACCGCCGGTGCGCGCCGCGAATCGGACCGCTCGGGCCGACAGGTCCCAGTAGGAGATTCGGGGTGCTCCCGCCGGCGTCAGGTGGAGCGAGGGGTTGTATCCCGTGGAGCCCACCGCGTCGATGGTCTTCGCCCACCAGGGAGAGGTGAGGCCGAGGGCTATGGTGAGGAGTCCCCTGCATTCAGACGAGGAAAGGGGGGAGCTGCGGCGAACCTTCACCCGACCCATGGTCGTCGTCCAGGATGGGACCGGGATGAAGACCTCGTGGTCTGTTACCGGCGAGGGCAGGGCAGCGATGTAATTCGCGCCGCCGTCCTGGGAGATCAGGACCTCGACCGGCCCGATCCCGGTCCAGGCGACCTTCTGCGCGCTCCCGGCAGGCCAACGCTCGCCCCCCGCGGGCGCGATCAGGTGAACCGCGGAATCGGCGAATTTGAGATCGCCCTTCTCGTTGTCGAAGTAGCTGATCTTCGGGTTGCCCTCGCTGTCGAGCTTGAGAGAGGTGTAGAAGAGGGCCTGCGTGACCTGGTCCACGGTCTCGATGTCCCAGTTGAAACCAGAACCGCGCGCGGCGTAGAGGAGCTTTCGGTGCGCGATGTCGATGTAGCTGATTCGTGGGCTGGTTCCTCCTGCGAGCTGAATCGACGTGTAGTAGCCGACCGATCCGCTGCCGTCCACCGTCTCGAGGCTCCATCCCGCGCCGTCCTGTACGGCATACCTGAGGGTCTGGAGGCCGATGTTTGCGTAGCTGATATGGGCCCGACCGGACGGTTCGAGCGCGAGCGAGGAATACGTCCCGACCGGAAAGCCTGGTTCCACGACTTCAGCGGACCAAACCCCTCCCGACTTGTGGGCGTATTTGAGCCCGCCGCCGCTGATATCGGAGTAGCTCACGCTAGGCTCCCCGAGAGCGTCGAGCGCGAGGGATGTGTAAAATCCCACGTCGCCGACCGAGTCCGCGGTCTCGATGGTCCACACGCCGCCCGCCATCGCCGCATATTTCAAATCCCCGTGGTCTTTGTCGTAGTAGGTGATTCTCGGGTTTCCGTCGGCATCGACGGCAATCGAGCTGAACTGCCCCACGCTTCCTACCGAGTCGACCACCTGGGCGACCCACACGCCGGACACTTTCGTGGCATAGCGCAGATCCGCCCGATCGATATCGAAGTAGCTGATATGGGGGACGTCGGCTCCATCGAATGCGAGCGACGTGTAGTAGCCCACGTTGCCCAGGGAGTCGGCTACTTCGACTGTCCACGTGGTGTCGTGGGGCGACGCGTAAAGAAGGCGGCCCGCGCCGGCGTACGCGATATGCGGATCCTGGCGCGAATCTAGGGCCAGCGAATTGTGGTTCCCACGGACGCCGACTGAGTCGACGGTCTGGATCACGAACGGCACGGCGAGCGCTTGCGGGGCCAGTAGAGTGCCGAGCAGGGGAACCAAGGCTCGGTAGGACCGAACGCGCGGGCGCAAGCTTCCTCCGACGTGGGACCGGGCTGACAGATGGGGATGCCTGCATTCTAAACCCGGCCGGCGGACAAAAAAAGCGCCGGGTCTTCAGGACCCGGCGCCGGAAAGCGTAATACCTATAAAACGGCTTGGAGCCGGGCCGCGCAGGCCTCAGCCACGACCGCCGGTCCAGAACCCTTCCGGGTCGATGCGGCGGAGCGAGCTGATTTCTTCCACGGAGAATGGGCGCGTCATGCCGAGCGGCTGGGCGATTCGCGGCGACCAGCTCATTCCCACGAGCACGTGGTCTACGGTGACGCCCGGGAAAATCTCGTAGAGGTAGCCCTCGGCGATGACGCGATCGAAGCGGAACACCGCGTGCGTGGTCACGATCGCCGTCGGACCGCCTGGGGGCAGCCCTTCGCGCTCGCGGAAACCAGGCCCGTCCCCATACCCGGGGCTCGTGCGAAAGCGCACGCGCTCGACCAATCTACGTGCCTCCTGGGGTATGAGGATCACCGTTCGGCGCGCGAGCGATGCGATGTCCGCGGCGCCCCCGCTACCCGGGAGGCGCGTCATGCGTCCTGATTCGTCTTCGACCTCGGTTGAGTTGATGTTACCGAAGCGATCCACCTCCGCGCCTCCGAGGAGGCCGAGGTCGACGCGCCCCGCCTGCATCATTCCCATCACGTCGAGTGTCGTGGAGGCTGAGGTCGCGTTCAGGATGTTCGGCGGATCGCCCATCGTGAACAAGAGCTCGCGGGCCGCTTCCTCGCGGATGAGGCCGTTCTCATAGAGCGCGACGGCATTCGGGGCGTGGGTGTCCTTCGCGACCAGATAAGCAAGAAGGGGGAGCCGCGTCCCGACGAACACGGTCTCCCCCTCCTCGATCTCGCGCGCCGCGCGGAGCACCATTCGCTCGCGCGGCGCGAGGCCACCGTTCACCATCGCGATGCGTGATCGCGCGTGGCCCGGCTACTTTCCGCTGAACTTGGGTGGGCGCTTCTCCACGTAGGCGTTCAGTCCCTCGCGCGCATCCTCGCTCGTGAAGAGCTGCTGTTGGAGCTCGCGCTCGATCGCGAGTGCCTCGCTGAACGCTACCTCGAGGCCCGACTGCACGGAGCGCTTGATTCGCCCCACGGCCTTCGAGGCCTTGGCGGGTGGGACGAACTGGCGCGCGTATTCCATCACCTTGGCGTCGAAGTCTTCCGCTTCGTATACGTGGTTCACCAGTCCGTAGCGCTCGCCGTCCTCGAAGGAGAATGTGGATCCGGTCGCCATGAGCTCGATCGCGCGCGACTTCCCCACCAGACGCCCCATCCGCTGCGTCCCGCCTGTGCCCGGGAGGACGCCCAGCGTCACTTCGGGAAGTCCGATCTTGCCGGCGTTCCGCTTGGCGATCCGGATATCCGCCGCCATGGCGATTTCGAGGCCGCCGCCCACGCAATGCCCGTTGATGGCCGCGATGACGAGCTTCGGAGTTTGCTCCAGACGGTTGAGCGTCTCGTTGGCGTGGAGGCAGAAGAAATACTTGAACGTGGGGTCCGCGGTTTGGAGCATCTTGATATTCGCGCCGGCACAGAAGAACTTGTCGCCCGCGCCACGGATCACGACCACGTGGACGCCCGGATCGAAACGCGCCTTTAAGATCGCGTCGTCCAGGTCGCGCATCATCTCGTACGTGTACGTGTTCGCGGGCGGATCGTTCAGCTCGAAGATCGCGATGCCGTTCTCGACGCGGTAAAGAACCCGCGTCCCCGCGGCCGGAAGGGTCTGCGTCTCGGGTGTCACGGGTGGATCCTCCTTCTTCGGGGTGGGAGTCAAGCTCTTCATGGCCTCCGCGGTCGGGGCCGCCTCAAGGGCCCTCGTATCGCGGCTCGCGTTTCGCGAGAAAGGCGGCGAAGCCCTCGCGGGCGTCGTGCGAATTCCAGCATCTTTCCTGGGCTTCGATTTCCCGTTCGAGCGCTTGCTCGAGAGTATAGCCGAGCGAGGCCCGAACCGAGCGCTTGATTTCGGCCAGCGCGACGGCCGGTCCCTGCGCGAGCCGGCCCGCGAAGGCAATCGCCTCGGGCAGGAGTCGCTCCGCGGGGAGCACGCGGGAGACGATCCCCAAGCGAAGCGCTTCCTGCGCATCCACGAGATCGCCTGTCCACATCAGCTCCAGCGCGCGCGACGTGCCGAGAAGACGCGGGAGCGAGTGGAGCGCGCCCCAATCGGGATGAAGCGCGATCCGGGCGAAACTCTGGGCGAACTTTGCGATTTCTGAGGCCCAGCGCACGTCGCATGCGAGTGCTAAGCTCATGCCTCCTCCGGCCGCCGCGCCGTTTACCGCAGCGATCACCGGCTTATCGATCCTCGCCAACGCCAGCACGATCTCCCGGCCGGCTTCGACGAGGGGGCGGAAATCCTCGAATCGGCCCCCTCGGGCCATCACCGATTCCATGAACTTGATGTCGCCGCCGGATAGGATCTCCGACGTCCGAACCTCGGCCATCCCGGTCAGCTCAGATCCACCCAGACGCTCTTGGTCTGGGTGTAGAAATCGAGCCCCTGCATGCCGGACTCGCGGCCGAACCCGGACCCCTTGGTACCACCGTAAGGAGATGCCGCGTCGTAGAGGTTGTAGGTATTGATCCACACGGTTCCCGCCTGCAGGGTGCGCGCCGCGCGGTGCGCTTTCTTGATGTCGCGCGTCCAGACCGCCGCGCTCAGGCCGTAGAACGAGTCGTTCGCCTCCGCCAGCACCTTGTCGAAATCCTCGAACGCGATCACGGAGAGAACCGGGCCGAAGATCTCCTCGCGCGCGATCGTCATCGAGTTCGTGACGCCGTCGAAGATGGTCGGCTTCCAGAAGAATCCTCGGCCGTTCCCGACCCGCGCTGGCTCACCACCCAGCACGACCTTCGCGCCTTCCTTCTTGCCGATGTCGACGTAGCGGGCGATCTTCTCGATCTGCGCCTCGGAGGTTTGGGCCCCGAGCCGGGTCTTGGGATCGAAGGGATCTCCCTGCGGAAATTTTTGCGCGCGGTCGATCACCTTCTCGAGCATCGCGTCGTGGATTCCTTTCTCCACGAAGAGCCTCGATCCCGCGGTGCAGACCTCGCCCTTGTTGTAGAAGATGGCGAAGATCGATCCGCGTACCGCCGCTTCGAGGTCGGCGTCGGCGAAGACAATGTTCGGAGACTTTCCGCCAAGCTCGAGTGAGATCTTCTTCAGGGAGCGCGCGGCGTTCTGCATGATGAGCTGGCCCGTGGTCGTCTCGCCCGTAAAGGCGATGCCCTGGACGCCGGGGTGCGCGACGAGCGCGGCGCCAGCCGTCGGCCCGTAACCCGGTACCACGTTGAGCACGCCGGGCGGCAGTCCCGCCTCCAACGCGAGCTCGCCCAGCCTGAGGGCGGAAAGGGGCGTTTCCTCGGCCGGTTTCAAGATTGCCGCGTTTCCCGCTGCGAGCGAGGGCGCGACCTTGCGCGCGGCGAGAAGAAGGGGAAAGTTCCATGGAACGATGAGTCCCACGATCCCCAGCGGCTCGCGGAGCGTGTAGTTGAGATAGGGCCCGCTCACAGGGATCGTCCGCCCTTCGAGCTTGGTCGCGGCTCCCGCGTAGTAGTAGAAGGTGTCCGCGGTGAGCGGCACGTCGATCTTCGAGGACTCCCAGATCGCCTTGCCCGTGTCGAGGGTCTCGAGCTGGGAGAGCTCGGCCGCCTTCTCGTTCACGAGGTCGCCCAGCTTCCAGAGGAGGCGCCCGCGTTCCGAGGCGGACATCTTGCCCCACGGCCCCTCGAGCGCCCGGCGAGCGGCCTGAACCGCGAGGTCGATGTCGGCCGCGTCTCCTTCCGCGACCTCTAGAAGGGTATCCCCCGTCGCTGGATTCAGCGTGCGGAAGCGCTTTCCCGATTGAGCCTCGCGCCAGTCGCCGCCGACCAACAGGCGGCCGCCGGACGTCAATGCGGGTTTCGGCAGGGTTTCGGTCGGATTCATTTGCGCCATCCTCTAGCTCGGGTACTCGTACACGCCGCGTCCCACCTTGCGGCCCAGGCGGCCCGCTTTCACATATTGGATGAGGAGCGGGGAGGGCCGGAATCTGTCGCCCAGCGTTCGATGCAGATATTCCAGGATGCTGAGGCGCGTGTCCAGACCGACCAGGTCGACCAGCTCGAATGGGCCCATGGGGTGGTTGAGGCCGAGCTTCAAGGCCTTGTCGATGTCGCGGGCGGAGGCGACTCCCGACTCGAGCATCGCGAAGGCTTCGTTCCCGATCAGGACGTTGATGCGGCTCGTCACAAATCCAGGCGATTCGCGCACGACCACGGTTTCCTTGCCCATCGCCCTGGCCGCCCGCTCCGCTACGGCGAGCGCTTCGTCGGAGGTTTCCAGCCCGCGCACCAGCTCGACCAATTTCATCCGATGCACCGGGTTGAAGAAGTGCATCCCGACGAATCGGGCGGGGCGATCCGACGTTGCGGCGAGCTCGGTGATGCTGAGCGAGGAGGTGTTCGTCGCGATGACGCTTGTGGGCGTGAGACGCGGTGCGATGTTCTTGTAGACCTCGGCCTTGATCGCCATCGACTCGGGAACGGCCTCGATCACGAGGTCGGCGCCGTTCGCAACGTCATACGCGCCGGACCAGGAGAGCCTCTCGCGCGTCGCGCGCTCCGCTGCTTCGTCGATCTCCCCTTTCTCACGCGAGCGATCGAGCACCTTGTCGAGCTCCGCTCGAGCCGACTGGATCGCCCCGGCGTTGGGCTCGATCACGCTCGTCTTGAGTCCCGCGCGCGCCGAGGCGAGCGCGATGCCTCGCCCCATGATCCCCGCGCCGACAACGGCAATGCTTCGAATGGATGCTTCCGTCATGCTCCCCCCGAGTGCGGCCGGGCCGAAATGGATTCGATCCGCACCATGGTATATGATGGCGGCGTGATGCGCTCTATCCTCGCGCTGTTTTTGGCGCTCCTGATTCTTGCGGCCGAAGCTCCGGGTCTCTTCATCGAGTCGCCCGTGTGTGCGGCTGTTGACGGCAGGGGACCGGCCACGCCTCCGGCACGAGCCCCCGCGAAGTCCTGCTGCGGCATGGCCTCATGCCCCATGCACGCGACAGGGTGCCGCACGGAAGCGGCATGTCCGATGGCCGACACCAAGACGACGCCGGCCGCTGCG
>Ga0066698_10000859_pt1 | contig 12463 bp, 12 predicted proteins | sample GraSoiAngelo_147_FD_66457 | JGI IMG/M metagenome (GOLD analysis project Ga0066698, IMG submission 66457) | Grasslands soil microbial communities from the Angelo Coastal Reserve, California, USA - 14_1009_05_40cm | ecosystem: Environmental > Terrestrial > Soil > Grasslands | place: USA... | reverse complement strand
GACCTTCCCGGGGACTCGGAATCCCAGGTCGCTCTGCACGCGGGCCGCGACGATTCCGGTGAACGAACGCTCTGACTGGACGGAGATCTCGACCGTCTCGATCCGCACCAGCGGGGGCTGCATCCTCGGGTCGGTTGAGGAAGAAGCAGCGTCATTGCATGCCGCCAAGACGAAGGGCAACAGACCGATGAGGCTAACCAAGGAATATTTCCCGCTCATATTGCCGATCTCCTTTGCAGCGCGACGCTCTGGCCTGTCGTCAAGCCTCGCGTCCTCGCTCCCTGCCCATCCACTCCCGGATGTACGGCGCACAATGCAGCATGTCGATGCCGTCGGATTCACAAAGACTGAGGAAGCGCACTGCGCCTAGGTCGACAAGCGTGACGTTCTCGAGGTCGAGCGCGATCGCCGGCCCCTTGCGCCTGATCTGTGCCTTCAGTTCGTCCAAATGGTTCGACTGAATTCGGCCACTCAGGCGGAGAATGGTTCGTTTTCCGTCGAACCTTTCCTCGATGCTTTGCTCGATGCGGAGCGTCACCTCGCGTACCTCCCACCCCAGTAGACGGCAAGCGAAGTGCCAGGCGTAAGGTGCTGAATTAACGGCAATCGTCCTTCCAGTGCGATGCTGACGCTCGGCATTTGCCGAACCTCAGCATTCGGGCCCCGGCAGTTCGGCATGAAAACTGGCCGGGGGATCGTGTTCCTCGACACCCAACTTCCCGGTGAGCGATGCCGTTAGAAGGCGTAGTTAGAAGCGACCGGGCGCAGCCGGTCGGAGAGGCTCTCTAAAGCCGGTACTAGGGACGAATGCTATTTGTCTGTGGTGCGAAGCGCAGGATGGAAGGGCGTTACAGAGACTTGAAACGATATCTATTGATACCCAGGCTTGCGATCCTGGATTCGAGCGTCTGCCGCGGAATCCCAAGCCTGGCCGCCGCGCCGAATGGGCCCGAGATCCGACCCCTGCTGCCTGCCAGTGCCGCTTCGATCATTTCCTTTTCCCGATCGCGATCCAAGCGTCTGAGGCTTTCCCCTTGCACATCCTCCCGAGTCGATGCCGGGGATAACTCTCGCTTCAGCCATGCCTCGTCTACAGTAAACGTGTCGGTCTCACATAGGATGACGGCCCGCTCAATGACATTCTGCAGTTCGCGAATGTTGCCCGGCCAGTCATATGCCTTCAAGAGCTTCATGGTCTTGCCCTCAATCGTCCTGATCTTCTTCGCCGCCCTTCTCGCATAGCGGTCGATCAGATATTCGACGAGCAGAGAAATGTCAGCCGCCCGCTCTCGCAGCGCTGGTATCTGGATCGGAAATACGTTCAGCCGATAAAAGAGATCCTGCCGAAATGTGCCAGCGGCCACGGCCAACTTCAGGTTGCGATTCGAGGCGGCCAGGATCCGGACGTCGACTGCGATCGACTGGCTGCTGCCGACGCGTTCCAATTCGCGCTCTTGTAGCACGCGCAGCAAAGCGCTCTGAGTCTCGAGTGGAAGCTCGCCGATCTCGTCCAGGAAGATCGTCCCGCCATCGGCCGCCTCAAAGCGTCCCACACGCCGCTGCAATGCGCCGGTGAAGGCGCCCTTCTCATGCCCGAACAGCTCAGACGCGATCAGCGAAGGCGGAATCGCCGCGCAGTTCACCCGAATGAATGCGCGGGTCGAACGGTTTGACCGCTTATGAATGGCCCGAGCGATCAGCTCTTTGCCCGTGCCGGTTTCGCCCAAAATGAGCACGGTGGAATCCGTCGGTGCGACCTTCGCGACCTGCGCCAGCACCCGCCGCAACGGCTCGGAAGACCCCACGATCTCCTCGAACATCGAGGAGCGATCGACCTCTTCGCGCAACGCCAGATTCTCGCTTTGGACACGCTCTTCGACTCGCTTGCGGTCATCAATGTCGGTCCCTGTGGCATACCAACGGATGATATTGCCGTCGTTGTCGCGAACAGGGTTGTAGCGGATCAAAAACCAGCGGTATTGACCGTCTTTGCGGCGCGACCGCTGCTCCAATTCAAAGGGCTCACCGCGTAAGAGCGCCTGGCGGCGTTCCTCCTGGACCCTCGTCACATCATCCGGATGGAAGCGACGGACGCGAGAGTCATCGGCCCTTACCTCTTCGAGGCTGAGCCCTGTGTAGTCGAGGAAGAACGCATTCGCGTCGAGCGTACGTCCATCCGGCCCCAAGACGACGATGGCCTGTGCAATGGCGTCGATTGTTCGCCGCAGTTCTTCGTTTGCGGTGGCAAGTTCACGAGTCCGTTGCGCGACCCTTTGATCGAGCTCCCTTGCCACCCGCTTCTGCTCGCTTAATAGCCGTGCCTCTTGCAGCCCGATCGCCGCCTGATTCGCCGCGACCCTGAGCAGAAGTCTCTCGGCCTCGTCCGGGAAATCCGGCCTCTGACAGCCGGCTACGATGACGCCGACTTCATTCTGCAGCCCAAGTCGCAAGGGCACAACGCAAACGTCCCCGGACCCAATAGGATTCGGGACTCGCGACGGCCATTTGTGTGGCTCATCGGCCAACCAGCCGCTGAACGCATCCCCGATCTCTTCCGGCCGGGTCGTGACATCACGGGATCCAGCGGCTCGGAACATCTCGATCTGCGTCCCGTAAATCGACTCTCTGACTCGCGCGTAGGCGAAGTCGAGGCGGAGCACACGAAGCACAACGTCGAGCAGGGTGCCAACAATGTCGGACGGCTCGCCGCCAGTCCAGATGGCGGGAAGTGTCACAAGACTAATGAGATCGTTGATACACGCCCTGAGATGTTTGACCTCATCGGCGGTATGTCGCATCTCGGCCGTCATCGGCCAGTAGCGCCGCGCCGTTCGCTCAAGTCACGCAAGAACTCATCCGGCGGCACGAAGAATGGGTTCTCCTGAAGGATACCGCCGATGATGACCATTGGATGCGTTCGCAGCATATCCACAACGATCGCAGCGCCAAACCTGGCGAGATCATAGACGCATATGATCGGGTCTTTGTATCGGGGCAGAATGTAGTTCAGCCTGGCCTCGAACTCCACGACGTCCTGGACACCCGGACGATCTTCCAGCGCCCATGCCACATGGGCAATCGCGCGACTGAGCCGGAACCCCTGTCCTGCGCCCTCCTGCAGCTCCGCCTCGATAAGGGCGAGCATCGCATGCTGATCGAAGTGACCATGCCGAAAGTAAGTATCGTTCCAGTCATGCAGCCTGAGCTGCCCGTTCCGTTCTACGACGGCCACATCGATGCCGGCCGACGCCAATCGACGGAGGTGTTCGTTCCGCAGCTTAGGATCGACGATGTGGAAAGCCCGGTCGCCGCTTTCGAAACCATCCTGGATGAAAGGCAGCAGCACCCGGTATTCCTCGTCGGCGTTGCGAAAGAAGGCACAGACATGACGTGTTGCACCGAGCTGTGAGCCGGCAAACGGAATAGGTTCCGACGCGCCCTTTCCCATCGTTCTCGAGCTACGTCATGGATGACACACGACGTCGTCGGCTGCCGCGCCGTCGCTTGCTGACGGCGACGCGAAAGACACGGGTCAGCCGGCGTTGCGCGTCGTCCCATGCCTTCGCCCCGAGTTCGCGCAGGACCTTGTCTTGCGCTCGGGCCCAGAGCGGCCGCGCGACGTCGAGGGTTCGCCGGCCTTTGGGCGTCAGTCGCATCGCCTTGATCCGCCCGTCGGGGTGCGGCGCACGCTCGATCAGACGATCGCGTTCCAAGAGGTTGAGACTGCGCGTGAGCGTCGTCTGATCGATCGCCAGCGCATCCTCGAGCTGTTTGAGATTCGCCTCGTCCTTGCCTCCGATGGTCGCCAGAATGCTGAACTGAGTCGCGCGGAGCCCGCTCGGCCGCAGGGCGTCGTCGTAGAGCCGCGTCACCGTGCGGGTGACCATACGGAGCGTGTTGCAGACACAGCGCGATAGCCTCCGCGGATCGTGTCTGGCCGCTTGGTCGGTCATAGGCGGCATCCTACCAGCATCGATCGTGCCCGGCAAGCCAGTTACTGCTCGTGAAGGCCGTCAGCTGACATGGACTACATGCAGATACATCTTACTGCATGCATCGGCATCTTGGCGCCATTGGGACGGCGAATCCTCGAGGTGTGGACCGGCATCCCAGTGAATAGAGGGAAGCCGATGATGAGCCCAAAAGGGGAACACGGAATCGCCGAGCCGAGCCGACCTTCGACGAGACGCTGGCGGCGACCCACGGCCTCGTGATGGTCGACTTCTGGGCCCCGTGGTGCGGCCCGTGCCGGGCCATCGCGCCGGTTCTCGACGAGCTGGTGGAGGAGTCGGGCGGCCGCTCGACGCTGCTGAAGGTCAACGTCGACGAGAGCCCTGCCCTCGCGGCTCGCTATGAAATCCGGTCGATCCCGACGCTCCTGTTCTTCAAGGAGGGCACCCTCGTCGACCGGGTGGTCGGTGCGGCGCCCAAGACCGTGCTGCAGGGCATCGTGAAGGCGCGAGCCTCCTAGCATGCGCATCGCCGTGCTCGGGTCAGGCGGTATCGGCGGCTATTACGGCGCGCTCCTCGCGAGATCCGGGCACGACGTCGTTTTCATCGCGCGCGGCGCGCACCCCGAGGCCATGCAGCGACGTGGCCTCACGGTGCGAACCTCCGAAGGCGAGTCGACGATCCCCGTCACGGCGAGCGCCGACACCGCCGGCGTTGGCACGGTCGATCTCGTCCTCTTCTCCGTGAAGTCGTACGACACCGCAACGGCGGCGCAGGCACTGACGCCGCTGATGGCCCGGGACACGGCAGTGATCACGTTCCAGAACGGTCTCGACAACGTCGAAGCGATCGCCGCGGCTGCCGGCCCTGAAGCTGTCCTCCCCGGCGTTGTCTATGTCGCGCTCCAGCTGATCGGTCCCGGCGTGATTCTTCGCACAGGCGGCGAGGGCAAGGTTGTCTTCGGCGAGCTCAGCGGGATCCTGACCGAACGTGTCCAGCGGATCGCCGACGCATTCCGACAGAGCGGCATCGCTCTCGAGGTCACGCCCGACATCCGGCGCGTGCTGTGGGACAAGTTTCTGTTCATCACGGGCATCGGTGGCGTGACGGCGCTCGCCCGCTCGGGTATCGGCCCGCTCCTCGCGAGCGCCGCGGGTCGCAGCCTGCTCCACGCGGCATGCGCGGAAATCGTCGCGGTCGCGCAGGCCGAAGGCGCACACCTTCAACCGGCCGCGGTCGAGGCGACCCTCGCCCAGGCCGCAACGCTCCCGGCACCATGGCGATCTTCGATGGCACGTGATCTCAAAGAGGGCCGCCGTCTCGAGGTCGACGCGCTGAGCGGCGCCGTCGTTCGTCGAGGAATCAAGCACGGCATCCCGACGCCGGTCCACCAGACGATCGTGGCGTGCCTGTCTGTGCACGAGCCATCCGCATCGACGACGCAAGAAACCCACGCGCGCTCGGCGATTCGAGCCTGAGCGAGGAGGCGGTCATGCGACTCACGGAAAAAGTAGCCATCGTGACGGGCGCCGGATCCGGCATCGGCGCCGCGATCGCCCGAACGTTCGCGCGTGAAGGAGCGAAGGTGCCAGTTCCGCCCCGCTCCTCATGTAAGCTTTGGATCGGGGTTTGCCGATGCTGAAGCTCCCGCCGCCGGCCTGGGCCTTCCTCTATGTAATCACCGCGGGCGCCGTGAGTTGGACCTACCCCTGGCGCACGCTGCTTGATCTCCGTATTGTTTGGCTGGGCGTTGCACTCGTCGCAATCGGCGTTGCCATCTCCGTCTGGGCCTTTTCGCTGTTCCGGCGCGAGGGCACCGAACTCGATCCGACATCTGAAACCAACAAGTCGTTGGTGGTCCGCGGTCCGTTCCGCTTCACGCGAAATCCGATGTATCTGGGGCTGGTGATCTTGACGCTCGGGATCGCATTTTGGGTGGGGTGGCTACCGATGTTCGTAGCTCCCTTGCTCGTGTTCGCAACTGCCAATTGGGCGCATATTCCGTTCGAGGAGGCGAAAATGCGCCGGCAGTTCGGCCCGGCTTTCGACCAATATATGCGCCAGGTCCGCCGGTGGATTTGACTCTCCGACGGGTTCGAATCCGGCCTATAAAATGAACTGATGGCGACGGGAGCCCTCGCGGACCTTCTCGCGGTGCGTGGCGGCCTTCGGGCGGTCGCTGGACGCAGGTTGGATCCAAACTCAGCTTCGAGACTGCCGCTCAAAATCGCTTCGTATGAGAGCAGATTCCAGAAGTCCGTGAAGTTGTCAATGATGTAGTCCACATCTGGAAACACGCGAGCCGCGTCGCAGTATCCGCGAACCTGACTGATCGCCTCGCGGAGCTCGCTACGGCTCAGGATGGCGCCAGACAGTCTCAGCCATTTATTTCCTGGCCCTACCGGCAATACAAATGGAATCCCCTCGCGCTTTGCTTCAACACATACGAACGGGCGTCCTAGGACTCTCAGTGAATAGTCCATATATCCGCGTTCGGTATGCTCTTCCCGTGCGACTTCGGATTCGGGCCATCCGCAGACCTCGACGAGCACCCTATCGATTACCTTCACCCGCGTGTCAGCCTCGGTAACGGCCCCTTGGGCGTTGCAGAACGCGGCAAATTCGGTTCGTATTTCGTTCAGCCTCGTCAGGGCCTCGGTCGGCACTCCTGGCTGGCATATACCAGACTCCCCTTCGCTGCCACGACGATATCCTATGATCCAGTCGGGCCTGTAGAATCTTGTCCTCGAAATGGGCGTCACGGATGATAGCCGGTCGATTGGTCCATTCACGCGCGTGGCCCCCGACAACGTTATAGCCGGTCGGGCACCGAGTCTTTCCGGCGACGCTCGGTGATCGAACGATCCTCAACCCGAGGTAAAGTCCGCCGGCGTCGGCGTGGTACGGAAGTGCTAAGGGCGCCAGCGAGGCCGTACACACCCGCCGCTTGCGAGTGGCGCGGGCTCGTCCATGAAGTGCGCACTATCGCGCTGCGCTAAACCGCGCACAGCGACGCTCGCCTATACAGTCAGTATTCCTCGGGCAACAGGATCGTCGTCGCGGAGCGATCGGCTTCCGTGATGAGCCAGATGCGAGTGCCGTCCCGCAATTCGTAGGCCGAGAACACTCGCGTGCCGTCTCGCACGGCCTGTAGGTTGGCGAGCTGGTCTTCGGCAGCGAGCACTCCTGGATCCAGGTTCATATGCCGGACGATGTAGTTTATTGCGTTCTCGCCGGTGGCCGCGAAGGCGTTCAGAGCCCCCGGCGGAACGGTCGCCCGCAGCGACTTCGGAACGGTGGCCGGGCGCTGCGGCGCACGCGGCCCTGGCGGGACCGCCGGCCGCTCGCGGCTAGTCTGAACGGCCGGCGTTGAGAGGAATCGTTTGACTTTTACTCCCGAGCGGCCTGGGATGCTGTTAGTATGGGTGAGTCTTCCATCGGGTCTTTTGGGTGATGCACCTGGCATCCGACCCCTCGGCATCTGGCTTCGCCCCGTAATCGTGCGTGCCCTAGACTCGGCGGGTCGCCGATGACCCCGCTTCCATTACTCGCTGACCGGAGGTTGCGAATGAAGTTGATGAAGCTCATCCTCGTCGCCCTCGTCGCCGTGGCCCTGGTGGTTCCCGCCCTGGCCCAGACGGACAAGCTCGGGGCCGTGAACTTCCAGACGTCGTGCAAGCCGCCCGGCCACACGCTGTTCATCAAGGCGGTGTCGATGCTGCACTCGTTCTGGCTCGACGCCGCGGTCAAGGGGTTCAACGAGGCCGCCCAGGAGGATCCGGCCTGCGCCATCGCCCACTGGGGCTCCGCCGTCGCCTGGCTCGGCAACCCGCTGGCCGGCCCGCCGAGCCCGCGCGGGCTCGCCGAGGGCACCGCAGCCGTGCAGCGCGCGAAGGCCGCCGGCGGGGGGACCCAGCGCGAGCGCGACTACATCGCCGCCATCGAAACGCTCTACAAGGACGCCGACAAGATTGACCACCGCACGCGCGCGCAGGCCTACGCGAAGGCGATGGAGCAGCTCGCCGAGCGCTATCCCGACGACCGCGAGGCCAGCATCTTCTACGCGCTCGCGCTCAACATGACGCTCAATCCCAACGACAAGACGTACGCCAACCAGCTCAAGGCGGCGGGGATCCTGGAAAAGGCGTTCGCCGCGGAGCCGAATCATCCCGGCGTGGCGCACTACCTGATCCACAGCTACGACTTCCCGCCGATCGCCGACAAGGGCCTGCCCGCCGCCCGGCGGTACGCTTCCATCGCGCCCGCGGCGCCGCACGCGCTGCACATGCCGTCGCACATCTTCACGCGCGTGGGGGCGTGGCAGGACTCGATCGACACCAACCGCAACTCGGCGCGGGCCGCGCTGGAAGCGCTGCGTGACAACACCACCGGCCTGCGCTCCTACGAAGCCCTGCACGCCTACGACTACATGATGTATGGCTTCATGCAGCTCGCCAAGGATCGCGACGCGAAGAATCTCGTCGAGGAAGTGCTCGCCACCAAGAAGCTCAACGTCGATCACTTCGTCGGCGCCTACGCCATGGCCTCCATCCCGGCGCGCTACTCGCTGGAGCGGCGACAGTGGGCGGAGGCGGGGCGGCTCACCCTCACGCCGCCCGATCTGGGCTGGGACAAGTTCCCCCAGGCCGAGTCGATCACGTGGTTCGCCCGCGGCATCGGCGCCGCGCGCAGCGGCGACGCGGCGGAGGCCACCAAGAGCCTGGAGCGCATCGACACGCTGCGCGCCGCGCTCACGCTGGCCAAGAACAACTACTGGGCGGAGCAGAGCGAGATCCAGCGGCTCGCGGTGGCGGGCTGGATCGCCCGCGCCCAGAACCGCAACGAGGAGGCGGTCAACCTCTTGCGCCAGGCGGCCGACCGCGAGGCCGCCACCGAGAAGCATCCGGTGACGCCGGGCGCGCTGTTCCCCTCACGCGAGATGCTTGGCGACCTCCTGCTGGATCTGGGACGCGCGTCCGAGGCACTGGCCGAGTTCGAGCGCTCGAACAAGTCGGAGCGCAACCGGTTCCTCGGGCTCTACGGCGCTGCGCGTGCCTCGCAGCAGGCGGGCGATCAGGCCAAGGCGCGCGAGTACTACACGCAGCTGCTGACGCTGACTCAGACGGCGGACGGCGAACGGCCGGAGATCAAGCAGGCCCGGGCGTTCCTGGGACGGTAGTGACGCACACGCCGGGGATCGCGATGCGGCCGTCCATCGCGATCCTCGGCGAGTACAACCCCCGCGTTCGAGCCGCACGCGGCGACCAGCGCGGCCATCGCCCACTCGAACGCGGCGCTCGGGCTCGACGGCGAGCACGAGCGGGATGAGCTCCATCCCAGAAACCTGGCATCACCGGGTCAGACACCCGCGCCCTCCATACCTGTCCCGCCCCGGTCTGAGGCCTCTGGGGTCCCAGGTGGTTCAAGAACGAGCTCGCGATCAGATTCACGTTGTTGCTTTGCTGTGCCTTCCACTTATTAGTCGGGCCGCCCTCACGCCGCGCGCCGCAGGTATTCGTGATGCAGTCCACCGACGCGCGACACCTTCACCACGCTGCCCTGGCTCGGCAGCTGCATAGCCCGAGGCTTGGGTGCGTCTTTCGACAGCGATAAATGTGTTCGCGGCCTGTTGTAGTAGTCGACATACTTCGACAGGATCTCTCGAAGATGCCGTTCGCCGATCACGACGACGTGGTCCAGGCATTCATGACGAATCGAGCCGATCACCCGCTCGGCATACGCGTTTTGCCACGGTGAGCGGGGCGCAATAACGGCCTCCTGGATGCCCAACATGGGGCCTGATGCGAAAATCGTTCTCCGTAAACCTGGTCGCGATCCCGAATCAGGTACCGGGGCCCCTCCTCCAGCGCGCATGTGTGCCTTCCACTTAACCGTCCGATCGGCTCACACCGCTCGCCGGAGGTATTCGTGGTGGAGCCCACCTACGCGCGGCACCTGCATCACCCGGCCTTGGCTCGGAGGCTGCACACTCCGCGACTCCGGCGCATCCTTGGCCAGGGATAAGTGTGTGCGGGTCCTGTTGTAGTAGTCCGCGTACTTCGAAAGGATCCTCAGTAGCTGCCGCTCGCGGACTATCACCACATGGTCAAGGCATTCCCGTCGAATCGAGCCAATCACGCGCTCCGCGTAGGCATTCTGCCATGGCGAGCGTGGCGCAATGACCGCCTCCCGGATATCTAACATCCTGGCCTGCCGCGAAAATCGTTCGCCGTAGACCTGATCGTGGTCCCGGATCAGATGCCGAGGGCACTCGTCCAGCCCGCCTGCTTCGAGAAGTTGGCGCGCCGTCCATTCTGCGGTCGGATGCTCCGTAACATTGAAGTGCACCAGCCGGCGCCGCCCATGGCTCAGCACCACGAGCACGAACAGGACTCGAAAGGTCGCCGTGGAGACCGTGAAGAAATCCAACGCGATCAGCTCCTGGGCGTGGTTCTTCAGAAACGTGCGCCACGCCTGCGATGGCGGCCGCCGAGGCCGGACCATGTACTTCGAAACCGTCGCCTGCGAGACCGTTAGACCCAGCTTCAACAGCTCGCCGTGGATCCTGGGCGCGCCCCAGAGAGGATTGGCGTGGCTCATCCGCCGAATCAGCTCGCGGAGGTCGCTACTGATTATGGGCCGACCGCGGCGGCGCCGACTCTTCCATGCCCAGTAGTACCGGAAGCCCTGGCGGTGCCACCGCACCACCGTCTCGGGCCGCACCACGAGCACCGAACTCCGCCAATTCCCCCACAGCCTCGACAGAACGACCCAGAAGAGCCGGTCCGGCGCCGTAAGCTGTGGGCGCGGTTGGCGTGCCTTCAACACGGCGACTTGTTGTCGAAGTGCGAGGTTCTCGAGCGCCAACTCCCGCTGGGTACGAAGCGTGGACCGCAGTGCCCTAACGAGGATCCCCAGCCATCTCACCATGACTGGCCAAATAACTGGGATCGCTTGAAAAACGCAACACGGTCGCGCCGGTCGAGTTTTTCAGAAAGGACACCATTCCGGGCTTCGGGCGCTTCTTCGCCGTCCTGGTGGTCTACGAGATTGGCACCATCCGACGCTTTGCCAGCCCAGAGAAGCTCAGCGCCTACGCGGGCCTGGTCCCTTCAGTCCACGCGTCGGGTGGCAAGGTATTTCACGGGCGCCTCACGAAGCAAGGCAACAAGTGGCTGCGCTGGGCCGTCGTCGAGGCGGTGCGCCCGGCCGTGACGACTGATCCGGATCTACGACGGTACTACGAGCGCCTGCGCCAGCGAAAGGGACCGAATCCCGCGAAGGTGGCGACGGCGCGGCGCCTACTGCTCCTCGCCCATCGGGTCCTCAGCCAGGAGCGCCCGTACCGGAAGCCTGGACCCGTGACCATCAGACCGCGATCTCGGACTGCCCTCATGAACCCCCTACCGGCGGCGGGATGATCCCGCCGCGCGTTCCGAAAAAAGGATAGGGAGTCCGAGGATCCAATCGTTAGCCTGCGGGCTGAAAGAGGCGCCGCGAATAGAAGGGTGATCCTCGAGATCGACAGCGAGGCGATCGACGCGAGGAGAAGGACTCGAAAACAAGGGAGGATGGATCGCACCCAAGAAGGGGCTTGACAGCCGCTTTCATAGAAGGGGGCTCACGGACGAGTGGAAGAAGCAGCGGCGATGAGACGCGCCGTGAGTCCTAGGACGGGGCGGCGGTATCCGCTGACCATGATCTGCGCGGTCCTCCGCGTGCCGCGGTCGACGGTGTATCTGGCGAGGACGGCGCCGCCAGGCGCGCCCGTGCCCAGGGCGAAGCGCGGACCCAAGACGGCGGTGAGCGATAGCGAGGTCGTCACCGCGATCCGGGCGGTGCTCGCCGCAACGCCGTTCCATGGGGAGGGCTATCGGAAGATCCGGGCGCGGCTCGCCCATCGTGGGTTCGCCATCGGCGGCAAGCGCGTGCTGCGCCTCCTGCGCCAGCACCAGCTCCTGGCGCCGCGACGCTTGGGCCCACCGAATGGAGATCCGGCGCACGCTGGCACGATCACGACAACGCGGCCGGATGAGATGTGGGGCACCGACGCGACGCGCTTCTACACCGATGAAGACGGCTGGTGCTGGTTCTTCGGCGCGATCGATCACTGTGTCGACGAGCTCGTCGGGTGGCACACCGCGAAGATCGGCGATCGCTGGGCGGCGCTCGAGCCGCTGCGGCAGGGCGTGCGCCACGTGTTCGGCCGGTTCGCGAAGGATGTCGCGCGCGGCCTCCTGATCCGGTGCGACTGGGGACCGCAGTACATTGCCGACGCGTGGATCAACGAGGTGAAGTGGCTGGGGATGACGATCACGCCGTCGTATGTCGGGGAGCCCGAGTGTAACGGCGTCATCGAGCGCTTCATGCGCACGCTCAAGGAGCAGTGTCTCTATCTCCATCGCTTCCAGAACCTCGCCGAGGCGCACCGGCTCATCGGCGAGTTCATCACGCGGTACAACACCGAGTGGCTCATCGAGCGGCTCGGCCATCAGACGCCGGTGGCCGCGCG